>JGI20214J51650_10001544_pt1 | contig 14650 bp, 26 predicted proteins | sample WetSurMetagenome_FD_51650 | JGI IMG/M metagenome (IMG submission 51650) | reverse complement strand
GTAAATCTGGTGATACTTTTGAAACCTATTATTTTAATGAATCAAGTAATTTTGGTATCATGCAAGGCGAAGTTGTTATCAAGGAAGAAAAATAAAATGGTCTGGTAGACTAATTGGATAAGTCTCTTGACTGTCGATCAAGGCAACGCGGGTTCAATTCCCGTTCAGACCGAAAATAAAAGCTCCATAACTCAATTAGAAGAGTGCTTGTCCTACAAGCAAGAAGTTCTCGGAGCAAGGCCGAGTGGAGCTACCAAATTTATGAGGTTCTTCATACTCTTCAGGTGATAAGGCCTGAATCTGGGAAGATTAAAAAAAAGTCCAGCCAAAACTTTTTGCCTCTTTCATCGTTTACAAAATTTTGAAAATTTGATATAATTAAATTAAAAAGCATTATCGTTTAAGTGTATAAGACATCTACTGTTTAGGCGGTAGAAGATAAAGGGTTCAAGTCTTTTTAATGCTTATGATTTTGAAAATGTGCGCCTGTAGTTTATTTGGTTTAAAACATCTTGTTGAAAGTAAGTCGCCTATTTGCGACCTCTGCTTTCAAGCCCATCGCCAAAATTGTCGAGGAGTTAATCGGCGGCGATAGCGGATTCGATCTGATCAATCGAATGAGCTCGGGAAAATGGCTAATTTCCTGAAATATGAATTCTGGCCAGAATTCAGGGTTGAACGACAAGAAGAACTTTGGTTCGAATCCAAAGCAGCGCGCGATTCCTAATTTCTGGGCCTAGAAAGGGACGCGATAAGGAAACCAGCTGGGGTAATGTGGCCGCATGCAAAGCCGCTCCATTATTTTGAGTACTTATCGGGGTAGATCAAGGCTACCGGGGTCCACCAAAATTTAAAGTGTATAACAAAGGAAATAATATGGCTATTCATTATTCTCTTGGAACCGGAAAATATTATTGTACATGCCTTAATCCTAAAGCAAAGCCTTTAAAGCGTTTTATTTTAGTTCCTAAGTATGATGAAAACCACCATGTTATAGAACTGCGCTGTCTTGAGTGTGGATCGGTTTATGATATTACTAATAGATTTTAATAGCTCCGTCGCTCAAAGGTAGGGCTTCTGGCTTTGACCCAGAATACGATGGTTCGAATCCATCCGGGGCTAACTTAATTAAATAAAAAGGAATAAGAAAATTATGTCAGATAATTGGATTGAAATTTTTAAAACCACAATTAATAATCCAGTTTTTAAAGTTATTATTCTGGGAGTTTATAAAGAAGCTGAATCTTGGGAAATAAAGAAAAAATATCGTGCGCGTGTAACAATATCAATATATCCAAAAGGCGAGTCTATAACTGAGACCTATCTTTTTAATAATTATTTTAATACTAAAGATGAAATATTTGATGCTCTGATGCCATACTCAGAGGGATTTAATCCTGAATATGTTCAAACTACTTGGGTTACTCTTATAGGAGATTAAAATGTTTCTTATTCAGTATTCTGTTAAAGACTCTTTTGGCAAAACTGATCCATTTTGGGAAACTAAAGCTAAAGCCTTGACCTTTGGGGACGCTGAAATGACACTTGATTGGCTTGAAAATTTTTACACACAGAAACTTAAACCAGAATTAAAAAAAGATATTGTTTTTAGAATTAAAGAAGAATAAATATGCCGGTATGGCTGAATGGTTAAGCGGCTCTTTTGTAAGGAGTACTATGCGGGTTCGAATCCTGTTGCCGGCTACATTTTTTACCAAAGGAGTAATTATGTGTGAATGTGTTGATCCTACTGCACCAGTGGTCAAATGTATTAATTGTGGAAAAGACGTGCACACTTGTGAAAGAGAAGAGGCAGTAAATAATAGTTATTTGTGTCCTGTACATAGCGACGGAGCTGAATTATCTGATGGAACATGGGTATGCTCTCCAGAGTGCTGGTCCACAATCAACGAAGATGATCTTAGACTTTATGATGACGACCAAAAAACTATTTTAGAATATCTTTTAAATATTTTAAAAGATTAGTTGCTAACCTAAAAAGGTAAGAAACCTCGTTAAAGAAATAGGAGATTATAATGAATGATAATGAGATATTGGAGATTACAAGAACGGTAATCGAGTGCATTACCTCTTTAAATGATGCAACAAATTGTGCAGGCGGTATCCGATTTACCGCTGACGAACTTGATAGAATGACTGCTATGCAATTAATTTCTATGCTTGCTCCTAATAGAATTCAGTTTGTTTATAAACGAAAAGAATGAAAAATATTTTAGATAGATAAGATAGATAAAATAGATAATAATTTTTAAATAATGGACTAGGAGGAAATAAAATTATGAAAAGACAAAATAGTTTGGGGGTTAAGGGATATTGTTGAGGGTCTCCCTGGCCTTTTGTATAGCACTATTAATAATTTTATCGGCTGGAATGGTTAGTGCTAAATCTAACAGTTGGTGGGAGTTAGCTCCTGCACCAATTATTGATGGACTTTCAATGCCCAAAAGTTGGTGGGAAGCGGCTAAACGAGCTGGAAAAGACCATGGATGCAATCCATTTGTTATAGTTGCAGTAATGAGAATGGAATCTGGAAAAAATTGTTTTAAATATGGCGGAAAAACGGTAGGAAAAGGTAGAAAAGGACGAAAATATATTAGACCAATGGGGTTTAATCGAGCATGTAATATTCCATATGAATATATGTATGTGCCTGAAAAACAGATTTATTGGGCCGGTGGATTGTTGGCTGGCGAACTAACTGAAAGACTTAAACATTATAATAAAGAATGGTATAAAAACCATTATATTCGAGATGTTAAACAGTTGGCTAGAAAATTAGAAAGAGAGGCCATAGAGCAAATACACTTACAAAAATATGGTCTAGATTAAAATCTTAATAAATTATATCGCATTTACAAAATTCAGAAAATTTGATATAATATAAATAAAAGCCGTCGTGGGCGAGTGGTTGAAGTCGCTTGACTGTAGATCAAGTCCCTATGTGGTAAACATCGGTGGTTCGAATCCATCCGGCGGCACCATTTTAAGAGAGAATTAAAATGTCCACACTAAAAGAAGATATTGATTTTTTAAAGGAACTTAAAAAATATATTAATACAGGCAGAAAGCCTTTTGATATAAAAGAGGCTTTGGCAGATATGCTTGAAGTAAGCATTACAATGGCTCAAGAAATTGAAGAATTAAAAACATGGAAAGCTGAACAAGAACAAAAAGAAATAGAAAAATTAATCATAGATGCTGGCCTGGAAGTTAGTAGATGACTATTAAAAATTTAGCCGAAAAGAAATATCGTAAGAGGGAAATTGATCTTACTGGTCCAGGCGGCAATGCTTTCGTTATACTTGGTCTTGCTAATAAATGGGCCAAACAATTAGAAGATCGATTAATGCAACTTTATGGTGTTACTCCTGAAGATGTCCTCACCGAAATGCAAGAAAGCGATTATGATCATTTAATTATGGTTTTTGATAAATATTTTGGTAAATATGTGGATTTATATAGGTGATACTTATGAAAGATGGTTTTTATTGGGCTAAATATAGAGGAAATCCCTCTTGGGAACTTGTTGAGGTGGAAAAGAATATAAATGGAATAAATAGAGTCTTTTTCTTTGGTACAGAGTTCACTGAATCGGTTGAAAATTTTTCGGATTTTGTTAAAATTGATTTAGTTGATCCAGACGGCAATCCTTATTATAATTCTGGTGATAATTATGAAGGAAATTAAGAAAATTTTAATTATTGGCGGAGAAGATTGGTTCATAAAACTCAAAAAAGAGATAAACAATTTTCTTGATACAGCAACACCAGAAGAAATTGGAGAAACTTTAGATGCAGCAAATTATGAATATTATAAGACTATTGATTATCCAATAATTGAAATTAATGAATCAATTAATAATCGAAGAAAGAGAAAGAAATATTAGAATATGGCCGAGTAGCCCAATCAAGGTAGAGGCATGCGGTTTAAGCCCGCATAAGTAAGAGTTCGAATCTCTTCTCGGCTACCAACTTAAAATCCAGTGCCTTCGGGATTGAGAGTTCAAATCTCTCCTCGGGCACCAGTTATTTTAAAATAGTGAGGGAGGAATTTAAGATGAAATTTTCTATAACATTTGATATTGAATGTGGAGAAACCACATGCGCCAGCAAACCCGGAGAATTTTGTAGATTCTTTGCAAATGATTTGCGTGGCGGTGGCAGATGTTATTTATTTGGCGGGCTTTTTGATGAGGATGGCTGGATACAGCGACATCCAGATTGTTTAGAAATGGCAGAGAAACCATCTCATTAAGGTGAAAATAATGGAAAAAAAAGAAATAGAAAAATTAATCATAGATGCTGGCCTGGCAGTTAGTAGATCAGAAGTTAAACGGCTGTTTATCCAAGGTGCTATTAAAGTTGAAGATGATAAAATAAAGATTGGTAATAAAAAAGAAATAGAAATCAAATGATTGAGTCTCCATCGCCAAGTGGTCAAAGGCGTGTGGCCGCAACCCACATAGTCGGGAGTTCAAATCTCTCTGGAGACTCCACTTAAAGAGGCATATTATGGATATTCCTAAAATTATTACTGAAGAGTGGTTAGTTGAACACCAAGAATATGTTTTTGTCTTTGGTGATAATCTCTTAAGGCGAGGAAAAAGGGGCGCTGCGGTCTTAAGAGATTTACCTAATAGTTATGGCTTTATAACTAAAAAGTACCCAAATAATAAAGACAATTCTTTTTTTAAACCAATTGAATATGAAAAAAAATTTAACGAGGAACTTCATCAGCTTATTCTTTATATTAAGGAGCATTCCGACAAAATTTTTCTTATTTCTAAACTTGGTGCAGGATTAGCAAATAAGTATAAAATTTGGCAAAAGATAGTGTACCCTGGACTAGAAGAATTAGCGATATTTTCTAATATCGTTTTTTTATTTAAAAATGAATATGTAAAGGAGAAATAGAAATGTATAGAGAATTTTTTATTAAAAATTGGGATGTTTATATGAAACGTGATAATTCATTTAAATGGTTCACCATGCCGCCAAGTCCAACAATTAGAATTGAGACTTTTATTCCTGATAGTTCCTGGATAGAAAGAGTAACTTATGATAAAATAACAAAAATTCTAACAACATATTTTAATGGTGGTGGATATTTTTATCATGATGTACCTGCCGGCGTCTTTGAAGATTTTAAAAATGCCGCGTCACCCGGGGAATTTTTTAATACTAATATTAAAAATAATTATATGTGGAGTGCTGTGGATTCATTAACATAACTTCTATTTTGAAAGGAGATAATATGCCCACACTTTTAGAAATGATGGAAACTACTTATATAAAGTGGAATAAAGACAGCCCAACAACCAAGAAAAATAAAATATCAAGACACTATAAAATTAATTATTGGGCGCGCTATTCTTTTTGTAGAAAGACATTAGGTTATATTACTCCTAAAGATATCGATAAGGCTATCATGGATATGGAGAACCAGCAACTTCAGGAAAGTACTATACGAAATTATCTTTCCGGTTTAATAAGAGTTTTTTATTATGCTGGCTACGGTAAGACTCGTTATACTAATCCTGCGAAAGCCGTTCTTACTAGTTTTAAAACTGGGAAAATAAAAGACTATCTTAAAAATGGCGCTTATTACATACGTTCTCAAGCATACTAATGGACTCTAATTTATGGCTGATATCTGGTTCTTTTCAGATCCACATTTTGAGCATGAAGCAATACTCAAGCATACTAATAGGCCATATTCAAATATTACTAATATGAATATTGCAATACTTTATGAAATTAGAAATACGGTTAAAAAAAGAGATACAGTAATTTGTCTGGGTGATTTTATTTGGAAAAAAAGATTAATCAAATCATATGCTAAATTATTACCAGGTAAATGGACTATTATTCCCGGAAACCACGATGAGAAATTTAAAGGCGAACTTTCTAAATATTTTATGGTGACGGAAAGATTATATCATAAAAAGTTTAATAAAAAATTATTTGTTCTGTGTCATTATCCTTTAGACACTTGGAGCTCGTCTAATCATGGAAGTATTCATCTACATGGCCATTCACATGGCACTTTAAAAACTTCTAGAGAAAATCGTTTTGATATAAGTTGGGATGTTTATAAAAGATTAATTAATTTAGATGAGGTGCTATCATGGGCGAAATAAATAATATGTGGCAGAAATTTCTTAATTATTTTGGTTTGAATAAATTTGTTGTGGAAAAAATGAAAAAACAAGAATTTGAAATTCTATATTGTAAAAATGGAGAAAAAACTCGCTCTTATCCGAGTCAAATGTGTCTTTATTGTGGCCTCGATGGATTTATTGTAGAATTAGAGGATATTGAAACAAGCAGAATTTGTAATTCAGAAGACAAATTAATAACAAGAAAAGTAAGTTCTCCTTATTGTGTTATTGCTAATTTTTGTCCTCAATGCGGAAAAAAAATATCATGAAGATTATTTGTTGTGACTGCTGTGATAGTGTTATTAAACTTACATATGATCTGCAAGTATGTAAATGCGAAAATATTTCTGGATAGAAACAGTGTAGTCATAATGATAAAATGGAGTAAAGTGTGAAATTATCAGTTATAATACCTTCTTATAAAGATCCCTTATCACAACATACAATACAAAGTCTTTTAGATACATCTAAATTAGGCAATCAACTTGAAATTATTCAGGTGTTAGATGGTTATTGGCCAACATTCGATTTAATTGATGATCCAAGAGTAAAATTTGTTCATCTTGGAAAAAATAGAGGAATGCGGGGCGCTATTAATGCCGGTATAAGTATAAGTAGTGGCGAGTTTATCATGCGGACTGATGAACATTGTAAATTTGCGCCAGACTTCGACAAAATAATGACAGATTCATGTAAAAATAACTGGATCTTAACAGCTAAAAGATATTTTTTAGATGTTGTTAAATGGGAAGTAATGACAGAACATAAACCTATAATAACAGAAAAATTAATTATTCAAAATGGCGAAAAATTTGCTGGGCAAAGATGGTCTACAAGAGATGAACAAGAAAAAGACAACATTATTGTTGAAACAATGGCTATGCAAGGCTCAATGTGGCTGATGCCACGAGCTTGGTGGGATAAAGTAATTGGAGAATTAGACATCAATTATGGCCCACTATATCAAGATTCACATGAGATTGTTTTTAAAACATGGCAAGCTGGCGGGCATTTAATGGTAACCAAAGCTACATGGTTTGCTCATAAGCATCGTTCTTTTAATCGCACACATCAAGAAGGTACTAAAGAAAATCCGGCTAATAGAGAACAATGTTGGAAATATGTATTAGATTTATGGCGTGATTATTATGATAATGAAATACGGCCAAAGTGGGAGATATAGGTATGAGTATGGAAAAATTATTAGAAGAGAACGATAAATTCTGTTTTAATTCTCCTTCTATTAATGATAATGTTTCTATGAGTATGGAAAAATTATTAGAAGAGAACGATAAATTCTGTTTTAATTCTCCTTCTATTAATGATAATGTTTCTATAAGTCTTTCATGGTCTCATTCACCCAGTCTTTCATGGTCATCTTCATCTGAAGATGAAGATGAAAACTATGACAACGAAAGATATAAAATATCTAACTTAATAGAGTCTTTAGAAATGTTTAAGGCCCGCCATGGAAATCTACCAGTCCCAGTAGATTTATTAGATAAGTTAATGATGGACTTAGGAGATTTGTTTAGTGAATGACTTAACAATAATAATGATGACCCCAAATAAAGTACCTAAAGAATGGGCTAAGTACCATAAAGAAAAGCTTCTTGAAGCTGCTGAAGATTCATCAATAATCACAATTTCAAACGAACCGCTAGATTGGGGATTCAATCTTATTCAAACAGAATACAGCATAACTAATATTTTTCGGCAAATGCTTAGAGGTACTGAAATTGCAACAACTGAATTTATTGCAATTGCCGATGACGACACATTATATCCAAAGGCTCATTTTGAATACCGGCCCCCAGAAGGCACCTTTGGATATAATTTAAATAGGTGGCATTTATTTACTTGGGGAAGAGCTTTCTATTTCCATAAACCTAGACCAGGAAATGGGTTAATGATAGCAAATAGAAAATTGTTAAATGCGGCCTTAAATTCTAGACTTAAAAATTATGATGTATTACCAAATTGGCTATCAAAAGAATTTGGAACAAAGGAGAGCACTAAAGAGTATGATATTGGTACCCTACATACTTTTTATACATGGCAGCCAGTAGTAAGCTTTTACCATCAGCAATCTATAGATCCATTAAATCAAAGAAAAAGAAAGGTTCCATGGCCCGTACAGGCATATGATATTCCAGTTTGGGGTAGAGCTGAAGATTTAAGAGGGAAATGGAAGTGAGTGTATATTATTCAGAGACTACAATAATTTATTGTTCTTCTAATCGAGAAGATTCATTATTCGAACAAAAAGTAATTGATAATATTCTTAAGAACAAACCTTATGATATGCCTATTGTTTCAATAACACAAAAACCCATGGATTTTGGAATAAATTTTTGTGTTGGGGACGACGTTGGCGTAAGTGGATTTAATTTCTTTAGACAATCACAAATAGCTTGTGAGAAGGCTCAAACAAGATTTGTGTTATCATGTGAAGCTGATTGTTTTTATCCGCCAGATTACTTTACGTGGATTCCGCCTAGAGATGATAAATGTTACAGAAATAGTAATCTTTATGTTATGCCACAATATCGAGCTTTCTTTTGGAGAAAACCTGAAGGGGCTACCCACGCACAAATAATAAATAGAGAATTTTATTTAAATAAACTAAATGAATTATTTGAAGGAGCGCCAGATTGGGATAGAGAAGTAAAAGAGAAAAATTTTCCTAAAGAACGTTATAGATTGGAAGATATTTTTCCAAAGAAACAAATAGAATATTATGAGACTCAAAATCCAGTTATTCAGATTAAAACTACCAGAAGTATGAGACATTATACTCATAGTGATAGAATAGATATTCACGAAATACCTTATTGGGGCACAGGTAAGGAATTTAGAGATAAATATTATAATATTGGATATAGACACTAAAAAATTGGTTTAAGGATAAAATATGAACTGTCCGTATTGTGGTACGGGTGTATCAGGAATAGAAAGTCCTATTGCATCATGGGAGCGTTTTGATTGTGGCACTGAGTATATAGATGGCAATTATTATCAAAGCACTGCATGTGAAACAATAGAAGCGCTTTCTAAGAAGAGCAAATGGATTAAGGAAGTACCTGAAAAGCCTGGATATTATTGGGCATATGACTATGAGTATGATATAATGTGGTTTGTTCAAAGAGTAAAAATAAACAACAGACTTGTATGGTTTGATGCAGATGGAGTAAGTGAAATGGCTTTATCGAAAGAACCAGTACAAGAAGTAATAGATAATTTGTGGTGGTATGAATTAGAAGAGCCATTGCCGCCTGAAGAGATAAATTATCACGTACGATAACTAGAGGGGGTTATAAGATGTTATTTGCATTCAGGCTTATCGTGGCCGCAGGATTTGGAGCATTCGTATCAGCAATAGGTTTTTCATACACAACTTGGGAGTTCTGGGTTCTTGGAGCCCTTTTCATTATTTATGGAATATTGTGTGTAATCGATAAGTAATGAAAACCATTCTATATTATACTGGCAATTTCAAAGACCCAGTTTTTTCCCAAAAAATAAGGGATAATATCTTAACAAACTCTAATCTTCCTATAGTTTCTGTATCACAAGAACCAATAAACTTTGGAGAAAATATTTGTGTAGGAAAAGTTGGGCGATCTTATTTAAATGTTTATAGACAAATATTAATAGGCGCAACTGATATAAAAACAGAATATATTATATTTTGTGAAGATGATTTTTTATATCCACCAAGTTATTTTAAATTTGATCTTATAGAAAATGAAAACTTTCTTCGCTATGGAAATACTTGGATGGTATTACATAAAGGGCCATATTATCGAACAAAACCCATTGGAGGCGCACAAATAATGAAAAGAGACTTGTGTGTTGATGTATTAGAAGAGTATTTACATGGGTGTCCTATGTTTTATAATGGAAATTATAAGATTGATAAAACAGATTACATGGGCGCACATTTTGATATATTTACCGGAGATCAGCCAGTTATTGCTTTTAAGCCAAATGGTAATTTAAGCAAAAGTGGTTCTTCAATAGGATCAATCAAAGAATTGCCTGTTTGGGGAAATGTAAAAGATTTGAGGAAAAAATATTTATGAAACAGTCTTTAGTGTATTTACATCCTTCTAAAAAATTCTCCCGGATAGCTCAAATAGAAATGAGAATACAGATTGATAATTTTTGGCGGCTCGGGATCAAACCTGGAATGGTGTTACTTATAACTAATTTTAATTATTCTTATAATGGCTTTAGATCTATTACTGTAAATGATACTCATTTTATAGAAAATAAACCAAGATCAACAAATACATGTATTGTTCCGTTTATTTACGTAAATAATGATGAAATATATTGGATGCATGATTTAGATGCTTATCAACAATATCCCATCTATGATGAAGAATTAGAACTCGATGAAGTAGATGTTGGATTTACTACATATGGATGGTCAAATAAATGGAATTTAGGAAGTTTCTTTTTTAAAAGGTCCGCCACCGATATATTTGCTTCTATTAGATCTAATGTTATTTCTTCTAAAGAAGAAGATGAGAATGTATTAGTTGCACTTACAAAAAATGGAATTATTGAACCCCATAGGTATAAAACATTAAATATTACATATAATTTTGGTATGAGAAAAATTGCAGAAAATTATAGACAAGCAAATAAGCCAATTAAGGTTCTTCATTTCCATGCTAGGGAAAAACAGAAAGATATTAATGTTCTTGATGTTTTTCTTAGAGGAAAAAATAAACTGAAATTTCCTTTAATGTGTGATGGTCTATTAGAAATATTTAAAGATCATGGAATTCAATAACTTAAAAATAAAGGAGTTAAAAGAATATGAAATTTAGTGAAGGAATAAAACATAAAGGGAAACCCTTTCATATTCCGGATTGTAGTAGAAATGAATTTCCTCTCTTTTGTAAAGAGCTAGGATTTAAAATTGGTGCTGAGATTGGTGTGTATGAAGGATTATACACTGAATTGTTCTGTAAAGAAGACATTTTTATGTATGCTATTGATCCTTGGTTAGCTTATTCAGGCGCGGGAAGAACAGAAAGAGATCAAGAGAGGCAAGATCAGCATTACGAAATAGCTCTTAAACGATTGAAGGATTATAACTGTAAAATCATTCGAACATCCTCTATGCCAGCCATTGAACTCTTCAAAAATAACAGTCTTGATTTTGTTTATATTGATGGCAACCATGAATTTAGATATTTTGCTGGGGATTTAGTTGAATGGTATAAAAAAGTAAAACCCGGAGGAATAGTTGCAGGTCATGATTATTGGAACACCATCCCCGAGGCCTGGAATGTTATTTGTCATGTAAAAGCTATTGTTGATGCTTATACTACTCTTTATGATTTAGATTTTTTCACATTTGGTGGCACAAATAAAAAAGGTAGAAAAAATTATAGTTGGATGTTTTTTAAATGAAAAAGTACACTGAAATAATTTATTATACAAATAATAAATTAGATAAGAAAATAATGGAAATCGTTCAAGCTCAATTATTAAAGATGAATATTCCCATTATTAATATTTCTTTAAGTCCTATGAATTTCGGAACAAATATTGTTTTGAATCTTTCACCTAGTGTTATAACAATGTTTAAACAAATATTAACCGGCTTAAATTCTTCTACAGCTGATTACGTTTTCTTTACAGAGCACGATGTCTTATATCACCCTTCACACTTTGATTTTGTACCTTCTAGGGATGATGTATATTATTTTAATACTAATGTCTGGAGGTGGAAATATCCTGAAGATTATTTTATCACTTATGACCATTTAATTTCTCTTTCTGGTATTTGTGCTAATAGACTATTACTAAAAAGGCATTATGAGAAGCGACTTGCTCATATTGAATCAAGAGGATGGGAAGATGGTAGGGATCCTAACTGGGCCAGAAAAATAGGTTATGAACCCGGCAAACCACGCCGTAAAGGGGGTTTTTTAGACGAAAAGACTGATGAAAGGAAATCTCTATTTCCTAATATTGATATAAGACATAAAAGAACAATTACTCCTCCTAAAGTTACTCTAGATAGTTTTCGCCACTTGCCAACTAATTGGCAACAAACAACANTGAATAATATNTCAGGATGGAATTTAAAAGGTTTAATTAAAGCTTAAGTAAATATTTATATTTTAAATCTTCAAAGGAGAGCCGTTATGGCTCTCCTTTTTTTATAAATAAAATAAAAATGGTCTTTAATTAATATGTTATTTGGAGGGCAATGTGATGGATTTAAGTATTATAATACCGGCAAGAAATGAAATGTTTTTAGCAAAAACAATAGAAGATATTTTAGAGCATAGTGAAGCCAATATTGAAGTTATTACGGTGCTGGATGGCGAATGGGCAGATCCGAGTATTAAACAACATGATAAAGTAAATGTAATTTATGTCCCGAAATCAATAGGTCAAAGAGCCGCAACAAATATTGCCGTTAAATTAGCTAGAGGTAAATATGTGATGAAAGTTGACGCTCACTGTTCTTTTGAACAAGGCTTCGATCGTAAAATGATAGAGGGATTTAAAATAGTGGGTGATAATGTTACTATGGTCCCTATTATGAGAAATTTATGGGCCTTTGATTGGAAATGTTATAAATGCGGTTGGAAAAAATATCAGGGGCCCACACCAGAAAAATGTCCTGATTGTGGAAGAACACATAGACTACGAAGAAAAATGGTATGGATAGGTAAACATAATCCTCAAAGTTGGTCTTACTGTTTTGATAAAGAGCCACATTTTCAATATTTTGAAGAATATAAACATAGAGCCTCTACTAAAGAGGATAAAAAAACAGGTTTTACTGAGACTATGTCATTACAGGGCTCTTGTTTTGTAACAACAAAAGAAAAATATCAAGAACTTAATTTATGCGATGAAGATTTTGGTTCTTGGGGCAATCAAGGTATAGAGGTTGCATGCAAAACATGGTTGTCTGGCGGAAGAGTTTTAGTTAATCATAGAACATGGTACGCCCATATGTTTAGAACGCAGGGCGGCGATTTTGGATTCCCTTATGACCAAGGTGGCAGAGCTGTTGATAAAACAAAAAAGAACGTATGGAACTTTTTTTTAAATGGTAAATCTGATAAACAAATATATCCTATATCATGGTTAGTTGAAAAATTTTGGCCTGTAAAGGGATGGTCAGAAGAAGACTTAATAAAATTAAAGGAAAAGGAAGTTAATGGCAAGTAGAGTTTATTATTTCGCAGAATCAATAGATGAATCATTAATCACCACAGCTACTTATACAGATAAAGTTTCATTGGTGTTTACTCCTGGAAGTGGTGAAACATGGTTAATTATAGCTACATGGTTGATTCAGCCTACAGAAAGTACAAGCGGTGATATTAAAGCTAAACTAGTGAGAACTTCCGGAACTCCAACAGATTTTTGTGAGCAACTCCAACGAACCATGGATGAGTCTAATTATATACCTGGTGCATGTTTTGCTTATGAAACATTTGGCGATTCGCCCGGAGAACAAACATATAAAATACAATTCTGTAATAGTATAGCTACATATGATACAACAATAAAAGAAGCCAAAATCACAGCAATTCGTTTAAATACTGCTGATGAGCGTTCTTCTTCATTAGATAGATCAACTTATAATGCTGATACAAATTGGCAAGATAAAACCTCTTTAATTTTTACACCAGCCTCACAAGGAGATTATTTAATTTTAGCTTCAGCTATTATTGACGGTAGTTCTACAGCTTATGACTGGAAAGCTCAAATTAATGTAGATGGAAGTCCTTATAGTACAACTAATACCGAAGTAATAAATTCTACTAGTAGAGCTTCATGGGCTGCTATTAAGAAAGTAAATTTAACAGCCGCTTCACATACAATAAATTTACAATATGCTACAGAAAATACAAATTGCACCGTTGGTATTGCTAACGCCTATCTTATCGCTTTAAGATTAGATGGTTTTGATGACAACTATTATTCAGAAAGTGAAGCTCGATCAACTTATAATGCTAATACAAATTGGCAAGATAAAACTACAGTAACACAGGAATTAATTGCTGATGTTGATTATTTAATTTTAGCTTCAGCTGGTAGTGATATAAATTCTACAGCAAATAATAGTTACGTTCAACTTATTCAAGATTCTACTAGCCTCGGTGAAGCTTTACACGAAGCTAAAGATACTACAGAACGCGGTTTTCCGTATATTTGTTCTAAAGTTTTAACTGCGTCAGCACAAGAATATGTATTTAAATTACAATATGCTACGGGAAATGCTTCATATATAGCAGCAATTCAAGATGCTCACTTAATAATATTACCATTAGAAAGTTTAGGTTCTAGATCGCCGTCTAAATCACCTAGTATAAGTCCATCTATTTCACCTAGTTTAAGTCCTAGTTTAAGTCCATCTAAATCACCTAGTTTAAGTCCTAGTTTAAGTCCGAGCATATCTCCTAGCGTATCTAAATCGCC
>JGI20214J51650_10001542_pt1 | contig 14650 bp, 10 predicted proteins | sample WetSurMetagenome_FD_51650 | JGI IMG/M metagenome (IMG submission 51650) | reverse complement strand
TCCCTGGTACCTGTTAGCTTTAATATTTGAAGAAGGTTTAAAAATAAAGAACATGGAAAGGACAAGTCCCAGAAAAATCCCCAGGAATATAAACACTGACAAGGCATCAATATGAGTGGTGGTGTTCATATATCAAACATACAAAACTTTTCTTATTAAAATATTGGTATGTAGATATTGAAAAGGTGCCACGGGCATTGAACAGGCTCTGGAGGTAATCCACTTTTAAAAAGTATTGCTAAGACAGGATAATTTCTTGAAGATTTTTATCAATCCTGAGATAAGCTGTGAATAATGCTAAATTGTCTTTTAGTCTTTGATACAACGAACAGAGAAGCCGGTCGTCTTATAAGTATTGAATCTTCCAACTTTGCTCTCACTAACATAAAGTCTTCTATAATAGGCATTTTCTTTATATAATTCAGTTGAGGTCCACCAATTACCATTAATTTCAAGAAAAACAAATTCTCCGGAATTATTGATGTAACCTCCAGGTAAAGCTGAAAATCCTGTTTTATTTGTAGCGTTATCAGATGAATCCCAGCCAATATTGTTTTTAAGTGCATCTCCCTGGTTTGTTCCACGCCATCCAATATTTTCAACTTCATATAGATCCATCATAAGATTTATTTCCATAAGCTTCCATTCAGAATCAGTGGGAACATGCCATTTTTTTGGACAAAGCTTGCCGGTATTTACTGTATACCAATTATATAGAACTCCATATTTAGCTTTATTATCAATTGAATTATTGTCATAGTTACAATAGGCAGGAGTTATCAGGTTTTCCCAGGCTAAACCATCGCTTACCAAATGTATGTATTTCCCATCATTATACTTTGCGGTTTTAAGGTTTTCAGCCATCCAGACTTGATTTCCAATTTTGATTGCATTGTAAGTATTGCCTTCAATATCTTTTACTTGTGGCTCCTGATTTGGGCCCCGCAGGTTAAAAGTAACTTCTTCCCCATAAGCTGTTCCAATACTGTTTATTGCATAAGCTTTGGCATAATAGGTAATATTTGCAGAAAGATCAGCTATTAAACTGGTAAATGTTCCTGTTCCGGACCCGTCAATTGTTCTATTATCTGCTGTTGTGGGATTTGTCGATTTTCCCCAGCAGACTCCCCTGGAAATAATAGTAACTCCACCATCATTGGTAACAATTCCACCCGTAGTGGCTGATGTATTAGAAATTACATTCACATCTGTTGTTGAAATTTTTGGAATAGAAGGCTCTTCTTCACATGCCTGAATGAAAATTATTAAAAGTAACAGGCCTGAAATTTTAAATAAATTTCCCATAAGAATCAGTTTATTTTTATCCGGGTAAATAAAAATTATTAGTGAATAATCTATTTACAGAACAAAGGTATGTCTACTAATTCCTTTGATTGTTACACAGTTAAGTATTTAAGTTACATCTTTCACACATTATCCTTTATGATGTGTACTCCTGAGAAACCAATTTGTGAAATGCGATTGCAGAGAGAATTTTCGAACTTTTTATTGAACTTCCCAAGACCTCACTGGTATTGAGGATTGCGTGTCAGAGTGTTGTGAAAGGTTTGGTTCAATAAAAGTCAGATAATTTTCAAATTTTTCACTTATCGAATTTTTATGGATATTTACATATTCTGATTAACCAAAATTTCAAAACAATGGAGAAAAAATATATTCCATTTGAAGTCCTGGAAAAATTCATGGTGAATGTTCTGGTAAAAGCTGGCCTGCCTGAAGAAGATGCCAGAATAGTTGGTGATGTGTTGATTCAAGCTGATAAGTTTGGATTTGACTCCCATGGAGTAAATCGACTTAAAAGCATATATCTTGATCGTATTAAAGATGGCATTCTAAATCCTTTGACCAATTATAAAATTATAAGAGAGGGGCCCACAACTGCTGTTGTAGACGGGCAAAATGGAATGGGCCATGTAATAGCATACAACGCCATGAAGCTGGCAATTGGAAAAGCCAAAAAATATGGTATGGGAATGGTAGCTGTGCGTAATTCAAGCCACTTTGGTTTTGCCGGATATTATCCCCTGATGGCTGTTCAGGAGAATATGATTGGTATCACTGGGACCAATGCACGTCCGTCTATCGCACCAACTTTTGGGGTGGAAAACATGCTGGGGACCAATCCTATGACATTCGGAATACCAAGTGATGAATCCTTCCCTTTTCTTCTTGACTGCGCCACATCAATTACTCAAAGAGGGAAAATAGAACTTTATGTCCGTGAGGGAAAGGATTTGCCAAAAGGATGGGTAATTGACAAGAATGGTGAGAGCAAAACCAATTCATCCGAAGTTCTTGAGGATCTGATTGCTGGGCAGGCTGCATTAACCCCTCTTGGCGGAGTAGGTGAAGAAACAGGCGGATATAAGGGTTATGGATATGCGACTGTTGTGGAGATTCTATCAGCAGCTTTACAGCAGGGAGCTTTCATGAAGATGCTCATTGGGTCAAAAGATGGGAAAAAAGTACCCTATAGTATCGGTCATTTCTTTATTGTTATAGATATCAACGCTTTTACTGATCCGGAAGATTTTAAAAAGACTACTGGTAATATACTGCGTGAATTAAGGGCTTCAAAGAAGATGCCTGGTCAAACACGTATATATACCGCTGGCGAAAAGGAATATGATATATGGCTGGAAAGAAAAGACAAAGGTGTTCCCTTTAATAATGAACTCCTGCAAGAATTTCAGGGATTATGTAAAACTTATGACCTGAAAGGATATCTGCCTCATTTTGAAAGCTGATATAATAATCATAATAATACATAATTAACATTTTTTATCATGTCAAAACTGTTTTCACCTTTGATCATAAAGAATATCACATTAAAGAACAGGATAGTTATGTCGCCTATGTGCCAGTATTCAGCAACTGACGGATTTACCAATGACTGGCACATGGTACACCTGGGAAGCAGGGCAGCAGGCGGTTCGGGTCTGATTTTTACAGAGGCAACAGCTGTTTCTCCAGAAGGTCGGATTACTCCTGCAGATATTGGTCTATGGAATGATGAGCATATAAACGGGTTAAGTTTGATTGTCAAATTTATACATTCGCAGGGTTCCATTGCAGGTATCCAGCTTGCCCATGCAGGAAGAAAAGCTTCCTGTGCTGTGCCATGGGAAGAAGGGAAGCAGCTCAATGAAAAACACGACGGATGGCAAACCGTTGCACCGAGTGAGATACCCTTCCTGGCAGGAGACAGGAAACCGGAATCATTGAGTAAAGCAGGCATAAGCAAGGTTATTTCCAGTTTTAAAGCTGCCGCAGAACGTGCTCTAGTTGCCGGATTTAAAGTTGTTGAAATTCACGCTGCTCATGGATACCTGTTACAGGAATTTCTGTCTCCCCTCAGCAATATAAGAACTGATGAGTATGGTGGTTCCTTTGAGAACCGTACCCGATTATTAAGACAGGTCATCGAAGCTGTTCACTCGGTCTGGCCGGCTGAAAATCCTCTTTTCGTCCGCATCTCTTCAACAGACTGGACAGAAGGTGGATGGACTTTGGAAGAAAGCGTAAAACTCGCATACATACTTAAAAATATTGGGATTGATCTGATAGATTGCTCTTCAGGTGGTAATGTATTTAATGCCAAAATACCTGTTACTCCTGGCTACCAGGTTCCTTTTTCCGAAGCAATACGAAAAACAGGGATCCTGACAGGTACAGTGGGATTTATAACCAATGCCACTCAAGCCGAATCAATTCTTCAGGAAGATAAGGCGGATCTTGTGTTTCTTGGCAGAGAGCTGCTTAGAAACCCTTATTTTCCGCTGTTTGCAGCCCGGGAGCTGGATGCTTCAATAAAATGGCCTGTTCAATACATCAGATCCAGGTAACTCTGAAATATATTTAATATCAAACTTTTTACATTTAATTATTCCTGGTAAATCAGGTATTATCGGTTGTGTTACTTAAACCAGTCAAAACAGATTTATTTATAATTATACAGAAGAAAAGTACCCTGTAAGATTGAATGTGAAAAAAGAAGAACACGAACCTAGTGGAAACAACTGATTTTAAGCTACTATAGCAGTAAGTTAAACTAATCCCAATACTTTTTTTATTGTGGCGAGATTCACCGGATTAACTATGCTTTTCGCTTCAGGAGTATATAAGTAGGCTATTTTATCCTTGTGCCGCTCAACAATTTTTGCTCTGACCATTTTCCCCAGACTATTTAATTGTTTGTTATCTGTATTGAATGGTTCATCGAGTATAGCTATCGCAGCGGGTAACCATCTCGAGGGGAAAAGATCATCATGAATTCCTCCCTGTTTATACTGGTTAATTACCGATTCTAATTCATTTAACACAGCCTCAAGGCTTTTTGATTCAGTCAGACTTAAATTTTTGTCTTTTGCCCATTTTGCCAGAGCGTCTCCGTTTGGTACAATTAATGCAGAAGTATATTTATTCTGGTTATTGTATAACATCATCTGGTCGATAAATGGAGATCTGTCGGTTATAGTTTCTTCCATCCCTTCAGGACTGTATTTTTCACCATCATCAGATATGAGAAGGCTTTTAAATCTTCCAATCACATAAAGGAATCCGTCTTCATCCATGTATCCCATATCTCCTGTATAAAGCCATCCATTTCGTATTGTTTCACTGGTAGCTTTTTCGTTTCTCCAGTATCCTTTCATAACATTTTCTCCCCTGACCACTATCTCTCCTTTTTTGCCAAGAGCAAGTTCCTTTCCATCTTCATCACAAATCTTCAGGTCAAGATTTTTAACTAAAAACCCCGATGACCCGAGCTTATGTTTCTTTTCCATGTTTCCCGAAATTACCGGAGAGGCTTCTGTCAAACCATAGCCCTGCAGCATAGGTATTCCTATGGCGGAAAAGAATTTCTGAAGCTCTATATCAAGCAATGCTGCTCCACCAATGAAAAACTTCAGTCTCCCACCAAAACTGGCTCTGATTTTTTTAAACAGAATCACATCATAAAGCCAATAAAGAGGCTTCAGAAATATTCTGAATCCTTTCCCCTTGTCCCATCCGATTCCATTGTAATTATATGCAATTTTTAAGGCGTGTTGAAACAGTTTTTCTGCAGTCGGGCCTTTGTCCCTGATTCCCTTTTCAATCCCTTTTCGAAGGCTTTTTGCGAGGGATGGGGCACTAAACAAAAATACGGGTCTGATTTCCTTTATGTTTCCAGGGATATGCTTAAGACTGTCAATATATGATTTCCCCGATTGCACTGCTGCAAGGCTTGCTCCGACAGCCATCATTATATAAATCCCGACAGTATGGGCAAAGGAGTGATCCCATGGAAGAATCAGAAGCGTTGACCACCACTCGGGAACCTCAAAAAGAGATAATGCCTGATCAATATTGGCAGTATAATTTCCATGAGATAAGATTATCCCCTTCGGATCAGCTGTCGTTCCCGAAGTGTAACAAATATTTACATAATCATCTGGTCCAATAGATTTTATAGTTTCCACGAATTGATTATAATTATTCTGAAGATATTCCTCCCCTATTTTCTTAACCTCTTTCATATATATCTCATCACCGGAATAACTTTCCTTTGGGTCCAGAAGAATTATTTTTTCCAGATTCTTAAGATCCTTTTTAATTGAATTGAATTTTTCAAGTTGATTGCCTGAAACTATCACCCATCTTGATCCTGAATGATCAAGTCTGAATTTCAGATCTGAACCCTCTTTAAGTAAGATGGAGAGTGGTACACTTATAGCGCCTGTATGTATTACTCCAAGCTCACTTATTACCCAGTCAGTACGCGATTCAGATAATAATGCAATCCTGTCACCTTTCTTTATTCCGAGCGAAAGAAGGCCTGCAGCTACTTTATATGCCTGTTCTTTGGTTTCCTTGTACGTGATCGACTCATATCTGTCAGCTTTTTTTTCCAGAAGATAGGGATTGTCAGGATACATTTGTGCGCTGTTTTCGAGTAATCCGACTATGGTTTTCATCTCAACTGATTATTAGTTAAACAACTACAATTTTCAAAGGTACACCCAGTTTTGGCTAAAGTCAATTTAATTTTAAGCAGAATCCACAGCTTTAGCCTGAAATGCTTTAATATGAACAATGTAATGTATTAAACCTGTTTTATCTTGAATTAAGATTACTTCGGAATGAACAATATTCTGAATAAATCGTTTATATCCTTTAAATTAAGAAATGTCAGTTGCAGATCTGAAAAGATAACCATTAAAGATTATAATCATGAAGATTGAAAAGTCAATACAAATTAATAAGAATTCCGGACTGGTATTCAATTATCTCAAAATGACCAGGAACCAGGACAACTTCAGTGTTTGGAACATGACTGATCCAAACATGAAAAAAACACACCAGGGAATAGATGGAACGGTTGGATTTACCTATAACTGGGAGAGTACAATGAAAAATGTAGGTGCTGGGGAACAAAAAATTATAGCCATTGAGGAAGGGAGGAGCATTGACTATATAATAAAATTTTTTCGGCCGATGCAGAATACCGGTAAATCAAAATTTCAAATTACCGGTTCCGGAAATGATAGTACATCAGTCGTTTGGATATTTGACAGTCCGGCAAAGTTTCCGATGTCATTATTCTCACCAATATTTAAGAGAATGCTGGGAAAAGACATTGAGAAAGGTCTTATTAATCTGAAAACTATTCTGGAAAAGCAGGAGCCGTAATTGGCTCTCAAACGCATTACAGGTTAAAACTGAATAATAGTAATAAAACCAGTCAATTATAAAAACTTACTTTAACAATTCTTAAATTCTTATGACCTAGTACTATACTGTCGGTTTCATCCAGATCAACTGATCCTGGATATTATCATGAAGCTTGTAGTGCATTATATGATCGCTTATGCTCTCCCCAACAATTTCAATCTTGTTTAAATCAGCAGTTCCCAGCCCGGTTTGTGCACAATAGTTGAGATACCCGACTTTGGCAAAATCAATACCCATCAGCTCAACAGCTACACGATCAGCTGCAAACCAGTCGGTACTAACCACGCAAACTCTATGATTTACAGGAGTCCCAAGCCTTGGACCATTACCTTCCATGCCTTCAAAACCGTCAATTACAGCAAGATGTGGATGCACTCGTGATGCAAGGTTATATAAATTATAATTTATCCCTCGGGGTCCGCTCCCATGGACGACAGGTTTATCACTTTTAGTGCCTGCTTTACTATTCGCTCCAAGTCTGAATCCAATATCTTTTACAGGAGATCCAAATATGATATTCTTAAGAGAAAGAGTGACTACTGCTAGATTATGAGTTTTCATCCTGGCAACAGAAATCACATAGGAATCGGGACTGAGTATTACTTTTGAAAACCTGACAGGATGCGGTCTGAAATCTTTTTCATCAAATACATAGAGCACCTCTGATCCTTCTGTATCGAGATCAACCATTTTCACCGGATATTTATTGACAAGGCTGAGATAGCCATAGTTGCTGAATCCTTCGAATGTAGGAGCATTAGCCGCAGACTCCGCTATGATTACATTATCAAGCTTCTTTATAGATTTGAGAAATTCAAGTATGCCCTCTAGAGTATCAACATGAGTTGCGCATAAAGGCACCTCAGTGGATACCATATTTGGTTTAAGAACTACTCGTCGGCTGCCGATGGCCTGCCTGATTTGCTTTGAGTAAGGCTCAAGAGCCCGGAATGCAAGGTCTGCCCTGTTGTCTCCGGTTGTAATTGCAACACTTGCAGATAGTTTTTCTTGTGTCCGGAATGGAACAAAAGCACTCACCGGGTCAATATAACCAATAGCAATTCCTCCTAAAACCGAGGTCCTAAGAAAATTTCGACGGCTTATAGTACTCATAGCAAGATTTATTTGGTTAATCAAAAATACAAAAAGTTATTTATCTGAAAGAAGAAGAACATGACTGAAAGAGTCTTAACAGCAAATAATAACTTTTTTTAACATTTCCGCAACCGAATGATTGCATTACTGGAGCGCTGAACTATTAAGATTGTCATTTTTAATAAGTTGCCTCATATTCCTATGAAATTCCTTAACGAATTTTTTGTGAAAATAAGGATAAAGCAGACTTTCCCGAAACCATGAATCGCTTTTGAAATAACTCCGGTGAACAATTCTGGTACTACCGTCTCCATTATCAGAAAATTGTATAGTCTGCTCACCCTTCGATTTATTATTATCGATATAACTTATCTCTACTAATTGGTTAATGTTGCTTATATTAATAATCTCAAATGCAACCGGCACATTAAAGATTCCTTTCATAAATCTAAGGTTAAGAAAATAGACCTGACCTGTATCGACTTCCGGAAAGCAGGAACTATTAACATATATTACTGAATTTGAATATTTTGATATCATTAATCCCAAACGGAAAGAATGTCCGTTCCACATTTTAAGGGGATTGGCGTGCCTGTAGCTTTCCCATACTTTAGAAAGTTCATATTTCAGAAAAAATATTTTTTCATTAACACTATAATTTGATTCATTGATCTCCTTTTTCCAGCTGGGATGAATTAATGTAAAGTCTTGCAACTGATCAATTTCTCTGGATACAATGTATTTACGAACTTTTCTCTGAGGTATGTTTTCCATTTTTATTCTTCCCAGACTCTGGGAAATACCTGGCAACGATGAGAAGCCAATAATTAACATAATGGTAAACAGGTTAATATTAACTAAACGCGAAATTGTCCTCCTCAAAATCATACCTTTTTGCTTAATTGATCCGGTTAAATGCTGAAAAATTTCAGATTTTAACCTTTGCAAGATAACTTCTTTAATAAATGTATACATCATTAAATAAAAATAAACGAACACTCCATTATTAAAAAGACTTCCCCTTATGGCCAATTTTGTTTACCTTTCGTTAATATAACAACACGTTATTATTATATGCGCAAAATAAAATCCACAGGAACTTCTCTGGCTCAAAAAGGTGAAAAACCTGCTCCTGGGAACAATGAAATAATAAACCCATTTGAAGAACTCGAGCGAGGAGTGTATGCTGCGCTTGAGACTTATTCGAATGTACACCGTGGCAGCGGGCACAAATCGATGGTATCCAGTTATTTATTTGAACAGGCCAGGGAAATTGTTCTGGACTATCTTGGGCTGAATAATGGGAAATATGTGGTCATCTTTTGCACACACGGAAGAGCAGTAGCCTTGAAAGCACAACTTGAGCCGGGAAATTATCAAAGTGTGTCCAGCCAGGACTTCGGTCTTCCTCTTGGAGTAACAGCATTGGCTGTGAACAGGAAAGCATTGCCCGGAGGTGCTCCATTCGAGACCGGAGGAGGGACGGCCAGACTTGTCTCTCCAGGTTGGGTGATCTGGGACAATGGGCCTGACAAGTTTGAGGCTGGTACTCCTGCTATCATCAGTGTTATCGCTTTAGCCAGGGCAATTTGTCTTATCCGGCAATTCGGAAAGGAAATTTTTATGGGTACGACTTCAGAAATTCTGACTGCTGCTGAAATACTCTATTCTGACGAACTGGAGAAATTTTCAGGGAAAGCATTGCTGGATAAACTCAGGCTTACCATGATAGGACATAACTTACCCGTCCCAACTGTTGAAGGAAGCAAGCCTTTTATCAATCTCGACAATAGTGCCAGCACTCCCAGTTTCGGACCGATATGGAACACTTTCCGGCAAACTTTGCAACAACCCAGGCAAGTACAGGAAGAGATAATAAATCAGGTCAGGTCTCTTTGTGCCGAAATGCTGGGTGTCTCCCCCGAACACTTTGATTTGATCTTTACTTCCAATACAACCGAAGCTATTAACCTGCTCGCCGGTAACTTGAACAGTGAATCCGGAGAGGGTATAGAACCGGTTGTACTCAGCACGATCCTCGAACACACTTCCAACGATCTGCCGTGGCGGATGGTCCCTGAATTCTCAATTATCCGGCTGCAAGCAGACGATGAAGGCTTTTTGGATCTGAATGCGATGGAAGCAATACTGTCAGAATACAACCAAAAGTTACTGAACGGAAAAAAAAGAATCAGGATACTGACCATAAGTGGCGCTTCTAACGTCCTCGGCTCATTTAACAATCTATCTGAGATCAGTCGTATCGTTCACAAATACGGAGCACACCTGTTGGTAGACGGGGCACAATTGGTCGCTCATCGCAAGGTCGAAATGGAACGATACGGGATTGACTCTCTCGCCTTTTCCGCGCATAAGATGTACGCACCATTCGGAACAGGAGTTTTGGTCGTTAAAAAGGGGTTGCTTAATTTTAAAACTGAAGAACTGCAGCAGATCCAATTGTCAGGAGAAGAAAACGCAGCAGGAATTGCTGCATTGGGCAAGGCAATTGTACTTTTACAGCGTATCGGAATGGATTTGATCCAGGAGGAAGAACATGCCCTAACCAGGCGGGCATTGAGCAGCCTGTCACAAATAAAGGGCCTCAGGATATATGGTATAAATGATCCTGACTCGTCAAGGTTCAGCCAAAAAGGCGGAGTCATTGTCTTTAGCCTTAAGGGCATTATGGCCAACAGATTGGCCAAAGAATTGGCCGAGCAAGGGGGAATCGGTGTTCGTTACGGTTGTCATTGTGCTCATATTCTGGTAAAGCACATTCTTGGAGTACCTCCTTTGCTGGAAAGATTCCAGGGCGTCATCGTGAAACTATTCCCTAAGTTAAGGTTGCCAGGTCTGGTTCGTATAAGCCTTGGAATCGAGAATACAGAAGAAGATGTGGACAATTTGGTTCACGTACTTGGCAAAATTGCCGGGAATCAAAGGGCTCCTGCAAACAAGCAGTCAGATACAATGCAAAATGTAAAAACAATACTGTCCCGGTCAGAAATTGAAGAGCAGATTCAGGATTTCTTAAAGGCTGCTTCACGAAGAGTCTATTCGTAACCCCAGTGGATTTGCATTATCCTCCGGCAACAGGATTTCTTTCTCAGAATATAGGTTGTTTTACTATTGCATTTAATTCAAACTACTCATTGAAAAATTGAAAATTTATTTTAAATTGCTTTTAAACTTTATTTTTAAGGATCACTTCTTTTATTACTTTGATAATCAGGATAAAATACATATTGTTACTGATATGTCTTCTCTAACTCAAAGAATTTATAATAAATGAATTCCCAATTATCCAATATTTCTAAAAAATGTTTAATTTCATTTCTTACCGGAATTATCTTACTCGGTTTAAGTTGCAAAAAAGAACCAGATGTTGATATAGCTCTTGAAGAATCCGGAGTCGATCTGAACAGTAGTACAGTAACAGCCAATCTCGAACCTGGTATAGCACTGACCTTTGACGATGCATATTATGACGAATGGATAGAGATGCTTCCAATATTAAATAAATACAAAGCCAAAGTAACATTTTTCATCAGCCTCCATTATCCAATAAATGACATAAACTGCAAAGAAAAGATACTAAAGCTTTACAATGCTGGTAATGAAATTGGATTGCATACATTGAATCATCCTCATTTGTCCACTTATCTGAAACACCATTCCATAAACTATTATTACAAATATGAAATCCTGCCGGAGATCAGGTTTTTTAATTCATTAGGAATCAGCCCGACTTCGTTTGCATATCCCTATGGCGAACAGAATAATGAGTCTAACAAATTTCTGTCTCAATATTTTAACAAAGTACGATGTATGTATGGTACCACAAATATCAAAAAAGTGGAAAGGGTAATTGGAGCATCATTAATCATGAGCGCAAGTCTAAAGGATTATAAAGATGAAATATTATATGCAAAACTTGATTCAAGCATATGGGTTTTTGTTGAACACAGACCAGTTCAAAAAGTATCAGGTAATGATACTTTTACATTTAGCATGCTGGATTCAATTTGCAAGTTTGTTTCGGAGCAAAATATGAGATTTTATTGTATACAGGAGATTGATACTGTGGTTATTAAAAAACTAAGGGTCAATTAGAGATAATGACATTACAGAAATTCTGATCACTAACATGAGGCTAGTTGTTTTTAATTTCCTTCATTCTGGTTAATTGTCACATCTTCTTAAGGTAAGGGGTAATCATTAAAAAACTATAGTCACAATTTTAATTGGTTTCAGCTTCTTCAGTAACAAACCTTATTTCTTGCCTGAACGATATCCATCGCTGCCATATTCCACTTCATCCATGGAATAAGTTATGTGTTGTCATCTGATTTCATTTATCTTTAAATCAAAAATGCAAATAAAAAAAACTATTACCGGAATCAATATACATCTACTGATCATGGCCCTGATTATACTCTTAATATTCAATTGTATAGCATCATGTGGCAATCAAGAGGCCGGGGATAAAAGATCTTCTTATTCCGGTATTTCAGATTCAACGGAAGACAGTTCGATTCATGATAAAAACCAGTCTGTTCCTACCATGCTGGTTTTACCAAAAGATCCGGTTCCGGGAGAACCATTCCGGATTCTTACGACCGGAGAGGCAGATATAAGAAAAGCAACGATCAAAATCAGTGGTCCCTCTGGTAGTCTGGAATCACTTAAACTTAAAAGCGGGGAAGAATTGCCCTATTGGCGGATTGATGATTTTGCCGGAAGTCCTGCGGGTAAATATAAGGTCATCCTGACTTCTGAAAAAAAAGTAATCTGCAATCTGGAGTTTACTATTTCACTGCGAGTCGTTACTTCACCTGCCGGTGTTGTTTGGAAGACCCTTCAGGCATGGAACAGCAGCACAGAGGAAATCTATTCTGCCTGGATAAATGCTTTGTTTCACGGTTGCGATGAGCAGGCCTCATGGTCTGCACTCCATGAGGTGACTCAAAATCAAAATCGGAATTTTCTTTACAACTACCTCTCACTGGGGGAAGATGACCCTGAAGCAAAAAACAGATTGATCATGCAGCCTGATTGCGCAGATAATCCATTTTATCTCAGAGCATATTTTGCATGGAAGCTGGGTCTTCCGTTTGGTTACCATGTGTGCGACAGGGGTAGTCTCGTTCATAATCCCAAAACAGGACAATGGATTACGAATGAAGCTTCCAGCTCGAAAACGCATCCTGTACTTGCCTTCAATGCTTATCTCAGGAGTGTGATGAATGGTGTGCATTCAGGTACGGCCCGAACTGCGCTGGATGATGAAAATTCCGATTATTACCCGGTTTCACTTGAACGTGGTGACTTGCGTCCGGGCACTGTGTTTGCAGATCCTTACGGACATACCCTTACCCTTGTCAGCTGGGTACGCCAAACAAGTGATCATCCTGGATTACTTCTTTCAGTAGACGCTCAACCTGATGGTACGATAGGTATCAAGAGGTTTTGGAAAGGGAATTTTCTGTTTAACACCACCGGAGTGGTCGGCGAGCCCGGATTTAAGGTTTTTCGTCCCATTTCGGTGCGTGATGGTGTCCTGTCCCTTATGAAAAACAAGGACCTGAATTCATCTGCGGGATTCATTCCCTTTTCACTTCAACAAAGAAAAATGAAAAGTGATATTTTCTATCACACTATAGAACAATTAATCAACCCAAAGCCTCTTGATCCTGAAACTGCCTTACTCGACCTGATCCAGGCTCTTCACGAACAACTAATTGTACGTGTAACTTCAGTAGCTAATGGTGAGACTTATCTTAAGCTTCATCCTGGCAGTGTGATTCCTATGCCTTCAAGTGCTGCCGGCATTTTTCAGGCCGGTGGCCAATGGGAGAACTTTTCAACTCCAAATCGTGATTTAAGACTTTTAATCGCAATGGATGCGATCCTAGATTTCCCGGACCTGGTCAGCCGTTCTTCAAAAGATTTTAATATCTCAAGCCGGGTCTCACCTGAGCAGGTTAAGACTAAGCTGCAGTCTATCCTCGATCAAAAGGCTTCTGAACTATCCATCACTTATATCCGTACAAATGGCTCCGTACAAAAACTGACTGTCGGGGAAATACTAAAAAGAAGAGATGCCTTTGAGATGGCTTATAATCCGAATGATGGAATCGAAATCCGTTGGGGAGCTCCGGAAAACAGTGATGAAAGAGCTACTTGCCATCGTCATGCTACCTCAAACCAACATGAAACGATGCTCTCGGTGCGTATTTGGTTCCATAAACGGATGCATCCGCCAACTTAGACATCATAGAGATCTATCCACATTTGGGGGGCTTAAGCTAGTTATCCAAATCATCAAGTCCCCCTCCCGATAGTTATCGGGATGGGGGATTTAGGAGGTTGTATCTTCCTTTGTCTTTGAATATCTTCTTTTCATAAAGAAATAAACCGGTATACCTGACAGAATCAGGATCATACCTATTGCTGCCTCGCGTGGCCTGGTTATGATAGTATTGAAAAACAGGCCGATACAAAACAAAATAAATATAGCAGGCACTACAGGATATCCCCATACTTTATAAGGCCGGTGCACTTCAGGCATTCTTTTACGCAAAATAAAAACTCCGAGTGTCGTGGCTCCATAAAATATGAAGACTGCAAAAATAATCATGTCAGTTAATTGATCGAAGGTTCCTGACAGAACCAGCACTGATGCCCATATCCCCTGCCATAAAAGGGAATTTGATGGAACATTGGCTTTGTTAATCTTTGCAATACCGGAAAAGAAAAGCTTTTCGCGGGCCATCGCATAATATGGACGGGCTCCTGTTAGTATGCTGGCGTT
>JGI20214J51650_10001541_pt1 | contig 14653 bp, 10 predicted proteins | sample WetSurMetagenome_FD_51650 | JGI IMG/M metagenome (IMG submission 51650) | reverse complement strand
TAAGTGCAGCGCTGACAGCATTATTCAGAAACAATGACAATATTGCAGCTAACCTCCCCCAGACATCATTCAGCAGAGCCCGCCAGGTAAAAACAGCAGGCCCGACATTAAAAGCTGAAAAATCAACCGCAACAGTTTTAAAACACGAATTCAGGACAACAACTGAAAACAGCACGGTCACTGCAACTGCACCCGCCAGTGCCTCAAATGATCAGGTCAATGACACACCGGCTCTGAATGACCAAAATAATAATGCTTTTGCTACTGAACGCAATTCAGAAGAGAGGGTTAATCTTGCCGGATTATTTACAAGCCATGATTTTGGAAACGCCGGCACAAGTATCATTCCTGTTGCGACTAATGAAACAAAGACAAAATCAAACCGTTTCATGATCGGAGGCTCAGTGGCCCCTGGCATGAGCATTATTTCTGACGGTGGACATAGTGATACAAAGAAACTTCTCACAAGTGAGAACTCAATGCCTGAGCTGTCGGCAGCCTTGTCGGTAAGATATAAAATCAGCTCCCGTTTCAGCATTCAGACAGGCCTGGGTGTGACCTCTGTTGGCCAGATTGTGAAAGGGATCGATATCTATTCCGGACTATCGCATTATTACAGCTCAAAGGGTAAGTTTAATTATGTTGTTCAGACTGCATCAGGCCAGGTTATTGGCACCAATACAGATGTCAGAATTGCCGATGAGTCAGCCAACAGGGTTGGATCTGTGATATCCCAGGCAATTGACCCGTCAAAACTGCCGCTTAGTTACGTCAATGATGACCTCAGGCAACGTTTCCGCTATCTGGAGGTGCCCTTTATTGCCCGCTATAAAGTTATCGACCGCCGTGTAGACCTGAACCTGTGCGGAGGGTTCTCATATGGTTATCTTATTGAAAATGTAGCTTTTGCAACTGTCAACAGCAAGGATGTAAAAGTGGGATACACTGAAGGTATCAACAAGAATTCAGTAAGCAGCCAGATGGGCTTTGGCATGGAATATAATTTAACCAAAAACGTCACATTTAACTTTGAACCTGTTGTGCGCTACTACATAACTCCTTTCAGCAGCGCATCCAATGCAATAGACAGGCAATATTCCTTTGGCATTTTCTCCGGCCTCTTCTACAGATTCTGATAACACTCTTTTCTATTCTTTATTCTCCTGTTTCTGCTCAGAAAAAGTATAAAACACTACCTTTGCATATTCTTATTTTCAGAGGTTAATTATGAAGATTAAAGTTGGTGGTTTTAGCCTGGCAGTACTTTTGATACTGTGCGCAGGTTCAGTGGTGTTTATTTTTGCAGGTGCCCGTAAGTCAGATCTTTCTGCTGCAAAAGACTCTGTCAATGTCACTTCAGTTGAATCATGGTCGTTGCCTGCAGAGGTCTCCTTTGCCGGAGAGGTAATGCCCCTCCAGAATTTTGATACCCGCGAGAGCCTCGACAGGGAACTGAACGCAACGGCTTACAGACATGCGTCAACATTGCTTACTATTAAACGTGCTTCAAGGTATTTCCCTGAGATTGAGAAGATACTTAAGGAGAATAATATTCCGGACGATTTTAAATACCTCGCTTGCGCCGAGAGCGACCTGGCAAACGTGATCTCACCTATGGGCGCAACAGGATTCTGGCAGATAATGGAGGGAACAGGTAAAGAGTACGGTCTCACAATTAACAAAGAGATTGATGACCGTTATAACCTCGAGAAATCAACACGCTTTGCCTGCAGCTTCTTTAAAAGAGCCTATGACAAGTACGGCAGCTGGACGATGGCTGCCGCTGCTTATAATAACGGCACAAATGGTCTGGATGACCAGCTGGGAATTCAAAAGGAAAACAACTATTATGACCTGCTTCTTAATGAAGAGACTTCACGCTATGTTTTCCGCATTACTGCTCTTAAGATAATTATGTCAGATCCTGAGGCTTACGGCTTCAGAATAAAACAGAAAGATCTTTACATGCCGGTGCCTTATTATGAAGTAACGCTTGATTCAACTGTCGTCAGCTTTGAACAGTATGCGCATTCCTTTAACACTAACTATAAGATGCTGAAGCTGCTTAACCCGTGGCTTCGGAAGCCTTCGCTCAATAACCCTACCGGTATTAAATACACTATCCGTATTCCTGAAAAGGATGCCAGAACCAAAATTGATTAACCCTCCCGATACTGATGTCTGAAAAAAGGGAAGAGATAAATGTCTATGGTGCACGCGTTCATAATCTTAAGAATGTAAGTATTACTATTCCGAGGAATGAGCTGGTGGTTATCACGGGCCTCAGCGGCAGTGGCAAATCATCACTTGCTTTTGATACAATTTATGCTGAGGGGCAGAGACGTTATATGGAAACCCTGTCGGCATATGCCAGACAGTTTCTTGGCGGAATGGAACGACCTGACGTGGACCGCATCACAGGCCTTAGCCCGGTGATCTCCATAGAACAGAAGACAACAAACAAAAACCCCAGGTCAACAGTAGGGACAATAACGGAGCTTTACGATTTTCTCAGACTTTTATATGCCCGCGCAGCTGATGCTTACTCATTTGAAAGCGGTGAGAAGATGGTAAAGTATACGGATGAACAGATACTTGATCTCGTCTCTGAAAACTATAAGGGCAAAAAGATTTATATACTTGCACCTCTTGTAAAGGGGAGGAAAGGTCACTACAGGGAGCTGTTTGAGCAACAGAGACGCAAAGGATTCCTCTATGCAAGGATCAACGGTGAGATAAAGGAGATAACACAGGGTCTTAAACTCGACAGGTATAAGTCACATTTTATTGAGCTGGTGATAGATAAGTTCGAAACAGGATCTGTTACGGAAAAACGCCTGCGCGATGCTGTAATGCTTGCACTTGATCAGGGCGAAGGCATAATGATGGTTATGGATGGTTCAGACAACAGCCACAGGTATTACAGCCGTCACCTGATGGACCCTGTTTCAGGAATATCATATAATGAACCTGCTCCTCATACATTCTCATTTAACTCGCCTCAGGGAGCATGCCCTCATTGCAATGGTCTTGGGGAAGTGGCAGAGGTTGACATAAAACGAATGATGCCCGACCCTTCCCTAAGCATAAGAAAGGGTGGCATTGAGCCTATTGGCAAATACAGGAATGTCTGGATTTTCTGGATGCTTGGGGCTATAGCTGAGAAGTACAATTTCACGATGGATACTCCTGTTGGTGAAATACCTGAGGAGGCACTGAATAAAATATTCTCCGGATCGGATGAAGTGCTGAAACTGTCAAATACACCTCTGGGAATGACCTCAAACTATTTCATGACCTTTGAGGGAGTGATTAACTATATAGGCAATCAGGAAGCAATTAACTCAGGCAGGTCAGGCACACGAAGCAAAGAGAATTATATTCAGTACACCACCTGTCCGGTTTGTAATGGCACCCGACTTAAAAAAGAGTCACTGTGCTTCAGGATCGCTGACAGGAATATCGGCGAGCTGGCAGCAATGGATCTTGGCGAGCTGGCAGCATTTCTGGAGCTGGCCGTCGGGAAGATGTCATCACGACAGGAAAAGATTGCTGCAGAGATAATTAAAGAGATAAGATCCAGGCTGGTTTTTCTTCTTGAAGTGGGACTTGATTATCTCTCACTTAACCGCGGTGCAAGAACACTCTCCGGCGGAGAGAGTCAGCGGATAAGACTGGCAACACAGATAGGTTCACGTCTGGTAAATGTCCTTTATATTCTTGATGAACCAAGCATAGGACTGCATCAGCGCGACAACAGGAGGCTTATTGAGGCGTTACGTGAACTTCGTGATGCCGGCAACTCAGTAATAGTGGTTGAGCACGACAGGGAGATGATAACCAGTGCCGACTATGTGATTGACATTGGCCCAGGAGCCGGTATTCATGGTGGAAAGATAGTGGCCCAGGGAACACCTGAACAGATTCTCTCTTCAGACACCCTCACGGCAAGGTATCTCAATGGCCAGATAAAAATGCCAATACCATCAGAAAGAAGAAAAGGGAACGGCAAGGAGATAACAATCATAGGGGCAAGAGGAAATAACCTGAAAAATGTCACTGTAAAATTTCCCCTTGGCATATTCATTTGTATAACAGGGGTGTCAGGCAGCGGTAAGTCGTCATTGATAAATCATACCCTTCATCCGGCGCTGGCACGCAAGCTTCATAATTCTATGCACGTCCCTCTGCCGCATGACTCCGTCACCGGCATTGAAAATATTGATAAGGTGATTGAGGTGGATCAGGCCCCCATAGGGCGGACACCCAGATCAAACCCGGCGACATTCACAGGAGTATTTACCGATATACGGAACCTCTTTGCCCAGACACCAGATGCAAAAATACGGGGCTTTGCTGCCGGCAGGTTCTCATTCAATACTCACGGAGGGAGATGCGAGACCTGCGAGGGGGCAGGAGTAAAGACCATTGAGATGAACTTCCTTCCTGATGTATATGTGACATGCCCTGACTGCGGCGGCAAAAGATACAACAGGGAAACCCTGGAGGTGAAATTCAAGGGACGTTCAGTTAACGATGTGCTTGAGCTTACCATTGACGATGCTGTTGAGTTCTTTAAAGGCATCCCGTCTATTTATCATAAGATTAAGACATTACAGGACGTGGGCCTTGGGTACATCAGGCTTGGACAGCCTTCAACAACCCTTTCGGGCGGTGAATCACAACGCGTCAAACTGGCTGCTGAACTGGCACGCAGAGACACCGGACGCACACTCTATATACTTGATGAGCCGACAACCGGACTCCATTTTGAAGACGTCCGCGTGTTGATGGATGTGCTGCAGAAACTTGTTAATAAGGGAAATACCGTGATTGTTATTGAACATAATATGGATGTCATATGCATGGCAGACTATATTATTGACCTTGGAAAAGAAGGCGGAAGAGGAGGAGGTGTGGTGATGTTTGCAGGCACACCTGAAAAGCTTGCACGTAAAAAGGATAATTTTACAGGTATGTTCCTGGCTGAAGCACTGAAATAATTATTAACCTATATTTGAAAAACAAAAACAACTGCAATGGACGAATCATCAGATCTTATAAAAGATGCGTTTGAGCCCAAAACATGGAATGAGATACATACTTCCGATTCATGGAGGGTTTTCAAGATTATCTCTGAACTGGTTGAGGGATATGAGAAACTATCGAGGATTGGCCCAAGCGTGGCAATTTTTGGCTCTGCAAGAACCCATTTCAACAATAAATATTATAAGCTGGCTGAAGAAATAGCCTATGACCTTGTTCAGAAGGGCTATGGCGTCATCACCGGAGGTGGCCCGGGTATCATGGAGGCTGCCAATAAAGGAGCAAAAAGAGGCAACGGAAAATCTGCCGGCATAAATATCGACCTTCCCTTTGAACAGAAACCAAACATGTTCATCGACAGGGATAAACTCATTACTTTCGATCATTTCTTTGTACGTAAAGTGATGTTCATGAAATACGCCCAGGGATTTATTGTTCTCCCCGGTGGCTTCGGAACGTTTGATGAATTGTTTGAGGCTATCACCCTTATACAGACAAAAAAGATCGGCAGGTTCCCGATTGTACTTGTAGGTGAAGATTATTGGTCAGGTCTGCTCGACTGGATTCATGAGGTGATGCTTAACCAGGAACACAATGTCAAGACTGAAGATCTGAATATATTCAGGCTTGTTGATACTGCTGAAGAGGCTGTGGCGTATATTGATCAGTTCTATTCAAGATACCTGCTCAGTCCTAACTTTTAAGAGCACGGTCCATCTCACGTCCGTGGTCTTTCAGCTTCAGGGTCTCGCGCTTGTCATATTCCTTTTTGCCTTTCGCAAGTGCTATCTCTGCCTTTGCAAGACCTCGGTCGTTTATAAACACCTTTATAATAATAATAGTGAGGCCTGTCTCCTTAACCTTGCGCTCCAGCTTCCTTAACTCTTTCTTTGTAAGCAACAGTTTGCGCTCAGCCAGCGGATCATGATTGAACATATTGCCCCAGAAATATTCTGATATGTGCATGCCGGTAATAAAAAGCTCGCCGCCCCTGAAAGCACAAAAGGAGTCAGTCAGGTTGGCCTTACCCGAACGAATTGACTTAATCTCTGTCCCGGTGAGCCTGATGCCGGCTACATACTTCTCAATGAACTCATAGTCATGAGAAGCCTTCTTATTCTTTATTACTATGTTACTTGTATCTTTCCTCATTCAGGAGGAGATCAGGAAAAGAAAGAAAAATAGATCTTTTCCATACCCCTTGAGAAGAAGAGCTGGAGCAGACCAAAAACTATTGCTGTTGTAACTACTGTTGCAATAAGCATAGGCAGCTTCTTGTGTTCAGGAGGGTTAATCAGTTTCTCCATCCCAATCCAGAAGATGTAAAGGCCATAAAGACCAAGCAGGTTTACAAAGAGCAGTGACTCAAACAGTTTGCTTATAGAAAGGCATATAAATACAGGTGCCATTGAGTAAACAACCAGTTTGAATGATACAAGGAAGTCTTTGCCAAGATCCAGGGCCTTGGTTATCTCGGTGAGGATAAAAGAGGTTCCGTAAACCCCAAGATAAAGCACCAGAAAGGTCTGTATACATACCAGAACTGAGTACATTGGCTCAAGGGTGGTATTGATTAAAAACATCGACCCGATGAATGTGCAGACGGCTACAAAGATAATGAGCGGTAAGAAGAAGCTTCCTCTTACATACTTAATAGGCCTGTTCTCCTTATTGATTGCTTCCCAGGCAATTGTCGGGTTTAAGATGATGTAACGTATCCTGTGGTACAAAAACCTGAAGTCCATTCCACCTGTTATTTAATTGACCGGCAAAAATAAGCAAAATTGTATTATCTTGGATTAACTTGCTTAATAATTAAATGAGCGCAAAAAGCTTTGATATTATTGTTGTTACCGGCCCCACTGCTACCGGGAAAACCCGGCTCGCTGCACTTGTTGCCGCCCGTCTGGGCAGTGAAGTGATCAGCGCCGATTCACGCCAGGTATATCGCGGAATGGATATCGGCACAGGCAAGGACTTGTCAGATTACCTGGTAAATGGGAGAGAGGTGCCATGTCATCTTGTCGATATAGTCGATGCCGGTTACAGGTATAATGTCTTTGAATATCAGCGTGATTTCCTTAAAGTGTATGAGTCGATGTGTTCACGGGGTCTTCTTCCTGTTGTCTGCGGTGGCTCCGGCATGTACGTCGATAGCATTGTCAGCGGATACCGCCTGATACAGGTGCCTGTCAATGAACCACTGCGGCAAGAGTTGGAGGGAAAAGACCTTCAGGAGCTTACAGGAATCCTGTCAGGCTATAAGCAGCTTCACAATAAAACCGATGTTGACACTGTTAAACGTGCGGTGAGGGCCATTGAAATAGAGGAGTATTACACAACTGAGAATGTGCCTGACACATCACTCCCTGAAATCAATCCCCTGATAATTGGTATAATGTTCGACAGGGATACGAGACGCGAACGTATAAGCCGCCGCCTCAGGGAACGGCTTGAAGGCGGTATGATTGAAGAAGTCAGGCGTCTTCTCGATTCGGGAATACACCCCGATGACCTCATCTATTACGGACTCGAATATAAATATGTCACGTTATTTATTCTGGGTATGATGACCTATGGCGAGATGTTTTCAAAGCTTGAGACCGAGATACATCGTTTTGCCAAGCGGCAGATGACCTGGTTTCGTGGCATGGAACGCCGGGGTGTTGAGATATGCTGGATTGATGGTTCCCTTCCCGAGGATGAAAAGGTAGAAACAGTCATGAAACTTATGGGCAGAAAAAGCCGGTAAAGGTGCAGGGATATGCCATGGCATATCCCTACTTATGGGCAGAAAAAGGCAAAAGGCAAAAGTCCAAAGTAAAATGCAAAATTAATTTGACAGGTTCAGCTGAAAAAGCTGCATACCAAATTCTATAGAATAAGTTTCCCCTCCTTTGAAAGGAGGGGTGCCCGAGAGCAGCGAGGGCGGGGTGGTATGACTATCTTGTCATTGGTAAAAATGAATTTCTGAAAGTATAAACTTACCACATCCCCGGCTCCTGCGTCGCCGGACTACTTCCCGATAGATCGGGAGAGGGGAAATCTAAACTAATTCACTTTTTCAATGACTTTTTAGCATTATCCACTTTTATCTTTTTCCTTTTATCTTTTATCTTCCTAAAGTTTAACCTTCAGCACCACCTTCCTAACCGGTGCATTTTCGTCAACTTTTACACTTGGCCTGTGTGCATCTTCAGGGAAGAAGATAAAGTACACCTTCGGAGTGGCAATATGCCATGTAATCTGATCGGCTTTAAGAAAACACACATCTTTGGTCTCATCATACGGTGTCACAACCGTGGTCTTTGTCAAAGGCACAAAACCCATCTTCTCTTTTCCTGAAATGATATACTGGATATCGGCATATTTCCGGTGAGCTTCCAGTTTTGCATCTTCCTCATTCTTTGTGTTGTATTCACTTACAGTGGCGTACAGATTCTCTCCTTCAAGTTCATATTTGCCTTTTTCAATCTTCTGAAGATCAGTCTCTTTCAGAAACTTAAAAGCCTTCTCCCACCGCGCCGGATTTGCAGCTAAGTATCTGTAATACTCCTCAATTACTATTGATTCATCAGGTTCAATTATACCCTGCCTGTGATTACGTATTTTTTCAGGTTTCTTCATGATCTTATTTTCATTAAATGTTTGGTTACCTTTTGCCTTTCGCCTTTCAACTTTTGCCTTTAAACTTTCAACTTTTGCCTTTAAACTTTAAACTTTAATCCCCATCTTCTTCATCAGTATCGATGCATTAAGGCTTGTACATATCCCCATAGTTAGTTTATAATCAAAGAACAGCTCCTCCCCGTTTATCCTGACATCAAAATGATAGTTGTCTATTTTGTCAGGAAGCTCGTCTGACAGATCCGCCAGCTTCAGGTCGTGAGTGGCCACCATTGACACCGCACCATAGCCGGTAAGCTGTTTTATAAGTGCCACAGAGCCCGTGTACCTGTCATTTGAGTTTGTGCCACGGAGTATCTCATCCAGGAGAAGGAATACTCCGGGGTTTGTCTCTGCCTCTTTAATAATTGCAGCCAGTCTTTTTAACTCCGCATAAAAGGACGATGTGTTTTCCTCAAGCGAATCAGATATGCGCATACTGGAGAACACCTGGACGCGGGAGATATTAAATGACGAGGCGCATACCACGCTTCCCGACAGTGCCAGAACAGTGTTTATACCGCATGTGCGCAGGAAAGTGCTTTTCCCTGACATGTTGGAGCCTGTTATCAGAGCCGTGTGCCCTTTACCTTCAAGAGTGATGTCATTACTCACCCTTTGCTGCGCAGGTATCAACGGATGACCCATCTCCACGGCCCTCATGACAAAATAGTTCTCAGAGACAGATGGCATTACCCAACCGGGGTTGTTAAAAGCCATGTTACTGAATGAGGATATTACTTCAAACTCAGCCATGGCATCAAGCCAGCGCGGAACCTCAGATGCGTTTTTCCTGTTCCATTTTTCAAGTGCAAGACATGTGTGTATATCCCAGAAGAAAAAGACATTAAGCGGAACTGAAACTATAACATTAAGCCTTGTGTCGAGACGATTGACAAGTTTTGAAAGTTTCTTAATTGACTCTGATGCAGGCATGGAAGATATCAGCCTGTTGCGAAGACCTGACAGCCTTTCACTGCTGAATGATCCGCCCTCGATGAGCTTAATAATGCCGGCATATGCCTCCAGCATCTCGGTTGATCTTGTCACCTTGAGGTGAAGCTTTGATATCTGTTTATGCTGTGTGAAATAATAGATGAAGTTTACAGTGAGAGCTGACCCCAGTAAGCCGGCAGGCATCCCTGACAGCACAAGTATTGTTGCTGTCACGCCTAATATGGAAAGGATAACTGAGATGGCACGCTGTCTGTTCCCGTTTTCAAAGATGCTTTCACTGTCAAGCCAGCTAAGCAGTGATTCAGGGTCAGCCCCGGCGGTTTTATTTTCATAGCACAGTGTCATCATTTCCTGTCGCCATTCAATCATCGGATTGAGCTCTTCAACTGCCCGCTGCCGCATCCTGATCTCATCAGTTGTTGCTGCCGTGCTGAGCCACGCCGCAAGCATGTCTGAGGCAGGCTTGCTGGCAGTACGGTTTAAATACTGGAATAATGAGGCAGAACCAAAAATATCAAGATCATATGAATACGGATGCTCTCTTGAAATATATTCTGAACCGTTGGCATAACTGCTGAACTTACCATTGATGCATTCAGCTTCAAGAGAGTTAATTAAGCCAAGATGGTTATTGTAATCTTTCAGCTTTTGCGTCTTAATATGCCTTAGAACAACGGCGACAAACAAACAAAATCCTGCAATAAGCCCTGCTATCGCAGCAATGGTACTGAATGAAAAGAGAAGCGCAAAAAGGAAAAACGCTCCGAAGAAGGAAATAAGTCGTCCCAGGGCGAGTCTGTTCTCCTTTCGTTGCAGCATTCCGGCCTTCTTGAAGAAATCATTTGCCCTTGTTGTGTAAAAATCTTCTCTTGAAATCATGATACAGGTTGAGAATGTAAAGTTAAAAAAATAGTTGAGGGTTCATAAAGCCACCTATAACCTCCGCCTGGCAGGCTAAAAGCTGATCCTTTTATCCTTTACTTTGATCTTTAAATAGCTTAACTTTATATGTCGGATTTTGCAGTTTGATGGCAGCAGATTCAATTCTTTGATAATATCTTACATTTATGTGAGAAGATGATTGTCATACGGACAGGGACCAGATATGCTGTTTTGATTTTTAGAACCTGAGATTTTTAATTTTTGGGTAGTATGAAATCTGAAAACACTGAGGCCGTGAGGACAAATTTTGACAGCCTGTTCAATGCAATAGGTGAGTTCCTCTTTATTCTAGATTTACAGGGAAATATTCTGGATGTAAATGCAGCGGTAGTTGACCGGCTTGGCTATCAGAAAAGCGAATTACTGAATGCCAATGTTCTGATGGTACACCCGCCTGAATACAGGGAACAGGCTGCAAAGATTGTCTCTGATATGCTTGCAGGTATAAAAGAAACCTGTCCGCTGCCTCTCCTGGCAAAAAACGGCGATCATATCCCTGTTGAGACAAAGATCAGCAGGAGCCAATGGAACGGACAAGATGTTCTTTTCGGCGTCAGCAGAGACCTGTCTGACCTTAGCCTGTCTGAAGAGAAGTTCTATCGTGTGTTTGATAATAATGACTCATTAATGAGCATCTCAGCGATCGATACCGGGAAAATTATCAATGTTAACAAGAAATTCCTTAGAACCTTAGGGTACAAAAGAGAAGAGATTGTTGGAAGAAGCCTGATGCAGGTCAATGTTTTCTGGGATTACTCCAGGAAGGAGTATTTTTCAAGGAAATTTAAGGAGGAAGGCTCAGTTGAAGGTGAATTTGTAATAATGAGAAAAAAAGACGGGACACCATTGCCAACTCTTTTTTCACTCTCAAAAATTAAAATTCAAACCTATTCCTACGTCCTGACATCCGCTATTGATGTCTCTGAATTAAAAGAGACTGAGAGAAAGCTTCAAAGGAATATTGAGCAGCAGACTTTGCTGGCAGATATTTCACAAAGCATGATTGACATACGACATGGCGATAACAGGTTTCAGGAAGCAATAGCCAGGATTGGGAAGCATATGGGAGTTGCACGTGCCTATATTTGTGAGTACAACGAAGACAGAACCATAGTAAAATGTACATGTGAGTGGTGTAATGAAGGAATTGAGACCTTCAGGGAAAAGCTGAAGGAAGTGCCATATGATTATATTAAACCCTTCAAGCACATCAATACATCCAAAGATGATGTTTATTCAATAAACACAGATCAGATGCCCGCTGAGACAATATCATTCCTGGGATTGGGCGATGTAAAATCAGTACTTGTTGTTCCTCTTTTTTCAGGTGGTAGTCCCTTTGGATTCATCGGATTTGATGAGTGTGCTCAATGCCGCCAGTGGGAAATGCAGGAGATGGATCTTCTCAGAACATTATCGGGTATTATCTCAAACGCTTTTGAACGGCTTAATTATCAGAAACAACTCTCTGACAGAGAGATGCAGTTAAAAGCGGCAATTGAAAACACCGAGGCGGGATTGTGGGATTATAACATCGTTACAGATATTGTTAACGTAAATGAGGTGTGGCTTAAAATACTGGGGTTTGAAAGCATAGATCTGATACAACATATTGATTCCTGGAAGGAGCGTATTCATCCCGATGAATTCAGTGCTGTAATGAAACGACTGAATGATCATCTCGAAGGCAAAACAGAAAAGTATGAGAGTATCCACAGAATAAAAACCAAATCAGGAGAATGGAAGTGGGTGTTGGATAAAGGCAAAGTGACTGAACGTGATGAAAACGGAGCCCCGCTGAGAGCTATTGGTACATTCATCGATCTTGATAAACAGAAAAAGACTGAGGAGGATCTATCTGTTCTTAATGCAACAAAAGATAAACTTTTTTCAATCATCGCCCACGATCTCCGGGGCCCTATTGGTACAATGATGCACCTTTCAGAGATGCTCTCTGATATGGAACATTTTGATGAAACAACCTTTAAGATGTTTATAAACTCTCAGAAGGAGCTTTCACAAAATACATATCAGCTGCTTGAAAACCTANTTAACTGGGCTATCTATAATCGTAACCATATTCAGTATAATCCACGCACCATTGACGTAAATTCAATTATTGAGGATAATATTGTTAATATGAACTTCAGGGCCGGGCAAAAGGATATTGGCATATATTTCAACAGCCCGGAACACTATACTGCCTTTGCCGACGAAGATATGGTCAGGCTTGTTATCAGGAACCTGCTTTCCAATGCAGTAAAGTTTACTTCGCCACAGCAGACAATTACAATAGGATTAAAGAACGGAAAGGAATATGTCGAGATCAGCGTCACTAACCCCGGACCCGGAATCTCACAGGAGAATATTGAAAAAATTCTTTCGGTGACTGATTTTTATTCCACACCCGGTACCGGCAACGAAAAGGGGAGTGGACTGGGGTTAAAGGTATGCCGGAGTTTTATCGCATTAAATCAGGGTCAGTTCTTCATTAAAAGCACACCTGGCAAAGAAACCACCTTCTCCTTTACCCTTCCCGCTGCCGGCAAATGACAATGCCCTTTTACACGTTTGGGAATGTTGCAGATAAATCTGTTTTATCTGTATATTTACATTCAGACAATAATCTTTAAATGTGATTTTTATGCCTTCACATGTTCTGGATATCTCCCGGCTTTCTAAACTATACGGAAAAACAATTGGTATTGAAGATGTCAGCTTCACACTTGATGAAGGCGAGATTTTTGGCTTCATAGGCCCTAACGGTGCAGGTAAGTCAACCACAATAAGGATATTGCTGAATCTTATCTTTCCCTCCGGTGGCACAGCAAAAATAATGGGGATGGATGTGATAAAGGATTCGAAAAAAATAAAAAAGATAACAGGTTACATCCCATCTGACGCCAATGCCTATCCATACATGACTGTCAATGAATTCCTTAATTATTGTATGAGGTTCTACGGACAGAAGAACGGCAACGGACGCAGAAATGAACTGGCAGAGATATTCGACCTCGATCTGAAAAAGAAAATATCTGATCTATCATTTGGCAACAGGCGGAAAGTGTCGATAGTACAAAGCCTTCAGCATAACCCCCTGTTTCTTATTATGGATGAACCTACCACCGGCCTTGACCCGCTTATTCAGTCGAGGTTCTTCGACCTTATCAGGGAAGAGAACAAAAAAGGAATGACACTGTTTTTCTCATCACACATCCTCAGTGAGATTCAGCTCCTTTGCAAACGGGTGGCGATAATAAAAGACGGGAAGATAGCTAACCTTGAAGACATTGAATCACTCAGAAGAAAACAGCTGAAGAAGATCAAAATATGGCCCGGAGAGATAAATCATAGTGTTTTTCTGACTATCCCCGGCATCGAGGGTGATGTCACCCGCGCAGGTGATATGCTGTCATTTATGTATTCCGGCGACATAAATGACCTTGTCAGGCTGCTGTCAGTAAAAAAGATTGCCAACCTGACTATCGAGGAGCCTTCGCTGGAGGAGATATTCATGCATTATTACAACTAAATCCTGACGCGGCAGATGAACATGAACCTTTTTTTCAGGGAGATGAGACGCAATGCCATGGGCCTTTTACTATGGATGGCTGTGATTACACTTCTAATATCTGTAACTATGTCGATGTACAGGACGTTCATTGACAACCAGTCGAAGGTGCTTGGCATGATGAACCTGATCCCCAAGGGAGCCCTCCAGTTCAAGGGCGTTTCAAATTTCAACGACCTGTTCTCGGTGATGGGATTTTATGCGGTCAACAATGTGATATACATGATGGTGCTTGGAAGCATTTATGCTATCGTCCTCTCATCCAATATCCTGCTAAAGGAGGAGTATGGCAAGACAGCCGACTTTCTTCTGTCGTGGCCGCTTTCAAGAAGCGATATTTTCTTTGGCAAGCTGGCGGTTTTCACTCTTAATGTCTTCCTTCTCAATCTGGTTACCGTTGTGGCGGGCTTCATATCAATTGAGATTGTAAAGACAGGTCCATTCAGCATTAAGCCGTTCCTGGTGCTTTCG
>JGI20214J51650_10001540_pt1 | contig 14658 bp, 12 predicted proteins | sample WetSurMetagenome_FD_51650 | JGI IMG/M metagenome (IMG submission 51650) | reverse complement strand
TATCGAGTAAGGAATAAATCGAAAGTAAAATCCTCCGGACCAGGGCAATTTTAAATTTATTAAATCAAGATATGACAGCATTACCTGATAAAAATCCTGCCTAATTTCAAAAATGGAATTCTTCGGAATCTCAAGTCCTTTAATTTTTCCATAGCGTTTATGAGTAATTGTTGGAAATAAGCTTGAATCATACCTAAAATTTAATGATTTCAATACATCTATTGACCAATCGGTAATCGAAAAGTTTGGTGCTCTATACCCAATTATTTCATTGCCTGTAATATTTTCAAGAATATTCTTGGCTTTTGAGACATCTTGCCGAAATCTTTGCTCGGATAGAGAATAAACAAGTTCATGATTGTAACCATGACAAGCAATCTCATGACCTTCATTAAAAATTTTTTTTATTAAATTTGGATATCGTTCAGCTATCCAGCCAAGAATGAAAAATGTCGATTTAGATGATTTTCGAACTAGTAATTCTAAAATCAAATCAACATTTCTTTCTACTCGTGATATATTGTTCTCCCAGGAGTCTTTAGTGATCGCTTGTTTCAGATTATCAACCTGAAACCAATCCTCAACATCCACGCTCAACATTGTTTTCATATAATCTTAAAACCCTTTGATTCAAACTTTAAGACATCTTCCCTTGTTGGGAAAGTATTGTAAGTTGATGCCGATGAATCATTTTCCATAAAGCTAAATAATTCGTTGCTGAGTTGATTAATAGCTTCAATAAAAACCTCAACACTCATCTTTTTAGTTCTTCGTATTAATTTATCCAGTGACTCCGCCGGGTTCAATTTGAATTCATTCTGGACGAGGATTTTACCATCATCTAATTTCTCATTCATTTTGTGAATAGTTATAGCACTTACCGGATCTTCATCATAATTATAGAGAGACCAAAAATTCGGCATCATACCACGATTCTTTGGGAGTTTCGAAGTATGAATATTATAACAACCTAATCTGGGTAAATCCAATATCTCTTTTTTAAATATTTGGCTTGCCGCGACAGAAAAAATGACATCAACTTCCAATTTATTCATTAATTCTATTGATTCTTTAGAATTAATATTTCCTAAGTCAATAATGTCATATCCTTTTTTTAAAAGTATATGTCGGGTTGAAAAAACACCTGGGAATTTCCCGTGAAAAAATCTGGTAGCGATAAGTGCTAATATTTTATAAATCAAGTATCTGATGCTTACCAAGATAATATTTTTAAATCCATAAAAACTCAACATTTGCTTGAACAATTTTTTGATAGATTTCTTACCGAAAGGAGCTTGGATTACGACTCCGGCTAAATGAAATTTTTCATCGATATTTATAGAGAATAATTCCTTAAAGAAAATTGGGATGTAGAAAGGATCGTCTTGTGTAATGATTAAAATTTTAAGCACAGATTTTTGCCCGATCAGCCATATTCGAAATTGAATAATTGAAATTATTTATTTTAATAAATATACAAAGGTAAATATCCAATATTGTTAGAATGATTCTATTTTATGGTACCAAACAAATTTTCGTCTGCATCATAAATTAATTACGAAATTAATATTATTAAACTTAATCCCATCTGGTTTTGAAATTTTGCAAAACAATTTCAACTATAACACGAGAATAAAAATTTTAATTATTTGACGATTAAAAACGAAATTTTATTTATTAATTTTTGTGGTCATACCCTGAATGAGTCCATTGAACCAAGCAATTAAGGAATCATATCCTTTTCGACCTTTGATTATCTGCCATATTCTAAATAAAGTGTACACTGAAAATTCCAAAAAAATACCATAAATTTTTTCCAAGCCTGAAAATCTTTTACGCAGCATTATAATTGTACTTTTAGCCAAATGAAAAAGTACATATGGAGTAGTTCTGTCTATAGCAATATCTTCAATTTTATGCCATACTTTTGCTTCGGGAACAAAATACATTTTCATCCCTTCATTAATGATTCTTAAACCATAATCAACATCATCTCCATAAAAAAAATAATCAGGGTCAAATACTCCGACCTTTTTAAAAGTGTTCTCTGGGACTAATAGTGCACATCCGGTGAGAAATGAAACCTCACTAATATCATGATCTATCTCTGAGTATAACTTTCCTTTGTTAGGTACAGTTATTCCCATTTTCAACTTATTGAAGTATCCACCAGATTGCCATAATTTTTCGGGCTTAGAATAATACATAATTGCTGGACCAGCAACAGCTGCTAGTTCTTTTTGTTTCAGAACTTTAAATAATGTTTTGATACACTCTTTATCAACTATTGTATCATTATTAATTATGAAAACGTATTCTGCTCCCATACTCAATGCTTTTTGGATTCCTATATTCATTCCAACAGCGAATCCGTAATTTTTTTCATTCTGAAGAATAAGTATTTGCTCATCACCTAAATACAATTTATATAGTTTCTCTCCTGAACCATCTTCAGAAGCCTGATCGAGGATTATTATTTTATCAAAGGGAATGGTGCTATTTTTAAGTGAATCTATGCATGGAACTGTATGATGATATTCATTCCAATTCAGCATTATTGCATAAATGATTGGATTTTTTTCTGCTTTCATCAATCGTTAATATGCGAATATGGATTATGGTAAAGAATAGAAATTTCAAGTCGAGAGTCGTTTTCTCTCTTCATAAGTAGTTTTCATTTAAAAACTTCACTAGGGCATCTTTCCAATATGGCATTTCTGAAATACCGAGTTGTTTTGCAATTCGATTTTCTAATACTGAATAAATTGGACGTTTTACAAGCATTGGCATATCTTTAACACTACAAGATTTTAGAGGAGTGTTTAAATTGAGTGTATTAAAAATTACTCTTGCAAATTCATACCAAGAACATTGTCCTTCACAAGTGAGATGGAATAACCCAAAAGAATTTTTTTTCAATATTTCAATTGTTTTCCTCGCAATCTCTATCGTTGGTGTGGGGGTAAGTATTTCATCACCAACAACAATAACTTCCGGTTTTTCTTTTGCAGCTTTAATCATTGTTGTGATGAAGTTACCACCTTTAGCTCTACACGGAACCTTTCCATAAATTCCGGATACTCTAATCACAATACCATTTTTTGAATAATTTAGAGTATAGTATTCACCATTGAGCTTTGTGCTGGCATATATATTTAAAGGATTCGGTCTGTCACTTTCCAGATATGGTGATTTTTTTTCTCCATCGAACACGTAGTCAGTACTATAGTACAAACTTATCGCATTTAATTCATCACTTATTTTGGAAAAATTTAGTGCCCCAAGTGAATTGATTTGAAAAGCTTTTAATGGATCATCTTCACATTTTGGTACCACATGAAAGGCAGCAGTATTTAAAATTGCATCAGGTTTAATATTTAACAAAATTTCACGGGCAGAACTAAGATCTTCGATGCTAATATCTACATGAGTTAATGGGACTACTTCAAAGCCTCCTAAAGTTAATTCTCGTACTAAGTCGCTTCCTAGCTGTCCATTGGATCCAATTATTGCAATTTTCATCTTAGTATAATACAGTTTCCTGTTTCTTTAAATTTTCGAACACCTTGATGTTGTAATAATTCGTATTATTAAAATCTTTAAACTTTTCCATATTTTTAATTAAATCCTCAACAATTGAATCAACATCGTGCTTCGGTTTAAAGCTAAGAATATTAATGGCTTTCTCTATATTGACTTTGTAATTCCTGAAATCTTGCTTATGGTGAATTACTAATTTAATTTTCATTGAAAGTGAAGATTCAAGAGAATTCTTTACAAGGTCGGCTGTTTCCCCAACCGTATAATTTCCTGAAGCGACATTAAAAATTCCTGAAATATCATCACTAGCTTCGATTGCTCTGATATATGCATTGCAGGCATCCTCTATGCTTAGAATTGGTCTCCAAATCGATGGATTGTTAACTGTTATTTCTTTTTTTTCTATCGCTGCTTTGAACATTGTATTAACAATGAGATCTAGTCGCATTCTGGGGCTATAACCACTTACTGTTCCTTGTCGAAAACAAATAGTTGAAAATCCTTTTTCTGACATCTGCAAAACAGCTTGCTCACCTTGCAACTTTGAAATCCCATATGGATAGTTCGAAATTGCGGGAGCCTCTTCGTCGTATAACTCGTTAACGGTATAACCATAAACTGAACAAGAGCCTGCATAAATAAATCTTTTTGTTCCTGATTTTTTCGAAAGGTAGGCAAGATATGCGGGTGCAGCTGCATTATAAATAAAATTCATTCCTGGAGAATGTTCAGCCATTGGATCATTTGATAAACCAGCAAGGAATATTACTTGTTCGTAACCATTAAAATCATTCTCACTTAAATCAAAAATATTCTTCTTAATTACTTTAACTTCAGAGGGTAAATTATTACCAAACCACAGTAAATCCACAACATCAATATTATATCCACGTGCAAGAAGCTTTGGAATAAGTAATGAACCAATGTATCCAGCACCACCCGCAATTAAAATTTTCATCAGCGTTCCTTAAATGATTTAATACTTAAAATAATTTGATTCGGGTCGTGTTAACCATTGTTCCAAGGTTTGTGCTTTTTCATCCTTACTTGAGAGTATTGGGTCTGAACAAGGCCATTTTATTCCAAGAGCAGGGTCATTCCAGAGAATTCCCGATTCAGCTTTGTTATTATAAATTCCTGAACACTTATATTGAATCTCAGCAAAGTCTGAAAGCACACAAAATCCTCTAGCAAATCCTGCCGGAGCCCAAATTTGTTTTTTATTTTCTGCCGAAACTTCCAAACCAAACCAACCACCAAGTGTTGGTGATCCTTTTCTGATATCCACAGCAAGAAGGTATGCACTACCAACGGTTACTCTCATCAGCTTTCCCATTGGAGGATCCCACTGAAAATGTAATCCTCTTAATACATTTTTACTTGATCTTGAATGGTTATCCTGAACGAATTCATCTGAAATTCCAAGTTCATTAAACTGATCTTTCCTGTAGACCTCGGTAAAGAAGCCCCGATCGTCCTGGAAAACTTCCGGAACGATTACAAAAATGCCATTAAGATGTTCAGATTCTTTTTTTAATTGCATGAAGGCTGCTTTTCTTAAAATATGAATATAAAAATACCAATTTAAAATTAATCATTAAAATTTTATTTGTTTGAATTGTCAGGCTATAACTTATTGATAATGATCTATAATTTTATCCATAAAATATTTTGTGAAAAAATTTTGAGACCTAAATCAATTTCCAAAAGAACAATAAATAAATTAAAAAGTCTCAGTTATTTTATATACTCTGGTGCTAAACCAAAATATTTTTTTTTATAGTCTTTTATAGCATCCTGTAATATCCTATAAAATTTCCTGTTAATGAAAAACCATAATATTCTCTTAATAATTATTACCGCCTCAAAGTATATTTTAGCAATTAATCCAAAGTGAAGATTTATTAATAATTTTCTATTTCTCATTGAATAATAAACCATTTTAGGTGTATGTTTTTCTTCTCCCCGTGCTTTATGATAAATTACCACCTGAGGAAAGAACATTAATTTTAAATTTTTCCTGACTGCTCTCGCCGAATACTCAATATCATCCAAATACAAGAAAAAATTTTCATCCATATAGCCAAGTTTTGAGAGATCTTTCAGTCTAATACACATAAAACATCCACTAATGAAATCAATATACTTTTCACTATGTATCAGATTAATTTTATTTATATTTTTACGAAAATTAAAATGATTTGCTAAACCTCTCCACTTATTCAATTTACCACCATCATACCAGATTTTATGTTTATCAGGATAGTATAAAATTCTGCCAGTGCTTAAAGTAACTTGAGAATTCTTATCCATTTTCTCAATCAGGGTTCTAATCGCATCTTTGGATTCAATAATAGTATCATTATTAAGAACGATCGAATATTCAAAATTATTTTCGAGTGCATATTTAATGCCAACATTATTTCCGCCTGTAAATCCAAGGTTTTTTTTATTCTGAATTATTTTTACAGCAGGAACGAACTCTTTTAATTTATCCACAGAATTATCAATCGAACAATTTTCGATTATAAGAATATTGGAATCACTAACATTACTCTTGTTCAATGATTGAATGCATTCAACTGTATCTAGCCAATTATTGTGATTGAGAAGAATTATTAAAAAATTTAAATTCATTATATTCAGTGTATTAAATAAATCTGATCAGAATAAATACAATCTCTTTGTAAATTTATTAATGGGTTAAACTATATTTACCAAACTTATTTTTTCGATAGTCTTTATATCCAAGAACTATCATTTTAATTTTTTCAACTTTGTACGGTTCATACAGTAAGATTTTGATAAAATCTTTTAAAAATACTTTCTTATCAAATTTTATATAATCCGGAAATGTGGTTTTATAATTTTTATAGACATACATTCTGTTCCTGGTTCTATAATACCATCTAATTGGTGAATGGTTAGTAGGAAAAACAGATGTAAATAGAAATTTCCTGCGTTCAGTTTCACCTAGCTTATGATATAAGAAAACTGAATTGAGACGTAACACTTTATATCCCAACTTATGAATCCTCAGACAATACTCATTATCTACATAGTCAATAAAAAATTTATCCAAAAAACCACCAGCTTCTTTAAATGCTGATAGCCTAATAATACTACCACTTGTCATTGCAACATTGATATTCTCTACACCCATTACAGTAGGTTTTTGAGGATTTTCTGTGTGTACAACAAATGGAGACAGAATCCCTATTTTCTTATCTTTTTCCAATATCAAACTCATATTTTTGATATAATCCTGCGATATTGTCCCGTCTTGGTCCATTGTTAATAAGAATTCATATCCATCTCTAATAGCCTGTTCTGCAGTTTTATTCAATGCAGACGCCAATCCAATATTATGCTTATTATTAATTTGTATAACATTTGGATATGCTGCAAAATCAATATTAACAATTTGATTCTCAGGTTCTGAATTATCTATAATATATAACAGTTCTAATTGATCTAGATAACTTAAAATATTTGATATTACTAATTCTCCAGGATTATATAAAATAACGACGGCAGCAATTTTTAACATCACTTTAAAATTTTTTATGCTTTATTAATCTATATTAATAGTATTTATCAGATATAAATAAACTTTTAAACTTACGTTGTATAAATTTATTAAAAACATCCGAGTTATCTTGCTTTTTTGTTTTCGTAGAAACGATAATGATATGGGAAGGTAATAATGCTTCAACTGAAATTATTTTCAATCCAACAGAATCAATTAATTTTACTGCTAAAGGTGTATTGAAAACATGATGATGCAGACATCTGTTTTCAAAATTATGTTGTGATCGAATTTTAAATTGATCATATGATCCGGCAGGTAAATCTCTTGTTAAATCATGCAATTTTAAAATTTCATCTAAATGAGTTAGATCATACTCAGATGTATTATTATCATAATCCTCTAATAAATGAGCAAGAGTTGTAATCTCTCTTTTATGATCAAACGTTCCATCCTTGTGTGGTAACACTATTATAAGAACTCCGTCTTCCTTTAAAACTCTTATCCATTCAAGTAGCGCTTTTATTGGATTGGCAACATGTTCAAGAACATGTGAAGAAAGGATGAAATCATAATGAGCAGATTGAATTTTATCCAGCTCGGCTGCCTCTAGAATATACTGACGACCTTCAGGATGCGCCTTATCGAATTTAAAAGTAAAACCACTTTCGATTTGTCCTTCCCAAATAGTCTTGGATGAAAAATTACAATTGTCAAGACTTTTTATATGTGGATATATCGGCAGTATACCCTTCCTCGAAAAAAGAACCGATGGACCTCCAATCTCAAGCCCTGACTTGTATTGCAACAAATTTTTACAAAGTTTAATCGAACTCGATTTTTGAGGAAATAGTTTGTACAATATCCTAATAATCAGAACTCTCAAACCATTTTCTTTATATTTCAATAATAATTTTTTATACACTATAAATCACATCGATAAAATAAGAATATACTTTGTTGAGCATGATACATAGCATTAGAATAATCGTTCAGAAATTTCATCTAATTAAATTTCACTTTAATTTTCGAAATAATAAATATTTTTTCTTCAACCGAAAGAAAATATTTCCAACTAATGAAATTAAAAATGAGAAGAAATATTATCGCAACAATTATCTTTAGATAAATGGCACTAATTATAAACGGAATTATTAATGTAATAATTGTTATAAGAATTGTGAGAATATTAAAATCAGAATCAAACTTATAATGGAATAAATCATAAGCAACGCAGTACATAACAATTGCATTAATAGTTGCTGCACACATATATGTTATGGCAGCTCCATTAATTCCGCCTAGTTCTATAGAATACCACATTATAAATATATAAACGGGTAATTCTATCAACATAATTATTGCCGGAATTCTAGGTTTTCCTATCCCCTGAAAAAAATTATCGGGAATAGACGAAATGCCATTCATAAAGATTCCAACCGATAGAAATTGTAAGACTAAAGAACTGCTTAATGCAAATTTCTTGCCTAACCATAATTGCATGAACTCATGCGAAAACATTGAAATTAAAAATACTAATGGAAAGAGAATAAGAAAGATAAACTTTACTCCTCTGAGAAAAATTTTTTTTGAAATATTTATATCGTGATAAAAGCTTGAAGAGAATATGGGAAATAGAACTCCTGAAAGGGCTCCTGAAATTAAAAGTAATTTTGTGATAACTTCATAGGGTGTAGCGTAATAGGTTATGGCGGCTGCAGAGATCAAAGCACCAATCAGAAACCTGTCTGAATATAAAATAATAGGTCCAACTATATTAGCTATTGTAATCCATATACTAAATTTTAGAACTGGTTTTATAAAAACAAAATCGAATTTTATTTCTTTCTTAATACCCGGATTTACCTTAAAACATTGGAAAAGATATAAGACCCATATCATTATTCTTATTATAATTAGAAAGACAACAATCCAAAACAAACTATTCGTTAGTATCAAAAATACAAGAGGGCCGAGAAAGGTGAGTGTGCCTAGGAGTACCCTAATAATACTTATTATTTTAAATTTTTGATAAGCTTCAAGGACTCCTCTCAATCCTGCAGTGGTAGAAACTATTGGAATTGCTAAAGCTAGCGCATAAAATGTTTCGATTGTTTCAGATTGAATATTCTCTGAAATACTAAAAACATTGTTTACTAAGTAAGGGATTAAAAATATTAAAATTATTGCAATGAAAAAGCTAAATGAAAGCATTAATAATAGAGATGTCCAAAACAAACGAGGTATAACTTCTTTTTGATTTAGACCAATTTTTTCAGCCGTAATCTTTGTTAAGCCTCGTCCAATACCCAAATCAAATAAACTGAAATATCCTATTATAATCCATGCCAAATTTAAGATTCCAAATCTTTCATCACCCAAACCACGAACGAGAGGCGGAATCAGAATTACGGCAAAAATTAATGGAATGCCATATCCCAATAAATTATACAGTGTATTTTTGGCTATTGATGTTCCACTGTAAGCAATTTCTGAATTGTTTTGTTTTTCCAATTAATCGTCGGATGTTAAGACATTTTATGAATTGCAGCGGAAGATTTTTTATTAATCCTAGCTAGTTTTTCCAGAATCGGAACACTGACTATAATTAAAAATAGACTAAAAAACCATAATGATAGTCGGGTTGTCATCACTAAAAAAGAAAGCGCGATTATTATATACAGATGAACCAGAATTGCCAGTATTACAATTTTTTGTTTTTCATAAAACTGAAACCAAAGCCAGGTTATTAAAAGTCCAAGTAAATACGGTCCTAAAAATAATCCTACTACACCAAAATCTGCATGTAATTCTCTGAGGTAGGTTCCAGTATTTGTCCACATTGGAATGAAATATCCTCTTTGAAGTTCATACGGCTTTTCAATAGCTCCAAGCTTAGCTAAAAATAAATGCACCGGTAAAAATGTATTCTGACCAAATCCTGCAATCTCTTTATCTGCTTTTAGGTATTCGTTTAAAACCCCAACATCACTGCTAAAATACAAATACATAGTGGGTGAAATAATAAAATTGTTATTTAAATCTTTTAGTTGTTTACTTGCTCCCATAAAACTCTCTGTAGAACTTCTTGTGATTCTTACAACAGAAGCGCTAATAATAAATAGCATTAATAAAATAATAAGTGATACGCCTGCACTTAGTTTTGAAAATTTAAATTTTTGAGTTATATAACTCTTAAGCAAGTGTCTAAAAAGAAAGAATGTAAATAAAAATTCCAACAAAGCAATCAGCATTCCTACTCTTCCAACTAACGCCAATTCTTTTACAATAATCCCAATAAATGGAAGAAATGTTAATAATGAAAATTTACCTTTGTATGCGGTATAAATTCCCGAAAAAAAAACTGCAGCATACCCTGCGTGACTAATATAGTATGGAAGTATACCTTTAATCTCACCCCTAATATTCATTGAATAAATTTTATTTGCATTTAAAAAAACCAATGGAATACTTCCAAACATTTTTATGAGTAACAGCCAATTATGTATTGCCGCTGTCAGTGAAATTAAACTAAATATAATAATCGCGTACTTTACCACACTACCACCATCTAAAAAAATATCTATATAAAGGTGTGATTTTTTATCAAAAACTTGAGGTCGCGGTTTAAGACTTCTTGCACTTATTATAGTCAAAATGCCAAATAAGAAAGATAAAAACGATAAAATGAGAATGTACCATGTTAATGCAGTTAAGTCATGATACGGGAGGAGTTTTAGTTCATAGAAAAAAATTAATCCTCCCATCACTATGCAGTATAAAGTCAAATGATTAATCCATTTCTCAAAAATTATTTTTCCTAATACAATTCCAAAGAAAGATATTGAAGCAACTATCAGTAAAGACATATAAAACTTAAAATTTCATTCTATAAAGTTTCGTGATTTTCTTAAAGAAGTTAGCTTCTTTAGCCTGAAGTGGATTTTGATATTCCTCTCTGGTTATTGTTTTTTCGCCCCAAAAAATGAATGGTATTAATATAAATGAGAAAACTAAAAGCATACCCAGAACAATAAAAGATCGCTTCGGGCTATATTTAAGCTGTGGAGGAACTGCATTGTCTATAATCAAGACTGTAGGTATACTTTTTTGCTCTTCAACTTTAGCCTGTTCATACATTGGCAGAACATACTCCATTATAGTTTGCTGTATCTGAACTTCTCTAAAGGTTCTTAAGTACTGAATAGCAATATCGGGCATATCTCTGAAAGGATACAAAATATTTGAACTGGTATACAAGTCATTCGAACTTTTCATCTCTTTTACTTTATCTTTTAGCAACCGTATGGCGGTTTCTGCATTAGAGTATTGTATGGAGCTTTTTCCATACGTCTGTTCGATAATAAAAGCTTCCACTTCCTTTTTAAATAATTCTGTTTCAATGTCAGCAGCAGCTTTCACAGTTACTTCTAATTGTTCGGGAACTGCTACTATACCATACTTCTTTTGAAATTTGTAAAGTGAATCTTCAGCGTCTTTTAAATCGGCAACATTTTTCAAATATCTTTTTTCTATATATATCCTATTATTCTTCGCTCTTTCTATGTTAAATTTAATATTCAGACTATCTACAAGTGTAACCATGTAGTTTGCTATTTCTGCACTAACCTTAGGATCTTTATTGATCACACTAAAATCGATCATTCCATATTCATTAGGGCTAGACGATATATCATATCTAAATGCTTTGAGCACCTTATCCATATTTTTATCATCAATCTCATAGTACTCCATCAAATTAAATTTCTCAATCACATCCTGGACAGCGGACCTACTATTTATGATACCCAATAAAACATCTTCAGATGTACTAGAAATCCCAAATAATCTTGAACCCATCGACATTAACGATGATTTACTTCCTAACAGACTTGAGAGTCCGCCTAATCCCCCTTCATTTTCCGGAGGAATCATGATAGTCGCAGTTGCCTTATATTCCAGAGGAAGCAGAAAAGCATAAGTAGCGGAAAGAATTAAAACAATTGAGAGATTGATAAAAAGGAATTTTTTCCATTTATACAGAACATATATGTAGTCGCCAAATTTTAATGGTTTTGTTGTGGGATCAGTCATTATTATTGAGTATGGATTTTGTGATTATTGAATGTAAAAATTAACATATTTCCGCAACATATCGCAATGTTAATTTTGTTGACTTTCCCGTGGATTGAGGGACCTACTTTAGGAGAATCATTTTCTTAGTTTCGGAATAGTTGCTAGCTTTTCCGTCTTTGCTTTGCAAAGCCGAGACAAGGAGTTGGTAGAAATATATTCCGCTTGTCAGTCCACTTGCATTGAATTGAACTTCATAAGTGCCCGCTGGTTTTTCTTCGTTAACTAATGTTGCAACTTCTCTCGCGAGAATGTCATAGACTTTTAAATTCACATTACTTTTTACGGGCAACTGATAACTGATTACCGTTGATGGATTAAATGGGTTGGGGTAGTTTTGGAACATTAAAAATTCTTTTGGCTGAGAATGACCTTCCTCTCCATTTACAAAAGTCGATCCACCATTTGTTGTTTTTAATATCGCACTACCTCCAACAATGGTTCCATTACTAGGATTAATAAAATAGACACTTTCTAAGTTACTTGTTGTAGTGCTTTTTTGGGCATTCCAATTTATCCCTCCATCAGTAGTACAAAGAATTTTCCCAACTTCTGTAAAATACTCATAACCTACTGCTGTAGCATTTAGTGAGTCACTGCAAAATACATCCCATAAAGGTCCACTAGTTCCACTATTTCTCGACGTCCAGGTTTCGCCAGCATCTGTTGTTGTGACAATAGTTCCCTGATCACCTACTGCTATCCCACTATTTTTATTTCCGAAAGAAATACCAAATAATGATGCTGATACACCACTTGATTTAGAAACCCAACTAATGCCTCCATCTGTAGTTTTAAGTATTGTTCCACCCCATCCCGCGATAAAACCTGTACTTTCATCTGTAAAGATAACAGACCATAAATGATTAGTTGTGCCACTTGTTTGTTGTAACCAGGTAATTCCCCCATCGGTGGTTCTTAAAATTAATCCAGAATAACTTACTATAACCCCATTATTTTGATCAGTAAAATAAACACTTCTAATATTTATACTCGGATCGATTGATAGTATGTTCCATGTTGTCCCGCTGTCAGCTGTTTTTAGGATTATACCTTCATAACCTACTACTGTACCGACATTTGCATTTGTAAAAAAAACATCCGTTAAAGTCTTTGATGTCCCACTCATTTGTGAAATCCATGACGTCCCACCATTTGTCGATTTGAGTATTGTTCCATTAGATCCAACAACAAAACCGTTATTATCATCAATTAAATAAACACTCGAAAACAACTCATCTCTAATCCCGCCTGATTGCAAAATCCAATTTACTCCCCCATTTGTAGTTTTTAATACTGAACCTTGGTCACCAACTATTATTCCATTATTCAAGTTTTGAAATGAAACTCCAAACAAAGTATATATTGTTAGACTTGGTTGTGTATTCCAATCTGTTCCTCCATTTGTAGTTCTAAGAATTAGCCCACTATAACCAACGACTATCCCATTGTCTTTATCAATAAAAGAAACTTCATTCAATCCTGTTGTTGTGCCGCTTAATTGTAAAGTCCAAAGAGAGCCGCCGTCTGAAGTTCTTAGTATTGTTCCGTTTGCTCCAACAATCTGACCATTATTTTTATCAATAAAATTTATAGCATACAAACCATCACTTGTTCCACTAGTTTGCTCCACCCAATTTGTTCCACCGTCAGTTGTTCTGAGAATTGAGCCACCTGATCCAACAACAGTTATATACGATAATTCACTAGTGCAAACACTAAACCATTTTTTATACGGACCAATAGAAAATTTATTCCATGTTTCACCACCATTTGTAGTATAAATAATTAGACCCGTAGAATATCCTATATCGTAACCAACAGCAATTATATTTTCTTCACTGATGAATGAACAACCATAGAGGTAGCTATAATCAAATAAGAATTGACTCCAAGTTTCCCCCCCATCTTTTGTTTGAATAATCGCACCAGTACTTCCTGAAAATCCTACTGCTATTCCATTGTATTCATCAATAAAATCAATATCAAATAAGTGACTATCAGTGCCTGTCGACTGAGAAAACCATATGTTACCTCCATTAGTCGTTTTTATAATAGTTCCAGCAAATCCAGCTACCCAACCAATGCTTTCATCAATAAATATGACAGATTTTAATCGGGCACCTGTCGGTAAAGGATTTTGCCAAAACCACTGTGCCGAGATAGTGATAGAGAACATTATAACAAAGAAAAATATTTTTTTCATAACTGTATTAATTTTTATTTAAGTAAAATCATTTTTTTTGTTTCAGAAAATTCACTTGCACAGAGTTTGTAGAAATATATTCCTGATGCTGGATTCTTGATACTTGATGCTGGATTAAATTCTACCTCATAACTCCCAGCTGGTTTTTCTTCATTAACTAGTGTTGCAACTTCTCTTCCGAGAATGTCATATACTTTTATTGTAACTATACTCAGCTCTGGTATTTGATATTTAATTGTTGTATTTGGAT
>JGI20214J51650_10001538_pt1 | contig 14663 bp, 10 predicted proteins | sample WetSurMetagenome_FD_51650 | JGI IMG/M metagenome (IMG submission 51650) | reverse complement strand
CGGAAAATGCACGGATTTATTATTCCGTGCCAATCCGTGTTATCCGTGGTAAAAAAGAATTCCTGATATTAACCACGGGGTTCACGGAGTTACACGGAAAAAACACGGATAAATAATTCCTTGTCAATCCGTGGTATCCGTGGTAAAAAAATTATACTTTTATATATTGTCTCGCTAACAATTATTATCATGGAATTACTTTACAAGGAACTAACTGGTAAGATAGTAGATTGTGCTATTACAGTTCATAAACTATTAGGACCAGGACTATTAGAATCCGCTTATGAAGAATGTCTTCATTATGAATTAAGTGCTTATGGTCTTAAAACTTTGAAACAATATCCTATGCCTCTGGTTTATAAGGAAAAGAAACTGGATATTGGTTATAGGATTGATTTAATAGTTGAGGAAAAAGTCATTATTGAAGTTAAATCTGTTGATGCTTTGAATCCCATACATCTTGCTCAGTTAATGACATACCTAAAACTATCATGCTGCAGAGTAGGGCTTCTGATTAATTTCAATGTTCTATTCCTGAAGGAAGGTATAAGGAGGATAATCCTTTAATGTTAACCACGAGGTTACACGGAAAATGCACGGATTTATTATTCCGTGCCAATCCGTGTTATCCGTGTAAAAAAGAATTCCTGATATTAACCACGGGGTTCACGGAGTTACACGGAAAATGCACGGATTTATTATTCCGTGTCAATCCGTGTTATCCGTGGTAAAAAAGAATTCCTGATATTAACCACGGGGTTCACGGAGTACACTGAAAATGCACGGATTTATTATTCCGTGTCAATCCGTGATATCCGTGGTAAATAAGGATTCCGTCCGATACAGGTTTGTCTTTTGATCAAAAACATGTTAGACTTTGTCAGGAACAATATAAGGTTTCCGGTATTCCTTTCGTGTCAGCATTGCATCTGCTTCAGGATCATTTACAAATTTTTCAGCAGCGCCATTAAACTGCAATTCCCGTCCCAGACGATAGGAGATATTTGCCAGATGAGGCAGGTCGGAAGATAAAACTCCTTCACTGACGTCGCAGTGCAGGATATCATTCTTACCTGAACGAATTGCATCAAGGAAATTTGTATAATGGTTTTCGGCCGGGTTAATTACAGCTTCCTTAGAACTTGCAAAGGGTTCTTTTTCTCTTTTTCGGAATGCTTTCCATGTATCTCCAAATATTTCGAGATAACCTTCAGTACCATAAAAGAGGTTGCCAACTTCCTTCCCGTTACTTCCTTCCTGGTTAGTAAACCGGCCTCTCGTTTCAAACTCAAGCATAGTGCCGTCTTTGTATTTAAAAGTGCACGTCTGAGTATTTGGTGTTTCCTGGGTGGTCATATCGTTACCATAAGCTTCCACTCCTCCATAAACCATAACTCCCGGAGTCTTTTTATCCGGAGAACTCTCTGTTTTCTTTAATCCGTATAACCCTCCGTTTGAATAAACTGAAACTGGGTGTTCGTTTTTATTGAGGCCCCAGCGGGCAATATCGAGCTGATGAGGCCCTGTGTTTCCGGTATCGCCATTACCTGTATCCCAATACCAGTGCCAGCAGTAGTGGCTACGTTTCTCGCTATAAGGTCTCCATGGGGCAGGCCCTAACCAGCGGTCGTAATGAAAGGTCGCAGGAGGTGTTCCGTCTTTTGCCATACCATAGGAATCGCGTGCTTTGTAGCAAAGACCACGCGCCATATAAATATCGCCAATTCCACCATCGTGCAGAAATTTAATTGCTTCCATGACATTGGCGGATGAACGGTTATTTAATCCGACCTGAACCCGTAAATTGTATTTACGTGCTGCCTCTACCATTTTACGTCCTTCCAGAATATTATATGATGCCGGCTTTTCAACATAAACATGTTTCCCAGCCTGGCAAGCCCATATTGTTGCGAGAGCATGCCAGTGATTCGGGGTAACGATGGATACAGCATCTATATCCTTATCATCTAACACCTTATGCATATCCCATTCCGTCAGGGGTTTCACACCTGTCTTCTCAATCACCATTTTTGAGCGTGAATCGAAAAGCTGTTCATCTGTATCGCAGAGGGTTTTCAACGTAACATTATGGCTGTCTTTCAGGTTGCACCAGTTTTCGATATGGAAACTACCCTGGTTACGGATGCCAATAACGGCGAGATTAATTCTTTCATTAGCCCCGGTTATTGAAGCATATGACTTAGAACTGAATCCGATACCTCCTATGGCTATTCCGGCCGTTCCAAGTACACTTTTTTTGATAAAATCCCTTCTTTTTGTCATATAGATTATCTTTTAAAAACAACTTACTTAATATTTCTTAGCAAAATCCTCTGAATAAGAATTAATCTCAGAATCTGTTAAATCGGCACCTGAATTGATAATTACCCTGTATCTGAAGGTTGCAGAAAGAGTGGCTGGAATAGAGAAGTTCAGTTCTTCCTTCCCTCCTGTGAAATCTTTTGCACCAAGCGGATTTGCAGAAAACAGTCCATATCCTCTTGCGTGCCAGTAGGTAGGATAACTTTGGTTTTTTGGATGATCACATACTACAACTGAGATTTTCTTATTACCAATATTCCCATACAGGTCCATCCATTTCGCACGCGTGCTCCAGACGGAATCACCTGTAATTCCCTCGCTGCTCCTGTAATTTCCGGTAATATCTTCATCCGGTGCTGCCTTTATTGTTGTGGATCCTCCTCCGGAATCTTTCAGGGTGATATCTTCTTTTGTCGGCAACTGCAGCTGACGCGCAACACGAATGCCAAACATTCCTTCCTTGGTATCTTTAAAATTTACAGTTTTATCTGTAGCCGTCAGAGTTGTTATCCGGTCAATGATTCTCACGGAATCTTTAGCAATGAAGTGATATTCTGATCTTTCTGAGAGAAGTTCTTTTCCTGTAGAATCGACCCAGCTTTCATTGGTTACCATAAATCCTTCTCCCTTTCCTTCAGATAGTTTCTCCACGCTGAGATGTTTTATCTCTCCGCTTTTAACACCCCATTTCCCTTCTGAACCATTGCCCCAGAAATCAAGTCCGTTAACGTTGCCATAGTTCAGCCAGATACCCACCTGGTGCCTGTGGTCAGTACTTTCACCAGGTCTGGGCTTAAGAGGAAATCCTCTTGTGATCTCAGTACCTGATGAAGAAAAGACCGGATAAAGTATTGGTTTATAAACACCGTCAAACCAGCAATAAGAGGTAAATAATTTTCCGTCTATCATTACATCTATCTGTTTATCAACCTCCTTACTGACAAATGCAATACTAAAATCCTGATTGTTTTGAACCTTTGAAGTGGATTTTGTGCCACAGGAACCAAAAAAAACAGCGATAAAAAGAATAATTGTTAATAATTTTAATTTCATCTGGATATAATTTTAAATTTTAAGGATGGTGCCTGCCCGAAGTGCAGTTAGCCAGGGAACAACATATTAATATGCATTAATTACTTTATCATAGGAAACAGCTTCAACAATTCTTCATGTCCTGGTTGTCTGCCAAACTCACTGATTTTGAAAGATTCAGCATTTTTAATTGTCGAAGCCTTAGATTCTCCATACCATTTTTTAAGACAATTTTTTACGGCATCATTTGGCTGTGAGATCCAACTTTTCATGAAGACAAGTCTCTCCTCTTTACTTTTCGGAACTTTATCTATAGTCCCTTCTATCCAGGGAAGCCATTCAAAAAACTGAGACTCATGAGCAGATGCGGCATATAATTTTTGCGACACTTCATTATCAATGTCAATTGCTATGTCAGGCTCTGTAGTATTAGGATAGAAAAAAACAGGATTCTTCTTAAGAGGAGGAGTGTCCGGAGCAACATTTGGAACGATCACCATAAATGAGGCATCCTGAACAAGCATGCTTGTATAACGGTGATCGGGATGGTAATCATTCATTGGGTGTGTTATAACAATGTCGGCATGCCAGTTTCGTATTTCCCTGATAACTTTCAGCCTGTTTTCCAGGGTTGGCATCAATTCACCATCATGGTTATCAAGAACAGTATACTCAACACTGAAACGACGACCGGCTTCCTGTGCTTCGGCTATGCGTCTTTTTGCAAGAGCTCCGCCACCCATAGATTGATGACCTGCATCGCCATTGGTCATGGAAACAAATTTAACTTTGTGACCCATTTTAACATATTTGATAGCTATTCCTCCGGCATCCAGATCACAGTCATCCGGATGTGCACCAAAAACAATGACTCTCAGGGAACTGTCCTGGGCAAGTGAACTTATTGCACAAAACAATGCGGAGAGTAAAAGGAAAATTTGTTTTTTCATCAATGATATTTTTTATGGTCACATGGAATCAAAAATAATTAAAGAAAACCAAAAGCAGTACCTCTTTTTAAAATACTCCTCAATATAAAGTTATCAGCCTGGTAAAAGTGGTTAAACAAATGTATTTAATAATATAAGAACTTCAAAATAATTCTGTTCAAATAGCAGGAAAAGTGAATGTTTAGCAGATGCAAATAAGACTGTTAACAGGAAACACAGGAATTATATTTCCCGGATAATATTGCTATATTGTCCAAAATATTCCGACAATACTTTACTGATGAAAAAGAGAACAATCATAGTTTTGGTGATATTACTTTTATCCTGCAATTTCATATCAGGGCAGGAAAAGGTGAAGGAGAAGGAAAAGGTGAAGGAAAAGATGAAGAAGGGCTGGTCGTTCGGATTCTTTCCTGCTTTCGGGTATGACTCAAATACAGGTGTAAAATATGGTGGAGTATTGAAGCTGTTTGATTATGGTAATGGTAGTTCCTATCCAAAATATGATCAGAGTCTGCATTTTGAATGGTCTCAGACTTCACGAGGTTCAGGAGTAAACCAGCTTATCTACGACACACGAAAACTAATACCCGGTATTCGTACTATGGCTGAGGCGAGCTATCTTACCGAGAAAGTTCTGGATTTTTACGGATTCAACGGGTATAATTCTTATTATGACCCCGGACTAACAACTTTAAATAACCCCTTATACCGTTCTTCAGTATTTTACCGGATGGAGCGAGCGATGGTAAAACTCAGACTCGAATTCATTGGAGATCTGAAAGGCAATAATTTAAAATGGTTTGGTGGTGTTGAGTATATGAATAACAAGCTTGATACTGTTGATATAAATAACATTAATAAAGACAGGGCTCCCTCAAAATATCTTCCTTCAATCGGGGGCGGACTTTACGGTAATTTCTTAAAATGGGGACTAATACCTCAGGATCAGGCTCATGGAGGTCAGTCTACACTTTTTAAAATCGGAGTTAAGTATGATACCCGTGATAACGAACCAAATCCTATGAAGGGGTTATGGACTGAAGCTCAATTACTTTTGGTTCCGGGCTTTCTCAGTGATGGTTATGGTTACACCCGGTTTGCGTTTACCCACAGACAGTATTTTACTCTTATTCCAAAAAAACTAAACTTTGTTTACAGGATATCATACCAGGCTAAGTTGACAGGTACAATGCCATTCTACATGCTCCCTCTGGTTTATAATTCGGCACCACAACTTACCCTCAGCGGATTGGGAGGAGCAAAAACAATGAGAGGCATTTTGAGAAACAGGGTTGCTGGCGAAGATTTTATTTATGGCAATACTGAAATCAGGTGGAAAGTGTTCAGGGCTATCATCCTTAATCAGAACTTCTATGTTGCACTTGCCGGATTTGCTGATGCAGGGATGGTGACAGGGAAATACAAACTTCCTCAAATTACAGATCCGGAGGGTATTGCCTGGCTGGCAAAGGGGGATAAAGAAAAACTTCATGTAAGTTATGGAGGTGGCGCCCACTTTGCAATCAATGATAATTTTGTTATAACAATGGATTATGGTTGGGCTGCCGATCCACGGGATGGCAGCAGAGGAACTTATATAGGATTAAATTTTCTTTTCTGATTTCCTATGACCTTAATTCATATTAAGCAAGTCAGATCCCTGGCTGACCCTTTCGGGATTTGAATTGGCTCTTACAAATCTTTCAACATCCAGATATTACAGCCAAAATGACCTGAATTACCCATAGGACCCGGAATAAATTTAAATCCTGTCTTTTCATATAAACTAATTGCTCTTCCAAGTTCAGGCATTGATTCCAGGTAAAGTTTGTTATAACCAAAATATCTTGCTGATTCAAAACTCCTTTCGATCAACAGCTTTCCGATACCTTTTCCCCTTTGGGCTGAATCCAGATATAATTTAACAAGTTCGGCACAGCCTTCAGGTAAGGAAGGAGTGGCATATATTCCGCACCCACCGATTATTTTTCCATCAGATTCAGCGATCCAGTATATGGAGTTTGGCTTTTTAAACAGAGTATACAGATCATCAGTTGTAGGGTCGAAATAAACTGTTCCTGGTCTGTCAATTTTAAATTCCCTGAAGACTGTCCTGATAAGTCCGGCTATTTCATTATTATCTCTTTCTTCAATTGTCCTTAGAGTAATCTCTGAATTATTCATGAAGGGGTGTTTTTAAAGATTAAAAGTATAAGTGTATTTCAATAATAGAGATCTTGTGCTATAAACAGGGAGATTTGGAACTTCCCGCCTTAAGTCAGTGTTTCGGCCTTCATTCAATACAAGGTAAAAATCATTGCCCTCTTTTGGATTGTACCTTAGCCGGAGATTAGTCAATATCCCGTTTACGGCCGTGTTGTACTGGATATAAGTGTTAATGGATAAGCGTGTATCAAGCATATAGATAGCCTTGATGCCAACAATATGGTTTGTCATCTTCTCGTCTCTTGCACTGAAATTTAACTTGTCGAAATTATAAATGGCTCCTAATTCCAGATGTCTTGAAATATTCCATGTTGGCTGAATATTCATTGAAAACCGGGTTCCATCAAAATACTGACCGGCTTCTGTACTAAATATGATAAAAAATGGCTTATTCGCGGGAGTTGAAACTGTACCCATAAAATTTACAAACTCATAGTTTCCCTGACTTATAAAAACCTCATCTTCTATTATCTCGAGGCTATCTTTCAGATTTTCAATATTATATAACAGACTTAAGTTTCCCTGCCACTGGCTTTTTGTCATAAATGTCCATCCAGCACTATAATTGAATGACATTAGCGATCCATCGTCGATGTAAGTCATGTACATACACCTTATTTCGGGCGAATGGCTGTAAAGTGCAGAATTTTCTCCCGGTAACCAGCCATATTTAATACCGGCTCTGACTGAGGTATAATCATCCATCATTTCAAATCCAATTCCTGGATTATAATGAATGCCTGACTGTGAGTACCCCAGATTATATCCCAGCCCTTTGCTCGAACGCCTTTCCCATCTTGCCGTTATCCTTGATGGTTCGCTTAATGATTTGTTTTTGACATCATTCTCGAATGTCTGGCTCCATTTAAGATCAAGATAATCATTGCCGAAAAGGCGACAAACCCCATCGAGGCCATAAGCCAGATTATATGATCCGTCTACTCCAAGACGGCTTGTCATCATGGTCCCGATATAGGAATTATCATTCAGTACCTGACGACGGAACCTCATCACACCGAAGTTTTCAGATGGAAGAATCTCTTCAGCAACTCCTGAGGAATCTTTTTTCCAGAGGGGTGCCGTCTGCATATCCAGCAATCCCACATCCCATTTACCTATTCTGCCTGTCATTCTGGCGCCTCCGTAAATGCGCACCGGATCGCCATCATCACTAAGGCCGATTCGACGGCTATAGAACAAATTACTATTCCCACCCAAAGCAAAATCAAACACATTGGCCCGTTCAAGAAAGAACATTCTTTTTTCAGGATAATAAAGTGAGAAACGTGTCAGATTAATTTGTTGTTCATCTGATTCAACCTGGGCAAAATCAGTATTTACGGTAATATCCATGATCATGTTCCTGCTGATACCATATTTAACATCCAACCCGGCTTCCAGGGCAGGTTTGGATGACTTATCATAAGTCGTTCCAAGGTTATTCAATTCATAGCTGCTTTCGTAACCAGTTAGTGCGTAGGGTGCGATATAAATTGGTTTGCCTGGTTTTACTCCTCTAAGAACAATCTCCTGCGCCTGGGAAGGTTTCATGAAAGAGACCTGCCCCCAGTTTGGAGGAATAGCAGGAAACAGGTCAGTTTCATTTTTTGCCGGTATCCACCTCTGCACAATCAAACCCATTCTAACCTCTTTGTTAAGTTCCTGAAAACGAAGGCTGGAGAATGGAATTCTGATCTCCACTGACCATCCGTCATTATCAACCTTTGTCCGGACATCCCAGAAAGTATTCCAGCTGGTATTCATCGGTAACTGATCAGGCAGAGGCACGACAGCATCTTTTTGAATGGTGGCATCAAATCTGAGAGCATCCGGCGAAGTGAAAAATGCAAGGGCATTCTCTTTATCATTATAAGTATCCAGAACCACACCAAACCAATCTCCTCCCATTCCCATATAATCCCTCTTAAGACTTGCCGATCTGATCATACCTGTTTCATGATAAAAAAGTCTGGCAGATACATAAAGAAATTTATCATCATAGGCAATTCGGGTATCGGTGTTTTCAGTTGGATCCTTACCGAAAACAGGTGAATGCATTGTCAATTTTATCGGTGTAATTGCATTCCATGCCTCCTCATCAGGAATACCATCAAATGTAAGAGGAAACTCTAATCTTTCAATTATCACTCCATTCTTCAGGTTTGAAGATGGATCGGATTTACCATAAGCTATTGTTTTTACGAAAATCAGAATGAAAAGGAAACCCAAATGACGTGAAAACATAAATGCAGTGATAGGAAATTAATGTTCAATTAAATCAATATTAAAGTGATACAGCAAGCAATTTCACAATCTTCTCAATATAAAAATTATTCTCTGCTTATTAAGGAACTTTACAATGAGAACCAATAATTTAATTTAATAAGAAAAATATTATTCGGGAAAACAGTGCGGAGTTGTCTGTATGAATCCGCAAAGGAAGCACCTGAAGATCCTGTTCTGCCGGTTCTTTCACCAGACCAGACAAGATAGATAAAAGAACCCAGCCGATATTCCCATTTGGCGACAAAGTTGGAACGGAACTGGTGAAAATTAAAATCTGGATTACTTATGCTATAGTCAGGTATCAGGTCATCGTTCTCATCCAGCCCATAAGTATCACCAATTAGCTGGGAGTTATTATAGACAGCAAAACGGTCTTCATATGACTTACCCTCCGGATCTGTTACTCTCTTAAATTCTGAATAGACACCTCTTGAGACAAACGGGCTGCCGTAGTACTGGACAGAGAACTCAGGTGTCAGGTTCAGATCAATTCTGAAGGTAAGACCGAGAGTCTTCTGATCGATAGAACCGAGAATATACCGTTTCTCAGTCAGAAAATTTCTGGATGTGACATATTGAAGCTTGTCATGATTATCAGCATAACTTGCTGCCACTTTTATTTTCAGTATCCTTAACGGGCGAATTGTTATGCCAGGTTCAATCTGATAATTGGTAGCTGAATTATTACCGGTATATTCATAAAGATATTCCACTCCTGCTGAGATTTTTTTTGAATAATCCGTATTTAGATTTCCGAAAGACATTAAATCGTACGGCATAATCATATCATAACCACCTCGTAATAACTTGGTATCAAAGGCTTTCGAATGATAAATGAGATTTGTTCCGAAACTCCACTGGTTTTTAAATTCAGATGTAAACGACAGATGTCCACCTGAGCCAAGATATGTACCGTTAAAATTCCAGGTATTAAACTGTTCCAGAGTTATATTATAGGTACGAAATATTGAAACAGGCTTATTAACAAAGTATGTTAACTCGTTTTCCTGGTTTATTTCATCGGCTGTATTCATATAACCAAGATCATTCAATTCAATCCCGGGAGAAAGCCATGTTACTCCGGTCGAATAGCGCCATAATCCTTTAGATCCTTTTCCGATCCGGAACTTTCCTCCAAATCCATTTAAGGTTGTAGCAGTAGTATCATATCTCAGATAGCCCGCTCCTGGTCGCTGGTAGTACCGGGCAGATGATTCCTGCAAAAAAGTAATGGATTCCCTGCTTCCTTTTATATAGCTGCCTATCAACCTGGCATCAAGATAAAACTCCTTATCTTTCCAATGAGTCCGGAGATCAAGCCCTCCGGTATATGCATCGCTGCTAAGGAACTCAAGATTGTTATCCTTTATCGACCGGTTTGTAGAGGTCAGCATACCTCCGATAACAGTTGTACCTGAATTGTATCCCTTTTGGACGCGTGCAACCATGTAATTCGTAAGAGGTTCAACTTTCCTGCTGCTACGGTTACCATCCTTATCGCTTATCTTTACATATTCATTGGCTGTTAAACTATGTATGAGCCCTACTGAGAGTCCTTTTGAGGTTGTTCCGCTGAACTTGATTGCACTCAGTATGGATGTCTTGTCGGGTGCTTTTACAAACTGATTGTCATCGGGGTCAACGGTCAGAGAAGGAGAATGTCCAATCCGTCTGGAATAAAACAAACTCTGATCATCAAATTTGTAATCAAAAATAGTCAGGCCTTCAAGAAAGAAAGGTCTTTTTTCCTCATAGAAAGTTTCAAATGCCGTTAAATTCATTACCGACGGATCAGACTCAACCTGTCCAAAATCGGGATTAACAGTCATGTCGACTGTGAAATTACTTGAAATGCCAATTTTAGCGTCCAGACCCATATTGCCACCCCAGGCTCTTCCTTTACTGGCAAATGGATTCCCCGGTTCTTTCTTCATTGTTTTAAGATCTCCGAGTGCATATGGCATTATTTCAAGGCGTTGGGATTTTTTTAATCCTTTTATACCTTTCAATTCACCAAAATTATAGATCACACCAGGTCCTGTTTTTGTCTGTATCTCCCAATCACTCTCCTCCTGGAACCTGTTTATCCACCGCCAGGTATGCAATCCCCAAACCTGCTCATCCTCTTTGCTGTATCGTAACTGGCTCAAAGGCACTTCTATCTCGGCGACCCAGGCTGAATCTTCAAGTCCTGTCTTGCCTTTCCATACAGCATTCCAGTTAAAGTCCCAGTTTTCCGGATTAAACAGTATAAGATCAATCTTCTGCCCCCAGGCTGTAATTGTAAATTCAAAGCCTGTGCGATGGTCGTGATAGCTGTCGAAGTTCACTCCCATCATGTCACCAACAAATTCATCGCGTACCCCTGCTATTCTCTGTATCTTTTTCGGTTCACCATCAAATGCTCTGAAAGCAACGTAAACAAACTTATCATCATACAATATATTCATCTCGGTAGGATATGAAGGTTTTGCTCCTTCATTCGGAATGTACTGATGATAATCTCCTGCCCAGACTCCGGTCTTCCAGCAGGCATCATCGAGTTTTCCATCAATTACCGGCTTTGCTGTAGTCAGTCGTGTTGTTGTATAAGTCGGCTGCTTGGGGGAACCTGACTTAGCTACCGTATCTTGCTGGAATTTCAGGGAGTCGCTGAAATCAGATGAAAATAATAGCTTTGAATTGAAAAGGGAAATAGAAACAAGTATCAGGACAAATAATATCTTTAGTTTCATCTACTCGGCTAAAGGCAGGTTTATAACGATTATTTTTCTCAAATTTATAAGAATAACTTATTACCCGATAATAATTAAGATTTTTTAACAATAGTGTCCCACTAAAAGTTTGAGATTCTTCGCTCAGAGTGACAATTAATTAGAGTGTTGAGGGGATAATAGTAATTATTTAACTGAAATTTAGATCAATTGAGATATTTTTATTTTGTTGATTGAGATATATATATTTTCAGCTCAACTCCTTAAAAGAGATATTGCTATTTGTTACCCCATCCTGCTAATCTTGCCCAAAGCCACCATACTGCATATGCTTTCTGGTTTGCGTTGAGTGGTTGACTATGTGCTGAAGGACAATTATACCAGTCAGTACCCTGAATATGCGAACTCTGCCATTCTGCGGCCCAGTTGCCATCAAGAGTGCCATCACCGTTTGAATCATAAGCACAGGCATCATCTGGTCTTTTATCTCCGAAATATAAACCATCGGGATTGTAACACTCAATATCAGCAAAATCAAACAAAATCTTTTTATTGGTTTTGCAAAAGTTCCTGATCTGTTCATTTCGCAGGTGCAGGTTTCCTGTAAGACCTGAACCATCAAGGTGGCCGGTCATATACACAAACATGACATTTTTAAAATCATTTTCAAGGCCTGTCATAAGCGTAAGATAAGTCGTGATATCTGCTTCATTGGCAGTTGAAACTTCCCCGCACCATGACCACATTATTACATTTACATCCGGATTGGCTGCAAGGTATGTTCTTGTCTGTGCAGCCCAGGAAGTCCTGTCAGGAGCACCAAGGTCTCCGCTCATTGCATAATCGTGAAGATCCAGAGCTCCGCCGGAACCACCATTATTCCAGCTATACGCAGCACCTTTGAAGCTGACCAGGCCGGACATCCCATCAGTAAGCTGACTGCCATGGGAAGTATGCTGATACGCTATGTGTAGTTTTTGCTTTGCTGCTGTGATCCATTCTGCGGGTATAGAAGAAAGTTTTGTAGACTGATGACTGATAATAAGATCATACTTAACAGACAAATCCTCATCGCTATTTTTTGTACAACCTAAGAACAGACTAATTAAAATAAGACAAGGTAATATTCCTGCAGCTTTCATATTTCAGATTATTATAGATTTCCCAGAGTTGTTAATAAATTCCTTCCGGTTTAATATCAGGTTATTGAAGTATAAAACGTGAATAATACTGAAAAGATTGTTCATGATTATAATTCCGGTGGAATTTTGTATTCAGGAGACTGATCTGTAATAACACCTGTCATATTAACAATAGGATCTGAATCCGTCAGATTAATTGCCACGGTCTCAGGAATGATTCCCATTTTAATATATATAGGACGGACTAATTTCTTCAATTCAGGTAGTTTTCGTAAAAAAACCAAAGCACCTATAATACAGGCACTGCCACCTGCCAATATTGTACCCGGAGTTCCGATTACTTTCGCCAGCCATCCAGCTAAAAGACTGCCAAAGGGAGCTGTTCCCATAATTGCCATGGTGTAAAAACTCATCACTCTGCCACGTTTGTCATCATCGGTAATTGTCTGCAAAATTGTATTGGTTGCAGCTGTTTGCAGCATCATTCCCATTCCAATGAATACCATTAATACCAGAGAAATGGAGAAGAACCTGGAAAATGATAGTAGCATCAGTGCAGCTCCTGCAAGAATTGCAGCAGAAGGTATGATTCTTTCAAGCTTCAGAACTGTCTCCCTGGATGCCAGGAATATTGCTCCAATGAATGCGCCAAAGCCGGCTGCTCCCATAAGGAATCCGTAAGTGTGAGAGCCACCTTTAAGTATCTCTTTAGCAAATACCGGCATAAGAACTGAATATGACATCCCCATTAAACTTACGAGCCCAAGTAAAATCAATAGATGCTTAATAGGAGGAAAACCAAAGGTATAAACCAATCCTTCCTTTAGCTCATTCAAGACATCAGACTTCTTCTTAACAATTTCCTTTATAGTAATCTTCATCATCAACAAAGAGATAATTACGAATATGTAACTAATCGCATTCAGAAGAAAACAGACTCCCTCCCCAGTGGATGCCAGCATAACTCCGGCTATTGACGGACCAATAAGTCTTGCTCCGTTGAACATAAGAGAATTCAGGGCGATTGCATTACCAAGGTCTTCTTTCTTTTCAACCATGTCAATTACAAATGAGTGGCGGGAAGGGACATCAAAAGCATTAATGCAACCCATAACAATACTTAAAACAATTATATGCCAGATCTGAATCTGCCCTGAAAGACAAAACCATGCAAGAATGGATGCCTGGATCATAGACAAAATCTGTGTAGCAAGCAAAACGCGATACCTGCTCCAGCGGTCTGTAAGGACTCCTGCTACCGGGGCAAGCAAAACAGTTGGTATTTGTCCTGCAAACCCGACAACTCCAAGCAGAAATGCAGAACCGGTCATGTGGTATACAAGCCATGGCATGGCAATACGTTGCATCCATGTCCCTATAAGCGAAATACTTTGTCCGCTGAAAAACAGACGATAGTTCTTATACCGGAGCGAGCGGAAGATAATGTTGAATCTTAAAGACTTGTTTGAATTTCCAGCCACATTACACTAATAAAAAATAATTCTGACACTAAAAATAGTCGGTTTTAAATAATATCTGACAATTCTGAAACCAATAAAAATTTTAAAATTGATGTCACGGAGTTAAAAGGAAAGAACACGGATATAGTATTCCGTGTCAATCCGTGTTATCCGTGGTAAAAAGTATTTCTTTAAAAATATTAACCACGGATATCACGGAGTTACACGGAAAGAACACGGATCTAGTATTCCGTGTCAATCCGTGTACTCTGTAGTAAAAAATAAAATATCCTTATTTTTCCACCGGAGCTATATCCAAGATAACAAATGAATCCGGTTTCATTGTCCGGACTGACCCTTGATTCCCCGATGCAGATGTGTATTCTGCTGAAGGCAGATAAATATGATGTGTTCTCAGATCGACAGCTAATGTTCTTGCTCCTGGCATAGTTTTAACATTTTCAAGAACTTTGAAACTATCTTTATTCAACTCCTGTACAACTGTCATTGTACCTTCACCATTTGAAC
>JGI20214J51650_10001537_pt1 | contig 14666 bp, 12 predicted proteins | sample WetSurMetagenome_FD_51650 | JGI IMG/M metagenome (IMG submission 51650) | reverse complement strand
GCGGGGCCTGACCAACCTGACCAGGCTGGGCCTGGTACTGGGCATATTGCGGCTGGAAGACCTCCTGGAACTTGATCCACCCGACCAACATCAAAATGCCGGGGATGAATCCGACGAACAACATCAAAATGCTCCAGAGCAGAAACATGACGTTGGCATCATGGAACCTTCCTTGATCGATCTGGTCGAACACTGTGGATTTGATGAGGAAGAANAATATCAGGTCTATGATGATCCAGAGCACGAACCCGTACAAATAGACCGACCAGGATATCATTGCGATGATCAACCAAATAATACCGACCACAAGCATGATGAAGGCGAACAAGACACCATAATAGGCGAATTGTCTTCCCTGTGCGGCGGGCGCTGGGAGCCATGGTGGCCCCCTCGAGTTAGGCATGAATGGTATGTTGTTTAAAGCGTCCATCGTCTCAACTCCTTATCCCATCTGACCAGCTTACAGCTGGAATAACATGTGAATCATGTTAATGATATAAACTTTTCACGCTAGTGCCCGGACTAGAGGATTCGTCATCGGGGCATGGCGATGACCATGGACGGTTTGTGGTGATCCTGTCGACGCAATTGACCGAACTTACTTATGGGGGCCATGTACATCCATCGTTGATGCTTGGACGGAGCCATCTGCGCTTTGAATGTGATGGTAGTTATGTCAAGCCATTTCCTCTATGCCAAGGTTAGATCGATGAGGGGGTGCCGGTGTGAAGATCGATGTCAAGGCTTGGTTCAGATCGAACATCCCTGTGCTGGATTGGCTCCCACGATATGACAAGAAGGACCTGAGGACGGACCTGGTTGCAGGTCTGACCGTGGGAGCGGTGGTCATTCCCTCGGCCATGGGTTGGGCCACTTTGGCGGGTCTGCCGACCCAATATGGATTGTATGCGGCCGTCGCTTCCCTCATCGCCTACTTCATCTTCGGGTCTTCCAAACACCTTGTGGTTGTCCCTTCGTCCGGTCCGGCAGCGCTTGTCGGAGCCGGTCTGATGGGTCTTGTCTTCGCAGATGAGAGCGCCTACATCGCGGCAGTGGCCATGCTTGCCTTCATCACAGGTGTGATGTTGATCATGGCCAGAGTGGTCAAGCTTGGGTTCATTGTCAATTTTATCTCGCAGACCGTTCTGATCGGTTTCCAGATAGGGCTGGCACTATACGTTATCAATCTCCAGCTGGGAAGGATATTGGGTATCAGTGGGGCGAGCGGGAACTTCTTCGAGGTCGCCTTTTATTATATTAAAAATATCGACCAAGCTAGCCTGACGACGATCTCGATAGCGCTCATGGCCTTTGCGCTCATCTTCCTAGGGAAAAAATACTACAGAAGGATACCTTGGAATTTCGTTCTGATCATTATTGCCACACTGTTAGCTACAATATTACCTGTGGTCGATTGGGGGATCGATGTGGTGGGTTATATCCCTGAAGGCCTCCCTGACTTTGTCATACCCAACACGGGTGGTCAGTCCCTTACGGCGCTCATCACGGTGGCGGTCGGATTGTTCCTTATCACCTATATCGAGGGTATTTCGGTGAGCAAGACCTTCGCAAAGAAGGGCGGGTATGAGATAGACAACAACCAGGAGTTCACAGGCTACGGTGCGGCAAATTTGTCGGCAAGCTTGTTCCAGGGCATGCCGTTGAACGGAAGTGCTTCTAACACTGCCATAAATTATGAGAACAATGCCAAGAGCCAGCTTTCCAATGCGATGGCGGCGATCGTNCTNATANTGGTCCTGCTCTTCTTCACCGCGTTCTTCAGCAACCTTCCCCGGGTCATCATTGGGGTGATCATAATTGCCGCAATGCTTTCCCTCATCGATATCAAATCGTTGCTTGGGATCTATAATTTCGATAAAAGGGAGTTCGCATTCGCCATTGCCGCCATCCTGGGCGTGCTCTTCTTCGGACTTCTTCAAGGCATCTTCATCGGCGTGGCCTTGACCATGATAGACCTCTTGTACCGCATATCCCAACCGGGGATAAGGAAGCTGGGCCGGATTCCGGGCACGTCCGAGTTCACCGACCTCGACCGGAGCCCGGGGAATGAGACCATCACCGGCGTGGCCGTATTCCGGGTGGACGGCCCCCTGATGTTCCCCAATGCTTCCAAGGTGAGGCTAGAGGTGCTTGGGCAGGTCAAGAAAAGAGCTGACGTCAAGTTGGTGGTGCTCAGCCTGAGTAGTTCGCCCTATCTCGACCTTACCGCTACCGAAATGATCGAGAATCTGTATGTGGAACTGAAAGATATCGGTGCCACCCTCAGACTGGCGGATGCCTCGGGCTCCTGCCGCGATTCCATACGTCAGGCTGGTCTGGAGGAGAAGATAGGGGAGATGAACCCCGGTATGTCCATTCAGAAGGTCATTGACTATTGGTCCATCGAATCGTCGGTACCAAAGTGAAGAGGTGGGCTCGACCGACCCTGACGGATCTCGCCCATCGGGTGATCGGAGGCTAACACGCGGTCGCTCTGATGTTCTTCTAGCAGTGGTCGTTTTTAATTTTTTATATATATTTTAATATGTTCGATGACTGAGAATATACTGAATTCACCGTTCGCATGATGATCGAAGGATTTGCCATTGAAATAATGATAGTAATACTTGCCGTGTGGTGTTTTATAAATATCCAGTGTATCGTTTTATTGATCTGCGATAGCGATATTTTGAAATAGTGGACCCCGCTCTACATGGCGATTGTAACAATCATAGAGTGAATTTGATGCAGTATCATGAGTTCAAAAAAATTTATGATCGTTTGGGCACGCCCTCAGACATCAAAACGCTTTCCCAAGAGCTATGCCTTGATGAGGAGCTTGTGACGGTCATCTACACGCAACGAACGGTGCGTGAGACCACCAGGGCGTTCTACCAGGTGCAACGCTACGGGAAGGAGATGGTGAGGGACTGGGAGCGAGGTAGGTCGTTGCTACAGATATCCGAGAAGGCCCGCTTCTCCCCAATACTCACTGGTCTGCTCATATTCAAGGAGATGGGGAAGTCCCGCAAGCAGTTCTGGAGCTTCGTGCGCAATCCCGAGATCATCCCGGACAGGCGCCTCCGCAAGGAGATCGAGGAGATCACGGCGGCCGATTACGTCTACTCACCTTGGGCGAACGAGGTGCAAACCAAGCGTGGTATCTGGGGCGAGGTAAAGCTGCAGGGCTGGCTCACGGAGAACAACATCACCTTCCGGACGGAGAAGGACCTCCGTGGAGAGTTCCAGAAGACCCCGGACTGTCTTTTCGACAAACCTGTGATGGTCAATGGCTGGGAATGTAACTGGATAGAGTCCAAGGCGACCTTCGGGGACAAGGTGGAGGTCAACAAGAACCTCAAGAAGCAACTCGCACCTTACCTGGAACTTTTCGGACAGGGCCTGGTGGTCTATTGGTTCGGTTATCTGGAGGAGGTGGAGATCCCGGAAGGCATCTTCATCATGGACTCCGCTCTGGTGGAGCATTGCTGCGACTACCTGCAATGAGATGATAACCAGCCGAGAACCGTATTATAGGGTCAATGACATCCTCGGGGCATGGTGTCCGAGATCCTCTCGGCCAGTGAACTGGAGCGTTTCAGCTATTGCCCCTTGAGCTGGTGGCTGAGCCGCAGCCAGGACACCACCTCAGAGCGCCTGGAGGAGGGGGAGCGCAGGCATGGTGACCTATCGAACAACCTGAAACAGGTGATCGATACCGAGAAGAGGGTCATGGTCTGGGAGCGGGCCGTGCTATGGTTCTCCCTGATCGCGACCATTCTCGCACTCGTCGCCATCCTGATTATCAATGAGGCATTGGCCCAGGAGTCTCTCTGGCTGAGCACCATCCCCTCCGTCCTCTGGATCTCGCTCATATTGTACATGGTCTATCGGTCGGGTCGGGGGGAGAATGCGATGCACCTGCGCAAGGAGCGCATGGCAGCGGTGGCGGGCGTCGTGCTGTTGTTCCTCGTGCTCAATCTGATCATCATCTTCGACGTTCCCACGCAGCTGTCGAACGTCATGTTGATATTGGCATTGATCTGGCTGATCGGATCCGGGGTCGTGCTCTACTGGTCCCTTTCGGAGCAGCGGAAGGCGGAGATCAAGCGCAAGGAGATGCACCTGAGTGGAAACGTCCTCTACGTTGGAAACGATGAGGCCCCGATCTACCGTTCCGAGCGCTATGGGCTCAGTGGCAAGCCGGATTACGTCCTGCAAGAGGGCGAGGAGCTCGTCCCTGTGGAGATGAAGAGCGGCCGCACCCCCAAAGGGCCCCTGTTCTCACACATCGTCCAGGTGGCGGCCTATTGCCTTCTGCTCGAGGACTATACTGGCAAGAGGGTCACCCGAGGGGTCTTGAAGTACACCGAGGCGGAGTTCGATGTGGACTTCGACGAGAACCTCCGGCAGCTGGTGCTCACGAAGATCGATGAGATGCACCATACTTTGGAGGAAGGCGAGGCCCACCGCAACCACAATCGCCCGGGTAAGTGCCAGTCCTGCTCGAGGCGGGAGGGCTGCCCGGAACGCCTGGTCTGATCATTCGACCGTGACGCTTTTGGCGAGGTTCTTGGGCTTGTCTATGGAGCATCCCCGCTTCAAGGCCGTATAATACGCCATCAACTGCAACACCACGGTCACCACCACCGGGGAGAACAGCGGGTCCACGCAAGGTACGTGCAGGACCATATCGGCCACCTGGGGCAGCTCCTCGTCTCCTTCGCATCCGATGGCGAGGACGGGACTGTCCCGTGCTGCCACCTCGGAGATGTTGGCCATCATCTTCTCATAGGTATGGTCCTTGGACAGGGCCACCGCCACCACCGGGGTGGTATTGTCCAGGAGGGCGAGCGGCCCGTGCTTCAGCTCCCCGGCGGCGAAGCCTTCGGCATGGATGTAGGATATCTCCTTCAACTTCAAGGCCCCCTCCAGCATCGTGGGGTAGTTGATGTTCCGTCCGATGAAGAATACGTCGCGCGCAGGGACCAGGAGGTCCACCGATGCCTCTACCTCGCTAGCGTTGTCGAGCACCGTTTGGACCGCACCGGGCATGGTCCGGAGCTGGGAGAGGGCATTCCACATCGCATCGTGGCTGAGGTTGCGCTTGGCGTAACCTATGCGAATGGCGATGAGATAGAGGGCGATGAGCTGGGTGAGGTAGGTCTTCGTGGCCGCCACGCCGATTTCCGGGCCCGCCCGGGTGTAGAACACCTCGTCCACCTCCCGGGTCAGTGTGGACCCGATGACATTGGTTATGCCGAGGGTCTTGCACCCCCTCCGTTTCGCCTCCCTGGCGGCGGCCAGAGTGTCCGCGGTCTCACCGCTCTGGGATATGAGGACCACCAGCGGGAACTCCTTGGCACCGGGAGAATACCGGTACTCGGAGGCCAGCTCGACAGTGACGGGTATCTTGGCCAGCTCCTCAAGGACGTACTTGCCCACCAAGGCAGCATGGTAGGATGTGCCACAGGCAATGATCTTGATCGAACCGAACTGGACCGAGGGCAATATCTCCCCGTTCTCTATGACGTCCAACGCCCCGAGCAACGAGTTATGGATCGCCTGCGGCCCCTCGAATATCTCCTTGAGCATGAAGTGATGGAAGCCACCCTTCTGGGCGTCCTCCGCGTTCCAGGTGATGGTCTGGGAGGCCCTCTCCACCTCTTGACCGTCCGGACCGTAGATCGTGACCTCCTCGGGGGTGATGACCACGGTCTCCCCATCCATGACGTACTTGACCCGATTGGTGTAGCTGAGCAGCGCGGTGACGTCCGATGCCACGAAGTTCTCGTCTATGCCGATCCCGAGCACCAGGGGGTTCTCCTTCCGCGCGGCGACTATGTTACCGGACCCGGTCTCGATGCAGGCTATGGCATATGTCCCTTTGATCTCCGCCAAGGCTGCTCGCACCGCCTGGTGCAGATCGCCCTTGTCATGCTTCTCGATGAGATGCACGATCACCTCGGTGTCCGTCTGGGATGTGAAGATATGCCCCTCGCTCTGCAGTCGCTCCTTGAGGGCCATGTAGTTCTCTATGATGCCGTTGTGCACCAGGGCGATGCGTCCATGACAGTCCAGGAACGGATGGGCGTTCTCATTGGATGGCTTTCCGCAGGTGGCCCAACGGGTGTGCCCGATGCCCACATGGCCGTTCATCTTGGGCAGAGTCCTCTGCATCTCATGGAGCTCGCCCTTTCGCTTATGGAGCTTCAGTTCAGGGTTCATGATGACTATGCCGGCGGAATCATATCCACGATACTCCAGGCGGCGCAGGGCCTCCACGATGACCTCTGAGGCCTGCCTCTGCCCGGTGTAACCGATGATGCCGCACATCTCAGATCACAGTGCTCCTGTTCTCCACGTTGACCGAGACCTTGGCCCCGTCCCCGATGCGACAGCCCTGGCCAATGATGCATCCCGGCGAAATGACCACGCGCGCCCCGGTGGTGCTCTCGTCGCCGATCATGCACCCGATCTTCGGGACGTTGTGGAATCCATCGTCCAAATGCACATAGGCAGCGCCACAGTAGCAGGAGAAGCCCGGGCCGAGGCGGACGTTGTCGTCCACGACCGACTGGCATAGATGTGAGTGCCCGCCGATGACCACGTTGTTCATGATCACGCAGTTCTTTATCGCCACGAAAGGTTCGATGGAGACGCCGTCCCCGATGCTGGTGGATGGGAATATGCAGCTTGAGGGCCCGATGTCGCAACCCTCCCCGATGATCACCGGTCCTTCGATGTAAGTACCGGAACGGACGCGGGTCCCCTTGCCAATCTGCACGGAGCCCTTGATGGTGACCCCCGGCTCCACGGTCCCCGAGATGGCCTGCCCCCGGTTCTCCAGAACGATCTCGTTGAGGCGCACCAGGTCCCACGGGTAGACGGCATCGTCCCACTCGCCCTTGGCCAGGGCGGCCCGCAGGTGCATGTCGGGCACGAGAGCCCTTAAAACCTGTGTTATGCCGTATTGGCCCACCTTGACGCCCTGATCCATGAGGGGTAGGATGTCAGGCTCGAAGCTGTACAGGCCGGTGTTGATGATGTTGCCTATCCGATCACGGGGTTTCTCCTCGATCGACACCACCCGGTCGTCCTTGAGGAGGACCACCCCATATTTGGAGGGCTCGTTGCTCTCGGTGACCAGGACGGAGTGCCCCTCCCCTAGCTCGAGCAGCGTGGAGACCATCTCCTTGTCGATGATGTTATCGCCTGAGAGCACCAGGAACCTATCCTCGATCATCTCCTTGACGAAGGTGAGGGCGTGAGCGGTGCCCAGTTGTCGGTCCTGCACGATGTAACGAATGTTGGCTCCGAACCGGGAGCCATCGCCGAAATGGGACATGATGCGCTCCTTCTTGTAGCCCACCACCAGGAGGAGGTCCCTGACCCCGTTGGCGACCAGGGCGTTGACCACGTATTCGAGGATGGGCCGGTTCCCGATGGGCAGCATGACCTTGGGGCGGCTATTGGTGAACGGTCTCAATCTAGTGCCTTCCCCTGCTGCCAGAATAACGGCCTTCAAAGCATCCCCTTCCCTTTCAGCATTCCGATTTTTTAATTTAAACCTTTCATAAGAAAATCCGGTCCAGGTCAGGGCTGAGTCACCATTTTGATAATTGCTACAAAAGGTTGTTCAATAGACAAAGGGGTGGAGAGACATTGGGAGAAGGAGTTACATGGAGCCCGCCTCGAAGATGCGCATACCTACCGAGATCTTTCATTTCTTCTCGGGACCAGGCGGTCACTCCTTGATCGTCAGGGGAAGCGCTGGGGCCGGTAAGACCACTTTCGCTCTGCAGGTGATCGAGGACCTCGCACCTGTGGAAAGGGGATATTACTTCTCGACCCGGGTCTCGGACAATGCCTTACTGAACCACTTCCCTTGGCTGGAACAAAAGCTTGTCGGTGGAGGGATAAAGAACGGAAACAACGGCAATCGGTCCGGACTGTCCCGTCTGAAGGGACTCGCCATCCAACCTGCCATCGCGCCAAAGAAGGTGATGTCGGTCTCCATCGGGAGGGACCTCGGCGACCTTGAGGACCTCTACCAGCTGGTGGAGAGGAGCGAAGGTCGGGTGCTGATCACCATCGACAGCGTCGACGCTCTCGCGGACCGGTATGGGCTGACATATGCCAGCCTGATATCGGCGTTGCAGAAGGACCTGGTGGAGGGCAAGGGGGCCAACCTGTTATACGTCCTGGAGAACAGCGACCAGGGCCTTGATTATCTGGGAGATGGCGTGGTCATCGTCTCGCGGGGCGAGTTCAATCGTCGTCGGGTGAGGGAGATCGATATCCTCAAGCTGAGAGGTTGCGAGATCGCGCAGCCCAAGTACCTATTCACATTGAAGGGCGGTAGGATACAGACCTTCGCCTATGCGCCAGACCAGCCCAGTCCGGCACAGGCCGGATGGAGCTCTGTCCAGGACAATGATGGCCGCGTATCATCGGGCCTGATCGACCTAGATCGGGTGGTCAGCGGGGGCCTGCCGAGAGGCAGCACCGTCCTGGTAGAGCTTGGGCAAGGNGTGCCTTCGTCCGTCGGTGCCATGCTGGAGCAATCATTGGTGGCCAACTTCGTNTCCCAGGGACGGGGCGTGATCTGGGTCCCACTGCGCAAGGCGAGCGCCGATGCGGTCCGCACACATATGATCAACACCCTGACCAAGGACCANTTCGAGCGGTGCGTGCGCATACCTGAGATCGCCAGTCACGTCGAGGTCTCGGCCCCGTACATNATGGCGGTGGANGGGACCGACGCAGGGGCGGACCTNAAATGGAAGAACGTTTCCTACAGCCTCAGTGGGGCCGAGGCCCCCTACCTTTCGTTGCTAGGCTTCGATACGCTTGAGTCCACCTATGGGCCGAGCGTCATGGAGCAGCTCACAGAACACATTGGAATGATGAAACGCCAGAAGGGGGTGTGCGTGGCCGTGACCTCGCCATCGTCCAACTCCATCAGGAAGCTGTCCGACCTGGCCAACATCCATGTCAAGGTGGAAAGGCTTGGCGGGACGGTCGTCCTCTACGGCGAGGAACCGTTCACTGAATGCAACGCATTGGCCATCGAGGAGCGCGGCCACGGCGGTAGGCTCTCGCTCACGCCGATAGTCTGAGGTGCCATGATGATCAAGGCCTCGTTACCTGACCTGTGTTCCGTTCTCATGATCGGTAGCCCGGGCATCGGAATGTTAGAGTTCGAGATCGGCCTGGCAAAGGATTACCTCGACTCCGGGGAGACGGTCATATTCGTGACCATGGACCTTTTGCCCAACGACCTGATCGCGNTGATGAAGGGCTTCGACATCAAGCTAGAGGAGGCCTTGGGCAAGACCCTGTACATNATCGACTACCATACCAGNCTGCTCGGTTCGTTGGAGGAGAAGCAATCCTACCCCAGGAACGAGGTGCGGCCTGCTGGGGACATTGAGGGCATCATGTTCAACGTCTCCTCCATTGCGCACGAGCAGGGGAAGCCGGTGCGCATATTCTTCTATAGCCTTTCCACCTTATTTCTGTACAACCAGGCGAACGTGGTCCTGAAGTTCTTCCAGATATCCAGCTCGCGTGTGCGCAACGAGTTCGGCACCGCCATCTTCTCGATTCACGACGGCGTGCACGACGATAAGACCGTAAACCATCTGATGGCCATCGCGGACGGGGTCATCGAGCTCCGCTTCGATGATGAGCTGAACCGCATGATGAGGGTCCGCCACATGAGGGGCATACCTTTGGCCAACCAATGGATCCCCTTCGAGATAAGGGCGAACGGCAACGGGCATCATCACCCGTTGCTAGAATGGCACTAGTATTCCTCTCCTTCCTCGATGACGCCGTAGAGAGAGCGTTCCAGCTCCCTGACCGATTGCTTGGTGGCACGGGTGTAGACGTCACACTTGGTCTTCAAACTGACCACCATTTGCTTCTTTCTACAATAGATGAGATCCCCACCTATTCCGATCTCCGGGCGGTTCTCCCGTTGCAGGCAGGTACAACAAAGTGCCTTGTCGTTCATTCTGGTCCTAAAGAATAACTGTTGCTATTTTATTGTTGTCCTGGAAATCTCAGCCGGGAGGCGATGAGTTGGCCAAGGTCCAGCACCTCGATCCTGCCCGGACGGCGGAGGTTGGTGACGCAGAATGGGCAGGAGGTGGTCATGACCTGCGCCCCAGCGGAGAGCGCCGTGTCCACCTTGCGCCCCGCCATGCGGCTAGCGATATCGGGGTATCCTGAGAGGAGCGACCCTCCCGCCCCGCAGCACACGGCCATGTCCTCCGTTTCCACAAGGTCGATGCCCGGGACCATCTCGATCAAATACAACGTCCTTTCCGTCGTGTGCGGGCCGACCCCGCGGGACAGATGGCAGGGCAGATGAAGGGCGGTCTTTGTAAGTGTGGTGGAAGACCTGAACTCAATCTTTCCGGTCCCTGTGACCTCGGTCAGGAACTCGGTGATATGCATCGCATCGAGCCCATAACCCTCGGTGAGCTGGACCGTGCATCCGGGACATGAGGTCACGATCTGGTCGTATCGTTCCAATACCTTGAGGTTCTCATCCATGCAGCGACAGCGGCGTCCCTCATCGCCCAACTTGGCCAGGGGGGACCCGCAACATACTAGTCCGGTGGGCACGTCGACCTCCACGCCGGTGGCATCTATCAGCTTGAGGGAACTATCCAACACACCAGTCTCTCGTTGCGAGGCGATGCAACCTGGGAAATAGGCGACCTTGGCGCCTCGGGACCTCGTGACCACTCCGGGGCTCTGGGATGGCTCCACAGAAAGACCGAACCGGTCGATGTTCCTCACCANCCGTTCATGTCCCGGTCTTAGCGATGTCCCCTCGTACAAAGCACCTCTGACGTTGAGCATGGCCTTCGGCAGATCTATGCGGGAGGGACAGGCCTGGNNGCATCTCTCGCACATGGAGCACAGCCATGACACATCGGCGATGGCCCTGGATGTGGGCCCGAAGCGGGGGGCGTCCACGGCTACGGTACGAGGACCGGGGAATTCCAGTTCGCCCACCTCGGCCGTCACTGGACAGGCTCGGACGCAGCTACCGCACTTAATGCATCTATCGGTGTCCGGCATCAGATGCCCTCCTCCAATGAACGGCACGCTGCCAGGGCTGTCAAGAGGCACGTCCCCATCCCGTGTCCGTTGGCGAAGTTCAATCCCGGCAGGGCCGATCCGGCAACGAGCACATTTTGCAACACTTTTCCATGGTGGAGAGCATGGAACGTCGCATCACAGGCCAGGCCGGTCCTTGCCACCCGGGCCAGTGGAGAGCCTGTGGTCGATCTGCTTCGCAGATCGAAGAACGACAATGGGTCGATGACCTCCTGACCTTCCACGCTGAGACCGCCGCTCACCACATGACCACCACAGAACAAGAGCGCCTTGGACCGGACATCGATCGTCCTCATTCCGGACTGACAGGTCGCCTTGACGTTCCCTTCGGTGACGTCCAATGACCTTAGGACCATCCCCCTTAAATCATGGGCACCTTGGGACAAGGTCGCCATGCTCATCGATCTCAACAGCCGGGTCCCGGGTAGGGACAATGGGGTGATCGCCTCCAAGAGCTGTCTTCCCGCATCTCTTGCCAGGTCCGTCCAGGCTCGGTCGTGGTCGTGGGGCTGGCACATCGGCGGAAGGACCACCATGTCCATGTCCAGCTCCTGCAATGAGTCCAAGAGGTCCTCCCTTGCCAAGGCGACCCCGTAGCCTAACTCCATCCTGGTCGACCTGATGCCATCATGTATAGGCGAGACCCACCTGGGCACCACCTCCAGACCAGAATCCTTCCTGGCCATGACGGAGAACAGCTCCGGGTCCAGGTCCTTGTGACCTCTTACCCCAAGGACCGCGACAGTGGACCCACGAGCTACCTGGATGTCGTACCTGTACGAGGTGATGGGGGCGAAGTTCACCCCTAGGGTCGTACCGATGTTGGTGAGAAGGACCTTTTTCATAGAGGTAGAACCCTCCCATGCGCAAGGGCCAGCCCCAAGGAATCCCTGCAACCTCTGATCCATTTCGGAAATGGATTCCTGGATAAGGCCTCCATCCAGGACGAATAGCTCCTGCCATCCTTCCTCATCTGGGAAAGTTATGCATCCAGTGGACATCTCNGAGGCTGGTGTGCCATTTCCTACCAAGGTGACGTCGTGCCCTTTGCGGGCCAGCTCCCAGGCCGCGAANAGCCCGGTCGCGCCATGGCCCAGGACGATGACGTCGGTCTCCACCATGGGCAAGGACCTCACCGGCAGGACCCCTCCCCGGTATCGAAACCATATACGCCCTTGAGCAGATAGGTGCGGAACAGTTCCTGCCTCAACTGCTCCCCCACCAGAACAGGCGCAACCCCCTTATATCGATCACAGAGGAACCTGGCCATGGTCGCCCTGGGGTCGCTGACCTTGGTGTTCATGGCAGCAAGCATGGTGAGACTGCAACCGGTCCCTTGACAATACCCCATCCCTGCACGGGTGCGTCTCAATAGGTCTGACATGTCGAGGACGTCCTCATGGGTGGCGAAATGGTCAAGCTCGAACCGGCACACCTGCTCGCAGGAGCATGCAACGTTCCTCGAGCTCGGGTCCGATAGGGCCACTCCATTCATCCCGTCGGGCAATCGACCGTATCGTCGTTGTAACTGCAACGTCGGTAGGCCTTGCAACCCCAGTTCGGAGAGGTCCTCACCATGCTCCACCAGTGGTTCCACGGCCGTGAGGCAATTGCAAGTGATGCCGAGTTCGGCGGCCAGGAGGTCCGACATGTGTTCGGCCATGGAACGATATGTGGTCAGTTTCCCTCCGACGATGCTGAAGAAGTTCTCCAACCCCTCCTCGGAATGGTCATATATCTGATAAGAACGACTGGCCTTCCTTCCCTCTCCTTCGCTGCGGACCAAGGGCCTAACGCTGGCATAGGCCCTTATGGGCCGACACCTAGCCAACCCAGGCACCAATCTCGATGTCTCGCGAAGGAGAAAGTCGACCTCGGCACCATTGACCTTAGCCAGCCGTGGGTCTTCGATGTATTTGGATGTGGTGCCCAGGACCATGCTGGTGCGGTTCGGCACGATGATGTCGCCGTCCGACGGGGGTCGAAGCCGGTTGACCAGGGTGTTCACCAGACGCCCGCTCATGACCAGGAGGGCCCCACAGTCCTTGGACATCTCCACACGGCAACCGGCCATCTTGGCGACCTCGTCGGACCAAGCTCCGGCCGTGTTCACCACCAGATCCGGCTTGACGACCGATATCTCCCCGTTCCGACGGTCTCGATAACTGACCTCAGTGATTCGATCCCCTTCCCTGGTCATCCGAACGACGGGGCAATGGTTATGGACAACGGCTCCGTGGGCACGGGCCGCCTGCACGTTGGCCAGCACCAGTTGGAATGGGTCGATGGATGCGTCCCTGACCTGGAAGCCCTCCTCGACCTCTGTGGAGATCTCGGGCTCTGCTTCAAGGATCTCCTTCCTTGACATCTGCTCCGCTTGAACTCCGGAGTCGTAGCAACCTCTCTTGAACCTATCGAAATAGGCTGCATCGTCGGAGGCGAGTCTCACGAACAGCCCGCCAAGGTCCTCGATGCAATGCCAGGCTATGTGACGGAGGACCTCGCATTCGTCCGCGCACTCCCTGGCGGACTCCTGGTCCTTGACCGCGTAACGTGCGCCACTGTGCAATAGGCCGTGATTGCCACCACTGGCCCCACCAGAGAAATCCCCTTTCTCAAGGAGCAGGACGGACGCCCCACGCATGGCCATGTCCCGGGCGATGCCCGCACCGGTGGCGCCACCGCCGATGATCAGAACGTCAGTGCGCATCTGTGGTTCACCTCAGGCCCTGACATGTACAGGACAATGCGATATGAGAGCCCAACAAGGTATGAAAATATAAATGGTAGCGGGGGGTCGATTTGAACGACCGGTCTCCGGGTTATGAGCCCGACGGGATGTCCTGGCTACCCCACCCCGCTATTGTGGGAAGGTCCTATCGGACATGCCTTATTTAAAACCTTTTGACCTTTAAAAGAGCTTCCTTAGCCGCATCACGTCCTCCATGGAGCCCTTGATGCGGATCTTGCGTAGCGCGTAGGCCTTCATGACCTTCATCTTGCCATTATAAAGGTCCTCCACGGTCTGGGGGTCGGAAATGATCGCCAAGTCCGAGCAGTCCAGCAATCCCTCGCTCAGACCATCTATGTGTGCGTTCTCTAAGGTGAAATGGTAGGATTCGCAGCCCAGGTCGATGTTCACCGTCTTTTTGATACCGTTCAGCTCCTCTTGCAGCTTGGGGTCGCAATCGACCTTCTGATGGAAACGATCAATGGTGCTCTGAAGGATCTCTTTGACTGGCATCTTATTTTCACTCCCAATCGCTCAGCTTCGCGACCTTGCTGTCCGAGCTCATCTTCCTGATGTTCTTCCATGACATCCTGGTATGGGGCGGAAGGCTCCCATGCTCTTTAAGGTAACCCTCCACGAACTCCATGGTGTGCCTGTCCCCACAATATCCGCTGAGCGGGCCGANCCCTAACCCTGAGCAGATCTGACGCATCTCCTCGTCACGGACGGTCTTGGCGATGATCGAGGCCGCCGAGACCACTGGATAGATGTCATCGGCCTTGTGTTTGGCGACCAA
>JGI20214J51650_10001536_pt1 | contig 14666 bp, 15 predicted proteins | sample WetSurMetagenome_FD_51650 | JGI IMG/M metagenome (IMG submission 51650) | reverse complement strand
ATGGTCGAGGCACTCACCTTCTTCGGAAACCTCGTCCTCAAGGATAAGGTGGCGAGCCTGACCCTCGGCACGCCGGAGGACTCCTTCGCCCAGAAGCGGGCCGCCTCCATGTTCCGCGAGTCGTGGTTCTTCGGTTGGGTCAAGAAGAATGCCCCGGACATCAACTTCAAGGTGGCTGCCCTGCCCTGCGGAAAGGCATGCCCGGGGGCCGGCCAACTCTTCCCCTGGACGAACATGGTCTACAAGAATAGCCCGAACAAGCAGGTCGCCTGGGAGTTCTTCCGCTTCATCAGCAACGCCAAGGACGACCTCGACCAGCACCAACTGCAGGGCATTCTCCCGGTGTGGATGGTAAACCAGGAGTCTTCCTACGTGAAGTCGCGACCCGACTATCAGGCCATCAAGGACATGCTGGCGCAACCGGTTCCGCCCAGCTACTTCCACCCGAAGTCCAACGAACTGGCGACCGCGTTCGGCGAGGCCGTCGTCGGCGTCCTCTACGGCAAGGGACAGCCCAAAGCCTTGTTGGACGACGCAGCCGGCAAGATGGATCGTATCCTGAAAGACTAGGCCAGGCAATTTGGCAATTGGGCAACCCGGCAATTGGGACAAACCTGTTTGCCGGGTTGCCTCGCCCCCGATTCCGTAGTTTGCCCGAACTACCGAATCGCCGAATTGCCTAGTTACCCATTTGCCGAANTCCCAAGCGCCCAGTTGCCTAATCGCCAAATTGCCGAGTTGCCCTCCCATGCGTGACTGGCTTCGCATCGTCTTGCCGAAGAGTTATATGGACCGCCAACGACGGGCAGGCTTTCTGTTCGTCCTGCCCGCCCTGCTCTTCTTTGGATCCGTCTTCTTGCTCCCGCTCGCCGAGTCCGTCGCCTACTCGTTCTACCGGACCGTCCCCGGTGGAGCCAGTCGGTTTGTCGGTCTCCGGTTGTACGAGAAGGTATTTACCGATTCCACTTTCTGGACCGCGGTGTACAACACCGTGCAACTGCTGTTCATGTCGGNTCCCACCGTGGTCGCGTGCTCACTGGCCGTGGCCCTCGGCCTGAATCGGATCGCCAGCCTCAAATGGCGGAACGTCTGGGCGGCCATGTACTTCCTGCCCTTTGCCTGCTCGCTGGTGGCGGCGTCCTTGATCTGGCAGTGGATCTATCATCCCGTCTACGGCATCCTAAACTCTGCCCTGGGCATGGTCGGCATTCCGCCACAGAAATGGCTGCAGAGTCTCGCGCAGGTGCGCCCCTCCATCGCCGCCGTGAATATCTGGGTTCGCATCGGCTTCGACACCATGATCTTCCTGGCTGCGCTGCAATCCCTCCCCGCCGAATACTACGAGGCGGCGGGCATCGATGGAGCCAGCGCCTGGCAGCGACTGCGGCATATCACGCTGCCGCTGCTCAACCCGCAGATCCTCATGATCTGCATCCTCGAAATGATCTTCAATTTTAAGATCTTTGATCAAGTGTACGCGACCACTCAAGGGGGGCCGGCCAGCGCCAGTCAGACGGTGATCATGTTGCTGTACGATACCGCGTTCAAATACTTTCGATTCGGCGACGCCTCGGTCATTGCGGTGTTTGTCTTTGTCACCCTGCTGGTGGTGACGTTGGTGCAGTGGCGAATCTTTCGGAAGCCCGTCGAGTACTGACCATGACGCCAGCGTCGCGCCCGCTTCCCGCCCCCCGCGCTGCCCGCGCGATCCATTTCCGATGGATCGCAGGGTTGCTCGTCGCGTGCGGCGCCATCACCGTGTTCTTTCCCTTCTTCTGGATGGCGATCACGTCGCTCAAGACGCCCCCGGAGATTATTCGCGTCCCCCTTCAGATCGCACCGGACAATTGGTTGAACCTGAACAACTACCGGGAAGTCTTTCAGCGCGAGTCGTTCGTGCGTTACCTGTTCAACACTGCGCTGGTCGCTTCCATCGCCGCGCTGAGCAGCCTCGTGGTGTCATCCCTGGCCGGATACGGCTTCGCAAAATTCCACTTCCCGGGTCGGGACGCCTTTTTCCTGGCCATCGTGGGCATCCTGATGGTGCCCTTCCAGTCGGTCGTGGTCCCGCTCTACCTCTGGGTGAATCGCCTCGGACTCCTGGACACCTATCTGGGGATTGTGGCGCCGGATCTCGTCAGCGTGTTCGGCGTGTTCCTGATGCGCCAAGCGATCGAGGTAATCCCCAACGACTATATGGATGCCGCGCGCATCGACGGTTGCAGCGAGTTGGGGATCTTTTTCAAGGTGGTGCTCCCATCGGTAAAACCCGCCATGGCCACCCTGCTCATCATCAAGTTCATGTGGAACTGGAACGAGTTCTTCTGGCCGCTGGTCGTCATCAACAGTCCGAGCATGCGCGTGGTCACCATCGGCCTCATGAGCTTCACCAACATCTATTTCATCGAGTACAACCTGCTCACCGCCGCGGCGGTCATCAGCATCCTGCCCATTCTGCTCATCTTCGTCTTCCTGCAGCGCTGGGTCGTCCAGGCCGTGGTCATGAGCGGCTTGAAGGGCTGACAAGAACCGCGGGGGGCAGAGGGGCAGGGGTGCTGAGGAGCGTCACCCGATCGGCCATCCCCCGATCCGCGTCATGGAGATGCCATGTCCACACCGCCAATGGCCGAGGTGTTGAACCGGCCGGGAATGAATCGCGTCCGCGCGTTGATCAAAGCCATGGGGTACGACGCCGAAGACCTGCGCCGTCCCCGCATCGGCGTCCACAACACCTGGAGCGAGACCAGCCCGGGACACATCCACCTCAAGGCGGTGACCGAGGCGGTGAAGGCGGGAATCTGGCAGGCAGGTGGCACCCCAGTGGAGTTTGGGGGATTCGCCCAATGCCCCGTGGACGTCGGATCCGGCGGCATGCGGTACGACACCCCCACGCGGGACGTCATTGCCGCGGAGGTGGAAACCTGCGCCCGGATCCATAATTTCGAGGCGTTGGTCCTGATCAGCAGCTGCGACAAGAACGTGCCCGGGCACCTCCTGGCCGCCGCGCGGCTCGATCTCCCCGCCATCATCGTTCCTGGCGGCCCCATGCTCTCCGGTCGCTTCCAGGGAAAGGACGTCATCATCACTGATCTGGACGCCGAAACCTGGGCCTGCGGCGTTGGGCGACCGCGACTCACCGAAAGCGAGATGGACGCGCTCGAGCACGCCGTCTGTCCCACCGCCGGGTCCTGCGCCCTGCTGGGTACCGCAAACACCATGCAGTGTCTGGCGGAGGCCGTCGGTCTGGCCCTCCCTGGCTCGGCCACCGCTCCGGCCCCCACCGCGCAGCGACTCTGGTTCGCCAAACAGTCCGGACGGCGCATCGTCGATCTGGTGCGCGAAGGGCTGCGCCCCAGCCGCATCGTCACCGCGGAGGCGCTAGAGAACATGATCGTGGTGCTCCACGCCATTGGTGGCTCCACCAACGCCGTCCTCCACATCTTGGCACTGGCACAGGAGCTGGATCTTGGTGAGAAGATCACCCTGGAGACGATCGCTCGCCTCTCCCAAGAGGTGGACTGCATCGTCAATGTCCGACCGAGCGGGACGTACACCATGCAGGACTTCGACGAGGCGGGCGGGATTCCGGCGGTCATGCGACGGCTCGACCGCCGCCTGCATCTCGAAAGCCTCACCGTCACCGGGCGGACCGTGGGCGAAAACGTCGTCGGCGCCGCGGTGCGGTGCGAAGACGTCATCCGTCCTCTGGATCAGCCCGTATTCCGAGGCGGCCTGGCCATCCTTCGCGGAAGCCTGGCGACTTCCGCCGTCGTTCGGCCGACCGTCGTCCCCGAGCGAATGCTGGCCCACCAGGGTCCGGCACGCGTGTTCGATTCCCTGGAGGACTGTTTGGCGGGTCTGGAGGCAGGACGCGTGCAGGCAGGGGAGGTCGTTGTCCTGCGCTACGAGGGATCCCGAGGTGGTCCTGGCCTCACCGAGGTGTTCAAGGTCGTCGGATACCTCAACGCGCTCGGCTTGGGCACCTCCTGCGCGCTGGTGACCGACGGGAAGATCTCCGGTTTCGCCAAGGGGCCCTTCATCTGCCAGGTCTCGCCAGAGGCGGCCCTCGGTGGGCCTCTCGCGCTGGTGCGGGACGGCGACCCGATCGCCGTGGATATCCCGGGTCGCCGACTGGACCTCTTGGTGCCACCTCAGGAACTGGAAACGCGCCGGCTGGCGTGGCGGCGCCCTGCGCCGCGGGTACCCAAAGGGCTGCTCAGCCTGTACGCTCGACTCGGAGAGCCTCCCGAGCGTGGGGGCGGACTCCCGGTGCGATTCGACGGCTGAGACTGGGGGCACGGCGCGATTTGAACAAAGGGGACGAACAAGGGGGACGTCCATAAAAGTATAAATGTTTCACTCTCTTCGTGGAGTCAGCCTGCCACGGAAACCACATATTTATACTTTTATGGACGTCCCCCTTCCTCATTATCTAGACCCACTCTCCCAATCGCTCACTCGACCGCTCTATCGCTGCAGGATCGGGTCGATCCAGATCCCCTCGCCTGCGCGGAACGATTCCAGGGACCGGCGCAGTCGCTGCAGGAAGCGCCCCGCCACCGCGCCGTCCACGGCGCGGTGATCGTAGGACAGGCACAGATATCCCATCGACCGGATGGCGATGGCATCTTCCCCCTCGTGCGAGATGACCACCGCCCGCTTCCCGATCGTCCCCACGCCGAGAATTCCCACCTCGGGCTGGTTCAGCACGGGGGTGCCGATGAGATTCCCATCGGCCCCGAAGTTGTTCACCGTAAACGTCCCACCGCTCAGTTCTTCCGGCAGCAGCCTTCCCTCTTGGGCCCGACGGGCCATTTCGGCGATCCGCACGGCGATCTCCGAGAGCGACAGCGAGGCCGGCGATCGTAGGACCGGGACCACGAGCCCATCCGTCAGGGCCACGGCAATCCCGAGATGGACATGCTTTCGGACACGGATCCCCTCCTCGCTCCAGCGGGCGTTCAGCGTCGGGAATTCCGGTAACAGGTGGGCGGTGGCTTTCACCACGAACGGGAGGAAGGTCAACGCCGTTCCCTTCGCGTCCCGAAACGCCCCTTTCCGCGCATCGCGGAATCTGGCGATCGCGGAAAAATCCGCCTCCGCCACAGAGGTCACGTGGGGCGCGTCGCGCAGACTCCGCAGCATATGGTCGGCGATCGTCCGTCGCATCTTGGTAATCGGTAGCAACTCCTCGTCGTCACCGCCAACTGCGACCCCCCCACGAATCGCCGTCGCATCCTTGCTCCTCGTGTCGGCAAACGCAAGCGAGCGACCCCTGGCCTGCGCAAAGGCCTCTACGTCCCGCTTTGTCACCCGGCCGTCTTCCCCGGTCCCCGGCACCTCGGCCAACGTCACCTTCAGTTCGTCCGCAAGTCGCCGCACCGCCGGCGAATAGAATCGCTCCTCCCGTCGCTCGCCTCGCGGCTCGCCACTCGCCACTCGCGGCTCCGGCGCGGGTGGAACGAAGACCGGCGCTTCCGACCCCAGGTCGATCCCGGTTCCGGACGCGAAACCTTCCGTGATGAACGCCAGGGTGGACCCGATCGGAACGACCTCGCCCGCCCGCACCAGGATGCGCGAGAGCACCCCGCTGGCCGGCGCGGGAACCTCCACATCCACCTTGTCCGTCGAGATGGCCAGGATGACCTCGTCCCGCTGAACGCGGTCGCCTTCCTGCTTCAACCACTCGATGACCGTGCCCTCGGCCACGCTCTCACCGAGTTGTGGCATGAGGATGGGAATCGACATGGGCACCGTCCGTGTTCAGTAGGCTGCCAGCCGCAGGGCGGCGGCAACGATACGATCGGCACTGGGAAGGAAAGCATCCTCCAGCGGCGCCGTAAAGGGTACGGGGGTGTCCGGCGCGGTCACGCGGAGGATCGGCCCATCCAGCCGATCGAAGGCCCCTTCGGCGACGACGGCCGCCACCTCGCCCCCGACCCCGCCGGTGCGCGTCGCTTCGTGCACGATCAGCACCTTGCCCGTCTTCCGGGCCGTGGCGATGATTGCCTCGCGGTCCAGCGGCAGGAGCGTCCGCAGATCCAGGATCTCCGCCGAGACCCCTTTACGACTCAGACGGGTCGCCGCCTCGAATGCCTGGTGAACCATGGCCCCGTAGGTGATGAGGCTGAGATCGACCCCCTCGCGCTTGATTTCGGCTTTTCCGATAGGCACGACGGAATCCGTATCAGGAACCGTGCCCTTGATCCGACGGTAGAGGTATTTGTGCTCGAAGTAGATGACCGGATCCGGATCGCGGATGGCCGCCTTGAGCAGTCCCTTGGCATCGCTGGGGGTAGAAGGTACCACCACTTTCAGACCGGGCACGTGCACGAACCACCCTTCCGGGGACTGCGAATGGAACGGTCCACCGTGGACGCGGCCACCATAGGGCGCCCGGATCACCAGGGGAATGTTCGTCCCGGTGCGGTACCGGAATTTCGCCACCATGTTGACGATCTGGTCGAATGCGCAGGCGATAAAGTCGGCAAACTGCATCTCGACGACGGGACGCTGTCCCATGAGCGCCGCCCCGGCCGCCGCCCCCACGATCGCCGATTCGGCAATAGGGGTGTCGATGACCCGGTCGGCGCCGAATTTCTCCAGGAACCCCAGGGTGATCTTGAACGCGCCGCCGTAATGGCCGATGTCCTCCCCGATGAGGAAGACCCGGTTGTCCCGCTCCATCTCCTCCCAGAGCGCCTGTCGAATCGCTTCGATGTACGTGATTTCTGCCATGGACTGTATCGTTCGGGGTTGACGGTGCAAGGTTCAGAGTTTGAGGTTCATGGTTCGCGGTTGCAGGTTGTCAGCACCCCTGCACCTTTTCCCCCCTGCTCCCCTGCTCCCCTGCTCCCGATCTCCCCTGCTGTTCTTCGCCGCATCAACTCGAATACACGCCCTGCTCGACGTCTTTTGGGTCTGGAAAGGGGCTTGCCTCCGCCCATGCCATGGCGGCTTCCAACTCGTCCGCGATCCGGCGCGTCACGTCGGCTATTCCCGGCTCGTCCAGCACACCCCACCCCTGCAGCCGGGCCTCATACAGCCGCACCGGATCCTTGTCGCGCCACTCCTCCAGCATCTTCTTGGGGACATAGGACGCGTCGTCGTGCTCGGAGTGACCCCGGATCCGCATCGTCTTGCATTCGATCAGGGTCGGCCCCTCTCCCCGCCGGGCACGCTCGACCGCCTCCCGGGCCGCCCGGTACACCGCCAGCACATCGTTCCCGTCCACCGTTACCCCCGGAATACCGTAACCGGCGGCCCGGAGGGCAATATCGGGGACTAGCGTCTGTCGATCAAGCGGCGTGGAATAGGCGAACTGGTTGTTGTTGCAAACGAACACCACAGGGACTCGGAGGACCGCCGCCAAGTTAATCCCTTCGTGGAAGTCGCCTCGGCTGGCAGCCCCCTCGCCGAACCAGGTCATGGCCACCCGGCCCTTCCCTTGCCGCCTCAAACCTAAAGCCACTCCCGCCGCCACGGGAATGCCATCCGCCATGGGACTCAGGAAGGCGATGTCGCCGCGCCCGACATCGCCGAAATGCACGTTGCCGTCTCGTCCACGACTGAGTCCATCGAGGCGGCCCAGATATTGCGCCAGGACCTCCTTCGGTTCGATCCCCCGCACCAGGTGCGCTCCCAAGTCGCGGTGCGACGGCACGATCACATCGCCGGAATCCAGTGTCACAGCCGCCCCCACGGACACCGCCTCCTGCCCGGTGGAGAGATACACCCCGCCCAAGATCTTTCCTTGCCGATACAGGATGCCGAGCCGCTCTTCGAGGGCTCGGGTTAGGCGGAGGTAATAGTAAATCGGAAGGAGCTCGTCGTGCGGAATGCCCGACTCGTGCATGACACCTGCGCTCCGATTGTCGCGGGGAATGCGGCGTCCCGGCCTGGCGGTGAAGCCTGAGCCGTTTCCAAAGAACAAATTGACCGGAGAAATCTCGGAAACGGCAAAAAGAGCCGTAACGAAATTTCACAAAATGGCCAAGTTATTTCGTAACGGCTCCTAACCGCCGATGACGGACATGGATCGGTCCGGCTTGACGAAATCCGGTTGGTTGATTTTATGCCCGGCTTCCTTCTTCCACACGGCGGCGACGATGAAGTCGGCCAGTTCCTCGTCGGTCGCTCCGGACCGGACGAGGCCTTTGAGGTTGTACTCGGAGAGAGAGAAAAGGCACGTCCGGAGATGCCCATCCGCCGTGATCCGGACACGGTTGCAGTGGTCGCAGAAAGGTTCGGTGACGGAGGCGATCACGCCGATCGAACCGCGGCCATCCGCAAACCGGTACACCGTGGCGGGCTCGGAGCCGTTCCCGCGCTCCCGTCTCAAGGGAAACGCCGCGTCGATCCGGTCCAGGATCTCTGCGCCGGGNACGACCGTCTGCATGCTCCACTCCCCCTGCGCATCGAGTGGCATGTACTCGATGAAGCGGACCTGGAAACCTTCCTCCCGTCCCAAACGGACGAAATCCGTCAACTCGTCGTCATTGTAGCCCCGCATGATCACGCAGTTGACCTTGATAGGCGACAGACCCACCTGACGCGCCAGGCGCATGCCGTCCAGGATCCTGAAGACGAGTTGGCCGTCGCGTCGCACCATCCGCTCGAACCGTCCGGGCGTGAGGGAGTCCAAGCTGACGTTGATCCGCTTGAGCCCGGCCTCCGCCAATCGCCGCACCTTCTCGGCTAAGAAGAACCCGTTGGTGGTCATGGACAGGTCGAGGTTCGGGTCGAGGCGGGTGAGCCCCTCGATCAAGACGTCGATGTCCTGACGCATCAGGGGTTCCCCCCCGGTCAAGCGGACCGTCCGCACCCCCAGGCCGATGAAGACCCGCGCCAGACGCAGGATCTCTTCGTAGGTGAGGATTTCGCGCTTGGGAAGCCAGGGCAGCCCTTCCGCCGGCATGCAATAGACGCAACGGAAATTGCAGCGATCCGTGAGGGAGATACGCAAATCGTCGATGGTTCGCCCGAAGGTATCTTTCAACTTCGACACCACTAAAACCTCACGCGGCGACCGCGCCGTGATAGCGCCATATATTCGTCCTGCAACGGCAGCCTAGTGTCGTCCCTTACTTGGCAGCCGGCGCCGCGACGACCGGTCCGGCGGCGTTGACCGGCGCCGCGATCAGTGCGGGGGTGTCCGGCGTCGGAAAGAAGCGATCCGCGTGAAGCGCCGTCTGATCGAACACCAAGCCCGTGCGGTTGAAGGCCCCGATCTCGAAATTGCCGGTCCACATCGTAATGGCATCAAACGGGCACGCCTCGACACACAGGTTGCAGTACATGCACAGGTTATGGTCGATGACGAACTCGACCGGGTGCCGCTCCTTCCCCTTGCCCGCCCCGACGATCGTGATGCACCGCGTCGGGCACACCTTCGCACAGGCGTCGCAGGCGGTGCACTTCAGCTTCCCGTTTCCCAGATCCACGGTCAGGACGTGCCTGTTCAGCGAGCGCAACGGCAGCGTGCGCCGGACCGCCGGATACTGCACGGTGATCGCCGGCGTGAAGAGGTGCCGGAGCGTCACCCGCATCGCGGCCAGGATGGTCACCAACCCGGCCCAGACGTCATGGAGGTAGGAAATCATGGCTCCCTCANCCCGTCGTCGTTCGAAGCGTCACGCCACAACGCCCGCCGGCACGATCTCCGATACCGTGACGGCGGGCAGCTTCTTCTTCGCGATCGTCTCTTGGGCGATCTTTTCCTGCAGCTTCAAGACCCCGAACAGCAATGCCTCCGGTCGCGGGGGGCAACCGGGAACGTAGACGTCCACCGGAATGATCCGATCCACCCCCTTCACCACGTGGTACGTATCCCAATAGAACGGGCCGCCGGAGATGGCGCACGCTCCCATGGCGATCACCCACTTCGGATCGGCCATCTGCTCGTACAGGGTCTTGATCCGCGGGGCCATCTTTTCGGTCACCGTGCCCGCCACGATCATCACGTCCGATTGCCGCGGCGATGGTCGGAACACGCCCGCACCGAACCGGTCCATATCGAATCGGGCTGCCCCCGTCGCCATCATCTCGATCGCGCAGCACGCAAGGCCGAACGTCACCGGCCAGGGAGAATTCCGACGGGCCCAGTTGAACACGAGGTCCAGCGACGTGGTGATCGCACCCGGCTCGAACCGACCTTCCAGCACGCCCATCCACAGGCTCCTTCCTTTTATGCACCGTCTGAACGCAAAACGGTCACCCGTACTGTAATCCACCAGCGAGCGATTGTACAACGGAAGAGACACTCACGGCCCTCGGCAACCCGCTCTGCCGAACGACAGCCCCAGTGTTGTGGGGCAAGCTAACAGAACATAGAAACGGTGTCAACGTGGATTGGATTCCACGTTTTCAGGGAGTTGGCGGGTGTCGTCGACCGCCAAACCGTGTGGGGACTGCCGCGCTCCTCCCGCAAACGCCCCCATGGCCTCCGCCACGAGCTCCCCCGGACGGTCCCGGTATTTCGGAGAGAGGTGGAACACCGAGAAGCGCCGGGCCCCAGCCTCCGCTGCCAGGCGCCCTGCCTGGACGGTCGTGAGATGGTATCGTGCCCGGGCGCGGTCCGCGTCCCAGGCTGGGTACCCGGCCTCACAGTAGAAGAGGTCGGCACCGCGGGCCAGCGCCAGGATCCCCTCATGGTTTGCGGCTGAGTCGAGCACATCCGTGACGTACGCGAGTTTCTGCCCGGGACGCTCCCGCACCACCACTCGTCGGAGTGTGCCCAGGGCGACGCAGCGTTCTTCTCGGTGGCCGCCGCGCGACCAGGTGACATGGAGGGGAAAGTCGTCAGGCTGGCCGGCGCGAACGGCTCGCTTCAGGTCCATCAGCCACGGTCCCACGGGCAAACCGAGTGCCTCCAGACGGGTCGTGTCCACGTTCAGGTGAACCGTCTCCTCCAAGAGAAAGCCCAGACACGGAATGCGGTGATCCAGTTGGGCGCAGCGGACCTGAAACTCCGGTTCGCTGAGGAGGAGGCCGTCGACCGCGACCCGGTCGCCGACCTCTTCTCGACGGAACCCATTCGGACACACGAAGCGCGCGCGGCGGACCCGGTCCGGACCCACCTCGTGCACCTCGATGGTCAGGCTGTATCCATCCACAAGGTTCCAGGCATACCCGCGAAGTTTCCCGCCCACGTGATCGATGAAGCCCGTCGGCCCATAGAGACGCAGTGCCTTGCTCCGACCCAGAAGCACGCGCAGGAGATGGTCAAATCCGACGAAATGGTCGAGATGAGCGTGAGAGACGAACACGTCGGAGATCTTGAGAAGATGCCCGGCCGACAAACGACTGATGTCACCGAGGTCGAACAGGAGCGCACGGCGTGCCCACGGGAGTCCCACGTAAAGCGCCGGATCTCCGAAGAGGTCGTTGACCAGGAATGCCCGGAAACTGCTGGCCATGCTGTCCTGCCCGAACGCGCTACTGACCGGCCGCCTTGCTCGTCGCCTCGATGCGCTGCCGCTCCTGGTCCAGAACCGGCGCAAGGCGCTGTTCGAGGCCCCGCCGGGTCACATCCACGGGGCGTCCCGGCGACGCCCCCGGCAACGCCTGCAAAGCATCCTGCGCTTTCCCGGCCTCACCCAGGTACCCCACGATCAGGTATCCGACTATGGCTAACGCCAGGACCAACCCGGCCAGACCGAGAACCCGCATCGGCGTTCTCCTTCCCTCGGTATCCTACGCCAATTTCTCCTTTTTCCGCTCACCGGTCGACCGGATACCCTTGCGCCTCCCACTCCTGGATGCCACCTTCAAGATTGTAGATCCGGCTCAACCCGACCGCCGCGGCCACCTCGCAGGCCACCGCACTCCGAATACCTTGCGCACAGTAGAACAGAACCCCATCTCCGGAGAGGTATTCCCTGGGGGACACCAGCAGATTGTTCAGGGGCACCAGGACCGCACCCGCGATCCGCCCCCGATTCCATTCCGCTGGCTCCCGTACATCCACCAGTTTTAGCGTTCCCTCATCCAACAACGCCTTGCCCCGCGCAGCATCCACTCGATCAAAGGGCTCCCCCGTCCGCTCGACCGACATCGCCTCCTCCTATCGGCGTCACTCGCCCTGGCGCAAAGGACCTGCCATCGCAGCCTAGCCGCAATACCGCGATGCTACCGGACGACCAACCGAGGTTCAAGTCGCCGCCAGCGCGCCGGTTTCACCCCTGGAGAGATACCAACTCCATGGGGTCCGTGTTGGACCCACTGAGAGGCGCATCAGGATTGGTCCGCCCCATTACCGATATATTCTTTGGCCGCCCGGACGGCCTGTTCCTCAGACTCGTATTCACCCGGTACGCGGGTCACTGCCTCCGTCAGGGAGTCCTTGGTCATCACTTTCTTCTTTCCGATATTCACAATTGCGCTAATCCAGCGGCCGCTGAGCAACGGCGTGGTATGGATCCGGTGTTCCTTATAGATGGGGTCCTCTTTCACAGGGTACGTGCCTCCTCTCGGGGTTCGTTCCAGCCAACTTTCTACGGGACGACTCCAATCGTATACCACCTATCCAGAAGAGTCCCTCAAATCTTCCGTTCGTCGTCTTCAGTAAGGACCACTTCGAAGGAAAATCGCCTCTCGCGGAGACGCCGAGCGCCTGCCCTGCGGACCAGCCTTGGCGCTCCTGGCACTCAACTCCGGCTTTGGGTAATGGTGGCGAGAGGCGGATTCTCGGAACGCCGGCTAGCGCGCCGGCACCACGAGCGAGCGCACATTGACCGCCCGCTGCCCCTCTGCTTCGGTCGTTCTCTCCAGGTAGACTCGAGCACGCCGCCAACTCCCCCCAAATTCCGTCCAGACCGTGCGGAGAAAATAACAACGCCCCATCTCGGCATCCAGTGTCACGTCATCGCCGGTCGCTCGGGAAAACTCCGGCACGACGCTGGTCGGGGTGACGTACAGGANGTGCCGACCCGGGGCGACATCCAGACGCAGAAAGTCCCGCTCAGTCAGTGTGCCCGCCCTCCGGCCGTCTAGGCTGACCGTGACCGCCGAGTCGCTGAAGGAGGGGATGACGTAGATGCAGGCCTTGTCTGCGGGCGCGCGGTACAACTTCGCTGCCGCGTCAAGGCTCGGATCCGCAGAAGAACTGGCGCAGGCCGAGAGCACCCCCGCGACGAGCACCAAACCGAGCATTCGCATGCGTCCACGTCCTCCTCTCTCTCACGGGCGTTGAGCGCCACGGGGCGCATGGCCGGTGTATTTGGTGACGGCATTCGAGCTCGATGGGCAGAATCCGTGACCACGACAGGCGAGCCGGCGAGCGTCCCGGTTGCCGTGAATCGGGGTTGTTGTGAAACGCCGCGCCGCGGTGGGTGCCCCACCCGACCCCAGGATGCCAGCGCGGTTAGAACAACCCAGCGTTTCGGAGCACCGCCAAACTGGCGGCGCGCGACTCGCGCGCGACACGGAGCGGCGTCCGGGACCAGTACTGCGGCCGGAAAATCTCGACGGAAACCGGGCCCGCATATCCGATCGCTTTCAGTCCGCGCAGCACACCCGGGAGCGGCAGGATTCCCTTGCCGGGATACAGGCGAAGCGCGTCGTGCATCTTTCGTCGCGGCGCGCGCTCCACGTCGTTGATGTGGACGATGAAGATGCGACGTGGGTCCACTTCTCGGATGGAGGCCAGCGTTGACCCGCCGGCAAAGAAGTGAAACGTGTCCAGCACCAGGCCAACGTTCGGCCGCGCAACCTTCTCCACGATCCGCGCGCATTGCGACAGCGTGTTCACCGTGCAATCCGCGAATCCGAGGAACTCGTAGGCCAACCGCACGCCATGCGGCGCGGCGATGCGCGAAAGCTCCCGCAGCACTCGAACCGACTCCCGCTCGATCGCTGCCGCCGAGACACCCTTCGGCCGCGGGCTCGGCACCACCAGCACCGTCTCACACCCTATGGCCTCCGCCACTCGACACAGGCGCTGGAAGTCCTCCAGCATCCGGATGTGCCCGGACGGATCGTTAAACGTGATCCGTTCGACGGAATTCAGCGTGGCCGCCCGCACCCCCGCCCGCCGCAGGTCGCGTCGCAGCGCCGGCAGCCCACCGCGATCCAGGTAGGTGATCAACTTCGCCGCCCAGATCTCTACGAAATCGAATCCGGCCTTTCCGGCCACGGCAATATCCGTCGCCAGATCCGCCTTGAGTGTCGTTGCTCCATTCAGACCGAGTTCCATGAGCGTGCCTCCCACTTGAACGTGTGCTGTCGGCCCACGCCACCCGGCGCCACGCCTCCGCGTGTCAACGGCCCGGATAGAGGTGATACAGCAACCAGTAAATGACAACCCCCGTGATCGAGACGTAGAGCCAGAGGGGTAGCGTCCACCGCGCGACCCGCACATGCCGCGCATGCTCCTCGCGCAGCGCGCGCCCCAGGGTCATGAGCGCCATGGGGACGATCCCCGCCGCCAAGACCGTGTGCGAAAGCAGGATCGTGAAGTACACCGGGCGAACCCACCCTTCGCCGGCAAAGCGCGTCATCCCCGCGAGGTAGCGCAGCGTCAGGTACCCCGCCAAAAATAGAACGGATACCAGAAAAGCCGACAGCATGCACCACTGGTGTGCCGTGCGTCGCCCGCGCCGGATGCAGGCGTAACCGCCGATCAACAGGCAGGCGCTAAGCGCGTTGAGCGCCGCGTTCACGGCGGG
>JGI20214J51650_10001535_pt1 | contig 14673 bp, 16 predicted proteins | sample WetSurMetagenome_FD_51650 | JGI IMG/M metagenome (IMG submission 51650) | reverse complement strand
TCTCTCGCTCGACCTCATCTACGGGCTGCCGGCCGGCCTCGGGCGGGCCTGGGCGGAAGACCTCGAGGAGGCTTTTGCCCTCGAGCCGGAGCATCTGTCCTGCTACGGGCTCACGGTCGAGGCCCACACGCCCCTGGGCCGGTGGACCGCGTCGGGCCGTGCGGCGCCGGTGGATGAGGCCCAGTACGCGGAGGAGTTCCTGCAGCTGAGCGAGGCGCTGGCCTCACGGGGATGGGAGCACTACGAAATCTCCAACGCCGCCCTTCCCGGCCACCGGGCCCGCCACAACACCGGGTACTGGCAAGGCACGCCGTACCTCGGGCTGGGTCCCTCCGCGCACAGCGCCTCGGGCAGCGAACGCTGGTGGAACATCCGGGAATACGCCGCCTGGGACGCCGCCGTCGGGCGGGGAGACGATCCCGTGGCCGGCCGGGAGCGGCTGGACGAGGTCCAGCGCCGGCTCGAAGCCCTGTACCTTGGCCTCCGGACCTCGGCGGGCGCCCCGGTCGGGCTCATCCCGGCGGCGGTGCGAGCGCGCTGGCGGGACGCGGGCTGGGCAGCCGAGTCGGGCGGCTTCCTGCGCCTCTCCGCCGAGGGGTGGCTCCGCCTCGACGCGTTGGTGGCAGAGGCAGCCTGATTAGATTCACCCCCATGGCAGCCGCAGAGCACCTCTCCACCCGGGAACTTCACGTCCTCGAAGCGGTCATCCAGACCTACATCGAGACGGCGGAGCCCGCGGGCAGCCGGACGATCGCCCAGCGCTTCGGGCTGGGTGTGTCGCCGGCCACCGTCCGCAACATCATGAGCGAGCTCGAGGACAAGGGGATGCTTTACCATCCCCACACCTCCGCGGGCCGCATCCCCACCGACCTTGCCTACCGCGTGTACGTCGACAGCCTGATGCACCTGGCGCCGCCGAGCGACGCCGCGCGGCAGACGCTCGAAGCCGAGTTGCCCGGTTCGCGCAACGCGATGGACCAGCTGCTCCGGCGCACGGCCCAGGTCCTTGGCGTGCTGACCCAGGAACTCGGCGTGGCCGTGGCCCCCGCCTTCGAGCACGTGGTGATCGAGCGGCTCGAACTGGTGCAGGTCTCCAGCGAGCGGATCCTGATGGTGCTCACGCTGCGGAGCGGGGCGGTCAGGACGGTCTTCGTCGAGGTGCACGGGGCGATCGCCAAGCCGGCGCTCGACCGGGTGGCGCAGGTGCTGAACGAGCGCCTGGCCGGCCTGACCGTGGCGGAAATCCGGGCCTCGCTGGCCGACCGCCTCCGGGACGTCGGCGAGAGCCCGGAAAGCCACGAGCTGCTGAACATCTTCCTGGCCGAGCGGGACGAGATCTTCGATCTCTCGCGCACGGAACAGGACGTGGCGCTCGGCGGGGCCGAGCTGCTCGCGGAGCAGCCCGAGTTCGCCTCGAACACGAAGATGCGCGACCTCCTCCACCTGACCCAGCGCCGGGACCTCCTGCGCGGGGCGCTGCAGACCCGTGGTGAAGGGCTGACCATCACCATCGGCGGCGAAAACGTCGATCCGCGGCTGAACGAGTTCACGCTCGTCACCGCCACCTATCGCGCCGGCGACCTCCGCGGCGTCATCGGGGTCCTCGGTCCGACCCGGATGCCATACGACAAGATCATCGTGCTGGTCGAGCATACGAGCCAGCTCGTCGAGGGATTGTTGACGTGAGCGATTTCTACAAACTGCTGGGCGTCGAGCGCGGGGCGACCGAGGCCGAGATCAAGAAGGCCTACCGCAAGCAGGCGATGGAACTGCACCCGGACCGGAACTCCTCGCACGACGCGGAGGCCCGTTTCAAGGAGGTCACCGAGGCGTACGAGGTGCTGCGCGATCCGCAGAAGCGCGCCGCCTACGACCGCTACGGAAAGGCCGGCGTCGGGCGCGGGGGCGCGGGGTTCGAGTACCACCACGTCGACCTGACCGAGGCGCTGAACATCTTCATGCGCGATTTCGGCGGCCTCGGCGGGTTCGAGTCGCTCTTCGGTGGCGGCGCCGGTGGCCACTCGCGTGAGGAGGCGCGGCGCGGGCAGGACATCCGGGTCACCGTGCGGATGTCGCTGGCCGAGGTGGCCACCGGCGTGAAGCGCACCATCAAGCTCAAGACCCTCGACGCGTGCGAGCACTGCGGCGGCACCGGCGCCAAGAAGGGGACCAGCACCGCGGCGTGCGGGACCTGCTCCGGCACCGGNGAAGTCCGCCGGGCCGCCCGGAGCATGTTCGGCCAGTTCGTGCAGGTGGCGCCGTGCCCGACCTGCGGNGGCGAGGGGACGGTCATCCGCACGCCGTGCGAGGTGTGCCGCGGCGAGGGACGGATGCGGGCGGAGCGGACGGTNCAGGTGGACATTCCGGCGGGCGTCTCGACCAACAACTACCTCACNCTGCGCGGGCACGGNGCCTCCGGCCCGCGCAANGGGCCCAAGGGCGANCTCCTCGTCCTGATCGAGGTCGAGGACGACGAGCGGTTCGAGCGCCAGGGNGAGCATCTGGTNACCGACCTGCCGCTCGCTTTTTCGCAGGCGGCGCTCGGCGGCACCTTTCCCGTGCCGACGCCGTGGGGCGAGGAACAGGTGGTGGTGCCCTCGGGCACCCAGACCGCGACGGTCCTCCGCCTCAAGGGCAAGGGACTGCCGCGGCTGGGTCAGTCAGGCCGGGGCGACCTGCACATCCGGATCAACGTCTGGACACCCGAGCGCCTGACGGCGGAGCAGGAGCGGATCTTCCGCGAGCTCGCGGCGCACGAAGGTGAACCGCCCAGCCGGGAAAAGGGGTTCTGGTCGCGGCTCCGCGAGGCGCTGGGCTGATGGCCTGGTGGGCGGTCGACGTGACGCCCTCGACAGGGTCCGGGGCGGGGTCGGCCCTGGCGGCATGGCTCGTGGCCCGCACGGGACAGGCGGTCGAGGAGCAGGGCGACGGCACGCTGGTCACGTTTGCCGAAGACGAGGCAACGGCGGACACGCTCATCGCGGCGCTGGCTCAGAGNCCGGACCCGGCCGCTACCGCGCGGCGCCGCACGCTCGATGTGGTGGACTGGACCACCCGCTGGCGCGACGGGATCGAGGCCCGGCGCTTCGGACGGCTGATCGTGGCCCCTTCGTGGATCGATGCCGAGGCCGGACCGGGCGACGCGGTGGTCGTCGTGGACCCCGAAATGGCGTTCGGGACCGGGGAGCATGGATCGACCCGCGCGGCGCTCGCCCTTCTGGTGCAGCACCTCCGGCCATCCGACACGGTGCTCGACCTCGGAAGCGGCAGCGGCATCCTCTCGATTGCGGCCGTGCGCCTCGGGGCAGCCCGCGCCACCGGCATCGAAATCGACGGCGAGGCCAATGTCGTGGCCGAGCGGAACGCGCTGCAGAACGGGGTGGCGGCATCGTGCCGCTTCCTCGAGGGCGACGCGGCCGACCTGGCTCCCCTCCTCGGCCCAGTTGATCTCGTGCTTTCCAACATCCTCCGCACCGTCAACCTGACGCTGTTCGACGCCATCTCCAGCGCGCTACGGCCCGGCGGCCTGGCCATCTTCTCCGGCATGGAAGAGGCCGAGGCGCCGCTCTTCCTTCCGGCNCTCGCGGAAGGCGGTTTCGAGCCGGTCGCGGANGTCCGCGACGCAGGGTGGTGGGCCGTTGCAGCGAGGCGGCGCGCATGAACGTGCTCGTCCCCGCCGGCACGCTGGTCACCGGGGCGCTCCTTCCGCTCGATGCGCTGGAAGTGCACCACCTCCGCGTCCGGCGCGCCGGGGCAGGGGAAACCGTGCGGCTGCTCGACGGTGCCGGCGCCGTGGCGGAGGGGACGCTCGAGTTCGGGNGGCGGGACGCGGTCGTGGCGGTCGGCGAGGTCCGGCTGGAGTCCGCGCCGACGCCGTTGGTGCTGGCCATCGGGGCGGGTGAGCGCGACCGCTTTGCCTGGGTCGTCGAGAAAGCGGCAGAGCTCGGCGTCACGGAGATCGTCCCGCTGGAAACCGAGCACACCCACGGGGTGGCCTCGCGGCTCCGCGGCGGCCAGGTCGAGCGGCTCCGCCGGCGCGCGCTGGAGGCGATCAAGCAGTGCGGCGCGCCCTGGGCGCCACAGGTGCGCGAACCGGTGGAACTCCGTCGCTTTGCCGAAGAGCCCCGGTCGGGGATCCGCTGGCTCGCCGCGCTCGAAGGCCGGGTGCCGCCGGCGGGAATCGGCCCCGATCCGGTCACCATCGTGGTGGGGCCCGAGGGCGGNTTCACCGCCGAAGAGCGGTGGTTGCTGGAAGCCGCCGGATTCCAGCCGGTCAAGTTCGGGGACTATGTCCTCCGGTTCGANACGGCGGCGCTGGCCGGCGCCGTGTACACCGGGGTCGCACGCAAGCGAGGGGCGCATGTCTGATTGCATTTTCTGCCGGATCGTGTCGGGCGAGATTCCGGCGCAAGTCGTCCGGCGCACGGAGGACGCGGTGGCCTTCCGCGATCTCAACCCACAGGCCCCGACCCACGTCCTGGTGGTACCCGCCACCCACTATGGGGCGGCGCGAGACGCCGTCGGCGCCGACGGCGAGCGGACGCTGGGCCGGCTGCTGGCCTTCGCCGCGGAGATTGCGACNGAGCTTGGGCTCGACGCAGGCGGCTACCGAATCGTCACCAATACGGGGCGGGACGGCGGCCAGAGCGTCGGGCACCTGCACCTCCACCTCCTCGGTGGCCGGGCCCTCGGCTGGCCGCCGGGGTAGCGGACTTGCCGACTCGCCTCCCCCCGTCTATCTTCAAAGACTGCATAACATTACGCCCTGACACGGGCTGGAGAGGGGTGATTTGCTGATGTCCGAAGTCATCATTCACGATGACGAAAGCTTCGAGCGGGCGCTGAAGCGCTTCAAGAAGAAGTGCGAAAAGGCCGGGATCCTCTCCGACCTGCGTAAGCACCGGCACTATGAAAAGCCNAGCGAAAAGCGGAAGCGGAAGATGAACGCCGCCGCCCGCAAGGTGCGCCGCGGTCCCCGGAAGCCACGTGTCTAAGCTCGCGGACGATTTGCACGACGCCCTGACGGCGGCACGCAAGTCCAAGCTCAAGGACCGTACCCAGCTCCTGGGGACGGTCCTTGCCGCTCTCAAGAACAAGGAGCTCGAACTGAAGCGGGCTCCCACCGACGACGACACCATCGACGTGCTGCAGAAGGGCGTGAAGCTGCGGCGCGAGGCCGTCGAGCAGTACGCCAAGGCCGGCCGCGAGGANCTGGCCGGGAAGGAGCGCGCGGAAATCCTGATCATCGAGGAGTTCCTTCCGCCGGCGGCTGATCCGGAGGAGATCCGCCTCGCGGTCCGTGCGGCGATCGCCGGGGGAGCCGGCGACATCGGCAAGGTGATGGGGCGGGTCGTCCCGCTGTTCAAGGGCCGTGCCGACGGCAAGGTGATTCAGCAGATCGTCCGGGCGGAGCTCTCGCTGGGATGATGGTGACGGAACCGGTCGGACACAGCCACGGGGTGCAGGCGCCTTCGGACGCCGGCACCCCGTCTCCTTTGCCGGGAGGGGGTTCCGCCGCGGCGCTCGACACCCTGGAATTCGACCGTGCGCTCCGCGCGGTGGCAGGCTTCGCCGTCGGCCCGCTGGGCGCGGCGCGCATCATCGCCCGGCGCCCGACCGCCGACCTGGCCTGGATCCGCGAGGAACTCGCCGCGGTGGAGGAAGTCGCCGTGCTGCTCCGGCGGGAAGCGCCTCTCGTCGTGGAGCCCGCGCCCGACGCCGCGACGGCCCTCGCGCGCCTGCGCGTCGAGGGCAGCGTGCTCGACGGTCCTGAGCTGGTGCGCGTCCGGGGCCTCCTTCGCGCCTGCCGACTCAACGCGGCGGAGCTGCGGCGCCTGGCGGACGAGGCGCCCCGCGCGGCGGCGCTCGCGGTGCCGGTGCCGGACAAGGCGCTCGACCGCCGCCTCGAGATGGCGCTCGACGACGACGGTCAGCTCCTCGACGGGGCCAGCCCCGCGCTGGCCGCCGCGCGACGCGACGTGCAGTCGGCCCGCACCCGCCTCGTGAAGAAGCTCGAGACGATCCTCCGGGCCACCGAGGGGTCCGGCGAGGCCGGCGTGACGCTCCGGGGCGGACGGTACGTGATCCCGGTGCGGCGTGACGCACGCCAACGGCCCGGCGGGATCATCCACGACGAGTCCGCCAGCCAGGGCACCCTGTTCCTCGAGCCGACCGAGGCGATCGAACTCGGCAACGCGCTGCGCGAGGCGGAGGTCGAGGAGGAGCGCGAGCGGGCCCGCGTGCTGCGCGAGCTCACCGCGATGCTTCGCCCCGCCTGGGCCGAGCTCCGTGCCGGCGCGGAGATGTGCGTCCGCATGGACGACCTGGTGGCCCGCTCGCGGTATGCCGCGCAGGTGCTGGGGTTCCGGCCGGAAATGCTGCCGGCCCCGGCGCCGCTCTCGGTCCGGCACGGCCGCCACCCGCTGCTGCTTGCCGCCGGTGAAGTCGTCGTTCCCTTCGAACTGCAGCTGGATAGCGGTGAGCGGACGCTGGTGATCAGCGGTCCCAACACCGGCGGCAAGACGGTGCTCCTCAAGGCGGTCGGCCTGCTCGGAGCCCTGGCCCAGAGCGGGATCATCCCGCCTGTCGGGGCGGGAAGCCAGCTCCCGGTGTTCACCCGGTTCTACGCCGACATCGGCGATCACCAGTCGCTGGCGGCCAACCTCTCCACCTTCTCCGCGCACGTGGCGGCGCTGCGTGAAATCCTCGAAGAGGCGGACGCCGCCACCCTGGTGCTGCTCGATGAAATCGGCAGCGGCACCGACCCGATGGAAGGCGCCGCCCTNGCCGCGGCCACGCTGCTCTCCCTCACGCGCCGCGGGAGCATGACGCTCGCCACCACGCACCTCGGCGCGCTCAAGACGCTCCCGGAGCGGCATCCCGGCGCGGTCAATGCCTCGCTCCAGTTCGATGCCGAGACCATCCGACCGACNTACCGNTTCGAGAAGGGCGTGCCCGGGCGGTCNTACGGGCTGGCGATCGCGCAGCGACTCGGCATCGCCGCGGAGGTGCTCGCCGAGGCGGANGCCGAGGTGCCGCGNGCCGCNCGCACGCTGGACGCGCTGCTCGCCGACGCCGAACGGAGGGCCCGGGCGCTGGAGGCGGCGGAAGCGGAGCTCCGGACCCGCGATGCCGACAGCGAGCTCCGGGCGGCGCGGCTGGCGGCGGAGCTGGCCGCGGTCGAGGGCCGTGAGGACGAACTCCGCCGCCGCGAGCGGGATGCCGACCGGCGGGGTCGGGAGCAGGCGCGCGCCTACCTGCTGGAGGCCAGGCAGCGGGTCGAGGAGGCGCTGGGCGCCGCGCGCCACGCGGCGGACGAGACGGCGGCGCGCGAGGCCCGGCGTCTCGTGGAGGAAGGCATCAGCGCGGGCGCCCGGGCGCTGGCCGCGGTGGATCTCGAGGAGAAGGCGGAGGGATCGGCCGTCGCCGTGGGGAGCCGGGTGCGGACCCCTGCCGCCGGCATCGGCACGGTCGCCGAGCTCCGGGGCGACGGCCGCGCCGTCGTGATGGTCGGCGGCCTCCGCGTCGTCGTCGAGGCGCGGCAGCTCGAGGTGCTGAAGGGCGAGGCGCCGAAGCCCGCCGGACAGCCGCACCGGAGCGCGGTCCGGCCGGCGCTGGACGCGCCGATGGAGATCGACCTCCGGGGCATGACCGGCGACGAGGCGGAGATGGCCCTCCTCGCCGCGCTCGATGCCGCGGTGCTGGCGGAGCGACCCTACCTCCGGGTGATCCACGGCATGGGCACCGGCGTGGTGCGGGAGCGGGTGCAGCGGCTCCTCGGCCGCGATCGCCGGGTGCGGAGTCACGCCTTCGCCCCCGCGAACCAGGGCGGCACCGGTGCGACCGTGGCGGAGCTCGCCCCGTGAGCGGCATCCCCGACGACGTGATCGAGCAGGTCCGCGACACCGCGGACATCGTGGCCATCGTGGGTGAAGCGGTGGACCTCAAGCGCACCGGCTCCGACTACCGCGGGCCCTGCCCGTTCCACGGGGGCACCCACCGGAACCTCGCGGTCATCCCGAAGAAGGGGATGTTCTACTGCTACGTGTGCCACGAGGCCGGCGACGTCTTCAGCTTCTTCATGAAGCGGTTCGGGATGGACTACCCGACGGCGGTGCGCGAGGTGGCGCGAAAGGTGGGCATCGTCATCCCGGAGCGGAGCGAGCGGCAGGGCCCCGACCCGAACGAGCCGCTGTACTCCGCCGCCGCCGTGGCGCAGGACTGGTTCGCGCGCCAGCTGCGCGAGGCCGCCGAGGCCGAGGACGCGCGCAGCTACCTCGCCGCGAGAGGCATCCCCATCGAGGTGGCCGGGGAACTCGGCCTGGGCTACGCGCCGCGCCGCGGGGAATTCCAGGCCGCGATGGCCGAACTCGGTGTGAAGGAGGAGGTCCTGGTGGCGGCGGGGCTCGTCGTGCGGCGCGAGGACGGTCCGTGGGGCCGCGCTTCCGCGCCCGGCTGCTCTTCCCGATCCACGACATTCGCGGGCGCGTGGTGGCGTTCGGAGGACGGCTGCTGGGCCCCGGCGAACCCAAGTACCTGAACTCGCCGGAGACGCCGATCTTCCACAAGGGGCGGTCGCTCTACAACCTGCACGTCGCGCGCAACGCGATCCGCAAGGAAGAGAACGCCCTGGTGGTCGAGGGCTATTTCGACGTCCTCCGCCTGGTGCAGGCCGGCGTCGAAAACGTGGTGGCGCCGCTCGGCACGGCCCTCACCGGCGACCAGGCGGAGCTCCTCAAGCGCTACACCAAGACGGTCACGCTGCTCTACGACAGCGACGCGCCGGGTCTCCGCGCCACCTTCCGGGCCGGCGACGAGCTCCTGCGGCACGACGTCCGGGTCCGGGTGGCCACGATGCCCGCCGGCGAGGATCCCGACACCCTGGTGCAGAGGGGCGGCGCCGAGGCGCTCGCGCCGATCCTCCACGACGCGGTGGACGTGCTCGAGCGGAAGATCCAGATCCTGGAGCGGAAGGGTTGGTTCGAGGGCGTCGAGCACCGGCGCGAGGCGCTCGACCGCCTGCTCCCGACCATCCGCGCCGCCGCCAACGCCATCACGCGTGAGCTGTACCTGGGGCGGGTGGCGGAGCGCACCGGGGTGAGCAAGGACGTCCTGCAGCAGGAAGTCGCGTCGATGCCCGCGCCGGCCCCGATGAGCCCGGCGCCCGCCGCCACCCGTCGCGCGGCCGCGGAGCGGCCCACCGTGCGCCGCGGCCAGATGGGGAGCGCGGCCGAGACGGAACTCCTGCGGGTCCTGGTCGCCAGCGACGACTATCGCGCCCGCGCGGCGAAGGAAGTGCCGGCCGGCTGGTTCGAGGAGCCGCTCCACCGCGAGGTGTTCGAGTCGCTCACCAGCGAGCCGGGCACGGCGGCGGGAGAGGTCGCGGAGCGGTTGTCTCCCGCGGCCCGCGCGCTCTGGAGCACGCTCCGGGAGAGCGGGGCGACGCTGACCGACGCGGTCCTCGACGATCACTACGCGAGCGCCAGCGAGGCGCTCGAGTTCCGGCCGCTCTGGCGCGAGTACCAGCGGCTGACCGACCCCGGCGAAAAGATGGCGCGGAAGAAGGAGCTCGACGCGAAGTACGCGCGCGCGCTCCGCAAGGCGATGCACTGGCAAAACAACCGGCCCCGGTCGCCGCAGTAGCGGCGCCGAGGTCATGACCTCAGCGAGGAATACAGGATGACCCCCGATCTGGAAAAGTTGCTCGAACTGCAGGACAAGGACCTGGCGCTGCTCCAGGTGGACCAGGTGCTCGAGAAGGTCCTGCAGGAGGAAGAGGAGCTCGACGAGGCTGTCCGGCAGGCGGAGTCGGCGGTGGGCGTGGCCCAGCGCGGCGTCGCCGAAGCCACCCGGCGGCGCATCGAGGTGGAAGGCCGGGTCGAGACCTACCGGAAGTTGCAGGACGGCCGGCGCAAGCGGGTGGAGGTGTCGCGTCCTGGCAAGGAAACGGTGCAGCTGATGGCGGAGCTCGACCTCGCCCGCCAGGTCCTGGCCCGCGAGGAGTCGGACTGGTTCCGGGCCAGCGAGGCGGTGCAGNCCCAGGAGGCCCGCGTGGCGGAGGCCGAGGCCGCGGTGGAGGCGCTGAAGGCGGCCCAGGACGAGCCGCGCGCGGCGATCGCCGCCCGCCGGGCTGAACTCGAGGCCGACCGGACCGTCAAGCTCACGGCGCGGGACGAGTGCGCCGCCACCGTCAACAAGGCCCTGAGGTCCCGGTACGAGCGGCTGCGCGGGTCGCGGGCCGTGGTGGCCGTGGTGGCNCTGTCCGGCGACGCCTGCGGGGCCTGCTACACGGCGGTGCCGATGAACCGCCGGGCCCAGATGCGNATGTCCGGCGTGGTGGACGCCTGCGAGGGCTGCGGCGTGATGCTGTACTACGCCGACAACNNCTGACCCCGGTCCGCTGATGCGATCGGTCGCTCCGCCCCGCGCGGTCCGGCTGGTGCTCGCCCCGACGCCCGACGAGGGCGAGGTGGCGCGCCTGGCCGAGGCGCTGTCGGTCCCGCGTCCGCTGGCGGCGCTGCTGCTGCAGCGCGGCTTCGGCGAGGCGGGTGCCGCGCGCGCGTTCCTCCGTCCGGAGCTCGAGTCACTGGGCGACCCCTCCCTGCTCGGTGGGATGGAGGCGGCGGTGGCGGCCATCGCCGGCGCCGTCCGCGCCGGGACCCCGATCCTCGTCCACGGCGACTACGACGTCGACGGCCAGTGCGCCACGGCGCTGCTCACCCGCGCGCTCCGCGCCGCCGGCGCGAGGGTGACGCCGTTCGTCCCCCACCGGATGCGGGACGGCTACGACTTCCGCGCTGCGGGCCTCGCCGCCGCGAAGGCGGCGGGCGCGGGGCTGATCGTCACCTGCGACTGCGGCATCACAGCGGTCGAGACGGTGCGCGCGGCGGTCGCCGGAGGCATCGCGGTGGTCGTGACCGATCACCACCTGCCGGGCCCCGAGCTCCCGCCCGCGAGCGCCGTCGTGGACCCGCAGCTCGATGGCGAGGAGTCGCCGTACCAGATGCTCTGCGGCACCGGCGTCGCGTTCAAGCTGGTGCAGGCACTGGTCCCGGTGCTCGGGCTCCCGACCAATCTCCCCTTCCATCTCCTCGACTACGTGGCGCTGGCCACCGTGGCCGACGTCGTCCCGCTGCGCGGAGAAAACCGCGTGCTGGTGCGGCACGGGCTCAAGGTGTTGGCCCGGAGCCGCTGGCCCGGGCTCCAGGCGCTGATCAGGGTGGCGGGGCTCGAGGGCAAGCTGATCAAGGCGGGACACCTGGGGTTCGTCCTGGGCCCGCGCCTCAACGCGGCAGGCCGCGTCGGCGACGCCATGGACGGACTCCGCCTCATGCTCACCGACGACGCGGACGAGGCGCTCCGGCTGGCGGTCGAGCTCGAGCGACTCAACGACCGGCGGCAGACGATCGACCAGGGCATCCTCGAGCAGGCCATCGAACAGGTCGAGACCGGTGCGCGGCTCGACACCGACAGCGCGCTGGTCCTCGCGGCGGACGACTGGCACGCCGGCGTCATCGGGATCGTGGCCTCGCGGCTGGTGGAGCGGTACGGGCGGCCGGCCTTGATGATCGCGTTCGACGCCGACGAACCCGGCATCGGGAAGGGGAGCGGTCGCAGTATTTCCCGGTTCCACCTGCGGGACGCGCTCGACGCCTGCGGCGATCTTCTCGAGCGGTTCGGCGGGCACCGGATGGCGGCCGGGCTCACGATCCGCCGGGACCGCGTCGACGCGTTCCGGGATCGCTTCGTGGCCGAGGCCAACCGCCTCCTCCGACCGGAGGACCTGGCGCCGGAGCAGCGGGTGGACCTGGAACTTCAGTTGCCCGAGGTGACCGACGACCTCGAGCAGCTCTGCCGGGCGCTGGAGCCGTGCGGGAGCGAGAACCCGGGGCCGGTCTTCGCGGTGCGCGGCGTCCGGCTGGAAGGCGCCCGGGTGGTGGGGGGCTCCCACCTCAAGGCCACCCTGCGCGCAGGAGCATCCGCCCTCGACAGCATCGGCTTCGGCCTCGCCGACCGTGCGCCCACCGGCCCCGGGCCGGTGGACGTGGCGTTCAAGCTCGAGCGCAACGAATTCCAGGGGCGCGACACGCTGCAGGCGCGAATGGTGGCGGTGGTCCCGGGCGCCGGTCCGGCCTGATGCGGATCGTGGCGGGAGAATTCGGCGGCCGAAGGCTCGTCGCTCCGAAGGACGCGCGCGTGCGCCCCACCGCCGACCGGGTCCGCGAGGCGTGGATGAGCATTCTCGGCGAGGCCCTCCCGGGCGCCCGCGTCGTGGACCTTTTTGCCGGCAGCGGGGCGCTCGGCCTGGAGGCGCTCTCCCGTGGGGCCACCACAGTCGACTTCGTCGAGCTCGGGGCGGCATCCATGAAGGCCCTGACTGCCAACATCGAGGCGCTCGGCGTCGGGGCCCGCTGCCGGGTGCACAAGGGAGACGCGATGCGGTTCGCCGAAAAGCTCGCGCCGGCGGCCTACGACCTCGCGTTTGCCGACCCCCCGTACGCGCATGGGGCGGGGCTGGAACTGGTCCAACTCTTCCGCCGGACGCCTTTTGCGCGCATTCTTTCGGTGGAACACCGGGCCGCCGACCCGCTCCCTGGCGACGAGACCCGTCGCTACGGCGACACCGCCCTCACCTTCTGCTACGCGCCATGACTCGCATCGCGATCTATCCCGGTTCCTTCGACCCGCCGACCCGCGGGCACGAAGACCTCATCCGGCGGAGCCTCCTGCTCGCGGACCGGCTCATCGTCGCCGTGGCGGTCAACCCGGCCAAGCAGCCGCTCTTCACGCCGGAGGAGCGGCTCGCGATGCTCCGCGCGACCACGGGCGGGGACCCCCGGATCGAGTTCGTGGCCTTCGAGGGGCTGCTGGCGCAGTTCGCCCAGCGCGTCGGCGCCTCGGTGGTGGTCCGCGGGCTCCGCGCGGTGAGCGACTTCGAGTACGAATTCCAGATGGCGCTCATGAACCGCCAGCTGCACCCGGCGCTGGAGACGGTCTTCCTGGTGCCCGCCCTCGACCTCACGTACCTCAGNTCGAGCCTCGTGCGCGAGGTGGCCCGCTTCGGCGGGGACGTCTCGTCGCTGGTGCACCCCGTGGTGGCCAAGGCGCTGCGGGACCGCTTCTCGAAGTGAGTTTTCGCGCCGAGCTCCTCGAGCGGGCCCGGGCGCGGCGGGCGCGCGTGGTGCTCCCGGAGGGTGGCGACGCCCGCGTGGTCGCCGCCGCGGAGCGGCTCCGGCGCGAGGGGATCGCGGAGCCGATCCTGCTCGGGCCTGGCCACCTCGAGCCCGAGCGGGATCCCCGGCTCGCCGCGATCGCGGAGCGGCTCCGGGCGCGGGCCCCCGACCGGGTCCGCGATGGCGTCCACGCCCTCGACCTGGCAGCCGACCCCCTGCGTTTCGGGGCCGGCCTCGTGGCGCTCGGCGAGGCCGNGGCGTGCGTGGCCGGCGCNGCGCNCCCGACCNGCGACGTGATCCGTGCCGCCCTCTGGGCCATCGGCACCGCGCCGGGCGCCGACCTGCTCAGCTCGGCCTTCTACATGCTGCTCGGCGACGGCCGTGTCCTGACCTTCACCGATTGCGCCGTGGTGCCCGAGCCGAACGCGGAGCAGCTGGCGCACATCGCGCTGGCCGCGGTGCAGGACCGCCGGCGGCTGGTGGGCGACGCGCCCCGGGTCGCGTTCCTCAGCTACAGCACGCACGGGAGCGCCAGCGGCCGGACCGTGAGCCTGGTGCGCGAGGCGCTGGAGCGGTTCCGGGCGCTGGCGCCCGGGGTGCCGGCGGACGGCGAGTTGCAGGCCGACGCCGCGCTGGTGCCGGAGGTGGCCGCCGGCAAGGCGCCGGCGTCGAGCGTGGCGGGCCGCGCCAACGTCCTGGTCTTCCCGAACCTCGACGCCGGCAACATCGGGTACAAGCTGGTCCAGCGGCTGGCCGGCGCCGTGGCGCTCGGCCCGGTCCTGCAGGGACTGGCCCGGCCGATGGCCGACCTGTCGCGCGGCGCGTCGAGCGATGATATTGTCGAGGTGGCCGCACTCGCGGTCCTGCAGTCCGATCCGAGCCCCTGAGGAGGCGTCCGTTCATGGCGTTCACCACGTCGAAGCACCGGTCCGGCGTTCTGGTCATCGAAGTCGAGGGCCAGTTGATCGTCGGCAACCGGCAGGAGCTCAAGGCCACCATCCAGACGGCACTCGACAACGGCGAGCGCAAGCTCCTGATCGACTTCGCCAAGACGGGGTACATCGACTCCTCCGGCCTCGGTGCGCTGGTGTCGATCTCCAAGAAGGTTCGGGAGCAGGGCGGGGAGCTCCGGCTCGCCGGCCTGAACGAGGACCTCCGGTCACTGTTCGAGCTGACCAAGCTCGACACACTCTTCGCCATTGCCGACGGCTCCGAGCAGGCGCTGGCCGGATTCTGACCGCCGCACGACGGTGACCGCGCCGCTTCGCCTCTGCGTCCGCCGCGCCGATCGCGCGCTTCCCACCGGGATGGCCGTGGAAATCGCCCTTCGCATCCCCAGCGACGTCTCGGTCATCGAGGAAGCGGTCGAGCTCGTGGCCCGGCACTGCTTCACCGGGTGGGACGCCCCCAGGCGCGCCCACTTCCGGTTCCGGGTGGCGCTGTCGGAAGCTTTGGCCAACGCCATCGTCCACGGCAACGGCCAGGAGCCGACCCGCATGGT
>JGI20214J51650_10001534_pt1 | contig 14674 bp, 12 predicted proteins | sample WetSurMetagenome_FD_51650 | JGI IMG/M metagenome (IMG submission 51650) | reverse complement strand
TCTATAATACATCATAAATTCTTCCTCCTAACGCCTATCGCCTATCGCCTATCGCCTATAATACATCATACATTAATAATTCCTTCGAAAACAAAAGTTGCCGGACCTGATAGCCAAACATCGGTTACAGTTTCTCCTGAGACATTGAATGAGACAGATAAGTTGCCGCCCCTGGTTCTTACACTGACAGATTTTGTGTCAAATTGTCCTGATAGAACTGAAGCAATGGCAGATGCTGTGACACCTGTACCGCACGACAGGGTTTCTTCTTCGACCCCTCTTTCAAATGTTCTTACGTAAATCCCGTTTTTTTCAATTTCAACAAAGTTAACATTGGTACCTCCGGGTTTAAAACTATCTGACCATCTGATCCTTTTACCCTCTGAATTTACATCGGTTTTATCTATATCTTTTTTGAAAATGACATAGTGAGGCGATCCGGTATTAATGAAATAATTGCCATCGATAAGCTGCGATTCTTTTATATCATTCATCTGCAACCGGATTATTCCTCCTTCCGAGATTGCATGATGCACACCATCAATCGCTTTGAAAGTATGATTTTTACCCGCCATTCCGGTTCTGATTGAAAAATCCGCTGAGCATCTTCCTCCATTGCCACACATCGTACTTTCTTTGCCATCAGAGTTGAAATACTTCATTTCATAATCATATTGTTTGCTATTGCATATGAGTATCAGTCCGTCCGCTCCGATTCCAAACCTGCGGTTGCAAAGCTTTTCAATAAGTTCTGAATTGTCCGGATTAAAAATGTCGTTCCGGTTGTCTATTATAACGAAATCGTTTCCGGCTCCCTGGTATTTGTTAAATACTATTATCATCAGTGTTAAAGAGTTGTTAAATCTTTGTAAATTAATGGAGATCATCCGAAAAATGCATGATCTTTGTGAAACAAAATTGCTGTAAATTGGTTGTAAAGATATGAATCTTTTATGAGGGTATGATAATAGAAATTTATAGATAAAGAGGACAGTTTAATTAAAAAATGAAGTTATGAAAGGTAAGTATTTGTTAGGAGCAGTTTTTATGGCTCTTCTGGGAGCATCAATAGCATTGTTTGCTTACACTAAGATACTTGGAAAACCCACAGTAGTTATTTCTAAAGATAGTTCCGGTGTTGAGGTTCAGAATGCCAGGGCATTTCTGACATCTATGCAGATGCAGGAAGGGCAGATAGATTTTACTTATGCTGCTGAGCAGACAGTTCATGCAGTTGTTCATGTGCATACCAAAACCACAATGGGAGGGCAGGTTGAAAATCCAATCCTCGAGTGGTTTTATGGCGACCGCTATTCAAAACCCAGAGAAGTGCAGGGATACGGTTCCGGAGTTATCATTTCGGGTGACGGATATATAATTACAAATAATCACGTAATTGAAAATGCTGAATCTGTTGACGTTACATTGAATGACAAAAGAATCTTTACAGCAAAGGTAGTTGGTAGGGATCCTGGCAGTGATATTGCACTTTTAAAAATCAAGGCGGATAATCTGCCTTATATAAAATATGGTGATTCGGAACAGCTAAGACTGGGTGAATGGGTTCTGGCTGTTGGAAATCCGTTTAATCTTACATCAACTGTTACTGCAGGAATTGTTAGTGCCAAAGGAAGAAGCCTTGGATTAAATGAAGGTAGTTACAAGATAGAATCTTTTATTCAGACCGATGCAGCTCTCAACATGGGAAACAGCGGAGGCGCCCTTGTTAATACAAAGGGGCTGCTGGTTGGTATTACTTCTGCAATTCTGTCTCCAAGTGGTGCCTATGCCGGAAACTCATTTGCAATACCTGTCACTATCGTTAAAAAAGTTGTTGATGATCTTAAAGAGTACGGTGAGGTTCAGAGAGCGCTCATTGGTGTTGAGATAGATGATGTTGATGCGGAAATTGCTGCTAAACAAAATCTTGGAGAGGTGAAGGGAATTCTGATTAAAAGAATTGTTCCGGATGGTTCAGCTGAAGAGGCAAACCTGAAAATAAATGATGTGATTGTAAAATTTGATGGAATAGATGTTAATACAGTATCTGAATTACAGGAACAGGTTGGAAAACATCGTCCAGGAGATAAAGCTACTGTTACGTATATCCGGAATAGTAAAGAAAATTCAGTTCCGATTGTTTTGAAGAATGAAGCAGGGACTACAAGTGTTGTTACTACTGCAATGACGGATGATGAAGTTTACGGGGCCAGGCTTGAATCGATCGGAACTGATGAAATGAGATCACTGAATGTTGATTATGGAGTGAAAATCGCTGATCTTAAAGATGGAAAGTTAAAAGATCTGGGAATTAAACGCGGATATATTATCCTTAATGTAAATGGCAAAAAAGTAAGAAACCCCTCTGATATGAAGCAGTTTACAAACAACGAAAGAACGCTTAAGTCAATTGGAGGAATACAATCAGATGGGACTATATTCAGCTACCAGTTCGGGAACTAATTAGTCTGATAATATAAAGTATTGTTTTTCAGGGGATTTATTAAATTAAATTCCCTTCTCACAACAATTACGAATTATTTTTGTTATTACATATAATTGCAATATCTTTGCAAAAAATTTTTCGGGAGGTAGAATGAGACAACTAAAGATTACCAAATCCATAACCAACAGGGAGAGTGCTTCACTCGACAAATATTTACAGGAGATTGGTAAGGAGGAGTTGATATCTGTAGAAGAAGAAGTTGAATTGGCTCAGCGGATAAAGAAAGGCGATCGGGCCGCTCTGGAGAAACTCACCAAAGCAAACTTGCGATTCGTAGTATCTGTTGCAAAGCAATATCAGAATCAGGGACTTAGTCTTCCAGACCTTATCAATGAGGGAAACCTGGGCCTTATTAAGGCTGCAGAGAAGTTTGATGAAACACGGGGATTCAAGTTTATTTCATATGCTGTATGGTGGATCAGGCAATCTATTCTTCAGGCTCTTGCTGAGCAATCAAGAATTGTAAGGTTACCTCTTAACCAGGTAGGCTCACTNAACAAAATAAACAAGGCTTTCTCAAAGTTTGAACAGGAGAATGAACGTACTCCTTCACCTGAAGAGTTGGCTGATGTGCTTGAATTACCAAAGGAAAAGGTTACCGATACACTGAAAGTTTCAGGACGTCATGTATCTGTTGATGCACCTTTTATTGAAGGAGAAGACAACAGTCTGCTTGATGTTCTTACAAACTCCGATTCCCCTGTTGCTGATAAACTCCTGATGGATGAATCCCTGTCAAGGGAGATATACAGGGCACTTGCAACACTTACCGAGAGAGAGAGAGATATTATAAGGTTCTTTTTCGGAATAGGTTGCCAGGAGATGACTCTTGAGGAGATTGGTGAGAAGTTTGGTCTGACCCGGGAAAGAGTTCGTCAGATTAAAGAGAAGGCTATCAGAAGGTTAAGACATACCTCAAGAAGCAGATTATTGAAGGGTTATTTAGGATAAAATTCCGGATTTCCGGAAATCACAGGCGCTCTTTCCGGGCGCCTTTTTTTGTTAAAGAGATTAATTTCAGGGGTATGTTAAAAATCGAAATCCATGAACCGCAAAGATCTCAAAGATTCTACACAAAGGACGCAAAGGACAGAATAACATATCTTTAACTTTGTGCTCTTCGTGTATTCTTAGTGCACTTGGTGGTTAAAGAAGACTTTCAATAAACCCTGTTAAGCTTCGATTATGTCAGAGACTTCGCCGGGCAGGAATATTTATGTAATTTCGCATTCTTATCTTCGAATAACAAAGTATGGANTTTAAACTTATCTCCGATTTCCAGCCTACCGGCGACCAGCCGGAAGCTATCAGGCAACTGGTGGAAGGCCTTGAGAAGGGGATGCCATTTCAGACACTGCTTGGCGTAACCGGTTCAGGAAAGACTTTCACAATTGCAAATGTTATTGAGAAAGTCAACCGGCCCGTTCTGGTTTTAAGTCATAATAAAACTCTGGCTGCTCAATTGTACGGCGAATTCAAACAGTTCTTTCCTGAGAACAGGGTGGAGTATTTTGTATCGTATTACGATTACTATCAGCCGGAAGCATATCTTCCGGTATCAGATACCTATATTGAAAAGGACCTTTCAATTAACGAGGAGATTGAGAAACTAAGACTAAGTGCAACATCATCCCTGCTGTCAGGACGACACGACGTGATTGTTGTATCTTCTGTTTCCTGCATTTATGGAATTGGAAATCCTGACGATTTTCATTCAAATACAATTCATGTGACGCGGGGCCAGAATATTGGCAGAAACCTGTTTTTAAGGAAGCTCGTTGACTCTCTGTATTCACGTAATGAATTGGAATTCAAACATGGAACCTTTCGGGTCCGCGGAGATACAGTTGACCTCTTTCCGGCATACGCTGACATTGCTGTCAGGGTGGTATTCTTTGGTGACCAGATTGAGGAGATTAACACTTTTGACCCACTTGATGGTCATCGGCTGGATATTTTAAGTGAATATATAATCTATCCGGCGAACATCTTTGTTACTACCAGGGAAAGGATCAATCTTGCCGTCAGTGAAATCCAGGACGATATGATGCGCCAGGTAACNCATTTTAATGATATCGGAAAGAAAGAGGAAGCCAAGCGGTTGCAGCAAAGGGTGTTGTACGATCTTGAGATGATAAAGGAACTTGGCTATTGCAGCGGCATAGAGAATTATTCCCGTTATTTTGATGGAAGGAAACCAGGGACCAGACCTTTCTGCCTTCTTGATTATTTCCCTGACGATTTTATTACTGTTATTGATGAAAGCCATGTAAGCTTACCTCAGATAAGAGCCATGTTCGGTGGTGATCATTCAAGGAAACAAACGCTTGTTGAATATGGATTCAGACTTCCGGCAGCACTTGATAACAGACCTATGAGGATTGAAGAGTTTGAATCACTGACCGGTCAGACAATCTTTGTGAGTGCCACGCCTGCAGATTATGAGCTGGAGAAGAGTGAAGGAGTATTTGTTGACCAGGTAATAAGACCGACAGGCCTGCTTGATCCACCCATTGAAATTCGTCCGAGTCTTAACCAGATTGACGATCTCATGGCAGAGATCCGTTCAAGGACAAAAGCAGGAGAGAGGACACTGGTAACCACTATCACAAAAAGGATGGCAGAGGAGCTTTCCTCTTACCTGATAAAATATGATATTAAATGCAGTTATATTCATTCGGATATTGATACACTCGACAGGATTGATATTATGGAAGAACTTCGCACAGGCTTAATCGATGTTCTTGTAGGAGTTAACCTGCTTCGGGAAGGTCTTGATCTGCCTGAAGTTTCACTTGTTGCGATCCTCGATGCAGATAAGGAAGGGTTTTTAAGATCATCAAGATCGCTGACCCAGACTGCAGGAAGGGCTGCCCGTAATCTGAANGGAAAGGTTATAATGTACGCCGATAATGTAACACGCAGCATGAAGCAGACAATCGACGAAACAAATCGTCGAAGGATTAAGCAATTGAAATACAATGAAGAGATGGGTATTACACCTGCCCAGATCACAAAGAAAACCGGATCGGCCCTGAGCGGATTAAGTAAAAAAGGATTAGCCATGAAAGCTTATATCGAACCTGATCGTCCTGATGTTGCAGCGGACCCTGTTGTAAAATACATGAACAGGGAAGCTCTTGAAAAAGCTATTGAAAAAACCAGGAAAAGTATGGAAAAAGCTGCTGCAGATCTCGATTTTGTTGAAGCTGCCCGTTTCAGGGATGAGATGGCTGATCTGCAGAATCTGCTAAGGAAGAAATCATGAATTTGAAATTTGAACATTTGAACATTTGAACAAACGAATTAAGAATGCAGAAGTCTTTTGAATCTTAACTCCTGATTTCTGATTTCTGATTTCTAATTCTGTTGTTCTATTGTTCTATTGTTCTATTGTTCTATTGTTCTATTGTTCAACCCGCGTGGCAGTCCAGTTGCTTTTTACTGAGTTTGAAGTCAGGGAGCCTGATAACAACTTATTCTTTGTAACATGACCGGCATATACAGTACTGTCAATAAAAAACGTTACCTGATCACCGTTTAAACGCCCGTTTTTTATTACTGAGGTTTTGGTGCCGGATTTTAATGTACCGTAAAACATCTGAAATTCCTGATCGATTGTCAGGATCCCCTGTCCGAGATTCCAGGTTCCTCCTATTTTTGCAGGGATGATCCACATCAGGGCTGTGTACCAGCTGTCCCAGCTATTCCTTGTCAGTGCCTCAAAATCGGGGTCCCACTTACCCATCGAAAATGTATTTGAAACAACACGGGTACCGGCTTTAAGATTCAGTAAGCGGGGTCTTAGTTTTAAATTCAGTTCAGGCGAAAGGAACATAGTGATCACTGTAGCTTCAGAAAGATCACAATTAAAAAGGTCTGCTTCGATGAATTTTGTCCTGGAGCTGACTCCTGCCAATTCCGCTTTTTTTCTTGAAAGTTCAACCAGGTCATGGTTGAATTCTATGCCAAGCGCNTTTGCTCCGAGTTTTGCTGCTGCAATAACTGTNCTGCCATCACCGGAACCCAGATCGATAACAAAGTCTTGATCAGTTATTTCTGCCAGTTCCAGCATTTTATCGACAAGCTCATTGGGAGTAGGTACCCATATTATATCTTTTCCAGGCTGTCCTAAGCGGGGTTTATAACCGGTATCCTGAACCTGGGAACAAAGATCAGATTGGATAAGTATCAGCAAAAGACCAAAAAGTGATTGGTACCTGAATCCGGACGACTTCATTGACAACCTCCTCTCCTCTAAGATTTATACAGAAAGTCAGGTATAAAAATACAAATAATAAAACTACAAAATTCTAATTCTCAATCCGGATTACTAATCAATCCATTTACATAGTTTGCGATGGAAATCGATGAAGTCAATCCGGGTGATTCCATGCCAATAAGATTTATAAACCCGGGGAAACCTCTTTTACTTTCTTCCTTGATATAGAAATCTCTCAGGGGTTCACCCGGTTTCTGGATCTTAGGCCGGATGCCTGCCATCTCGGGAGATATATCTTCAAACCCGAGGAACGGAAGAAACTTTTTGACTGATTTATAGAAAGCTTCCTGCTTCGAAGCAGTCAGTTTATAATCATAAACATTTGATTCAAGATATTTTACATCAGGTCCAAGCTTAACACCTCCACCCATATCAATTGTGACATGAATACCTATACCTTCCATATTATGATGAGGCACAGGATAAATGAGCCTGTTTATAAGTTTGTTTTTAGGAGGATTGAGACGGAAGTATTCACCTTTACAAAATAGGATTTTAAGATTATCATCGTAAATCCCGGCCATTTCAGAGACTTTGTCTGATGTAAGACCCGCAGAGTTTATTATAATGTGTGAGGTAAAGGTATAATTCCGCCCATCTGAATCAAGAACTGTTATTTCGTATCCGTTATTTAATTTTTTTATCCCTGTAAGTTCACTTCCATATACAATCTGCACACCATTATTAATCGAATTTGTCTCATATTGTTTCATAAGTGAATGGGAATCAACAATTCCTGTTGAAGGAGAATAAATCGCTTTTAAAGCAAATATGTTGGGTTCCATCTCTGCTATCTGCTTCCTGTCGATGATAATAAGATCATCCACCCCGTTTTGAATAGCAGTTTGTTGAATACCTTTAATAATTGAGATCTCATTCTCAGAGGTTGCCACAATCAGTTTACCGCAATTGTTAAAAGGAATATTATATTTTCTGCAATAGTCATAAAGGAGTCTTTTACCTTCAAGGCAGAGCCTGGCTTTGAGACTGTCTTTTGTGTAATATATCCCTGCATGGATCACTTCACTGTTCCGGCTGCTTGTCTCCTGTCCGAACGACAGATGTTTCTCGATCAGGAAAACATTTTTATGACTTTCTGATACTTTCTCTGCAATTGCAAGTCCAATTACTCCGGCACCGATTATTGTTATATCTGAATCCATCTTTTATTTCTATTTTGATCATGATGTTTTGAACTACAACCAATTCATCAAAAATAAATCAAAAAAAATTATAACTTTAGATTCTGATTGAGTTGTATTAAAAAATATAGGGAATATGAACTGGATAGTCTTCTTGCTATTTTTTGTTTTTTTTGCTGAACAGAACAATGAATCTGGTTGGAAACTGGTCTGGTACGATGAATTTAATTACAAAGGATTGCCTGATACTGCCAAATGGGGTAACGATGTTGGCTATATTGCCAATAATGAACTTCAGTATTATACAAAACTTAGTCTTGAAAACGCAAATGTTGAGAATGGAAACCTTATGATAATAGGCAGAAAGGAATCATATGATACTTTTGATTTCACGTCCGCGAGGTTGGTGACAGACGGCAGATTTAGCTGGACATACGGTAAGATTGATGCCAGAATAAAATTGCCTGAGGGGCAGGGAATATGGCCGGCATTCTGGATGCTGGGACAAAATATTAAACAGGTCGACTGGCCGGCATGCGGTGAAATTGATATTATGGAACACATTAATAATGAGGATATTTTATACGGCACATTGCATTGGGATAACGGAGGACATGTTTCTTCAGGAGGAAAAACTCCGTGCGAGGTAACTCAATATCATAATTATTCGGTGGAGTGGGACAAGAATATTATTAAATGGTTCCTCGATGGGAACCAATATTGGGAAGTAGATATTAAAAATGGGATAAACAGTACAGAGGAATTTCATAAACCTCACTATATTATTCTCAATCTCGCAATTGGAGGAGACTGGCCAAAAAGTCCCGATGCTACTACATCATTCCCCGATACTATGTATGTAGATTATGTCAGGGTTTACCAACAGATAGATAAATAGAGCACCTAGCAATGGTGAATTTCAGGGTGTTGGAAATATAAAATTCCTTTCAGATCAGATGAATTTAAATATTCCGGGATTTTTTCTGTTTTGATTATAGTTTTATCCGGATAATTATTAATTTTATAGTATTGGTTATGACTTTTTTTCGAAATAGTAATAATAAGGTGGTTATGAAAAGAGTGCTGATACTTGTTTGCTTAATAGTTCTTGCCTCTACGGCATTTCCTCAGCAAGGTAATAAGGTTGATCCGGCATACTTCGTAACTCATAATCGCGAGGATTTAGTCCGCAAACTTGTTGATCTGCCCTGTGGTATTAAGGCAGATGATCAGATAAAAGTAATTCTTCAGAAGATTCAAAACTACCTTGTTACGTTTCAACCCACTGCAGAATTTCCAGATGATATTTATGCGAAAGCGGCTAATATACAGGCTCTGAAAAGTGTAATGGAGGGAGGCTATGGTATCGGATCGGTTCTTGTTGATGAGACTGGAAAGATCATTGTTGCTGCCCATAATACACAGATTCAGAAACATCGTTCAGATCTGCATGCTGAAATGACTTTACTTACAAATTTTGAAGAAAGTCGCCTGGCTAAAAGGTATGTAAACATTTATGTTTATAAACCGGGGCTGATAGTTTTCAGTTCTGCTGAACCTTGTCCGATGTGTTTCATAAGGATAAATACAACCGGGGCCGATACGAAATACTGCACTCCGGGACCTGATGATGGTATGGCAAGTCGTGTAGATTATCTTCCACCGGCATGGAAAGAGATGGCTATGAAACGTAAGGTAAGTCTGGGAAAGTGCTCTCCTGTAATGCAAAAAATATCTCACCTGCTGTTCTATTCATACCTGCTCGATAACCGCGGGCCAAAGTAAAATCAGCGTTAGTATAAACTATTTCTTTTTGCTGTAAGGTTTTCGTCAGAAATGTAATCATCGTATTGCATCTCTTTGTCAATCATTCCTTTAGGACCAATTTCGATGATCCTGTTACATACAGTCTGTATAAACTCATGGTCATGCGACGACATGAGTATGTTCCCTTTGAACTTTATAAGTGTATTATTGAAAGCCTGAATTGACTCCAGATCGAGGTGGTTCGTCGGTGTATCAAGAAGCATGACGTTGGCATTCCTGATCATCATTCTCGCTATCATGCATCTTACTTTTTCTCCACCTGAAAGAATATTAACCTTTTTATAAATGTCTTCACCTGAAAATAGCATTTTACCGAGATATCCACGCAGGTATAATTCGCTTGTATCTTCCGAAAACCGGGCCAGCCAGTCGATCAATGTAATATCCTTTTCGAAGAACTTTTCATTTTCCAGTGGCAGATAAGCCTTTACAATGGTTTGTCCCCATTCGAATGTCCCTTTGTCGGGTTTCACATGCCCTTTAAGAATTTCAAAAAGCACTGTCATTGCCCTTACATCTCTTGACAGGAAGGCTATTTTATCATTTTTATTCACTGTGAAGTTGAGATCTCTGAAGAGAGTTTTCCCTTCCACATTCTGAGTCAGCCCTTTCACATTTAAAATGCTGTTTCCGGGTTCGCGTCCGGGGGTAAAAATTATCCCCGGGTATTTACGTGTTGATGGCTTTATCTCTTCAATATTCAGCTTCTCGATCATCTTCTTCCTGCTGGTGGTCTGCTTTGACTTTTTTACATTGGCCCTGAAACGTGCTATGAATTCCAGCAATTCTTTCTTTTTTTCCTCAGCCTTTTTGTTTTGGGAAAGCTGCTGCCGGAGTGCCAGCTGACTTGATTCATACCAGAATGTGTAGTTACCTGAGAACTGCTGTATCCTGCTGAAATCAATATCAATTATCTGGGTACAGATTGAATCGAGAAAATGGCGGTCATGAGAAACTACCAGAACAGTGTTTTCAAATTCTGAAAGGTAATTCTCAAGCCAGTTTACCGTTTCAAGGTCAAGATCATTAGTTGGTTCGTCAAGCAAAAGATTATCAGGTTTTCCAAAAAGAGCCTGGGCAAGCAGAACTTTTACTTTCTCTTTTCCTGTAAGTTCCTTAAGCTTCTTGTGGTGGTGTTCTTCCTTTATTCCCAGGCCGCTAAGCAGACTGGCTGCATTGCTATCGGCATTCCATCCGTCGAGCTCATTGAATTTTTCCTCAAGTTCAGAAGCCCTGTGACCATCTTTATCTGAGAAATCAGTTTTTGAATACAGATGCTCCTTTTCTTTCATTATACTCCATAACTGAGTATGTCCCATCATTACAGTATCAAGAACAACACACTCGTCAAATTCAAAATGGTCCTGTTTGAGGACTGATAACCTCTCACCTTGTCCAAACGATACTGATCCGGTCCTGTTCTCTACTCCCCCGTAAAGCATCTTCAGAAAAGTTGATTTCCCGGCTCCATTGGCTCCGATTATTCCATAGCAGTTTCCCGGGGTGAAGACAAGGTTTACATCCTGAAATAAAATACGTTTGCCAAACTGAATGCTGAGATTTGAGACTGTAATCATTTGTGAGAAAATGTAATTGTGTGGTGTGAATTCTGTTTAAAATGAAAAGGACTGCAAAATTAAGCATTATTTATCAGTAATAAAGCAATATACGAGGTTACTTCAAAATCTGCATGCCTGCTGCTATTTCAGAGTCAAAAGTTCTTTGGGATTTTTTATTATTTTTAATTATTTTTTATGACTATCGGCTTTCAATAATAATTCAAATATTTACTATATAAATGCGCTTTACACGCACATAATAATGCTCCTTTTTGTTCTTTACCCTTCCTCCAGCCCCTTCCCTTAAATAATAAGGGAAGGGGAGAATTGACTCACATACAACGAATTACACCCCATCCCTTAGACTTAAGGGAGGGGGATGGGGGTGGGTTTAAAAAACACGTATAAAAAATTCATTTATTCTCATATTATTGATTCCCGATAATCATACTATTTTTAATAAATAATTCAATGTTAATGAGAAAGAGAATATCAGAAAAAGTGACAAAGGAAAATTCAAGAAGAGATTTTCTTAAAACAGCAGGACTCTTATCAGTGGGGATAGCCGGTACTTCGGTCTTAACCAATTGTGTTTCCCCTGCGTCGGATAGTAGTGAGAATAAATCATCAGGAAAAGGGGATCTGTTTAAGGGTAAACCTGTGAGCAACGAAGACAGAATTGAAAGAGTCAAAATTGCAACCCTNGGGATGCAGAGAATTGACTGGGAACAGGGCACTGTAGCCCAGGCATTTCTCGAGATGGGCGAGTTTGATATTGTTGTCTCACTGGCAAGGGCTGCAATCCTTCGACAGACAAATGGCCGGTTTTCTGTTCTGATGGGGAATGGTCCGATAACAGATTGTTCGAGCGCAGGGGAGGCTGTTTTATTCGCAGGAAAATATACCGGTAATCCTGTTTTTAAGAAAGGTGCAGATGAGATGCTCGGGGTGTTTAAATCCTCTGGTCATAAGACAGCTGACGGTATTCTTTACCATACTCAGGAGCCGGCTAAAATGATAATGTCAGATGCCAATTATATGCTTCCTCCCTTTCTTGCAGCAGCAGGTGAATATGATGAAGCAATCAAGCAGATTGACGGTTGGAGAAAATATCTTTATAATCCGCAGGAAAAGCTATATTCTCACATCTGGGATGCAGAAAATAATAAATTCAGGAGGGAGGATTTCTGGGGCGTTGGAAATGGCTGGTCGGTGGCAGGTTTCACACGGGTAATTAAGCAACTGTCTGAAAACAGGCTGGAGGAAAAGAAAAAACTGATTGGATACGTCAAAGATACACTCGACGGTTGTCTGAAATATCTCAGGGAAGATGGGATGTTTCATAATGTTGTCAACAAGCCTGATACTTTTATTGAAGTTAACCTGAGCCAGATGCTAAGCTATTCAATCTTCCGGGGAGTTGCTGCAGGATATCTGGATTCAGGTTATCTGCAAAAAGCCGGATTGATGCGGAAAGCCGCTAATGACAGGGTTGATGAGTTAGGATATGTTCATGATGTATGTGGTTTGCCTGATTTTGACAGACCTTATTTTGCTCCGGAAGGTCAGGCATTCTATTTGCTGATGGAGACTGCGGCCAGGGATTTAGCAAAGAGCCGGTGATTAAGATGTTCAGCAATACTTTCCTGAAAAAATGTATATTTATAATCAGTAATACTAAAATTGAAATTATGAAACGATCGCCTCAGTTCTGGTTAACGATCCTGTTTATATTGTTTTTTTCATGTCCGTTAAATGCTCAGGAAGAGAGTCCCAATGCAGGAATGCCTATTCGTGACTTAGAGGGAAATGTCTATAAGATAATTATGACAGAGTCCGGAGTATGGATGGCTGAAAACCTTACGACATTTAAATTCAATGACGGAACTCCAATACCTCTTAACAGGGACAGGAAAGCATGGGAAAAAATAAAGACTCCCGCGTATGGATGGTACTCAAATGATTTAAAATATTGCCAGACCTATGGTGCCTTATATAACTGGTATGCAGTAGCTACCGGCAAGCTTTGTCCCAAGGGATGGCATGTTCCTACAGAGGCAGAATGGGCTGATCTGATGGATTATGCAGGAACCAGTCAAAAATCAGGTGACAATCCCTCAAAGCTGAAGGAGGCAGGCACCGCTCACTGGAAGGCCCCGAATACAGGTGCAACAAATGAGGTTTATTTCTATGCCCTGCCAGCAGGAGAAATTTCCCATTTTTACACTGATGCAGAGCCGGGAACCAGAACTACCTGGTGGACATCAACAGAAGATCGTTTAAATCTTAATCCTGGTGAACCCTCAACCAATGCTGAAGTAGTCGGTCTGACTTATGACTTTCATTCCAAAAGTCTGGGTACTTATCAAAAGGAATGCGCACTGCCTGTCCGGTGTAAAATGGATGATTAGCCAGACTGAGCAATAGCCGGGTTACTCTCATATAAAAAAGAAAACCCTCCTTCGTCCTTAGGACTTCGGAGGGCGCAGTAGGAGTGATGTGACCTGAACAGATTACCCCTTGAATTACATTACGAATTTGTCTGAACCGACAAAGGTAATCCCATTAGGTCAGGACAGATTAACTATTGTTTGCGTGTTGTGTACATGTTGAACGTTAATTTCCGGGAAACTTTAACTCCATTTTTTGAATCTGCATAGCTGCAACTGGTTCGGTTGGCTTTGAATCTTTCCTGTATACCTTCATTGTCCCTTCATTTGTAATGATCAGTTCTTTATTGAAATCATGGGTAAGAAGAGGTGATTCAATTATGCTGTAATTCCCGGATTTATCCCGGAGAATTACAAATGCATTCGTTAAAGTACAGACACCATCTTTAATTGAATTGGTTTCCCCCATTTCAAATATGTTTTTGAAATTATTGGATCCCTTTATGTCGACTTTATGCTTAACGAGTATCGGGATCCACCACTCATTTTCCAGGTTCATTCCTGTGTCCTTTTTCTGTGTTTCCTGCCCGGAGGATGGAGCAATTATCAATAACCAAAACAGCTGGGAAACAGCGATCCTTTTTAAAAATGTTTTTAACGAAAGACTCATAATTGTCTTCATAATCTTTTTGTTAGTTATTAATATGTCAGTTTAGAGTTGTTTTTCTAATATTGGTTTTCTAAACATNGACCAGTGTGGCTTTTCCGTATCTGGTAACCTGCCTTCAATAATANAATCAAAACCAAAATGTCTGTATATTTCCACATTGACCTGATTATGTGTTTCGAGATAGCAATGAAGTCCTTTTTTATCAAATTCATCTAATATCGGAAGCAAAAGTTTACTGGCAAAACCTTTTCCGCGATATTTGTCAGCGATACCTATTTCTAAAAGATGCCAATCAGGA
>JGI20214J51650_10001533_pt1 | contig 14681 bp, 8 predicted proteins | sample WetSurMetagenome_FD_51650 | JGI IMG/M metagenome (IMG submission 51650) | reverse complement strand
TGGCTCTTCAAAGAGAAGGGCGACGCGACTGTCGTCAGGAAGATGACAGCGGAGATGGCTGTGCCGGAAAGCGTCGTCAATCTTATGGTGCAGCGTGGTATCACTATGCCACGCCAGGCTGAAGAATTCTTCAACCCCTCATTAAATTCACTGCATGATCCTTTTCTGATGAAGGACATGAACAAGGCAGTAGACAGAGTGTCAACTGCTCTTGCCAGAAACGAAAGAGTCCTTGTCTACGGCGACTATGATGTTGACGGGACTACCTCCGTGGCTCTGGTATACTCTTTTCTCAGAGAGAGGTATAAGGAGATCGATTATTACATACCCGACAGGTATCATGAAGGCTATGGCCTTTCGTTGAAGGGTATTGATTATGCAGCTTCAACCAACTGTAAGCTTATCATTGCCCTCGACTGCGGCATAAAGGCTGTGGAGAAGGTCAGGTATGCAAAGTCAAAAGGTGTTGATGTGATCATCTGTGACCATCACCTCCCGGGCGACGAGATCCCTCCGGCAGCAGCGGTTCTTGACCCTAAACAACCGGGGTGCACCTATCCTTACAAAGAGTTGTCGGGATGCGGTGTGGGCTTCAAACTCGTACAGGCATACAGCCGCATTAACAGCATTCCTTTTTCATCAATTGAAAACTACCTCGATCTGGTGGCAGTAAGTATAGGTTCAGATATTGTACCTATCACAGGAGAGAACAGAATCATGGCTTATTTTGGCCTTAAGCAACTGAACAATTCTCCCAGGCTGGGGATACAGAAGATCATTGAAAAAGCCCGGATACACATGCCTCTTGGTATTGAAGACATTGTATTCCGGATTGGTCCACGCATAAATGCAGCCGGGAGAATGGAGTCGGGCAGCAAGGCTGTTGACCTCCTGGTGTCACAGGATCCTCATGAGGCCCTGACAATTTGCGATGGCATTGACAAGAGCAATGACGACAGACGAAAGAAAGATACTGAGATAACCACTGAAGCGCGACAGATGGTAAGCCGTGATTCACGCATGGGAAACACACGCACTACGGTGCTGTTCCATCAGGGATGGCATAAGGGGGTAATAGGTATCGTGGCATCGCGGCTGATAGAAACATACTATCGTCCGACGGTTATTCTTACTGAGTCGAAAGATGGCTTTGCAACCGGATCGGCACGTAGTGTCCCAGGTTACGACCTTTACCAGGCTATTGAATCATGCTCTGACCTGCTCGAGAGCTTCGGCGGACACATGTTTGCAGCAGGCCTTACAATGAAAATGGAGAACCTGCCCATCTTCAAAGAGAGATTTGAGAAATTCGTCAGCGAAACAATACGTGAGGAACATCTTGTGCCAACAATAAACATTGATGAGGAGATAAGCCTTAACGACATCGACCTTGAGATGTATCATCATCTCGAACGCTTCAAACCGTTCGGCCCTGAAAATATGGCTCCCGTGTTTGTCTCACGAGGTGTCAAAACACTCTCATGTCAGCCGGTGGGATCCAATGGCACTCACCTGAAACTTTCCTTTGTTCGTCAGGGGATGGAGCCACTTGACGCCATCGCCTTTGGACAGGCTGATAATCTTGACCTTTTTAAGGAAGCAGGAGGGATAGTTGACATCGCTTACTCGGTTGAGATGAATGAGTTCAGGGGTAAATCTACAATACAGCTGAATATAAAGGATATCAAGGTGTAGTTGTTTTCTGAAAACCGGTGGGTATGAAACTAATTCTGCCTTTCATATTTTTGCTTTCATACACTTCTCTGTTAAGTGCGCAGACATTATCCGGCTTTAAAGCTTCCGGCATATTCAATGAGCAACAGATGCTTATTGAAAATTCACCGGCCGGCACCCGTATTTTAATAAATGCACCACTTAACGGGTTCGGGAATAATGATAATGTTCTCCTTGCCATTTTTGCACTTCCCAACGGCAACACTATTGAACAGACTTTTGGAAAGAGTCTGACAGAAGGAACCGACTGGCATTTTAACATCCAGCACATTGGTGCACAGACACGTTATCTGAGAAGTATAATTAAGGACAAAACGATTGTGACTGTCTATGTTGAGGCAGCACAGAAGAGTTGGCCGGCATGGAAAACCTCAACACCTGATTATGCAGAAAAGGTAAAAGGGATTGTTAATGAAGTAACAGCTTTATTTTCAAAGTGGCATCCTGAAATTGTACTTAACGGACACAGCGGTGGAGGGCGGTTTATATTCAGCTATCTTGATGCAGTTCCACAAATACCCGATAATATTGTGAGAATAGCATTCATTGACAGCGATTACGGATATGAGGATTCAATATATGGTCCTAAAATTGTTACCTGGTTAAAGAAAAGCAGATCGAACAGGTTATGCGTTCTTGCCTATAACGATAGTGTGGCATTATATAACGGCAGCCCTGTTGTCTCTGCTACAGGAGGAACATGGTATCACACCGGAATGATGAAAAGATATCTCTCCTCCTCTTTCAGGTTTCGTGAGCGCAACCGCGACTCTCTGCTCTGGTACTTCAACCGTGGTAAACGCATTGAATTTGTGTTGAAAACCAACCCCGGCAAAAAGATATTTCATACACAGCAGGTTGAATACAACGGGTTCATTCATAGCATGCTCAGCGGAACAATGAAGGATCAGAAAGGATACAGGTATTTTGGCAAAAGAGAATATTCGGCTTTTATCTCAGACACCATACCTGTTCCCATACGCATTATGAACATCCCCGTCAGGACCATTGATGCTGAGTCAGGCTCTGCCTTTATGAGAAGGGTGTCAGATCTCCCTCGTGAAGAACGGGAGGAGGAGATATTTAAAGCCATTTCTTCGGGTAATGTGCCTGACTTTCTTCGCAACACGGTGACTCTGACAGGTGAATTCATGGATGCAGAGTGTGTGCCCCATCGTGTTGTTTATGAGGTCATGCCCGACTATCTTTCTATAGGTAACGACACTGATTTCTGTCGTGTGCCAATGAACCCATGTACCGCACAGCGGCTGGCTGACCTGTTTGGCACTTCTCTCCTGACAGCAAAGCTCAGTGATGAGATATACTGGCAGGCAAATGTAAAGGCTGAACCTTTTTATTATGCCCCTGTAGGAAATGACAATGAGCTGGTATCAAAGTTTGTTGCTCATAACACCTATATCGAGAGCCAGCTTTCAGAGTTGTCCGCCAGAAGAGGAGATCTTGTCGCAGGAATTAAAAAGGACGTGATCCTGTCAGAACGAATTGCCACGCAACCCGGCAAGGTTGTCATTTATGGCTGGCATAAGCCTGATGGCAATCCAATCCAACCGGTTTACAGCGGACATATCAACTGGTATGTTGACTATAGCCATGGTATCCGTTTTGTTAATAATCAGGTTCTGGTTGATGGTAAGCCGATGTTACTCACTGATCTGCTTAAGGACCCTATCCTCTTTACACTCTTCAGCTATGAGGACTCACCAATGACAATGAGTTCATACTGAATAAATTTGACTTCTTTTTTCTGATAGTCTAACTTTGCAGATATTTATGTCTGCAAATGCTGTCACGAAGTGTGGAAGTGGTGTTTTTGCTTCTCCTATCTTCAGTTCTTTATGCAGGAGATCCTGTCTTCAGCCGCTTTGGCGCGGGTGAGGCAGCAATGGCCTATTCGTGTGTCGCTTTAAAAGATCAATGGAGCGTTTTTCATAATCAGGCTTCCATGGCTTTTTGTAACTCCTTTACGGCAGGCTTTTCTGTTGAGTCGCGCTTTATGATGACTGATATGTCAACCCGCGCACTGGGGGTCATTATTCCGGGGAAGCATGCCCCTCTGGGAGTAATAACAACATGGTACGGGAACAGCCAATATTCAGTCATCACAGGAGGTCTGGGCAGTGCCGTCATGCTTACAGAACGCCTGTCAATGGGGGTTCAGGCCGATATTATCACTGAACGCTGCGCAGGACGATACCGTGATTTAACTCATGTGACCTTTGAGACAGGTCTGCTTGCACAATTATCTCCACAGGTAATGTTCGGTGTTCATCTTTTTAACCCGCTGACGAGATTTAACAATCTCCAGGCTTCAATGCAGTCGGGGATGACCTGGTCGCCGGATAATAACCTTTTATTTGCTATCGAGGCAGTAAAGTCTTCCAACGAACCGTTGTCACTTCATACAGGCATATCATGGGATGTATCAGGCGCAGTAATATTGCGGGCAGGTTATTCAACATCCCCCTCACACTTTGCCTTTGGTGCCGGATTTTCTTTTAATGCAATATCTGTTGATACGGGCTTTCTTATTAACAATATAACAGGAGTGACACCTTCGGTATCATTCATGTGGAAACAAGGGAAAAGATGAAACGCTTAATATTTTTCTGTTGCGTAATGCTGATGAACGCACCTGTACTCATTTCACAGTCGGTGACAGGCGACGCTGAGATACAGACAGAAATAACTTCTCTTTACAGCACCGAAGAAGCAGAGAATGATGCAGATAAACTGGCTGCACTATCAGAGACACCGGTGAAAATTAACAGTGGAGACGAGGAGGAGATAGCACGGCTTTTTTTCCTGACATCATTCCAGGTAAAGGTACTTGCTGATTATGTAAAGAATCATGGAACTATTGCCACTATTTATGAGATTGCTATGCTTCCTGGTTTTGATCGCCCGACGGCCATGCTCATAGAACCGTATATAGACATCTCCTCCGCTTTAAAGGAGTCGGTTAAGGGAAAGGGAAAGACAACAGCCCTTCTCTCGGAAATGATTTCAACACCCTCTTCAGATGACGACAGTATAGGTGTGAGATCGGTATTGCGCATTAATCACTCCGCGAAGAGGGTTTCCTTTGGTCTTACTGCCGAGAACGACCCGTGGGAGCGTTTTACATTTCATAAAACATGTGGTGCCGATTTTGTATCAGCTCACATAATCTACAATGGCAAAGGGACCCTTTCGAGAGTGGTACTGGGCGATTATTCACTTCGTCTTGGACAGGGGCTTGCATTCAACAACAGTTCCTGGCAGGGGAGTTGGCTGACATCACCCTCCTTCATGGGAGGAAGAGAGGCGATGGATGCTTATACCTCTACAGATGAAAATAACTTCTTCAGAGGCGCAGGGTTAGTGCTGGGAACACTTACAGGCGGGCTAACCGTGTTTGTCTCATCAAACACTGTTGATGCGAGGATAGCTTATAACTCAGACAGCACAAAAAAAATTGTAAGAAACCTTGTTGCAGGTGGGCTGCATAACACTGAATCAGGACTGGCAGCCCGGAATTGCCTTACAGAGAATATTGCCGGGATACATCTCTCGGCTGGGGGAGCAAAAGTAAGAGGAGGTTTGACAGCGGCTGCCACTCTCTTTTCAATACCTTTTAACCCTGATACAACAGGCAGTGATGATATTCATAAATTCCGGGGGAGCCATCTCGTTAACGTGTCCGCCGACATTAAGGCGGGTTCCGGGAAACTCTTTTATTTCGGCGAAGTGGCATTCAGTTTCCCCGGTTCATGGGCTGCTTTGTCAGGTATACGGGCGCTGCCGGCTGAACGTGTCACCTTTAACCTGATAGCCCGCTATCTTGACCCTGATTATCATGTCTTTCACTCAAATATCTACGGGTCCGGAAGTTCAGGCTCTAATGAGATGGGACTGGCAGGGAATGTTCATATTGAAGCCGCAAAGCACCTCTTTATAAGCGCCGGTGCTGACATATACCGGATTCCCGCGCCTGACTACAATTCAACCTCTCCTTCAGTGGGGTCGAGAAGTGATATAAAAATTGAATACACACCTTCTGAGATTTTAACACTGAGGGGATCATTCAGTAAGATAGAACGTGAATATGATAATGAAACGGAGACTGGTGTGGCTGATGCTGAGATAAAGAGCAGGCTTCAGTCATCGTTGCTTGCGTCATGGTCACCACCAGTCACAGGCACTCTGAACGGAAATACCCTGACTTTTACCTCAAGGATCGTATGGTGCAATGTACCAGAGACAAAGCAGAACGGATATCTTCTTTGCCAGGATGCTTCATATTCCCTTAAGAAATTAAAATTCTGGCTGCGATACTCTCTGTTTACTACCGGGGGCTGGGATACCAGACTCTATGCATATGAGAACGATCTTCTGCACGGCTACAGCATTCCACCCCTGTATGGCGACGGAAGCCGCTCATACCTCTTGATACAATGGAACATCTCACCGCAGATTATGGTACGGGCCAAATATGCCGTGACGGCAACACATAAGGATGGATCTGGGCAGGTTACATCCGATATCAGGGTACAAATGAAAGTCACATTTTAATATTGATATCAAAGAGACATTGCTCAGCAATATCTCTACATCGATTTCAATAATGCAACTCTGATTCTGATTGATTCCTTATGCTCATCATCAGTTGAATTAGGATCCTTCATCTCCAGGAACATTTCGCAGGGAAGTTCACTGCAACCGCCACAATTCATGTAACCATGCATGTTTACAGAACAGTCGTACAGCGGACAGACCTTCGTGGGGAGCTCAACCGCCCAGAATGGAGAACCCTTAACATTGATACAACCAGTACATGTCTTATTGAAGAATTCGCAATCATCACATTTTAATCCGCAGGCTGATAAGATCATATTTTTGATTTTTATTAGAGAAATGGTTCAAAAAAAAATCACATTGTTAATTAAACAGGAAAAATTCAGATGGATCATTTTATTAACTGATTAAATTTATGAACTTTTTCATTTATCAGGCAAAAAAATCAGATAAATGAGTGGTTTTGAAGTATATCTAAAACTTATAGAATGGGAAAAAGAACAGGTTTCAGGGTTGTTTTCTTCCTTTTCATCATAATGATGATACCCTCGCCCAGGCTGAAAGCTCAGCCCGATACCTACATCCCGGGCTTCTCTCCGGGAGTGCCGGTGAACGGTTATGTGGTTCTTGACAATGGCGATACCCTTCAGGGTCAGGTCATATGGAGATTCAAATACAAAGAGAATAATCTTTCAGGAATAAGGTTCATAGCCAGTGACGGAGAAAACTATGTTTTTAATGCAAGCGATATCATTGGTTTTGGTGATGAGCCTATGGCATGGAAGAAAGATAACCCGGTCCCACGTCAGATAAGAACCGAGGACTACGTAAGCGTTCCTTCTTACCGAAGACAGACACAGGTCTTTATGCACCGCCTTCTCGATGGCCGCATAACAATTTACCAGAACAGGAACAGCTCAATGATCCCCTACTCAAAGATCGACCTTAATGAGAGTATAGAAGGAATCAACTTTGCCTATTCACCGGTTAAAGGATTGATGATTGGAGAAGAATGCATCTCAAGACCTTCGGTTATCCGATACAGGTCACATTATACAAGCTTTTATCTGAAGAAAGACAACGGAGACATGATAAGGGTAGACAGGAAAAACTACCAGAAAGTCTTTGATTCCATCTTCAGTGACAGTAAGGCTGTCATGAATGAAATCGAGAAAAACCCGGCTCTGAAAGAGTTTAAAAACCTGATGATACTGGCTGAAGTTTACAATAAGCTGACGGACAATAATTAAAAAAGCGATTCCGGGTTTTGTGTTCCCAATTAAGAAATCAATCTTTTGTGTTCCGCAGTTCAATGGTTATCGGGCAAGACGCGATAAAAGACGCGATAAATCGCGTCTCTACACCGCATTCCTTTCAGACATTAAATTCAATACCCTCTTTTATCTTTATCCTTTTATCTTTTGTCTTTAACATTTCTTCTCCGTTCAACCTTTTGGTATTAATCTCTTTAACAGCATTTAACACTACCTTTAAAAAAAATCTTCTAAATTACTTGACAAGAATCAAAATGTATTCTATATTTGTAGAACGAAATTTTAAAACGTAGAAGCATGCAACTCACTAATGCTGAAGAACAGGTGATGAAGTATCTATGGAAACTTGGACGCGGTTATCTGAAAAACATTATTGATGAGTTTCCCGAGCCAAGACCTGCCACAACTACTGTGGCTACTCTGCTTAAGAGGATTATAGACAAGGGTTATGTGGGATATAATCAGCATGGAACAAACAGGGAGTATTTCCCGCTTGTAAAAAAGAGTGACTATTTTGCCAATAATCTTAATATTATTATAAAGGACTTTTTTAATGACTCCGCTTCTCAGTTTGCCTCGTTTTTTACAAATGAGACCAACCTGAGCCTCTCAGAGCTTGAAGAGCTTAAAGCCATTGTTGAGAATAAGATTGCAACAAAGAAAAAATAAATTGCCATGGTACTGTATATCATCAAATCGGCAATTGTTCTGACACTCCTCTACTGTTTCTATCAGTTATTCCTTCGGAACGCAAAGAGTCTTGTGTTTAACAGGTATTTTCTTCTTTTCTCACTGTTGTTTGCTTTTTTTGTGCCTCTGGTAAGTCTCGGAACGTTATTCAATCTTACATCACTTTTAAATGTTGACAGGCTGTTTCATTCCCCGCCCGGAGCATCAGAGACGGTTACCACAACAGGTGGGCCATATCAGGCTGATTTTCTGCGACAGATATTATGGTCAGTCTATTTAGCAGTCTCTTTGTTCCTGCTTATCAGATATGTCTCCAACATTTTCAGGATTTTCAGAAAGATAATCAGCAGTTCACGGGTTGACTACCCCGGAGCTCATATCATACTTATTGACGACAGGATATCACCTTACTCATTTTTGAAATACATCTTTGTAAACAAGCGTGATTTTGAGAATGACAGAATAGAGGACAAGCTGTTAGCTCATGAGCATATTCACTGTATTCAATATCATACCGTTGATATTTTAATCACAGAATTTTTTAAGATCATTTTCTGGTTTAATCCGCTAATCTGGATATTCAGCAAATCGATACAGCTTAATCATGAGTATCTGGCTGATAACAGTGTGCTGCTGACTTATGAGAAGGATGATTACCAGAGAACCCTCTTAAACTTTGTATTCCGGAATAATTCTATATACCTGGCCAGTCACTTTAATTATTCATCAGTTAAAAAACGATTACTTATGATGGAAAAGAAAAAGTCTGACAACATTGTTCTGAGGATGATTGTGACCATACCGTTGTTTTTATTCCTCGGACTGGCTTTTACCAGCGCACAGCAAACTACAACAAAGGAAAAGGTGCCGGTAAAGCAAAATGATACAATTACTAAGCCTGCTAATGAAATAAGCAAGAGAAAGGTGATAATAAAAGATGGCAAAACTTATTTTGTTACTGATGACGGTAAACTAATTGATGTTGGTGATGAGGCTGTGCCTCCGCCACCACCTCCACCGCCACCTCCACCTCCACCTCCACCACCACCTCCACCTCCACCTGTTGCCGGTGAGGGGAAGACGGTTGTCATGGATGATGCTTCTGAGAAAGAGATCAAAGAACAGCAATTGAAACAATTAGAGTTTGAGAAGCAGCAAAATGGAGAACAGCTTAAACAGAAGGAGCTTGAAAAACAACAGAAAGATCTGGAGCTAAAAGAATTGGCTCTTAAGGAAAAGCAGAAGGCTGAGAAGCAGCAGATGAATGATTTGAAGGAAAAGGAGAAAAAGGAGCTGCAAAAAAAGCAAGAGCAACTAAAGGTCGAAAAGAGCACCACTGAAGATGCTCCGCCGCCGCCACCTCCGCCTGTTAAATAGAAGGATTTTTGTTGGTTACAAAACGCTATAGCAAGACGAAACGCTATAGCGTTTTTTTATAAGAAAAAAGATAAAAGACAAAAGGCAAAAGGCAAAAGGAAAAGTAATTTTAAATAGACTTTTGTCTTTATCCTTTTATCTTTTGTCTTTATCCTTTTATCTTTTGTCTTTATCCTTTTATCTTTTGTCTTTATCCTTTTATCTTTTGTCTTTATCCAGGTTCCTCAGTTTCCCTTGATATTTTCTATTTCTTACTTATCTTTAAGGTGCAATACATTTTATTACATTGTTTCCTAAACTGAGTGAGATGAAATCTTTTTTGAAGTTCCCTTTCCTGATTTTATTAATTACAGTCATATGTCCGGGATTGATGTCAGGGCAAAACCCAATACTTGTTCAGATTTTTCCGGACAGCATTCTGAAAAATGAGACCGGGCTAATAATACCCGATACAGCATCAATAACTGAAAAAGTAGGTGTTATCTCCGTTTCGGAGACCAGGACTATTAAATTCTGGGCAGGGATGATTGTATCACCACAGGAGGCAATGCAGGGGAAAATACCCGGAATGATTATCTCTTCAAACAGCGGAGTGCCGGGAAGCAGCTTTACAATGCAAAACCTCAGGTTCAATTCGTCATATAATTCAGGTGCCCCACTGGTTATAGTTGACGATGTAGTGCTCGGCAATGATCTTGAAAGCCTGAACATTAACGACATAAATACCATTACCTATTACAGGGATGCTTCGGATGTGGCAATTTACGGTGAGCAGGCATCAAACGGTGCCCTGGTGATTGAGACGAAGAAGGGAAGCAAAGACTTCAGCGTTAACTACTCCGGCAAAATGGGGGTATCTGCTCTGACAAAGAAGCTTGATCTTCTTACAGCAGGTGAATTCAGGGAACTGATAAACGAAAGGTATTCAGGAAACACAAATGTTACGGGATTATTGGGCTCATACAATACAGACTGGCAGAATGAAATATACAGGACAGCTTTTGGACAAGACCATCACATTTCAGTTTCAGGCTCTCTGGCAAAAAAAATTCCAATTTGGGTTTCAATAGGGGAGACTGATTTGGATGGCATAATGAAGACATCATCATATAACCGCACCACAACTTATCTTTCTGCAAATCCTTCATTTTTCAAAGATTACCTTAAACTGAGCATAAACCTGAAAGGGATATTCAATAATAACCGTATTGCAAATGACCAGGCAATAATTAACTCTGTCTTCTTCGATCCGACACAACCTGTTTATGATAAAAACAGTGAATATGGAGGGTATTTTACATACACAGACTTCATTGGCACTCCGGTTTCTATGGCTCCGACCAATCCTGTTGCATTGCTTAACCTTACAAACGACAGGCAGACAAAAAGCAGGTTTATTGGAAATTTAAAGGTAGACTACAAGCTGCATTTTTTGCCAGACCTGAGAATAGTTGGGATTTACGGAAAGGATAATTTTCGCCTGAACGACACTACAGCAATGGATCCCGCCGGGTCATGGACATATCTCTATGGTGGCGGGTATTCGAGGAGAGAAAAATATACTAACAATAATACTGAAATAACTCTTTATACAGATTATTCAAAGGAGTTTGAGCCTGTTTCAGGTAAACTGGATCTCATTCTTGGCTACTTTTCTAATAAAGAATCATATTCATACAAACTCCACGCGACGAACCTTCACACTCCTGTTGCTGTTATCAGTCATTCGGAAAGTGATGGTGAAGTTAATCAGGCTTCATTTTTCGGCAGACTGAAATACTCAATGCTTGACCGTTATGAGTTGACATTTACTCTTCGTCGTGACGGAAACTCAAAATATTCAGAGACTTTTAAGAACTCTTATTTTCCTTCCGCATCATTGAAGTGGGATATAAATAAGGAGCAGTTTATGGAAACATTCACTGCTCTATCGGACCTTAAGCTCCGGATAGGTTACGGAAGTTCAGGTGCATTTCAGCCGTCGCATGAGCCTGATGACGCGATTCACGAAAAAGTCTCTTCCCTGAATATAGGTATTGATTATAGTCTTATTAATAATAGAATAAGCGGATCATTCAACTTCTATAAATGCATAAGTGACAATATACTTTATGCCTATCCGGTTCCCACCGGAACAAATCTTAACAATTTTGTGCTTCTCAATAACGGTAAAGCCGTAAATAAAGGGTTTGATTTCAGGACTGATGCCACTATTGCATCAGGACATAATCTGTTCTGGACCATTGGACTCAATGGCTGTTTCAACAAAAACAAAATGTTGTTTCCTGAACGTACAGTAAACTATCCGGGCTCTCAGTATGGAAGCATTGCTGGGGGTATAGGTAATAATGTTCAGATATTGACCGCCGGATATCCTGCCGGATCTTTCTATCTTTTCCAACAGATTTATAACTCCTCAGGTAAACCCTTGGAAGGCGTTTATGTTGATATAAACGAAAGTGGTTCAGTTACATCAGCCGACAGGAGGCAAATTAAAAAGAGCTATCCTGACTGGCTCCTTGGCTTCCATTCCTATACTGAATATAAAGACTGGGATTTCTCATTCTCCGGGAGGCTGAGCCTGGGGAATTATGTTTATAATAACGTGAATTCAAACGCCGGTTATAATTATCTATACAACTCAGCAGGATTCCTCAGAAATCTTCCGTCATCGGCAAACGCCACCGGCTTTAATTTACCACAGTATTTCTCCGACTATTACCTGCAGAATGCATCATTCTTAAGGATGGACTATATCAGCTTAGGCTACAGTTTTAATGACCTGAGGAGCGCCAGGGTAAAGGTACGGATTGAGGCAACTGTCAGAAATGCTTTTGTGATTACGAAGTACAAGGGACAGGCCCCCGAGGTATATAACGGAATAGACGGATATACATATCCCCGTTGCAGAACATTCTCTGTAGGGATTGATATCAGTATGTAGTATCGTGGCGCGTTTCTGTTTTTTATGCAATCCTGACAACCATACAGTAACTGATACCTTATTTAAATTTCTGCCCGGTTTACTGCTTTCGGCCTACTTAAACTCCAGCAGTGACTCATGAATTCCTTTGTGCAACTCGTACCAGAAGTCAAGTGCAGCATTATGTTTGTCTTTTGCAAAAGCTTCCAGCCATTTGTCCAGCTCCGGGTCATTTACTCCCTCAATTTCCTTTTTCTTTTGCAGGAATGTGTACACAAAGTCGATATTACGTTCACTTTCCCAGAATATTGATGAGTTACGGCTGTTAATACGGCTGGCCGTGAGCATCAGTGAGCGCAGAAACTCATCCTTTAGTCCGTACAGTGAACCTATAACATCCGGAAGTATATCTTCTGCCCAAACACGGTGGAAGCGGCACATGCCAAGGTTATCCATGATAAGCTCCTTAACAAGCCTTGATGCGTTTTCTCTTCCCAGCTGGCGTGGTGGTTTGAAGTCGCGGCCGTAATACATATAATACTTACCCATTATTGCCATGGGCGAGAGTACTCCCGGAGCCCAGTATTGATTGGGGACTATCCATCCCGAGCGGGCGAAGGCTACATATACAAACCTGTCAAGTATCTCCTTTCCCTTGCTGCGTGCCATGTGACGTGCCATTTTGCGGGCACCTTCCCTCATATCTATTTTCCCATTGGGTATTACCATCTGGTTGAGGAGCGCTATCCCGATATCGGCATTATGCATTGAGTCCTCAACAACCCTGAAGCCATCGGGAGAGAAAACCGGCTTTTCTGAGATGCCAAGCTCCTCAGGAGTTATTAAATTGTCGGCCATGCAGTCCATTAGCCAAGATAGTACACCACCTATTGATATGGCGTCAAAGCCAAGCATATCAGCCTGATGGTTCAGCTTCTCTGCGGCTCGCTGGTCGAATATGCCGCATAGCGGGCCCATTGTCTGGTACGGTTCATAGTCTTTCTTGAATTCACCGCGCATCTTTTTACAAACAGCACCGCAGGGTTCACCGCATGTCTTCTGTTGCTTTTTGACAATGGTCTCCTCATTAAACTGTTTCAGGTAGTGATTTACTACAAAGTCGTTATGTATTTTCAGCCTTTCTTCTTCGGTCATGTAAATGGTTCTGTAGTTGAAGGCCATTATATCACCTTTTATTGTGGCATAGTTTACTCCAAAGGTGCCGCCGGTTTCAAACTTGGGGTCGAAGCGGTATTTTGTTGTTGCCTCAATATCTTTTGCTGCCAATCGTTTCTGGTAGCGGTCTTCAAACCAGCTGTCGGCAACTGATCTGTCACGGAAGTCGTCTGCCAGGTAAGTGCCTCCGTATATGACAGATACAATGCCATGCTGCTGGACCAGTTTTGAGCCAAAGCCACCTCTGCCAGCCCANGTGTCAACATACGTAAGCTCTCCCTTGCTTATGGGTGCTGAGGCAATGGCTCCTGAGTCGGTGTAAACTGAAGCCGGACCAACCGTTAGTATGCGCGGATCATTAACATATCTGTTGCCAAGTGTGTCATAGGTGTGTTGCATCAATGAGTATACCCCGCCGCGTCCTTCCTTCCATATAGCTGTCGGCTTTACCGGAACCAGTTCTACCTCAATCTCCTCACCATGGATACGGTTTAGGTACAATATTGAGTTTGAAGGAGTCTTGCCAATAATAGCCAGCAGGTTAATCCCCAGGTTATCGAATACCAGCCCGGCGCCTCCCATCGAGGAGATAAAGAATCCATGCCACGATGGTGATATACCACTGAATATCATCCGGTTTGAGCCGGGGAAGATAGACCCGGCAAGCAACCCCGTCCCGATGTTAAGACTGTTATACTTATGTGCCAGATGAATACCAAGGTCAACGGGACCGAAAAAATCCCCAACGTTATACCTGACTATCTTGTAATACCCGTTCGAGGCATCAATCATTAGCACCTTCAGTGCAGGCTTTTTCCCTTCCATGACGAAAAATCTTTATTAAACAAATTTAATAAATCGTTTAGAACTGCAGGGTTCAAAGGTTCCAGGGTTGCTCTACGCTTTACGCTCTACGCTTTACGCTTTACGCT
>JGI20214J51650_10001532_pt1 | contig 14682 bp, 11 predicted proteins | sample WetSurMetagenome_FD_51650 | JGI IMG/M metagenome (IMG submission 51650) | reverse complement strand
TTTCGAACCGCCGCAAAGGACCAGGGCGTGACGCTCGAGGTGGAAGCGCCGGATGCCTTGCCTGAAGTCTTGGCGGACAAAATTAGGATCAACTATGTCTTNGGTAACCTCCTCTCCAATGCCCTGAAGTACACTCCAGCGGGANGCCAAATCACCGTCTCTGCCAGGACTGAGGAGAATGGGGTGAGGTTTTCCGTAGCCGACACGGGGAAAGGGATTCCGAGCCAATTTCTCCCGAGGATTTTCGAACAATTTTTCCGGGTCCCTGACCAGGGTTCCGAGGCAGGGGCNGGGTTGGGACTTGCCATTGTCAAAGAGATTGTGGAGGCCCACGGAGGCAAGGTGTCTGTTGACAGCGTTGAAGGGAAGGGAAGCACTTTCTCTTTCACCCTGAGATGGGCCGATCCGATGTCGAAAGAGGAGATTTCGTCATGACGGATCTTGTCACCATTCTGATCACTATCATCTTTTTCGGGCTGTGCCTCCTATATGCCCATGGCTGTGAAAGGCTTTGAGAAATGGTTGACCTTTTGGGAATGATTATCGGTCTAATTTTGATCGGGTATTTGCTCGCGTCTGTCCTTCGACCCGAGAAATTCTGACGGAGGATAGAGCTGTGGATCTTTATGGATGGGTTCAACTCACACTCTATATTTTGGTTCTTCTCCTTTTAACGAGACCGGTCGGTCTCTATCTGACCCGTGTTCTGGACGCGGATGGAAAGACCTTTCTCGATCCGGCGCTCAGGCCGGTGGAGGGATTGTTTTACCGTCTTCTGGGAGTGGATCCGAGAAAGGAGCAGGACTGGAAGGAGTATGTCCTGTCCCTGCTTGCTTTTAGCCTCGTGGGTCTATTGTTTACCTACGCCATTCTCAGNCTTCAGAATTTTTTGCCTCTCAACCCCCAAGGATTTGGTCCGCTGAGTCCGGACCTGGCTTTCAACACAGCGGTCAGTTTCACGACCAACACCAACTGGCAGAGCTATGCTGGGGAATCCACCCTCTCCTACTTCTCNCAAATGGTCGGCCTCGTGTTTCACAACTTCGTCTCAGCCGCNGCNGGCATNGCCGTCGCNGCGGCTTTGGTGCGCGGCATTGCCCGACACAGCTCCAAAACCATCGGTCACTTCTGGGTGGATCTCATCCGCGTGAACCTTTATCTGCTACTGCCCCTTTGCGTCGTGTACGCTGTCTTTCTGGTCTCCCAGGGGATGATACAGAATTTCAAACCCTACGAGAAAACGACGCTGATCGAGCCCGTGACCATCCAGGTTTCTCAAAAGCATGCCATCGGTCTGGAGATCAAGGGCAAAGAGGGCAATCCCGTGATGGAACAGCGGAGGGTTGAAACTCAGACGATCGCGCAGGGTCCCATGGCCTCCCAGGTCGCTGTCAAAATGCTGGGGACGAACGGCGGCGGCTTTTTCAATGCCAATGCCGCCCACCCTTACGAGAACCCGACTCCTCTGTCGAACTTCATCCAGATGCTTTCCATCTTCCTTATTCCAAGCGGCCTCACCTATTACCTCGGCCGAATGGTCAGGAATCAGAAACACGGATGGGCCGTCTGGGCTGCCATGGCGATCCTTTTCCTCGGGGCGTTCATGCTCTGCTGGTGGGCTGAAAGCGCCGGGAACACTCGACTACATCCGTTAGGGATAGATGTTTCAGGCGGCAACATGGAAGGGAAAGAGGTCCGCTTCGGGATCTTCAACTCCGCGCTCTTCGCCACCATTACGANCGCTGCTTCCTGTGGCGCCGTGAATTCGATGCACGATTCCTTCATGCCCTTGGGCGGTTTGGCTCTGCTGTTCAACATACAGTTGGGTGAAGTGGTTTTCGGCGGGGTCGGCGCCGGATTGTACGGCATGCTCGTTTTTGTGGTTTTGGCTGTGTTTCTCACAGGCCTCATGGTCGGCCGCACCCCTGAATACCTAGGGAAGAAGATCGAGCCCTATGAAGTGAAGGTCACTGTCCTTTCCCTAGTGATCCTGATCTTCAGCATCCTCGGGTTCACCGCTTGGGCGGCCGTAAGCCCTTGGGGGCTGGCCGGGTTAAACAACGCCGGACCTCACGGTTTGAGCGAAATGCTTTATGCCTATTCCTCGGGCACAGGAAACAACGGCAGTGCTTTTGCGGGGCTGAGCAGCAACACGCCTTGGTACAACACGACCCTGGGGCTGGCCATGCTGTTCGGCCGTTTTGTCATGATGGTCCCTGTGCTGGCCCTGGCCGGAAGCTTTGGGAGAAAGAAGCTCGTCCCCGCAGGCGGCGGCAGCTTCCCTGTTTGGGGTCTCACCTTTACGGTTGTGCTGGTGGGGACCGTGGTGATCGTAGGGGCGCTCACCTTTCTCCCAGCCCTGGCTCTCGGACCAATCGTCGAGCATTTCCTGATGACCGGGTCGGATGTTCTTTTTTAGAGGAGACAAAGACAATGGCNGCGAGAACTCAAGCACTCTTNGATCGCGAAATCATCGGCAGGGCCGTAGTCGATGCCTTCAAAAAACTCCACCCCCTCTCGCTGCTGAAAAACCCGGTCATTTTTGTGACGGAGGTGGGAGCCTGTTTCACGACCGCGGGGCTTTTCTTCAGATCGGAGCACGAGCCATTGGCCTTCGTGCTGCAGATCACCCTCTGGCTCTGGTTCACGGTGCTCTTTGCCAACTTTGCGGAGGCTGTTGCGGAGGGGCGGGGAAAGGCTCAGGCCAGAGCGCTCCGCAGGACGCGTACCCAGACCATGGCCCATCGCGTGAAGCCGGACGGAACCACGGAAATCGTCCAAGCAGACAGGCTCCACAAGGACGACCTTGTCCTCGTTTCCGCCGGGGAAATCATTCCCGCGGACGGAGAAATCATCGAGGGCGTGGCTACGGTCGATGAATCGGCCATTACAGGCGAGTCCGCCCCTGTCATCCGGGAAGCGGGCGGAGACCGAAGCGCGGTGACCGGAGGGACGAGGGTCCTCTCCGATCAAATCAAGGTTCGTGTCACCGCCGATCCTGGGGAAAGCTTTCTGGATCGCATGATTCGTCTTGTCGAAGGCGCGAGACGTCAGAAGACCCCCAACGAGATTGCCTTGACGATCCTGCTTTCAGCCATGACGATTATCTTCTTGGTGGTCATCATCACCCTCAAACCCTTCGGCCTTTACTCGGGCATGTCCTTGACGATAACCGTGCTGGTCGCTTTGCTGGTCTGCCTGATTCCCACCACCATCGGCGGTTTGCTCAGCGCCATCGGAATCGCAGGGATCGACCGCATGGTCCAGAAGAACGTGCTGGCCATGAGCGGCCGCGCGGTTGAGGCAGCAGGAGACGTGGACGTCTTGCTCCTGGACAAAACAGGCACCATTACCCTGGGGGATCGGCAAGCCACCAAGTTCCTCCCTGCACCCGGAGTCAAGGTTGAGGAACTGGCCAATGCAGCGCAGCTTGCTTCACTCGCTGACGAGACTCCTGAAGGAAGAAGCATCGTCGTGCTGGCCAAACAGTACGGTCTCAGAGGCCGCTCCATCTCGGAGATGCCGAATGCCCGATTCCTTGCCTTTTCGGCACAGACGAGGATGAGCGGCATGGACCTGGAGGGCAGACAAATCCGGAAGGGAGCTCCTGACGCCATACACGATTTCATCGGTCATCCTCTTCCCGTGGAGGTCCAGGATGCAGTGGACTCCGTCTCCCTGTCCGGCGGAACCCCACTTCTCGTGGCCGAAGGGCCAAAGGTCTTGGGCACGGTGCATCTGAAGGACATCGTAAAAGGCGGGCTCAAGGATCGTTTTGAGCGATTCAGGGCCATGGGAATCAAGACCGTGATGATCACCGGAGACAATCGGCTCACGGCAGCCGCCATCGCCAGAGAAGCGGGGGTGGATGATTTCATCGCTGAAGCCAAGCCGGAAGATAAGCTAGCTCTCATTCGGAAGGAACAGGCGGCCGGGCACCTTGTGGCCATGACCGGGGATGGGACCAATGACGCCCCTGCCCTGGCCCAGGCCGATGTCGGGGTGGCCATGAACACGGGAACGCAGGCGGCCAAGGAAGCCGGAAACATGGTGGATCTTGACTCCAACCCGACAAAACTCATTGAAGTGGTGGAGATCGGCAAACAGATGCTCATTACCCGAGGGGCGCTGACGACCTTCAGCATCGCGAATGACGTGGCCAAGTACTTTGCCATCATTCCAGCCATGCTAGTGACGGTCTTTCCGGTCATCGCCCCTCTCAACATCATGGGGCTTCAGTCGCCCACGAGCGCTGTGCTGAGCGCTGTGATTTTCAACGCTCTCATTATCATTGCGCTTATTCCTCTGGCCCTGCGCGGTGTGCGCTTTCGGCCTCTAGGAGCCGCCATACTGCTCAGGCGTAATCTATTGATCTATGGACTCGGCGGATTGATCGCGCCGTTTCCCGGAATCAAGCTGGTGGACTTGATGGTCAACGCACTTGGCCTGGTGTAGAAAGGACTGAAAGAGATGAAGAACTTGATCACTCAACTGCGGATTTCACTCATGGCAACCCTGTCCCTGGCTGCTATCCTGTGTGGCATCTATCCACTGGTCGTTTGGCTCCTCGCCCAGGGATTATTCCCGGCTAACGCCAACGGATCGCTCGTTATGGGGAACGGAAAGATCCTGGGGTCAAGCCTCCTCTCGCAGGAGTTTACGGGACCGAAGTACTTTCATCCTCGTCCTTCGGCAGCCGGTCACGGGTATGATGCAACCAGTTCCGGAGGGAGTAATCTGGGGCCCCTTTCAAAAAAGCTGGTCGAGACCGTCCGACAAAGGGTTGATGAATACCGGAGCGAGAACAATCTTCCTCGCGATGTTCCGGTCCCCGCCGATGCCGTCACCGCATCGGCCAGCGGCCTTGACCCTCACATCAGCGTGAAGAACGCGCTGATACAGGCTCCCCGCGTGGCCAAGGCCCGAGGGTTGAGCGAAGACCTCGTCCTCAAACAGATAAAACTTCACACTGAGGGCCGCGACCTGGGAATCTTTGGCGAACCCCGGGTGAATGTGTTGATGTTGAACTTGGCCCTGGACAGCACGTCAATGAGCTTGGCATCAAAGGAAAATGATTGAGGGAAGCTATGGTTGAGGACCGAGCCAATGCATTTCTCAGAATGATCCGTCGCAGCCAGCGCGGTCGACTGAAGGTCTACCTGGGCTATTGTGCAGGGGTCGGAAAAACCTATCAAATGCTCCAAGAAGGGCATCGGCTTAAGGCCGAGGGGATCGACGTGGTTATCGGGCTGCTCGAAACGCACGGCCGTGCGGATATCGCCAAACTCGCCGAGGGGTTGGAGGTCGTTCCCAGGCGTTACCAGGAGTATCACGGCATCGCCGTTGAGGAGATGGACGTGGAGGGCGTGTTGACCCGCAAGCCTCAAGTTGCCCTGATTGACGAACTGGCCCATACCAACGTTCCGGGGAGCCGGAACGCAAAACGATACCAGGATGTCCAGGACGTTCTTGCCGCCGGCATACACGTGGTCACCACCATGAACGTTCAGCATCTGGAAAGCCTCTACAACATGGTCGAAAACGCTGTGGGAGTGAAGGTGCGCGAGCGACTGCCCGATTCCGTCCTTGCCGAGGCGGATCAGATCGTGGACGTTGATCTGACCCCGGAAGACTTAAAAAAACGCCTGGAGGAGGGCAAAATCTATCCNGGAGAACGGGTCGAGACAGCCCTGAACCATTTCTTTAAGCCCTCGAATCTGGAAAAGCTTCGTGAACTCGCNCTGCGGGAGCTCGCCTCTCAGATCGACCTAAGGAGGCGTGAACTCCCCGGGGACGAAAACGGAGCTGCACCGGATCAGGTGATGGTCTGCTTGAGCTCGGCCGGCCCCAACAGTGAGAAACTGCTGCGTTATGCTTCCCGCCTGGCGGGAAAACTCAATCGCAACTGGTATGCGGTCTATGTTCAGACCCAGTCCGAGGAAGCCACTATCATCGATGTTCGAACCCAGAGTCTCCTCTCTGACACCTTGACTCTCGCAAAACAATTGGGCGCCATGGTGTTCACCTATAAGGGAGAAGACATCGCGGATACGATTCTCAGGTTTGCCAGGGAATATCGTGTCGGGCATATCGTGATTGGGAGTCCGGGCAACAAACCTCTCTGGGAACGGTTCGGCAAGAATCGGGACATTGTCAACAGACTGATCAGGAATGCCGGGCAAGCGACCGTCATCATCCTGGATACCCGCACACAGAAACCCTCCGTCAGGCGGACTCTGCCGGAGCCTTCGGAATTCGGGAAGCCGAGTACACCGCTTCAAGAACCTGCGGCTGCACCAACCCGACCGCTTCTGCTCAGCGGGTTGCTGACACCCGGTCGTATTATCATCTGGGATCAGCCTGTCCAGAAAGATATGGTCCTACGGACGCTGGTGGAAGCCATCGGCAAAGACAGTGGCATGGACAATCCTGAGGCCTTGTACAGGAAGGTCATGAAAAGAGAAGATCAGGGTTCTACCTTCTTTAACGAAGGGGTGGCATTCCCCCATGCCCGCGTCCCTGATCTGACCGCCCCGGCTGTTGCCATTGGACTATCCAAGCAGGGCATCGAGGATGTAAACACGGACAAGCCCATCGAGATCGTTTTCCTGATTCTCTCCCCGGAACAAACACCCGATACGCAAGTCCAGATTCTGGGCCTTTCCAGTCGCGCCGCTCAGAGCAGNCAGCTTCTCCAGAATCTCAGGATCGCCCGGACTCCTGGAGAAGCAATGAAAGCAATCTGCGCCTGGGAAACTGGAAATGAGGCTTGTGTGACGAACTCGTTGCCATGACTCCAAGGCTAGCGGCGCTCAGGCCTTCGGCCCTCCCCTCCTGGTACCCTACGCCCCATCCGTTCTGGCGCCTTCTGAAATGCACGAAGATTTCTCGTTGTTTTCAAAGACTCCCGTTTTGTGATATTCACAACTGAGGCGATTCAGGGATAAGGAACATGCCCTGGGCTACAGCTAAAGCTATAGGAAGTCTGATTCACCCGAACGGGGAAAGAGCCAAAGATGAATGNCGANACNCCAAAAGTCATTTCACTGAATATCCTGGTTGTGGATGATGATAGCACGATACGCAAGACGCTTTCGTACTGCCTGGCTGCTGAGGGATACACGGTGATAGCGGTCAGCAATTCCGCCGATGCCCTTGACGAGGTCAAACGACGACCCTTTGATTTAGCCTTCGTGGACCTTAAGCTCCGTGAAGAAAACGGCATGGATTTGATTTCCTCTTTGGGGTCGACATCTTCGTGGACCAAGGTCGTCGTCATCACGGCTCACGCTTCTATCGAAAGCGCCGTAGAGGCCATGCGGCGGGGCGCCACGGACTACATCNCGAAGCCCTTTACTCCAGAGCAGGTCAGGATCCTGACCAAGCGAGTCGGCCGAATCCGGGAATTGGAAATTCAGGTTGCCGCGCTCAAGGAGGACATGCTGCGACTGGGGCCGGAGACGCAACTCCAGAGCCGAAACAGCGGCATGCAACGGGTTATCGAGATGGCGAAGAAGGCGGCCCCTTCAGAAGCGACTGTCCTGCTTCGGGGAGAAAGCGGCACCGGAAAATCGGTCTTCGCCCGGGCCATTCACCGTTGGAGCTTAAGGACCGCCAAGCCCATGAGCGTGGTCGCNTGCCCGGCAGTCCCTGCCGNACTTCTTGAGAGCGAACTCTTCGGCCATGCCAAGGGCGCATTCACCGGGGCAGTNCGGGACAATCCAGGCCGCATTTCGGCTTGCGAGGGCGGAACGCTCTTCCTTGACGAAATCGGGGACATGGCCCCCTCTGTTCAGGCCAAGCTGCTTCACTTTATCCAGGAGAAAGAATATGAGCGCCTCGGGGAGGCCAAGCCGCGCCAGGCGGATGTGCGCGTGATTGCGGCGACCAACGCCGATATCGAAAAGCGTGTAGCCGAAGGCCGCTTCAGGGAAGATCTCTTCTACCGGCTCAACGTGATCAGCGTCACCTTGCCGCCCCTTCGGGAGCGGCCGGAAGATATCCTNCCGCTGGCTACGGACTTTCTTCGTTATTTCTGCCGTACAAACCACAAATCCATCCTCGGTTTCAACGAAGAGACAAGCGAAAGGCTTGGGAGGTATGTGTGGCCGGGCAATGTCCGTGAGCTCCGGAACACGGTCGAACGGGCTGTGATCCTCGGAAGCGGCCAACAGATCAGCGAAAAAGACCTGCCTGAAAACATTGCTCCAACGGCCAGTACCCCCGCTATCGGGGACATGGTGCCGTTGTCAACCATCGAAGAGCTGCACATCCGAAGAGTCTTGGCCAATACCTCATCGCTTCAGGAAGCCGCCGACGTACTGGGCATAGACCAGGCAACGCTGTGGCGCCGAAGAAAAACATACGGTATCTGACCTGCCTTCTCCCCCTCGTGCGCCTTGCGTTTTGCAAGGCCCGCGGTGCCTCACCTTTTCAAACTACAAGGCGCCACCCCCTTCTCTGGCGTTCAAGGTATTGAAATTCTTTTGGTCGCATCATGGCACAACGATTGCTTTATTCAGGGGTGCCTGCTGGGCCCCATGCAGGAGGTTGGCTTATGACTCTGAAAAAGAAAATCCTGATCGGCTATGGCGTGGTCTTTGTCCTCATGGGCCTGGTGGTGGTGTGGGCAGTGACCAATCTGGTTTCCCTCGGGAAGGCGAGCGATGCGATCCTGCGAGAAAACTACCGCAGCATCCTTGCAGCCGAGAACATGGTGGATGCATTGGAACGNCAAGACAGCGGAGTGCTTCTTGTTTTCCTGGGGGACTCTGAAAAGGGAATCCACCAGTATCGTGAAAACGAGGCCATGTTTCTTCAATGGCTGGCCAGAGCAAAGGACAACATCACGATCCAGGGAGAGGGGGAGCTCGTACAATCCATTGAAGCCTCCTATGCGAAGTACAGACAGGAGTTTTCTTCGCTGACGGATTTGCGCGATGCCGCCAAACCGCCTCCCCAGCTTCCCTATTATCACAAAACCATTTTCCCTCTCTTTGCTGGAGTGCGTGAGTCATGCATCCGCCTGCGTAATCTCAACGAGGAGACGATGTATGTCGCCAGTCTAAGGGCAGGCTCCGTCGCCAATCGCGCCATCTGGTCTACGGTATTCGTAGCGGCATCGGCTCTGATTGTCGCACTCATCTTCAGCCTGCTCCTTGCCGAGCGAATTGTCCGGCCGCTCCGCAGTTTCATGGAGGCCTCCCGGAAGATCTCCGCAGGGGACTACGCCGTTCAAGTCCCGGTCGAGACCGATGATGANCTGGGTCGCCTGGCCGGCGAATTCAACCAGATGGCCGCCCAGCTCGGGCACTACCATGAGATGAACATCGAGCAGATCATCTCAGAGAAGACCAAAGGAGAAGCGATTCTTTCCAGCATCGAGGATGGATTGGTCGTTTTCGACCCGGATCTCAAGGTGACAGGAATCAATCCAGCCGGCCGCAGGATCCTGGACCTGGAATTCGCCGAGGTCACGAACTTGGTGTGCGCGGACGTCCTGCCCGCCCCCAATATCTGCGAAATGATTCGAAGAACCGTCGAGACAGGGATGCAGCCCGATGTTCCCGAGGAACAGCGGATCATTACCCTCCAAAAGGGAGAGCGCTCGCGGCACTATCTCTTTTCCGTCACGCCGATTCGTGGAAGAGAGCGCAACCTGTCCGGCATCGTGCTCCTGCTCAGGGACGTCACTCGCTTAAAGGAAGTGGAAAGGCTGAAAAGTGAATTCATCATGGCGGCCTCTCACGAGCTGCGCACGCCGCTCACCGGTATGGGCATGAGCGTTGACCTGCTCCTGGAACACGCCAGCCATGGGCTTTCCGAAAAAGATCGGGAGTTGCTTCAGGCCGCACACGAGGAAGTCCACCGGATGAAGGCCCTGGTCAATGATCTGCTTGACCTGTCCAAGATCGAGGCAGGCAGAATTGAGCTGGAGTTTGAAAAAGTTCCTGTTCAGACGCTGTTCGAGCATGTGCATGAAGTTTTCAAGGACCAGGCGGAGATGAAACATGTCAAGCTCACGATAGAACCGGCCGGCGATCTGCCCGAGATTCGCGCGGATGCCAACAAAGCCACCTGGGTGTTGACCAACCTGGTTTCCAACGCCCTGAGATACGTGGGCCAGGACGGTCAGATCCGGATTACGGCCAAAAAGATCGGCCCCCATGTCCACTTTTCTGTGCGCGACAACGGACCGGGTATTCCAACGGAATATCAATCGAAGATCTTTCAGAAGTTCGTTCAGGTGAAGGGACAACAGTCCGGAGGCACAGGGTTAGGGCTCGCCATCTGCAAGGAGATCGTGCGCGCTCATGGAGGCGCAATCTGGGTGGAATCATCGCTCGGTAAGGGAAGCACCTTTACCTTCACTCTGCCGGTGGCCCACTAGGAGGTCCGCATGGAAAAGAAGTCGATTCTCGTTGTGGATGATGAAAAGAATATCCGTCTGACCCTGTCCCAATCCCTGGAACCGCTGGGGATACCGGTCCAGACCGCGGTCAACGGCGAAGAGGCGTTGCAGAAGCTTGGAGAGGGCCAGTTCGGGCTGGTGTTCCTGGACCTGAAATTACCGGGAATGGACGGCATGGATGTGCTTCGTCGCATCAAGGACGACTGGCCCACGGTCCGGGTCATCATCATCACGGCCCATGGAACTATCGAGTCCGCTGTGGAGGCCATGAAGCTCGGGGCGGCAGACTTTGTTCAGAAGCCGTTCAGTCCGGGCGAAATCAGGGACCTGGCCAGGCTTGTCCTGGAACGGGAGGCGCTCGACGAAGCCACCGCAGGGGACTACCGGGCATGGATCGAGTTAAGCAAGCGTCACATCACGGACAGGAATTTTGCGGCTGCACGTGAGAGCGTCAGAAAAGCCCTTGCCGATGACCCGGGTCAGCCCGAAGCCTACAACCTGATGGGGGCGCTGCTCGAAATCAAGGGAGACTCACTGGCAGCGCAAAAGTTCTACCGCGCAGCGCTCGACCTCGACCCCACATACAAACCAGCCTCGGCAAACTTGGAGCGGACCACGTCCTGGCACAAGGCCGGAAAGGTCGATCTGGGACTGGACAAGGATGAGGCCGGACTCCGGGAGGCCGCCGGCGAGAGCGGAGATGACCATGAGCAATAGCCTTTACATCGTGATTGTCGGCTGCGGACGGCTTGGGTCGCACCTGGCCAACCAGCTCAGTCATGTAGGCCATTCGGTCGTGGTGATCGACAGGGATGAGGCGACCTTTAACGATCTGTCACCTGATTTCAGTGGCTTTCGGGTTGAGGGCGATGCCACGCAGATGACGGTGCTGAAAGAGGCTAAGCTGAAAAGGGCCGACGTCTTCTTTGCCACAACCCACGAGGATAACGTCAACCTGATGGTGGCCCAGATCGCTCGGAAGATCTTCGATGTCCCGCACGTTGTGGCCAGGGTCTTCGATCCGAGGCGCCAGCAGGTCTTTGATCGGCTCGGCATCGAAACCATTTGTCCCACATCGGTGGCCGCGGAAATGTTCCTGTTGGCCGTTGCAAGCGGCCGTGCTGCAAAGGAGGATACAAAGCCATGAAAGTCCTCATCGTCGGAGGAGGCAAGACGCTCTACTTCCTTTGCCGGAACTTCACCGCCAAGGGGTACGAGGTAGTCCTCGTCAACCGGAACCAAGAGGAATGCGTCCAACTGGCCCGCCAGCTTTCGGCCACGGTGGTTTGCGGCGACGGCAGCGATCCTGCAATTCTCAAGGAAGCCGGGGCCATGGGGGCGGATGTGGTGCTCGCCATCACGCCCAACGATCAGGATAACCTGGTCATCAGCCAGCTGGCCTCGCTCCAGTTCGGCGTGCCAAGAGCCGTGGCTCTCGCCAACGACCCCGATAATGCCGAGATCTTCCAAAACCTGGGGGTGTCCGCCTTTTCCACAACGCACATCGTCGGCAGCCTTATCGAACAGCGGGCGTCCATGGAACAGATCACGAATCTTCTTCCGGTCGCCGAAGGAAAGGTGAATGTCACGGAAATCGCTCTGGATGCCGGTTTCCCTGTTGCGGGCAAACTCCTGAAGGAAACAGAGCTCCCGGAAAACGCCCTGGTAGCGGTTGTGATTCGAGACAATCAGCCGATCGTTCCCCGCGGCGCCACTCGGCTGCTGGCCGGAGACCGGGTGGTGCTGATCACCTTGCCGGAAAATCATGGTCCCGTGCTAAAGGCTTTCACAGGCGAGGGAAAATAGGAGGCGGGCCTTGCGGGAAAAGGAATATCTCAAGCAACGCTATTGCGCGATCATTTCATCAGTCGGCATGATCCTCCTTCTACTCGGCCTGTTGATGCTGACACCGCTTTTCGTTCTCCCCGCCTACCCCGGAGATGCTGGAAATGCCTGGGCGTTTGCCCTTCCCGCTTGCGGCCTCGGATTGGCAGGGCTTTGGCTGAAAAGGCTGTTTCGCACCGCTTCGCATAAGGCCCTCTCCATCGAGGAGGGCGGCATGATCGTTCTCATCAGTTGGATCGTCGCCGTTGTTTTTTCGGGACTGCCCTACATGTTTCTCCTGGGGCATACTTTTTCTCAGGCTGTTTTCGAGGCGGTGAGCGGATGGACCACTACCGGACTTTCCATGGTGGATGTGACCAAGGCAGGCCCCATGATCCTGCTCTGGCGCAGCATCACTCAACTGGCGGGAGGAGCGGGGCTGGCCGTTATCATGATGTCAGCCATCGTCGGTCCAACGGGAGCGGGCATATCGATCGCCGAGGGCAGAGGCGATCAACTGGTTCCCCAGGTGCGTCAATCGGCTCGGCTGGTGATGATCATTTATGCCGGATACGCCGTTGTCGGGACCCTTTCCTACCGGGCAGTTGGAATGTCTTTTTTCGACGCCGTCAACCATACCTTTGCCGCTATATCCACAGGAGGATTCTCAACCCATGTGGAAAGCATTGGCTACTGGGATTCGCCCGCCGTCGAGAGCGTGTCGATTCCGCTGATGCTGATCGGCAATATGAGCTTCGTTACCGCATGGTCGTTGCTGCGCGGCCGATTTCGGTTCGTTATCCGCAACGGCGAGGTTCGCGTAATGGCCGTGCTGATCCCCCTTTCCGCGATGGCCGTCCTCATCTTCACCTCTCATTCGATATACCCCGGACTTGCAAAAGCCACCCGCGTTGCTGCTTTTGAGACGATATCCGCCCTGACCACAACCGGCTTTCAGACGGTGGGCTACGGCAACTGGAATGACTTCGGCCTCTTCATACTGATCCTGCTCATGCTGATTGGCGGTGGAACCTGTTCCACGGCCGGTGGGGTCAAGCAGTTCCGGGTCTATCTGCTGTGGAAGCTCCTCGTCTGGGAGATCGCGCGCGCGTTGCTGCCTCGGTCTGTGATTATGGAACGACCCCTGTGGGAAGACGATCGGCGCGTCTTTGTCTCTGATATTCGGGTACGCCAGGTGGGCGTCTTTGTGTTTCTGTATTCGGCAACCTATCTGCTGGGAGTCTTAGTCATGTGTAGTTACGGCTACACCCTGAAGGAGGCGCTTTTCGAATTCGCCTCGGCCATATCCAATTCCGGTTTGTCGGTTGGGGTCGTCTCGCCGCAGATGCCCCGCCCAGCGATGTGGGCATTAACCCTTGCCATGTTCCTCGGCCGGCTGGAGTTTCTTGTTGTGATCACCAGCCTGATCAAACTCCTTGGAGACGGCCGTCGCTTGATGGCCTCCACATCGAATCAGAAAAGGGGGTGATCCAAACGAAACACGATTCGAGAAAAGTACAGACGGAGAAAGACCTCCGTTACCTTTTGTGCGACATTTCAGGCCGGTTTGAACCGAAATCAGAGGGGGAAGAATGGGTCGGCAGCACAACCCAGTGCCTGGATAGAGCCGTTGAAGCAAAACCCCGTACCATCGTGGTTCGTTTCGGACCCATGCCAATCCGGGAGAGGGAAACACTGGTGGAGTTGTGTGTTGTTCTAAAGCGAAATACCCGAACCGGAAACGCGCCGCTGTTGGTCCTGCTGCATGAAAAGCATCGCGGGCTCATGGAGAATCTCAGAAATGCAGGGGTTGACTTTGTCAAATTCATTGCTGGAGCACGCTTGAGCTCGTCCCGGATGATCGAAATGATCGATGGGCTGGGACCTGATGATCGTGTGGACCGACAATTCCAGATACTGTGTCCCTATCTTCACTACGATGCCATCGATGCCTGTCACGAAATGACGGTTTGCGGCGCCTATCTCGACCGAATGGTTTTGGGTGGAAAATGGCTGCATAAGGTATGCGAGACGGAACATCACTCGACGTGCAAATATTTTCTGAACCCGAGATTGAAATCATGACAAACTGAGGCGTTCTAAAATAAGCATTTTTTACTGTCCAATTGGAATCTTAGGGTGCTGCTTCTCAGTGCCGTGTGGAAGCGAAGGAGCTTGCGGGATGGGAGTGAACTCAGTGAAACGCGTCGTCGTCATCGGTCTGGGAATATTCGGAATCAACCTGGTGAAACAGATTTACGAGAACGGGCTCGAAGTCCTTGCTATTGACAAGAGAAAAGAACCGGTCCAGGAAGTCAAAGATTTCTCCACAAAAGCCATTGTGGCAGATGGAACCGACCGGAACGTGATGGAGACGATCGGTCTCAGAGAAGAAGACACTGTGGTCATCTCCTTCGGAGAAGATCTCGCTGCCAGCACGTTGGCGA
>JGI20214J51650_10001531_pt1 | contig 14685 bp, 12 predicted proteins | sample WetSurMetagenome_FD_51650 | JGI IMG/M metagenome (IMG submission 51650) | reverse complement strand
GCAGCCGCTGCTCTGAAAGCGGACTTCCTTGTCCGCCGGTCCCCGTGTCCGGCTTCGCACCACTGGGACCTTGGGCGGAGTCCGCTTTTGGTATCAGAGGAGCCTCCTGCAAATGTCCCCGGGCCTCATTCCCGCGAACCGCCATGACCAGGGGACACAACGAACAAAGAAAGCGTTCCGGAGCACTCCATCGTCACTCCGGCATGCTTCTGGCCGGAATCCAAGCTTTTCTGCGATGGTTTGATCCCGGCGGACTGCCCCGACGCCGGACAAGAACCCCGGATCGTCATTCCCGCATGCTTTAAGCGGGAATCCAGATTCTTTTGAACACAGGCCTCACCGCTTGAGCTTGTCCCCGCAGACTGGGGGCGAGGAACATGCGGGGGGGGGGCGATCACCGGATCCTTATTAAACCCATTAAACCCGCTTTTGGTATTAGGGGCGCCGGTTGTTTCCCATGGATGGCACGAAAATGAAAGACTCCGCCGGCCCGGGCCTTGAGCACCCCCCTGAAGTGCTTCCTCCTCCGGTTGCAGCGGGTTTCAGACCGTGACTAAATTTAACCTCAAGGTCCTTCTGCTCCTCTCCTGCGGACACATGGTGGTCGACACCTACCAGGGTGCACTCCCCGTCATCCTGCCGTTCCTCAAGGAAAGCCTGGGGCTTTCCTACACCGTAACCGGAGTGATCCTCATCGTTTCCAATATCACCTCATCGGTCGTCCAGCCGCTCTTCGGATTTCTTTCCGACAAAAAAGAAAAGGCCCTGCTCCTGCCCCTGGGCTCGTTTCTCGCCGGACTGGGTTTCTCTCTGGTCTCCACCACTCAGAATTACTTCCTCATTCTCTTTCTGGTTGCCGTAAGCGGCTTGGGGGTCGCTTCCTATCACCCCGAGGGGTTCAAAACCGCCCGTTCCTTTACCGGTGAGAGGATGGCAACCGGCATGTCCGTGTTTTCCGTGGGCGGCAACGCCGGTATGGCCCTGGGGCCGATTCTCGCGCTATCGCTGGTCAACTATTACGGATTTTCCTCTCTCCCCTGGATGATTCTCCCGTCCCTGGCGTTCACGGTGGCGATTATCGTCCTTCGCAAAACGGTTGCCGTGCCCAAGGTCGATGCCTCGGCCGCGGCGCGGGCCGCCCTTCATAAGCCCGAGGGCGCTCACCGTGCCCTCTTCCTTATCATCTGTGTGATCATCATGAGAAGTTGGATGCAGTTGGGACTGATGACCTACATCCCCTTCTATTACATCAATTTTCTCAAGGGAGACCCCGTTTTTGCCGGAAAAATCGTCAGCATGTTTCTTCTCGGCGGTGTCTTCGGGACCCTGGCCGGCTCCCCCCTCGCCGACCGGTGGGGCCACCGGTTCTGGCTGAGACTGTCCATGATAACCAGTGCGGCCTTGTTCCCGCTCATCTTTTACTTTCAGGGCTTTATGCTCATGGCCACGGTGACCCTGCTGGGAATGATCCTCATTTCCACCTTCTCGGTGACAGTGGTGATGGGGCAAAATCTCCTCCCGGGGAATCTCGGCGTCGCCTCGGGGCTCCTCGTTGGCTTTGCCATCGGGGCGGGCGGCATCGGGGTGACGCTTCTCGGCGTCATTGCCGACCATTTCGGAGTCCCCTTTGCCCTCAAGTGCATCGGAACCCTTCCTCTCGCCGGTTTCCTCATCAGCCTCCTCCTGCGCTATTCCCCGGGAGAAGCCGCGCCCGCGCGGGCATGAAGGTCGCTCGTTGCCATCCCCCGACAATTTCTGGCGGGGCAACAAGAAGAGCCTCTTCGATAATGTTTTCAAATGTCATTCCTGTTTCCTCAGGAAAGACGAAAAAAAGAGCTGTCTGGCTAATATTTCAACAGCCTTCCAGCTTAGCCATGGCCATCTCCCCTGGCCGGCGGGTCAAGTCTTGACGGCAATCGCCTTAAAGAACGTATAGCAGAAGACGCCGTCGTGTTCCGTGGTTCGGTACAAGTCTGCAATACCTTTGTCAAAAGTGGGCTGTTCGATGAGTCCGGCCGCCAGGGCGGAGGGTCGGATGCCTTCGATCATCGCGGTGAAGGTTTTCCTGGTGAAACCCTCGACCAGGTTCGGTCTGCTGGAATCGACATAGACCATCCGCGGCGAAACCCGCACCGACTCAAAGCCTGCCCGGCACAGGAGCGGATAGAGTTCCCGGCCGATCAATGCATTGCCGCCGGCTTTTGCCTGGAGCTCGACCTGGCAGCGAATGGCCCTGCGGGCGGCTTCGCTGTCGGGATGAAAGTACGCCGAGCCATGATCCCCTTCGATTACGGTGATCGTGCCGCCGGTTTTGAGTGCCTTTCTTAACGCATTGAGGACATCGACGGGACGCGCCAGATGCTCCAAGACAAAGCACAGAAAGATGTGATCGAACGAACCGGGGCTGAACGGCAGGCTGAAAATGTCCGCCCGAGCGAAAGCGACGTTGCCGAGTCCCGCAGCTTCAGCGGCTTTTCTGGCTTCAGCGACCGAGGTCTCCGAGATGTCGACGGAAGTGATCAGCGCCCTTGGGCTGTTGCGAGCGAGGGCGACGGTTTGCGCTCCAACACCGCAACCGGCTTCCAGAACGCGGCTTGCCGCCGGATAGGTTGTGTCCGAATGGAGCAGTTCCACCAGGGTCGAAGCTTGATCCTGCAGACGCAAATTCTCTTTCGGGTCATATCCGTGGACGTAAGTCTTGCTCATTGCCTCTCCGCATATAGATACTTTTTCAATATAGTGTATATCTCAAAGGGTTTAAAAGCATATTCCGCGGGGTAAGTCCGGGATAGCGGGAGGAACGACAATGGATTCCAGACCGGGCAGGAATTATGGAGCTAGACTCGTTTGTTGCGGTAGCTTCGTCAAGACCTTTGTGTTATGAGAGGTTGCGAGTTGCGGGGTTTGTGATGGTGGTGTGGCGTTCTGAGGCTCTCGTGCTGTGTTGCGGCCCTTCGGGTCAGGATGGGCGGTGCGCGGCGAATGTTGTTGTCGGATGGTCAGTGGTTTTTTTACAGTATGTGCAAGGAGCATAGAATGAAAAAGGCGTTACTGGTTCTCATGATGCTGGCGCTCGCGTCACCGCTTCATGCAGCAGATCTGGTTGCGAAAGTAAAGGGAATGCAGGTCGTGAAAAATCTCTTTGGCGATCAGGTCAAGGTCGTGGAAGCCAAGGACCTGGGAAACCTGTATGAGGTTGTTGCATCAATGCCGGGGAGAGACAAGCAGATCGTTTACGTCACCAAAGACGGCTCCTACCTCATCACCGGAGGTAGTCTTATAAACAAGGAAAAAGTGAACCTCACGAAAGATCGCTACGACGAGGTCAACAAGGTAGACGTCTCCAAATTGCCCATCAAGGATGCCATCACGATCACGAAGGGAAGCGGCGCCAAGAAGCTTTATATGTTCACGGATGTCGATTGCCCCTACTGCAAGAAGGCTTGGGAATGGCTCAAAACCCAGACGGATTACACGATGCATGTTTTCCTGTTTCCGCTGGATATGCACCCCACCGCCGTCGACAAGAGCGTCAAGATCCTTTGCGACGCCAATCCCGGGGCGGCCTTTGATCTCATCGAAACGGATCAGCCGCTGTCCACCGATAAATGCGAGACGGGTGAAAAGTTGCTGCAAAAGCAAAAAGCCGCCGGCATGGAAGTAGGCGTCTCCGGGACTCCGCTGATCATAACCGGGGCCGGCTTAAAAATGTCGGGTTTCAACCAAAAAGCCCTCGAAGCCTATTTGAAGGGTCCCGATTCCAAGTAGTTTAGAATAGTGATTAGTGGTTCGGGATTTTCCGTCAAAGGACTTCCAGGAAGCAGCACTTGAGGTAACGCGTTTCAGGCATGGCCAGCAGCACGGGATGGTCCATGGCCTGACCGCGGGCTTCAATCACCCGCAGCTGCCGCCCGCTTGCCTGCGCGGCCTTCAACAGCAAGTCCCGAAACATCTCCTCACTCAGGTGGTAGGAACAGGAAGAGCTCACCAGAATCCCGCCGGGTTCCAGGGCCAGCAGGGCGCGGCGATTGAGGTCGGTATAGCCTTTCACGGCTTGGGAAGCGGTCCCTCTGGTTTTGGCGAAGGCGGGCGGATCCAAAACGATGAGGTCAAAGGCCCCCTTGTTGAGAGTTTTGAGAAAATAGAAGACCTCCTCCTCTTGAAACCGGCAGACCTTTTCCAGATGGTTGCGAGCGGCGCTCATTCGGGCTTGGCCGACGGCTTCCGACGATTGATCGACCCCGTGGACTTCCTGCGCTCCCGCGGAGGCGGCGGAAAGACTCCACGCCCCATTGTAACAGAATAAGTCGAGCACTCTTTTGCCTTTTGCCCAGCGGCGCAGCACCTTGCGATTGTCGCGCTGGTCCAGATAGAAGCCGGTCTTTTGGCCATTCAAGGGATCGATCAAGAATTCGAGGCCATCGATTTCCATCCAGCACGGGTCGGGAATTTCACCGTAGGCAACCCCTTTTGCCAGAGGCAGTCCTTCGAGCGTCCGTGTGGGGGTGTCATGGCGGTAGACCAGAGCTTTGGGGTGGAGGATGTCGAGCAGGATGTCCTTTATCAGGTCTTCCATCAAGGCCATCCCCAAGGTGGTGATCTGGTAGACGACCACCTCACCATAGCAGTCCACGATCAGGCCCGGCAGTCCGTCCGCTTCCCCGTAAACCATTCTGGCACATGGGGAATCCGGGTAAAGCATGGTCCGGCGGCGCCTTGCCGCTTTCTCCAGGAGATCGCGAAAAAACGCCGGCGACGGCTTTTCATGGGGAGAACAAACCAGCCGGACGGCGATCAAGGAGTGAGGATTGATATACCCTGAGCCGAGACAAACCCCTTTGCTTGAATGAATCGTCACCCAGCTTCCCGGTTCGAAATCCGAAGGGTTGCCGGAGATCTCATTACTGAAAACCCAGCGGTGTCCCTGCAACAAACGCTTTTCTCTGCCGGGGAGAAGATCAATGCGTTCAAGAGTGCTCTTCATTACTTTATCCATACGGTCATGACCCGGCGGGTCGCAACAAACGGATCAAAATCCCCCCTGCCCCCGCTTGACAAAGGGGGCTTGTGGGGGATTCTTATCCCAAATAAAAAAAGCGCCCGCTGGCGGGCGCTGTGCATTTTTTCCGGCAGTATATTCATCATTCGTTTTCAGAGCGAATGTTCTCCAGAAGAATCTGGTAATCTTCGTAGATCTCTGCCGAGCTCTCAATAACTTCGTACAGATCGTCGAGTTCCATATTGATGACGGCATCTTTGTCCGGGGATTCCTCTTTGAGTTCAATCCAAATCCAGTCCAGCAGCATTTCTTCAGTGTCGTCGTAGCCGTCTTCGTGTTTATCCAAGCTTCCGTCGGCGACCTTTTGGCTGACTTTTTTCAAAGCCGCCTTCACAAAAACCTTCATCTCCATGGCGAATGGCCTCCACTTGTCCCAAAGGAACCTATCCGGCTTCACTCAAGAAAAGCCTTGAAATTGTATTCACTCGTATGGGTCTCGGTCTCGCTTTCCCTCGCGCTACATAGCTCATATCCTTAAGGGATTCAATCGCTTTTTCCGAATACTTGCGACTGCGGGAGGATTTCACCGGTGTCAATGCGGCTCGCTCCGCCGCCTTCGTTACGGAGTTTCCATTTTCTTAGCAGGCTTTCTCCCGTATAATATGGCGTGTAGGCGACTTTACAAGAATAGCCGGCGTTTGACCCGATCCTTGTTTGCAATGTATGAGGGGGTGACCATGCGAGGGAGAAGAACCGCGGAAATGCCTGAGAAGCAGTACCTTGTCGATGCGCTGACCGTCCATGATTCCTGGCGCCTGTTCAAGATCCTCGCCGAGTTGGTGGACGGCTTCGAAACGCTGGCGGAAATCCATCCTGCCGTTACCATTTTCGGGTCGGCTCGGATCATGCCCGGAGACGAGCTCTACGAAAGAACGGTGACCATAGCCAGAAAGCTGGCGGAAAACGGCTTCAACATCCTCACCGGGGGCGGCCCCGGGATCATGGAGGCGGGCAACAAGGGGGCACGGGAAGGAGGGGCAAGGTCGGTCGGTCTGAACATCGTGCTGCCCATGGAACAGGAACCCAATCCCTATGCCAATGTCAAGCTCGACTTCCAGTATTTCTTTGTGCGCAAGGTCATGTTCGTCAAATACGCCCAAGCCTATATCGGGATGCCGGGAGGGTTCGGGACGCTGGATGAGATCTTTGAAGCCTTGACCCTCATTCAGACCAACCGCATCAAGCCCTTTCCCGTTATTCTGGTTGGCAAGGACTACTGGGGGGGACTCGTCGACTGGATCGAAAGCACACTCCTGGCCCGTCACTATGTATCAAGGCAGGATATGGACCTCTACACCATTCTCGACGACCCGGATGAAGTGGTCTACACCATCAAACGCTATGTGATCGTGTGAGACGCGTCTCTCTCCCCTCTCCCGTGTCTCCGTGTCTCCGCGTCTCACTTCAGGGGGTCTCCCCGGCGATGTATTCGACGTGGCCTTCGTGAGGCAGCACGGTCGCAGACCCTTCAATGATGATGCTGGTCTTATAGCGTTCTTCCAGTTGGATCAGATCGTTTCGCTTTTGATTGAGCAAGTAATTGGCCACCTCCAGGTTAAGCGTGGCCTTTACCGTGGCTGGTTTCTTGTGGGTGATGCCGAGCCAGATCTTGCGCAAATTGCTCAGCGCCAGGGCCTCGTTCGAACGGACCAATCCCGCTCCATGGCACACCGGGCACTCGCCGAAAGACCCGCGCATGATGTTAAGCCCCAAATGCTGACGTGAAAGCTCCAGCAGGCCAAAACGGGAAATCCGGCCCACCGTGATCTTGGCCTTGTCTCTTTTAGTCTCTTCCTTGAAGCGGCGTTCCACTTCCCGCGCATGACGGTTGTCACGCATGTCAATGAAGTCAACCACAACGAGGCCGCCAAGATCTCGCAGACGCAGTTGGCGAGGTATTTCCACGGCCGCTTCCATATTGACCTTGTAAACCATTTCTTCGAGCACCCCGTTGCCGTTGGTCCGCCCCGAGTTGACATCGATGGCCACCAGCGCCTCGGTTCTGTCGATATACAGAGAGCCGCCCGATTTTAGCGGCACCCGTTTGCGGAAGATCTGTTCGATCTGGTCCTCCAGATTGAACTTGCTGGTAATGGGACCGTCGTCCTTGTAAAGTCTCACCACCCGTTGGTGCTCCGGGCTGAAGATGCGCAGGAATTCCTTGACGGTCTTATAGACCTCCCGGTCATCTACCAGAATGCTCTTGATGTTCGGGTTGAAATAATCGCGAAGGATCCTCAGGGCCAAGTCCTGATCCTTGTGGATGAGTCCCGGCGCCGGGGCTTCTTCAACCTGCTTTCTGATTTCATCCCAGATTTTCATCAGGTGGTTGAAATCTTTTACGATTTCCCGCTTGGTCCGGTTTTCTGCCGCCGTCCGCAGAATGATCCCAAACTCCTCCGGCATTCTGAGGTCATTGACGACAGCCCGCAACCGCTCCCGCTGGGTTTCGTCTTCGATTTTTCGGGACACCCCCCGTTGTGACTGTCCCGGCATCAGGACTACGTCGCGACCAGCCAGAGAAATATAGGTGGTGAGAAGGGCGCCTTTGTTTCCGATCTCCTCTTTGACCACCTGCACCAGAACTTCCTGGCCCGGATGAATGACATCCTGAATCCGCACCGGTTCTTCGACCTCGTTCATGTAGTATTCCGGGTGAATGTCCGAGAGGGGCAGGAAGCCGTTGCGGTCCATGCCATAGTTCACGAAGGCGGCCTGCAGGCTGGGCTGCACGTGGGTCACCAGGGCCTTGTAGAGATTGCCCGAGATTTTGGTGCGCGCCGCGGTTTCGATGAAAAAACCTTCCAGAGACTGGCCTTCGACAATAGCGATCCGGAACTCCTCCGGATGTACTGCATTGATGATCATGGTTTGGTTTGCCATCTCTAAACCTTACTGCTTTTCCCCGTGAGCCTGGACGCGAGATGCTGTTTTGCCTGGTAAAGAAAGGTGCGCAGCGCCACTTCTCGGTTAGGCTGAATGCTGCCGTCGTAAGGAGCATCCAGGTAGGGGATTCGCATTTGATGGAGCAGGGGTTTTAGAATGGCCGAGCAGATGGTGCTCGGCATGCAGGTAAAAGGAAACACATTGACGACGCCGTCGAAGCCGTGATGGGCGTATTCCAGTGCTCCGCCAATACTGAGCGCGGCTTCCGTGCCGATGGCAAAGGAAAACAGGCGACCGCCATCCAGCCTCCGTTCGATTTGGCCAATGCTGTGATCCGTTTGGATATCCAAATGCTTTCGGGCGCTCTGATAAACTTGGCGCTGGCGCCATGCCTGATAGAGCTTCTCAACTTCAATATCGAGCAGCTGACGACTGGTCTGTCGCAGCTCCCGGTGGTTTCTCTCCTTACAGGCGATTTTCCATTTGCGTCGCAGCTTTCGAGCCCGTTCAAAAGAAACGAAATTGATCCACTCGACCAGGGAGGCATCCACCACCTCACCCCCGAATTCCTCCAGTTGTCGCACAATATTCTGGTTGGAATCGGGATGAGTTCGCAGATAGATTTCCCCGATTATGCCTATGCGGGGGCGCTGAGGCCGAGCGGGGTCAATAAAGGTGCGGGCGGTAGCCGTGATGTTCTCGACCAGCTGCAACAGCTTAGAGAACTCCAGACGGGCCCCGACTTCTTCGATCCGGGAAACCATTGCCTGCAGAGCCCTTTCCATAAAGGCATCGGTCATTCCCGGCTGCCGTTCGTAGGGCCGCACTCGCCACACCGTGCGGTCGAGAACATCGGCGATGACAACGGCAACATAGGCCAGCTTGCGAAAAATGGGGGCCCGCTCGGCCGGCATGAGGCCATTGGTGGCATAGGCGTTTTCGGTGGAGACGTAGACGATGGGGATGTCTCTGAACTCCTCAAAGCGGTCCAAAATGAGCCGCTGGAGCTTGTTGTACATGCCGAAGCGGCAGGGGCCGTCCGCCTCCGGGAGAAAGTAGACGTATCGCTCGGGAGAAAACGCTGAGCCCAGGCGTTCTTTTTCCCGCTGCAAGTGGTGGAGGATATCCCCGAGGGTAACCTGGCAGGGAAAGCATTCCTTGCCGGACGTAAACTCCCGCCCCAGCGACAAACCCCGATAAGTGTCGATCACCACGGCATCGACCCCGACGGCGCGAAAGGACGCAGCAATGAGCCGAACGCCGATAGGAGCCATGTCCGGCATGAGAAGAGTTCTACCGGAAACGTTGAACTGCTTTACGCTGGTCTGGAAACGATGAAAGGCATGCAGATCAGGCGGTTGTGACATATGGGTGTGAGTCCCGATCCCTCCGTGTTTCGTTTATTGGCAGAGCGCCTCATAGGGCGTTTCTGTTTCATAATGATTTTTCTGGGATTTGTCTTGTAGATTCTTCACCACATTCCGATAGGCCTCGATTCGGGTCAATACTCCGGCCACGGCGCTGTGTTCGTCCAGTTCCAGGATGAGCGACGGTTTTTCCCGTAAAATGTGGCGATAGAAATGTTCGATAAAAGAATCGGCCCCGCAACTGAAGTTCGTGAGGTGGACCCCGAACCAATTCGGCGTGCGCGCAATGCGCTTGGCTGTGCGGAGGATTTTCGCTCCCTGGCCCCAGTACATCATCGGAAAATCGCTCAAGTCCTCGCCATCGACCTCCAGATAATCCATCGGCAGCGCTCGGATCCCCAGTTTCGCCAGCTGCCTTCCCAGTTGGAGGTTCGATCTTTCGTCATGCAAATTGTAGGGGCGTCCGGTGACAACCCAGAGGGCTTCGTCGGGATTAGTCTGCTGCAGGACTTCCTCTCCCCGTTGGAGGAGCTTTCGGCGAAAGGCGCTTTGCCGGTCCCATGCCTTCTGTACCGCCCTTTCGATCTCCATCCAACCAGGGCGCAGATCCTTGGGCAGACTCTTACGCAGGGGTTCCACCAGATGTTCGGGACCCTCTTTCAGGTAGAAAGTGGGGGGAATCAGACGCCGGTCAGGGATGTTCAAGGCCGCGCGCACCATGTACTGGGAACTTTCCACCAGGGGGCAGAAAAAGCCGGTTTCCTTGATCTGCGGAGTCGGCATATCGATAACGTTGGGCAAAAACAGGTATTCGGCCCGATCCAGGAGGTAGTGGACATGACCGTGAAACACCTTGACCGGGAAACAGGTCTCCGCGGTCATGCTCTCAACGCCGGTCAGGACGATTTTATTGTTGGTGCGGGGACTGAAGAGCACCGTAAAACCCAATTCCGCAAAGAGGCGGGACCAGAACACCCCCCAGTCGAGGCTGTGCAGGGCCAGAGGAATGCCGACGGTCGGTCGGGGAGGCGAATCGCTTCGGGCGACTCCAAAGAAAGAAGAGCCTTCCTCCTCCAAGGCCTCCTGGAAAACCTGCTGGCGTTCCAGAAAATAGTTCGTCTGCTGCGGACCGTCGTACCGCCCCGCCTCGTAGCGCCCGCAATCCCCGCCCCAGACGCTCTTGTGCCTCCCGAAGTCGTACACTTTCAACTTGCACTCGTTATGGCACTTCTTGTCGGCTTTACAAATCGTCTCCGAAAAGTGCACTTTGGATCCGGCCAGCTTTTCCAGACTGCGGGTGGTGCAGGAGATTTCCTCTTTGAGGTGGAGTTCCCGAACGGCCAGAGCTGCTCCGAAGGCTCCCATCACCTCGCGGTGTTTGGGTACCAGGATCGTCTTCTGGAGGACCCTTTCAAAGGCGGCCACAATCCCCCGGTTGAGCGACGGACCGCCCAGGAACATGATCCGCTGCCCCACAAAGCGCTTTTCCACGACCCGATTGAGATAATTGTAAACAATGGCATAACAGAGGCCGGCAATCAGATCCTCACGTCGGGCGCCCTTTTGGGCATAACTGACCAGGTCGGATTCCATAAAGACGGTACAACGTTCCGCCAGATGGATCGGGGTCCTCGCGGCCAGAGCCATTTCCTGGAATTCGCCGACGATGTTGATCTTCATTTTGTTGGCCAGTTCGTGGAGGAAGCTGCCCGTGCCGGCGGCACAGACCTTGTTCATGTCGAAGTCCAGGGGATGGGTGTTTTCGATTCTGATGTACTTCGAGTCCTGGCCGCCGATTTCGAAAATGGTGTCGATTTCCGGGTCTACCGCTACTGCCCCTCGAGCGTGGGCGGTGATCTCGTCAAGGACCAGATCGGCGGCAAGAAAGTCCCCAACCACGTTGCGTCCCGACCCGGTAGTGGCGACTGCCATAAGGCGCACCCGGCTTGCGACCTCCTTTTCAAGCGTCTGCAGCAGTTCTTGCGTGACTTCGATGGGTTTGCCGCGGGTCGGTACGTAGCATTTGTGCAGGATCCGCCCTTTGTCGTCGATCAGGGCGTATTTGGTCGAGGTCGACCCGATGTCCACGCCCAGAAAAACCCGGGTCGCGGTCTTCCTTCTGGCCTGCCATGGGGACAGGGTGTTGTCCGGGTCAAAATGGCTGAGTTCAAGCTCCAGCCGGTCGGCAACGGGAAATTGGTATCTCGCCTCGGATTCTTTCCGGTCCAGCAACGAGATGTCCACCTGATTGCGCCAGCCTTGTATTTGTGCCTGCAGGGCGGCGCCGAGGGCCCCCAGAGAAGTGTGATGGGCAGGCACCTCCAGGCTTGGGAAATAGTGCTGAAAGGCCTTAGCCTGCAAACGGTTGGAAGCCATCCCGCCAATGAAGACAATCGGGGCCGCAAGCTGCCGGTTGCCGACGATGGTGCTGATATAGTTGGCAGCGTTCCCGTAATGGAGCCCGGCAATGATGTTGGGTAGAGATTCGCCCTTGTTCTGGAGATGGATCATGTCCGATTTGGTGAATACCGTGCACCGGCACGCCACGGGAGCCGGATAGGTCGATTGCAGCCCCAGAGCGATAAAGTCTTCCAGGGTCTGCTGGAGCTTCTCTTGATCCATATCGAACTCGGCACCGTAGATGAACGTAGCCAGCCGTTCGGCCTGCTGGTCCATAAAAGAGCCGGTTCCCGACGCACAGGGGCCGTTCATGTTGAAGGCGTCCAGGTGCCACTGATTCCGCTCATGGGCCAGTTGAAACAGGGAAGCGTCCTGACCCCCGATGCTTATGATGGAGCGAACGCCCCGCGCCACCCGAACCACCCCCAGAATCTGGGATATCGTTTCCACTTCATAGGGCGCCGCCAGGGTTTCCGCAATCAGCTGCCCGTTTACCCCGGTAAAAGTCACCGAGCGGATGTGTCCGGCCCCTTGCCGCAGGGAGGCCAGCAGGGTGTTCAGCACCCTGAGGGTCTCTTCAAAAAAAAGTCCGAAGTGACGAAGGTAGGGGGTCTCCATGACTACCTGCTGCTGGTCGTCAATGACTATGCAGTTAATGCTCACCGAACCGACGTCAATTCCAATATCGTAAGCCATACGTGTGTTCCTTCAGCCTTTTACCCTTTGATCCTGCACTGGAGAATGCGGTGGCGTCCCCGGGTTCAGAGTGTGGCTAATATAATTTCTTTAGGATGATTGTTCAATGCTTGTGTTGTATGGAAGAACTTCCTTGACATCGAGGTTGTCAAGACAACAAAGTGAAACGGTCACAGATTTTTCATTACCAAACCGTGATACGGGTCACCCACTGTCGTCGCGAGACTCACAGAGTATGATCAGGCTTGAAAACTTGACCAAGAATTATCGCGCCATCCAGGCCTTGAAAGGAGTCAACCTTCAGGTCAAGGAGGGAGAACTGTTTGCCTACCTGGGGCCGAACGGTTCGGGTAAGACCACCACCATCAAGATTTTGACCGGTCTTGCGAACCCCACCTCGGGTGATGCTTACGTTCACGGCCATCACGTGATAAAGGAGACGCTGGAGGCCAAAAAACAGTGCGGTCTCGTTCCCCAGACCATCAACCTCGACCATGAGCTCTCCGTCCAGGAGAACCTGGACATTCATGGCAGACTCTTCCATATGCCCTCGAGAGAAAGGGCGGCAAGGATCGATGAGCTTCTCGATTATGTCGGCATCAAGGAGCGGAGGAACAGTCCCATCAAGCACCTCTCCGGGGGCATGAAGAGGAGAGTGATGGTCGCGCGCGCCCTGATGCATGCTCCCAAAATCCTTTTTCTCGATGAGCCCACTGTCGGCCTCGATCCCACGATCAGAAGGCGCATCTGGTCCCTGGTAAAGAACATCCAGCAGAGCGGCGCCACCATTTTTCTCACCACTCACTATATCGAGGAAGCCGAATTTTTGGCCGAGCGCGTGGCGTTTCTGGATGAAGGAAGAATCGTTGCCGTCGACACCCCGCAGAACCTCATGGCTCGTCTGGGAGTGTGGGCCCTGGATGAGATCGTCAACGGCAACATGGAAACCGTCTTTTTTGAATCGCGGGAAGCCGCCAACCGCCACCTTGTTGAGCAGCAGGGGGGCTTCACCTTGCGCCGAGTGAACCTCGAAGATGTATTTCTTGCCGTGACCGGCAGGAAGGTGGCGCCGTGAGAGGGTGCCTGGCCATATACCGGCGTGAGTTGCTGATTCTGAAAAAGAAGTTTTTCCGCCAGCTCGCCTCCATGTCCGTGGGCCCGCTGCTCTACCTCGTTGCCTTTGGCCTGGGCATGGGGCAGGGGGTTCAGGTTGAGGGGAGGTCTTACCTTGAATTCCTGATCCCCGGGCTGGTGGCCATGAGCAGCATGACGCAGGCTTTTGCCATTGCCAGCGAAATCAACATCGCCCGGTTCTACTGGCGCATTTTCGAGGAATTCCAGGCGGCTCCGATACGGAATATCGCTTACGTGACGGGGGAAGTCCTGGCCGGGACAACGAGAGCGCTCCTTTCCGTGGCGGTGATCATCCTGATTGGTCTGCTATCGGGGGTCGTGCTCACATACCACTTTTTTTTCTGGCTGGCGGTGGTCCTCAACAGCTTTCTCTTTGCGTCCCTTGCCGTGTGCCTGGCCATGGTGGTGAAGTCTCATGCCGATCAAGCCCTGCTCACCAATTTCTTTATCACCCCGATGGCATTCCTGGGCGGCACGTTTTTTCCGGTGGACCGCATGCCTTTGTGGGCGCAACAGATTTTGAACGTCCTGCCGCTGACCCATGCCGCAAAAATCATCCGCAGCACGGCGTTCGGGTCGGCTCCGGACATCTTTTCGTATCTGCTGCTGGCAGCGCTCGGGACCGTCTTGTTTGTACTGGCCTTCCTCTGCGTGAACAAAGCAAAGGAATAGGAACCGATCGGGCAGTAAGGGCTTGTTGAAAGGCTGGGATCGGGAGGAAAGATCAGCATGAAACTCCTCAGAAGCACCTACCGTTTCAGGGAAATGAGAAGATTCGGCACCATAACCCGGGTGCTGGTGAAGCATGGCTTCGGTGATCTGGTGGATCGGCGTGGCGGTGGACGCGGAAAGAAGCCTGAGGGAGTCCCTGAAAAGGAATCGTTAGTTAGGCTTGGTTTTCCCTCTCCGCGGCGGGTTCGGCTGGTCCTTGAAGAATTGGGCCCAAGCTTCGTCAAGTTGGGGCAGCTGATGAGTACGCGGGCGGACATCTTCCCCCCGGAATACATCGAGGAATTCAAGAAACTGCAGGACCAGGTCCCACCCATTCCGTTTTCCGACATCAAAGGCATTGTCGAAAGAGAGTTGAAGCGGCCTCTTAATAGGATCTTCCTTACCTTCGACGCAGAACCGGTGGCGGCGGCT
>JGI20214J51650_10001529_pt1 | contig 14697 bp, 13 predicted proteins | sample WetSurMetagenome_FD_51650 | JGI IMG/M metagenome (IMG submission 51650) | reverse complement strand
CTCGGAATGGGGCTGGCCGGTCACGGCCACGTTGAAGTCTGCAAGCCCGTAGATATCGCCGGGCACTTTCTCGGCGCCGACAATGACGAGGACCTTTTTGTGCGGACGGATATCACCGATCACGTCCGGCAGGTTGAGTCCGTACATGGTGAGGTGGACGACAATGCCGCCCTCTGCCTTCCACTGTTTGATGCAGGACCGCCACTTCACATCGTTCTCGCAGAAAAAGTCCCCGCCCCAGCGGCCGGCAACATCCGCGATGCTCTCAACAACGCCCTTGTCAGATGCTGCAAGGTACATCCCCTTCGCGCCAAGAGCCCGTGCGGTCAGCCCTACATGGGTGGTCACCCGCTGGTCGCGCTCCGGGCGGTGGCCGATCCGGAGAATGGCTACTTCTTTTCCTGGCATGATTCCCGTTTCTTCTCCCTGATCACACCGTTCTCTATGGTGAACGGGAGATCTTTTTCATATTTTACCTGGTTGCGGATGAGTGCCTCGCCAAACGAGAGCATGCGTACAGAACATCCAATCCGTTCGACAATACAGGACCGTTCAAGGCGGGTGAGCGACGCCTCCACTTCGGGGAGCCCGATCCCGCACAGGGATGCAAGTGCATCGGGAGTGACCGGTGTACCCTCCGGTATCCGGTGGTAAACCAGCCAGTCCACGTCCGCTTCTTTCACCTGTATTCATCTCCCGGTAAGGGGAATAAGGATTGTTGTTCCCGGAATCCGGTTGCCAGCGGTTCAGTGATTTTTTTAAGCCGGGCAACCAATGAGTGCCCATGAGTCCTGACAGTTCAGCGGTCCCGTTTCCCGAACTGGTCGCCCTTGCCGACAAACTCCTGGAAGAGTGCGATGAGGATGTTGNCCTGCTTGCCACACGGATCGGATCGCTTGACGCGGACNTNCGCAACGAGCTGATGATTTCCGACCTGCTGAATGCCTGGCAGGTCTTCTACTATTATTTCCGTACCGTTCCCGATGAACTGGTGAAGGAGCGCATGGAACTTGAACCTGCATCTGCCCTTCCCCGCGGNCTNAAGATCGATGAAGTGGAATTCCTGGANCTTTTCTTTGTTATGAAAGACCATAAGCCGCTGATTGTTATAAGCGACGGGGAAAAACCGGTTGCCACGTTCTCCGGCAGGAACGCATTTTCGGACGGGAGAGCGTACCTGGAGAACCCGGAATATTCCCAATAATGTGCCGGGCCCGGTGAAACGAGAATTCCCTGGAGAGATCCTACCCGGGGAATCCCCCGCACCCGACAAGCGAGATCATTTTTTTATAAATAGGCACGCGTGGGGAATGTCACTCTCANCAGATCGATTCTNCGACGGAGGAAGTGAGTCGGGGGATCCGGACCCGGAAATTCGGCAGTGGAAACAGTGCCAACACCGGAGGAAAATCCTGATTTAATTGGATATTTTTAGAAAAAACGCATTTTAAACGGATTATGACCGTGCTCTTTAGCGGCCCGGCATTTTGCGCAAAAACGCCACAGGCTGCTGGCGGTCCGGCCGGACCGGGTCCGACCGGTGCCCGCTATAGCCGAAAATAAACAAGGTTTTTTGGAGGGAAAACGGGGATTGTTTTTCCGGGGAAAAACAGGTTAATACCGCTGCACTGCCCTCAGGGCTGTTCCGGGGGCATCCTCTTTAGGGGATTGCGCCCCCCCGGCGATTCGCTCCGTCGGAGATCCTCAGGGCGTCCCCCCGGGTATGAATGAGTGGCCGCATCTGTGGCAGCACTGGCAGGGGGCAGGAGATTCGGGCCATCCTCACCGGTCCCCCGCACTAATCAGCTGCTCGTCCACCACTGCCGGCATCAGCGGTGGCAGTACACCCCACCGTATAGTCACATCACCCATGATAGCAAAAATCCCGGAAACTTCCGAAGGATCCACACGTTCAAGAACGGAATGATCCGAAGGCCGGATCTGGTTGCAGACCGAGGTCGCCCACGCATCGGACAGCGCCACGTCATGAGAAAAAATCGTGACGGCATCGGCCATGCCAAACGAGATGGACGGGCCGACCGTGGCCGATGAAGTACAGATGCCCAGGATTTTTTCCTGCGGGGGGACAACGAACGCGATCCGGTTGGAGATCGCTGCGCTGCCGGCATGAATGCCAACCCGGACCGGGCGATCCGCGACCAGGGCGATATCTCCGCCATTGTCGATAACCCCGAACGTGGCGCCGGCTTCCTGCATCGCCTCAACACCTGCCCATGCAATNGTCCCGGCAACNGCTGCCATCGGGCCGACACCGGCCTTCCGGGTTGCATCGGCCATGCGGGTGATCACCGGTTCATCGGAATCCGGCTCGTAGGGATCGAACGTGGCGGCAAAAAAAGGATCGCGGGCGATATACGCTTCGAGCACCTGCCGGGCTGCCATCATCCCGGATTTCGCTGCCGCAGCGTGAGCGGGATTATCCGCGAGGATGTTTGCAAACGTCTCGCGGAAATGGAACCGCTCACGGATCATAGCGGGAGGGAAAGTGCCCGGTGCGGGCAGGCTTCGGTGCACTTGCCGCAGAGGATGCACTTTTCATCATCGAGCCGGAGTTTCCATTCCGCATCGAAGCTGAAGACCTCGCGGGGGCAGATGCTGATGCAGGCACCGCAGTCCACGCACTCACTCTCATCATAGCTCACCCCATGGTCGAGGATGTGGACGTGGGCCCCGAGCGAGGACATCGTGTCGCTGACAAGCTTACACTGTTCGTCAGGAACATCGATCAGGGCTTCTCCTTCAGAGGAGTCGATGACCGCCCGTTCCACGTTGATGAGTACCCCGGTATCACGCACTGCCTGCGCAATGATCGGCTTCCTTCCCCTTCCCCGGGTGAACGTGACCAGCAGTTTCATTTCAGCCACCTCCCGCCAACAAGCTTGCCAAGGTTCATCGCGGTGAGGATCCCGACAACATGTGATGCATCATCAATCACCGGCAGGGCGCTGATGTTATGCTTCTCCAGTTTCTGGATGGCAAGGTCAACCGCCTCGTCCGGGGTTGTCGTGATCACCTTGGTCTTCATGATATCTTTCACGAGCTGCGCCTTACCCGGATTTGCCACGGCCTTGGAGATGTCGAAGGTTGTGACGATTCCGACCAGCATCTTTTTGCCGTTGATGACCGGGAGATGGTTGGTCTCGCCCTTGAGCAGTTTCTTTGCGGCTGTCTTGATCTCTTCGTCCTCGCCAATGCTGGTCACTTTCTTGTCCATGATCTCCAGCACCCTCGGGCTGGTTCTGCTCTGGTGCATCGGTTTTGCCTGCTTCTTTGGATCGATGAACCGGGTGGGGAGCGCAAGTGTCATCTTCCCACTCTCGACCCAGTGCTTCAATTCGCTGGCCACCTGCCGTGCCCTGCGGAAACTCGAGAGCGATGAGGTCCGGACTTCCTCGCCGTTCAGTTCGACCGTCCCGCTGCGCAGTTCCGCGTAGGTGACCTTGCGCAGGGAAGGCCGGTTCCTGCTCGGCACACCATAGTCCATGATATCGACACTGATATCCTCGTCCCGGACCGCCGTNGCACGCACGATATCCAGGTCGAGCACCGGCAGGGGGATGCCGAGCCCGACATACATCGTCACGCCATAACCGGTCATGGTCGCTGCCCGCAGGTATTCCTGCGACATCTGCTTCATGTCTCCTGTTACCATCAGCGTGCCGAACCCCCCGGCAGGCGAGTGCTGGGTCCCTTCTCCCACAACAATACCCGGCGCACCGCAGAGGAAGATTGGCACACCGCTCCCGATCAGCCGGAACTTCGGGTCGTTGGAGATCGGGTTCAGGACCCCGGCGCCGGAGTATGAGATATTCCCGGAACCTGCGAGCAGTGTTCCCATGTAGGTATTGAGGACGCGGTCGGTGGAATTGGTCGCGGCATTATAGCGCTGGTACGCATTGCGCGGGTTGCACATGATCGCCTGGTTGAGGTTCTCAAGAGTAATCTCCGTGGTGAGTGTACGCCGCGGGTAGCAGTCGGTTCCCCGGGAACTTGCACGGAGTTCCACGGTCTTTCCTGCAACGAGATCTTCAATCACATGGGCCCCGCCGTATTCCGACTCCTGCGTATCGGACTGCTGGGTCGCACCGATATAAGTATCAACGGCCGCAAGCCCGCCATAGGCCTCGACATTATTCAGCCAGATCCGTTCCATGCGGATGGGTGGCTCGGCATGGCCGAAGTTGATGAATGCCCCGGACGAACACATTGCACCGAACGTCCCGGTCGTGACGACATCGACCTCTTTCAGTGCCCCTTCCTCNCCCAGGTCGGCNACGATGGCAGGCATCTCCTCGGCAGTAACGACCCGTGCCGACCCGTCACGGATACGTTCATTGATCTGCCCGATGGTCTTGTGCATATCCGGATATTCCGTTTTCCGAATATTTAAGCCAATTGTTATTACCTTCGGTAATAAATGTGATTTTAACCACCGGCGTCCATGATCGTGTATGCATGTGCGTGCCTTCACAGAAGAGATGGAGCGGCTCGCCCCTCCGGAGCTTGCCGAGGATTTCGATGCAGGAAGAATCGGTCTGATTGTTGAAGGAAAGACAACGATCAAAACGATCTGCTGTGCGCTGGATGCCACACCGTCAGTGGTAAAACGGGCGGTTGCCGGGCATGCCGATATGCTCCTCGTCCACCACACGCCGCTCTGGACCCCGCTGACTTCCCTTACCGGCCCGACAGCAGCGCTCATGCGGGATGTGCTCGCGTCCGGCCTGAACCTCTATGTCATGCACACCAACTTCGACCATGCCGAATGCGGCGTGAACGATGCACTCGCTGAACTCCTCGCGCTTGAGACTTCAGAACCCCTGTCGCTTGGCATTGTCGGCGACTGCACGCTGACCCTGAAGGAGATCGGCCGCCGCCTTGACTGCCCGCTCCGCGTCTGGGGGAAGATCAAAAAACCGGGGCGGCTGGCTGTTGTCGGGGGCAGCGGTTTTGATCCGGTATTCATGGCCGAGGCGAAGGAACGCGGGGCTGATGCTTTCCTCTCGGCCGAACTGAAGCACTCGGTCTACCGGGCGGCACCGCTCCCGTGCATCGAGGCCACGCACTATGCGCTCGAAGCCCCGGCCATGAAGCGGCTTGCGGCGCAGAAAGGCTGGCGGTTTATTGCCGATCCCCCGGTTCTTCACTCAGTCCCATGACCGATATCTGGGAGCGGCTCCGCGACAGGAAATGTCTTGACGAGGAAATACGAAAGGAGATTTTCGGGGCGTTCGGAAAAAAGGGCACGTCAGCACTTGATGCGATCGATGCGGGCCGGGTCAAGAAATACCTGGACTTTTTTGTGGTCGAGGGCAAGACCGCGGCCTATATTGTTGAAGACGATTTCTGTACCTGCGGGGATTTCCTGTACCGGGGCCGGGCCTGCTGGCACCTGCTTGCGGTGCGGATTGCCCGGGAGACCGGGCAGTTTGAGAGCGTTGACCGCTGGTACCAGGATGCGATGAAATAACCTGCACAATAAGATTCTGTGGTGCAAACCAGGGAATCGTGTTGGCTGAGGTACAAGGTCAGTGATTCACAAAGAAAAAAGTGGATCCAATTATTTTTTCAGCGCAAGAACGTTATTCTTCACGTTCTGGGCAATCGCAGGACCCAGGGTCTTGCTCACTTCAGCGAACAATGCCTCGGCGAGTTTATCGACATCCTCAACAGTGAGTTGAGCAGTGGTTTTTCCAAGATTCACTTTCGCCGTCTTTGAGAGTACAAGTGAAGCCGCTGGCCCAAGATCTTTAGCTACGGCATTCACAAGGTCCAGATTGAAAACCATGATTATTCCTCCTCATCATGGTAGGAAGCTAACATCTTGAATGCGTTGATCATACGGCGGAACGAAATTGCAAGATCGTTAATCTCATCGTTTGTTTCGATATCGACTGTTTCATCAAGCTTACCCAGGCTCACCTTATCGGCAATCTCTGTCAGTCTCCTGACCGGGCCAACGATAGTTGAAGCGAAGAAGTAACTNAGNCCAATGACGATGATCATGGTTATCAGCGTCACGATAAGGATAGTGTTCTGCGTGCCGACTGATTCCGTCTTTGTCGAAATCTGGGCCATGGTTGCATCCAGTTTGGTCTTTATGGCGGCTTCCGTAAGTTTTGCCGGTGCCGAGAACTCACTGATATAGGTTGTTGCACCTACTCTGAGCCGTACGCCGTCTGCAGTCGCAGTCGGGAGAACCGTGTAATACGCAAACTTGGGTCTCATGACTCCGTCAACATCTTTCCAGTCGTAATATCCGGAAGTATCGGAGTAACCAACGCTTTTCACCAGGATCGCATAGAATCCGGGATTGGTTGTTGCATAGGTCTTGTAATCAGTGCCGACATTCTTCGGGTTTGAATGGAATGCATTAACCAGAGTTGTCGCGTCCATCACAGTTGTATACCCGGTCTTTCCCACGGGCTGTACCGCAAGTGCGGAAAACGTCGGGTCTGCCCGGAGCTGGGCCAGCGTCATGCCCGGATGGTCTTTAATATACAGATCCAGTTGTTTGGCCACATCCTGTGATTTCTGCTGGATGATTTGCTCACCAAGCTGGTTTAAGGCAGTCGTGCTGTCCGCGATAGCTGTTTCGCCGATTGACTTTGCATCATTGGCAGTACTTAACCCGAGTGCGCGGGAGTCCTGACTTGCTACAAACCCCAGTACAGCAAGCGGCACGATGGAGACAATCAGCATCAGCGCCGTCAGTTTCATCATAATTGACATTTTCATGCTCTTTTCCTCCAGTTCAGATAAGAATTATATCATTTTCCACGATAAGCCATATGCCGGAAATGGCACCATCGCGTTCCGGTATGGGTAAATTTGAAAATTTTTTCGAAATAACATGAAATCTTTAATCAGTACTCCATGTTCTAATATCACTATTACATAATTCATTATTTAAACATTTTGTTCAATGATGATTATTGAAAAATACCATTAAAAGTAAATATGGAGAATTTGCAAAGAGTATAATTGATTTAGAAGAGTACGGTAATGGAACTATGGGACTGAATGATGAACAGGGCCGGATCAGACAGCTGCTGAAGAAGAACCTGAACGGACTGACCATTGAGGAAGTTTCAAAAAATCTCTCGCTCAACCGGGCTACTGCTGCAAAATACCTCAATACCATGCTGGCGTCCGGGCAGGCAGAGCTGCGCGAACTGGGACGCTCAAAGATCTTTTCTCTTTCGCGACGTCTCCCGCTGACCCATATGCTGAGCCTTTCCTCAGATCTGATCCTTATCCTTGACCATGAACTCTTTATCCAGGAAGTGAACGAACCGTTCCTCTCCTACTTTAACCTGACAAAGGATGCCCTGAAAGGAAAAAAAATCGAGTGCTCCCTTCTTGCTCCTTATTTCCCAAAAACCTGTCTTGCCTCTATTGAACAGGCACTTAAAGGCACGGAAGACTCCTTCGATGGGCAATTCAGGATCGGAAACAAGGACAGTTTTTTCAGGATGAAACTGATCCCCCTGGTATTCGAAGGAGGAAGCCGCGGTGTCGGGATTGTTTCAGTTGACATCACCGAGATAAAACAGTACCAGCTTGAACTTGAGGGCCAGGTCCGGGAAAGAACTGCAAACCTTGCGCGGACGAACGAAGCGCTGATGACCGAAGTAGAATACCATAAAATGGCGGAAACGACGCTCCACGAAAACGAGGAAGTGCTGCGGAGTATGCTTGACGCTACACCGGTCGGCGTTGCATTAATGGTTAACAGGGTTTTTAAAAAGGTGAACGATTCCCTCTGCAGGATTACCGGATACTCAGAAGAGGATCTGACCGGCCGTTGCTCCCGGTTCCTCTACCCGGATCAGGAGGATTTCGAATGGGTTTTTGAGAAATTGTACAAACCCCGCGACGGCAGGGATGTCCGGGTAGTGGAATCCAGGTTCCGGAGAAAAGATGGTGAGATCATCGATGTCATTATTAGTCTCAGCCCGTTCGATCCTCAGAACCCGGATTCCGGTGTAACGGCAACATTCCAGGATATCACCGAGAGGAAGAGAGCCGAAAAAGCATTAAAGAAGGCAAAAAGACAAGTGACCCTGCTGACGAGTATCACGCGGCACGATATCCTGAACCAGCTCAATACGCTGAGAGGATATTTCAGCATCATGAAAAAACAGAAAATCGATGAAAAGCTGAGGGAAATAATCAGGAAAGAAGAGACGATCGCTGATACAATTTCAGACCAGATCCTCTTTACACGGGCTTACCAGAATGTTGGTGCCGAGCCGCCGTACTGGGCTTGTCTGACAGATACTATCAAAACGATTCAGAAATCCATCGATGCAGGCACCGTATCATTCGATATAACGACAGAAGACCTTAGGATTTATGCAGATCCCCTCATTGAGCGGGTTTTTTACAACCTGATCGAGAATTCCCTGAGACACGGCGGAGAAATAACAGAGATCCGGATTGCTGCCTTTGAAACAGAAGAGGGTCTGATCGTCGCATACACAGATAACGGGGAAGGGATCGCACCTGATGAAAAGGAGCTCATCTTTGAGCGGGAATACGGGAAAAATACCGGGCTTGGCCTGTTTCTCGCCCGCGAAATTCTCGCTATTACCGGCATCCGGATTGTCGAGAATGGTGAACCCGGAAAAGGAGCACGGTTCGAAATTTCCGTGCCAAGAGGATCTTACCGGTTCAGCAGGGAAAAAACATGTACCGGGAAATATATGATGGAGCCCGCTCATCCCTTGTAAGCAGGGATACGGCTCATATGTTCCTTGATTAAATACGTCAATCATTACACGAGCCGCTTGTTTTTTTCTGGGGTCATCTTCCCGTCATCGGAAATCCTTTTGTCTTAACGAGAGAAACCTATGAAGAATGAAAGGTAAGCCATCAGACCAGACGGATATCCCGACATTGTTGAGACTTTGGATTACAGTTTCAGAACCTCTTCTGTCAGGAGTATACACCATTACCGGCTTATCCTCGTATAAGGCTTTCACGACAGATACTCCGGGGATGTGCATGTAATGCTCGAAGACGAATACCAGCTCGAATATTTCAAAACACAGGGATTTACCCGTAAGATCTGTAAAAGCTGCGGGTCGGCATTCTGGACACGGGACGCTTCAAGAGAGTCCTGCGGGGACGCCCCCTGCGAACCCTATGATTTCATCGGCAGCCCGGTCTTCAAACCCCATACCCTTGACACCATGCGCGAGGCCTACCTTTCTTTTTTCGAAAAGAACGGTCATACGCGGGTGGAACGGTACCCGGTGGTTGCACGCTGGCGGGATGATATTTACCTGACCATTGCTTCGATCGCCGACTTCCAGCCGTTCGTAACGAGTGGTATCGTTCCTCCGCCGGCAAATCCGCTCACGATCTCCCAGCCCTGCATCCGGCTCAACGACCTCGACTCCGTAGGGAGATCGGGCCGTCACCTCACTACGTTCGAAATGATGGCCCACCATGCCTTCAACACGCCGAACGAGGAGATCTACTGGAAGGACCGGACCGTTGAACTTTGCGACCAGTTCCTTGCATCCATTGGCGGGGACCTGAACAAGGTCACCTACAAGGAGAACCCGTGGATCGGCGGCGGCAATGCCGGTCCGAGCGTCGAAGTCCTGATCGGAGGCCTTGAAGTCGCAACGCTCGTCTTCATGAGCCTGGGCCGGCAGAAGACCGAAGGCCCGGGCTACGAGCTGAAAGGCGAGATGTACTACCCGATGAAGCTGCGCATCGTCGATACCGGCTACGGGCTTGAGCGGCTTGTCTGGGCGTCCAAGGGATCGCCCACCATTTACGATGCAGTTTTCCCGGAGATGGTAAGCCGGGTCATGAACGCAGCCGGGCTCACGCATATGCTGGACAACAAGGAGTATACCAAGCTCCTTGCAATGAACGCAAAGTTTGCCGGCCTCATGGACATCTCGGGGACAAACCTCTTCAACCTGCGTAAGAAAGTCGCGGCAGCCATCGATATCTCGCCCGAGAAACTGGACAAGATGATAACCCCCATCGAGAAGGTGTATGCTGTTGTCGACCACACCCGCTGCCTCGCGTACATGCTCGGCGACTGCATCGTCCCGTCCAATGTGCGGGAAGGCTACCTTGCCCGGCTCGTCATCCGCCGCACCCTGCGGATGATGAACGAGCTGAATATCCGGGAGCCGCTCGCGGACCTGATCGAACAGCAGACGAATATCATCGGTGCCGGTAAGTTCGAGCAGGACATTGCAGTGGTACGGGAGATCGTTGAGCGGGAGACCGAGAAGTATGCATCAACGCTCGAACGCGGCACCCGTATTGTCCAGAAGGTTGCAAAGACCTACAAGGCAAAAAGCCAGCGGGTCCCGCTTGCCGAGGTCATGGTCCTGTACGACTCCCACGGTATCCAGCCGGAGATGATCAAGGAGATCGCAGCAAAGGAAGGGGCGGTTGTCGACCTGCCGGATAACTTCTATTCCATGGTCGCCGACATGCACTCCGAGTCCAAAAAGGAGGTCGAGGAAGACAAGACCGCAAAGTATTCCGAACGGCTGCAGGCTCTTCCTCCCACAAAGAAACTCTACTATGACCAGACCTCGGAGATCGAGTTCGAGGCCGTAGTGCTGGACTTCTTTGACGGGTACGCGGTCCTCGACCAGACACTCTTCTACCCGGAGGGTGGCGGGCAGCCGGCTGATACCGGCACGCTCATCGGTCCCGAGAGCATGGCACAGGTTGACGGGGTTGTCAAGGTTGGAGAAGTGATCCTTCACCACATTGCCGGCGGAATGCTCCGGCGCGGGGAGCGGATCAAGGGGATGGTGGACGAGGAGCGGCGCTGGTCGCTGATGCGCCACCACACCGCAACGCACGTCCTCCTCCATGCAACAAAAGAGGTACTCGGGGCACACATCCACCAGGCCGGGGCCCAGAAAGGCAGCGAGAGTTCCCGCGTCGACATCCGGCACTTCAAGCATATCACCCCCGACGAGCTCCGCCGCATCGAGGTCGCGGCAAACCGCATGATCATGGCGAGCGTACCCGTCGAGATAGAGATACAGGACCGGACCAAAGCCGAGCAGAAGTACGGCTTCTCACTGTACCAGGGGGGTGTCCCACCCGGCAGGGATATCCGGATTGTGAAGGTGGCCGGGGACATCGAGGCCTGCGCCGGGACCCATTGCCAGAGCACCGGGGAAGTCGGTATGATCAAGATCATCCGCGTCGAGCATATCCAGGACGGCATCGAACGGATCGTGTTTGCCGCCGGTATTGCTGCGGTATACTACATGCAGCACCTTGAAGGGATCGTTGCATCCTCCGCAGCAGCCCTTTCCGTGCAGGATGACAACCTGCCGGCAACGGTCACCCGTTTCTTCAATGAATGGAAAGAGCAGCGGAAAGATCTCGAGAAGATGACTGAAAAAGTAGTCGAACTCGAGATGCGGACGCTCGTTGCGGAAAAGATAGAGAACATTCCTGTTGTCGTAAAACGGATCGATCTCCCGCAGAAGGAGCTCGCCCTGCTTGCAACCTCAGTCTCGGAAAAAGGCGGCATTGCCCTCCTTGCAGGTGCCGGGGAATCAGTCCGGGTCGTGCTCGCCTCCGGGGACAGCCGGGTGAATGCCGGTGATATTATCGGGCAGGTCTGCGGGATGCTGGGCGGTAAGGGTGGTGGCAAACCATCCATGGCACAGGGTGGCGGACCTGATGCAGCACAGCTTGACCTTGCTCTCAAAGTCGGGCGTGAACGCATTATCGCAGCACTGAAGGGATAAAAATGGCAGGTAATGTCGTGTTCCTGGAGCCCGGCGATGAACGGGCTCAGAAAATTGCAAAGGCGATGGGGAGCCAGACCGCGAGCGATATCCTCCAGATTCTTGGTGAAGGACCACGGAGCCTGACGGATATCACCGAGCGGCTGAATATCCCCATGAACACGGCAAAGTACCACATCGAGAACCTGCTCGATGCCGGTCTCATTGCCGTGGAACAGACTAAATACAGCATCAAGGGCCGCGAAGTCAAGATCTACACGCTCACAAACCAGCTGCTGGTGGTTGCACCCCGCCAGTCCAATGTCCGCTCGCTCCTCCTGAAGTATGCATCCCTGTTTGGGATCGTTGCGGTTGCATCTGTGTTAATTGCGGCCTTTACTCCGCTTTTCGGGCCGGGGAGCATGCTCCGTGGCAGCGCGAACACAGTGAATATGGCGCCGGAATATGCGATGAGATATAATACAGACGGGGCAGGTGTTGCCAAGGCAGTCAGCGAGAGCGTGGCCCAGAATGTAACACATGCCCCGGAAGTGCTGACTGCCGGAACAAAAGGCATGGCGGACACCTGGGCGGCGAATGCATCATCGGTAACAACTGCTGCACAGCAGCTCCCGCTGCCAACGCCGGTCCCGACAGACATGATACAGGCGATCCCCCCGGGTCAGGGAGAGTATGTAAGTTATGGCGCCGGTACGGTCGTCGCGGGGCTCGACCCGGCCTTCATGTTCTTCCTTGGAGGCGTGCTCGTAATCTTCATCCTGCTCTGCTACGAAGCATGGCTCTTTAAGAAGAATAAAAAATAATTTTTCCCTTTTTAACCATGCGATGCCCCGGTTAACGGGAACNGCAGGTATCCCAGAGTTAAAATTTTGTTTATGGATGATCTCNTCAGGAAAAAGGAATAATTATTTCAGCAGTTTCCGGATCGCAACTTCCTGACGGGCGGCGTTCTCATCTTTTGGATCGAGTTGGCGGAGATACGTGTAAATTTCAAGGGCCTCCTCGTTTCGCCCGACTTTCTTGAGAACAAACGCCTTGTAATGCCATGCAGCAACAGAGGTGTCATCGAGGGTTAACGACTGGTCACAGGACGCCAGTGCATCGGCACACTTGTTCCTGCTTGCCTGGACTTTTGCCCGCTTCAGCCAGACTACCGGATTATCCGGATTGAGTTCCAGCGATCGGGCATATGCCGCATCCGAGTCCTCGTACTGGCCGGTCTTTTTGTAAGAATCTCCAAGTGAATTCCATATCGCCGGCGTTTCGATACCGAGATCAATCGCCTGCTGGTAAGCCTGTGTAGATTCCCTGAATTTTCCGGATCTCATATAAAGGTCGGCAAGTTCAATGCGAAGCCCGCCATTATCACTATCGGTTTCAATTCTCGAAACACAATCATCGATCTGATTCGCAAGAGTTACCGGTTTCATGTCGGTGCGATCAACCGCAGGTGTTTCTTCAGGTTCCGTCTCTTCCTCTTCCATGAGGTCATCGACCGACCCTTTAAATGATGCTGGCTGCTGTTTGCTGGAGCTGATAAAAAAATCTTCACTGCTTCCCGGTACCGGAACTGTTTCTGCGCTCTTCTTTGGCAGGCTTGCTGAAGTCTTACTGACAATATTTGAAAAATCTGGTTCCGGCGTTGTTTTTTCTGCTCTTAAGGGTACTGATGCCTGTAGTGCAGCTGTTTCTGCGCTCTTCTTCGGCAGGCTTGTTGAAGTTTTGCTGACAATATTTGAAAAATCTGGTTCCGGCGTTGTTTTTTCTGCTCTTGAAGGACCTGATGCAGGTACCGGTGCTGCTGCCACGCTATTCTTCTTCGGCAGGCTTGCTGAAGTTTTACTGACAATATTTAAAAAATCTGGTTCCGGTGTTGTTTTTTCTGCTCTTGAAGGACCTGATGCAGGTACCGGTGCTGCTGCCACGTTATTCTTCATCGGCAGGCTTGCTGAAGTTTTACTGACAATAGTTGAAAAACCTGGTTCCGGCCTTGAATAATCTGCTCTTGAAGGAACTGATGCCGGTACNGGTGCTGCTGCCACGCTTTTCTTCTTCGGCAGTTCTGTCAACGATTTGCCCACAAGACCGGAAAAATTGTTTTCCTGTACGGAATTTTCAGTCTTAGCAGGAGCAGATGCCGGAGCCATGCTGATTTTCATCTGGAGGTCTTCCAACGATTTACTCACCAGATCGGAAAAATCGTGTTCCGGAACAACATCCTTAGTACTTATGGGAATAACTGCCGGGCCGGATTTTGATGGATCTGAATTTTTTATCGTATCCAGCAGGGCACGGTCGTCCAGTCGTTTTGGTACAGGGCGGGGAGAGAAGGGTCGTTTCAGGAGGGGGGTTGAAAGGATCTGGATTTGGAGGATCTGCTGCCGGACGCGGGTAGCGGTCTTCTCATCGGTTTTTTTCTTGATTTCTTCGTAGGCCCAGTTAGCAATCTCCTCGAGGTCAGATTGTGTGATAGCCGAGGGATCCTTCTTGAGCTGGAGCATGCATTTTTTATACAATAATGATGCGGATATGCCAATCTCCGCTTGTAACACTCCCGTCAGATCAGACTTAAAGCTCATTCACTCAAGTCCGCATTCACAGCCGCTTCCGATTTGCTCTGCATCGCTTTGAACGCGGTTATCATTCTGGGATTTTGTTTCGGCCATTGTAATCTATGAAGAGTTTGTCTTAAGAGATAATATTTTTTCGCTTAATTCCGGATTGAAACCGACAATTAAATTGAAAATTGAAAGAAATTCCTTGGTGATTCATGAATCCCGTGATGCCATGGGGGAAAAGACGTATAATAATTTTAATTATCAGAATCTTTTTAAGAGAGATACCAGCAGGAAAGGGAGTATTATGATAAAACCGGTGTGGGTCATGCTCATCCTTCAAGGCAATGGCTTTCAGAAAAAAA
>JGI20214J51650_10001528_pt1 | contig 14699 bp, 10 predicted proteins | sample WetSurMetagenome_FD_51650 | JGI IMG/M metagenome (IMG submission 51650) | reverse complement strand
GATGTACATAAATGTCAAATGATTCAGCCTGAAGCAAAAGATTGGTAACCGCCATTCCTGTATCATGGAAAGCATATCTGTTTGGTCTGCCGCTAAAAGAAAACTTTGTGCGGGCCATGCTGATGGCAAGTGCATAAGCATTTCTGGCCCAGACTTTGTTTCCATCTGCAAGGAATGAAACATATTCGTTGAATATTTCAGGTTCATCCTGGGTGGCATAAACAAAAGCCCAGGGCTGTTCATTATTGCATGACGGGGCACAGCTGGCTGCCTCAAACATAGCTTTCAGTTTAAATTCTTCAACCGGCAGAGATGAAAAAGCGTAAGGGCTCCATCTTTCCTGAATGATCTCAAGGATAAGTTCTTTTTTCATAATATTTTATTAATCCTGCATCAGGATCATATTGTTAACTGGTCAGGTTGAAAACCTTATCTGAATAATAAAGGTAAAGATATACGCCAACAAAAGTAATAATTTATAATTTCGCATGGTATGAAAAACAGTAACGGCAGATATGCAGGCCTCCTCGGGACAATAATTCTTCATCTTATTGCCGGAATAATTTTCATGTCACTACAACTCAGATCATTACAAAAAAAGATAATCTCTGAGTATGTTGTTGAACTGGCACCACCACCGGAAACAGCTCCTAAAATTGAAAAAAGTGCTGAGCCAGCTCCTTCATCGGTTGAGAAAGTTCTAAAAGGCGACGACGAGATGCTGAATATAGCCAGGAATCTTTCAGCAAAAGCTGATGAGAAGATAAATCCGGCTGATTATATCGATAAGGTCAAAGAGGAACTGATAAAAAGCGGAAAACTTGGGACTGACAATTACATAGATGATCAGAAAAAAATAAAAGATCAGGGTGATGATGCGAGCCTTGCTCTTCAAAAGGAAAATACAGATAAAAAAACTTTGGAAAAACCAAAGGCATCGCAGGAAATGGCTGCAAATTACAAAGGTCCGACAAGAATATACTACGATCTCTTTGGAAGGAATCACCTGTATCTGCCCATTCCAATCTACAAATGCGAAGGTTCCGGGAAGGTTGTACTGACAATTGAGGTTGACCAGAACGGAGTTGTTCAGAAAGCCCAGATAGTTGAGCGAGAAAGTACAGTTACCGATCAATGTCTGGTGGAAACCGCTATAAATACAGCTCTGCTGTCGAGATTCAATCCTGATTCAAATGCTTCAAGGATTCAGATCGGATCGCTGACCTATCAGTTTGTAGCTCAGTAAATCTGGTTCAAAATAGCAGATTCTGGCTCTGATATTTATATGGTTTTATCAGATCCGGTGAATTTTTTTCTGCTGTCTTTGAATTAATCAGAGGGCTTATAGTATGAGCTTTAAGAATTTCAGACGGACATGGAATCAGCAGTTTAAGAGCATCATCGTCTGACACTGAAATATTAATCCACGATGATTCTGCAGAAGGATCAAGAATCACAGGCATCCTTTTCCCCGAATTATGTATCTCAGCCATAAGATTGTTGGCTTCACATGTGACTATTGAGAATGTATTATAAACCTCTCCTGTATTACTCTCAACCCAGTCTTCATATATACCTGCAAATGAAACTATCTCATTATCTGCACGATAAATATACCATGGAATTTTATCTTTACCTGAGTGCTGCCATTCAAAGAATCCTTTAACAGGTATTATACATCTTTTTGACCGGAAAGAGGAAACAAAAGATGGTTTTTCGTTAATACTCTCAGACCTTGCATTAAATGTCTTGTATCTGATAAGATTTGCCTGATCAGTATCCTTAGTCCAGGTTGGAATGAGGCCCCATTTCAGTAATCTTAAACTTTTGGGATCAGAAGAACAGATTACAGGAAGAGAGGGTAGTCCGAAGGCATGATAATAGTAACTCGGCCTGTATTTATCGGGATCAATAAGGGTAGCTCCATATCGGTTTTCGAGCTCTTCCTTTATGAGGTTTACATTGACTGTAAAGCACATTTTACCTGATAATAAAATCCTTAAGAGATGCTTTCAGAGGAGTTGGCACTGTATAAGCGAACAGGTCGTATTGCGGCAAGGGGTCAATTCTTGAAATTACTTTAGTCATCATACTGCTTATGTACGAATATATTTCTGGTCCATTCCACGCACTGGAATTGAAAAGCACAACCCAGCTTAAGCCATCGGATTGTCTCTTCATCATCCCGGCGCTTCCGGGAAAAGAACCTGTTCTCCACCAGGTACCATCCTGAACTGTGGCTTTCCATCCGACAGGAGCAAATCCATTATTACTATCGGTCATAAATCTAATACTTTCATCAGAAAGGATATCGGGGCGTGATCCAAAACCATCCACAGAGAGAAGAAGCCGCATCAGATCAGGTGTTGTTGCCACCCAGGCACCAGCGCCTCCGAGAGTTCTGATATCATTTCCTCCGTAACATGGAGGAACCATCTCGCCCGTACCATAAATGGACGGTTTCAGTCTAAAATCAGATGGTATATAATAGGTTACTTCAAACGGAGTTTTCTCAGCAGGAAGGTTGCCGGCAATTTTCATATCATAGATGCCCAGCGGTTCAAAAATTGTCTGCCTGCAAAATTCTTCATATGACATTCCTGAAACCTTTTCAATTATCAGGCCAAGTATACTGTAACCAAGGTTAGAATAAGCTTTACCTTTTCCGGGAGTATAGTGGAGATTCTTATTAAGTGCATATCTTACAATGGTCCTTGTATCAACCGGTCCCTTAACTCCCATTGCCTGGGCAATTACTGTAGGCATAAACATCTGGTCACCATAACGTTGAGTCCAGCCTCCCTCGTGACTTAAAAGATGCTCTACCGTAATACTGTACACTCTTTTATCTTTCGGATTGCTGAAGTAAGGATCATTTAGAATACCTCTTGGGCCGAATACACTGTCGGTAAGTGATAATTTCCCCTGTTCCTTCAGTTTCATTATGCCTATTGCTGTAACCAGTTTCGATATACTTGCGATCCGGAACTGGCTGTATGGTTGAGTTTCGATCTTTGAGGCTGTATCAGCGTAACCAAAACCATGTGCATAAATAAGTTTTCCATCCTTTGCAATTGCTATTGAAGCACCTGCAATGGTCCATCTTTTTAAGAAAGCATTGATCGTAGTTTCAGCCTTCTCAAACTCCATTCCTGAAGAAGATTCATTTGTCAGCCTGACATTAGCCGGTACAAGTTTGTCAACCAGTACAAAATTATTTTCAGTTGCACCCGGGTTAATAGTAACCAGCGAAAGCATCAGCGCAATCAGCAAAATCTTAAATTTTCTTTCCAACTTCATTTCCCTTTATACGTGACAAAAATAAAAAGGATTCCGTTACTTCAATGAAGAATGTAATAATAATTACTATTTTAGAGGATAAAAGTTGATTCTGATAAAAAATCTAAAGATATTTAATGAAATTCAGTAGTAAGAAACGCATTATTATATCATCGGTTAATTTTGACATATGATTTGATTTGCAGTTGGTTGAAGTGATGATTAAAAAAATAACCCATGCCTGTATTTAAAAAAGATTCAAAAAATTAACTTTGTAATCTATGCTCCCAGAAAAAATTATAGATATCCGTATACCAATACTGCTAATCCTGCTTCTAATTCCATCGGGGGCTTACGGACAGGCTACCTTACCAGTAAAAGAAATAATTGACACATCAGATTATGTTCCATTGAGTTATCGCGGAGCTATCGACTACAATCTCATGATTGCAGCCTCCAAAGGCTATGCAAAAGAGACACTCAGACTAATTTTAGAAGGCGCTGATCTTTTTGTGGAATCAGAGGAAGGAGTAACTCCACTTATTTTTGCAATTTCAGGAAACCATGCCCAGGCTGCTAAAATTCTTATTGAATATGGTTCTGATCTGAATAAGGTTACCAAACGCGGAGAAACACCTCTTACAATAGCTGTTAAAAATGATAACCCTGAAATCACCGAAGATCTGATAAGGGCTGGAGCTGATATTGATCTGGCTGACAGATTTCAGGCAACACCTCTGCATNATGCATCGGTATCCGACAATTTTCGGATTGCCGATATGCTCATTTATTACAATGCAGCTATTGACAAGAAATCGGTGGAAGGTTCCACTCCGCTCATGGCTGCCGTATGGGCTGGAAATGCTGACATTGCCGATCTCCTGATCCAGAATGGGGCAAACATGGAGGCCAGGGACAAAGAAGGATTCACCCCTTTTCTTATGGCAGCACTTAACGGTGATACATTGTTAATGGATCTCCTCCACAAAAAAGGAGTCGATATATACACTGTGAACAAGTCTGGCCAGAATGCACTTGCATTGGCAATTATTGCAGATAAGGAAGATGCAGTCAGGTACCTTCTGAAAACAGGAAAAAAATGGAGCGAAAAAATAAATGATGCTATCAGTCCATTCACTATTGCCTCAAAGTACAGGCGAAAAAAAATGATTGCTATTCTTAAGGAAAATAATATTTCAGGAAATCTTAATTATGAAATCGATCAGGTTGATATTAAGCTATCCACAAAATTTGTTTTACACGATATTTATACCGGAGCAAGCTTCTATTTCAGGGAACCTTATCTGAACGGTGGTATTATCCTGGGTCTTGATACTAAATTATGGTATACGAGGGTTTTGCTGAAGGAATCGGAACATTATTACTATCAATACTGGAATAAAGCAACTATCGCATATGCCGGGGTTTTCAAGGATTTTGCCCTGACTGACTATGCTTTCAAAGGAAATTTCAGCATTTCGACCTCATTAACAGGAGCATATTCATTTGGAAATGAATTCAAAGGAACTCTGATATCTCCAAAAAACAAATTCATGATAATTCCTTCTGCTGCAATAAAGTGGACGTTTAAAGATCTGTCAATTCACTTAGGAACTGAGTATATGAAATCCGATTTTTATCGGGCCGGACCTCTGTGGTTCAGGCTTGGTGCTTCATACACTCTGTATTTCAATAACTTAAGGACAAACGGAAAAACATTAAAGTGGTATTAGATAAACAGATGAAAATAGTAACCAAAACAATACTGGTAATATCGTTAATTTTCAGTCTTTCATGTGAAGATCAGGGAGTAATTATTAAATGTCCCGACTGTACTGCAGATGAACCTGAACTCGCAGTGCTCGATATTAAACTTGATGCCGCCACTTCAGGATACCCTACACTGGTAAAAGTTTATGAAGGAAATATTGAAGACAGTGTCGTATACAAGACAATCCGTACATCTGTTACAAGTACTACAGCAAGTGTATCACTTAATAAAAAATACACTGTTACTGCTACATATTACAAACCTGATAATTACTACGTGGCAGTAGATGCTGTTACACCGAGTGTAAGATACGATAAGACTCAGTGTGATAATCCCTGTTACTTTATATACGATAGAGTTCTTAATCTCAGACTGAAATATTAAAATTGATTTTCTGCAATAGATTACCTGTTTTGAACAAGTATCCCCATGCTCAGGTCAATCTGAATTTGAGGAATCGGGAAAGTGACATCCTCGTTGCCAACAATAGCATCACCATACATAGAACGGCCCCATGACATTGTCCTTTCATAATTAAGGGCTCTGTTTAGTTCAGTAACAGTAATTCCCCAACGGTTCAGGTCAAAATATCTGTGTCCTTCCTGTCCCAGTTCGAGTTTTCTTTCCATATGTAATATAAGGCGTGCATTATCCTGAGAACCCAACGTGGAATACTGACTTATTACATAATTCGCTGCCGGTGTCGTTGTAGGTAGCCCGTTTGCATCAATTTTCATTACAAAACCCTGAGGATTAGCTGCCCTTGCTCTTACCAGGTTTATATTCACGAGAGCACCGGCCAGGTCATTGGTTTCAATCTGGCATTCAGCGATCATTAACAGAACATCCGCAAAACGTATCATCCGGTAACCATTGGCAGTAAAACCACTGGTCCAGCTGTTAGACTCAGTAAATTTCCCCTGCTGGGATAATTTATAAACCTGCTTTTTAGGGCTGTAGGGTCCCGCATAAGACTGATCGCGAATCCAGTCTGCACCTGTATGAAGCCCCCAATCCCAGTAAGGAATTCCTCTTCTTCCAACTGACCAGTCGAGTCTTGGATCCAACGGACCGGAATCGGGAACAAACCCTGCGTCAGAATATGAAAGTCCTGTGACCGGATGCTTAGCCGGGTTGGCGGGTAATCCCATATCATTTTTCACAGGCTGGTTATTATAAGAGAAATCTAGAAGTGGAAGTCCACCTGATGTTCTGAATGAATTTACGAATTCCTGGGTTGGCTGGAAGAAGCCACAGCATCCTGCCGGAGAGGCACCGGTTTTATATGGAAAATTAAGTACCTCACCGTATCCTCCATTCAATCCTCCCGATCCGTCATTAACTGAATACTGAACAGTATAAACTGCCTCAATTCCATTGCGGTTCGCTATATCAAAGATCTCTCCGTAGGTTGGCGCAAGGCCAATAGGTGAACCATCGGGTTTTGTGCCGGTTTTTGCCTGCTGAAGCAGAGGAAGAGCAGCAGCATAATCGTGACTCATCTGCATTAATGCTTTGGCAAGAAGAACTTTCGAAACAGTCCCGTTAAATTTTCCAACTGCGCCCATGTCATCAGGAAGAGTAGTACCCTGTGTCAGATCGTCAATAATTTTTGACCGGATATCAGGTTTATTGGATTGTATAACAGAATCAGGCTTTTCATTTATATATGGAACCATCTTCCACATCCTCCATGCTTCAAAATGATACCATCCCCGCAGTGTCCTCGCCTGCTTCATTAATAACTCTGCTTTCGATGGTGAAATGGTACCTTGCTTTAGAGCTTTATTCATGACTATAATCGCACTGTTGCATCTTGAAATTGCTTCATATACTTCTTTCCATTTAATATTAAGAGAGTTTGTTGCCCAGAGATTTGAGGCCGACTCTGAAAAGTTCTGAATCCAATTATAATCTCCTGAATCACCTGAATCAGTCCCCTTATTGGCTTCCAAACCTCTTATTGAACCAAATAACCAGTTAGAAGCAGCGGATTCCCAGCCTCCGCTTACTGATGAAACTCCATCAAGCATTGAATAAGCTCCTATCAAAAGACCGTTTATCCCATTCTCATTAGCCAGGGTAATCTCATTTAGCTCACCTCCGGAAGGAGACTCAAGGAAACTCTTCCGGCATGAATTATTAATAAACAAGAAAATAATTACTGCTACGAACAACAACAGGTTCCTTTTCATTGGATAAGTTTTATAAGTTCTTCGACTTCACATTCAGGTTAATTTACTTTAGCTGAGCTAATTTAAAACAGCCATTTCAATCAATTTGCAGTTCTTAAGTAAATTTACAAATTTTTAGGAAAATATTATATAGTTTTATCTTTAACCTGTTTAATTATTTCTACACCTATATGCGACTAATTCTTTCACTTTCAGCAATAGTACTCCTGATAACATCCTGTTCACAGAATTCAGGACCGCTATTTTCCGGAAAATCATCTGAGGAAAAAGTCAGAAAACAGGCTCTCGTCATTGCTGAAGATTATGTCAGCAACCAATTAAAAAATCCAAAGAAAAATATATCAAAAGATGGCATAGTAGTAATTAGCGACAGCCTCAAGGCTTTTGTAATTTCTCCATCGAAGATACATATTGGCCTGATTGATGATGATTCCAAAAAGGATGCAATGGTATCGCTTGACTGTTTTGTAAATCAGTATCAGGTCACGGGTGAACATCTTATTATGCTTAATTCCGGGGGCAAACTCACTTTTAACAGGGGTATAGAATCCGATATGACTGTAATAGAAATCAAAGACAGGCTTATTACTGCCGAGATTCACACACATGCACGTAACTCACCTCTCTTCAATTGCAAGGCTTGCCTTGAAGTTGTCAGATACAAATTTAGTAACGGAGATCTTATAGAAACAAAATAAGGTACTTCTGTGTAAATACGCCTTAGTCTTTCAGGCAACGAACCGCGAAACCATATCTGAGATTCTCATCTCCCTTGAAGGTTCTGCCACTGTCAAATGATAATCCTCGGTTCCAGGCATCAAGGTTGTTTGCCGTTGAAGACCACCAGACTGCTCTTCCTCCTGCGAATAAAGGAAAAACTCCTGATACCATACGTATTCCTGATGGAACAGCACTGAAGTCAAAGTCATTGGTTGGATGACACATCGGATAGTCCCAAAAACCTTTTTCAGTTGACTTTAGCTTATCCCCGGCAGTTTCTTTCTCGCCAAGAAGTATTGTCATAGTTGTCCATTCATCATTTGATGGCACATGCCATCCTTTTGGACAGAGTTTTTTAGTCCCTACAGTGTACCAGTTATATAAAGCGCCCCGGAGATCTTTATTTTTAATGTCATTATTCATCCAGCAAAAGCCTGGGCTTTTCAGTTCCGACCATTTCTTATCATCGGGAACGTAAGGTATAGGTGTTCCGTCATTAAACTTGGTAGTTTTCAGGTTCTCAACGAGCCAGATTTGATTTCCAATTGAAGTTGAAGTATAAATATTTCCATCAGCATCCTTAACAGTTTGTGCATGAAGTCCTGTCATTCCTATATATGACAGGCAAACCAATAAAATCAAATATCTCCTTAGTTTTTTCATACTTATTTACCTTTTATATGATTCTCAAATACTGTTGCCTTTGACCTGTTAAAGCCGGCAACTATCAATGATGTATCTCCCTTGAAATAAAGCAGTGATTCGACCATTCCCTGAAGCAATATTCCACTTTGAGACGGAGGAAGGACTTTAAATATTGGCTGATCAGTAACCTGATCCTTTCCATTGTTCAATAAAAGGATTCCCTTATTTGAATCATAATATCCAGTTGAAACATTGTAGGTATAATCATTTCCACCGATCAAAGCATCAGGCCAGCCATCTCCGTTGAAATCCTGAACCACAGTCTTTTTAACAGGTGCAATCTGTAACGAACGGGGAAGTTTTTCCCATCTGAATTTACCCTTCTCATTAAAGAGGATGTAACTGGAGGTTGTATTGACATCAAGCTTGAATAACAATCTTTTCAGGATATTCTCGTCAAACATGTCGTTGATACTGGCAAAACTGAAGGATAAAAAATCTTTATATTTTAATTCGAAAAAAACCGATTGCGATCCTAGTTCATCGAGGTAATCGAGAGGATATTCTGTCATCTTGCCTTTTTTATCAGGCCAGTATGCAGAAACAACCGGATCGATAATGCCATCACCATCAAGGTCGACTGCATATAGATTTAAGGGATATTTATCGCTGGCTGAATAACGATTATTCTCGCCAATATTTCCAACTATGTAATCCATATATCCATCTTTGTTGAAGTCGCCCTGAGCGAGAGAATACCATATTCCACGTTGACTATTTAATTCAGAAATATTCTGAGGGACAAGAGCTTTTCCCTGCATATTTTTAAAGAGAACAATTGAATTCCATTCCCTCGCTACAAGAAGGTCCTCCCAACCGTCGTTATCATAATCGGTCCATATTGCATCTGTTACCATTCCAAGGTTTAGACGAAAAGCAGAGTCGGCAACGAACCTCCCGTTTTTATTTATAGCTACCCACGAATGGTTTGCATACGGAAACAGTCCTTTTTTCACTCTTGATCCTATGAACGCATCAACATATCCGTCGTGATTGAAGTCACAGGTACGCACAACGGAAGCAGGAAAACTTGGAATAGGAAGCTGGCTTTTTTCAAAAACACCTTTACGGTTGTAATAAACGTAATGCTTATAATCAGTTTCATTCGCATTTTCGTAACCGCCTGCAACAGCGATCATGTCATTTTTCCCATCATTATCAACATCAACTACAGCCAGATCAGCCTCGGAAAAATCCTTTTTTTCAGTTAACCCTTTAAAGTCTGCTTCCTGAAATCCTTTGCCTTTTCTCAGGTAAACAGCTGTTGGTAATACATTTGTAGCTCCAACAATGATATCATCACGGCCGTCGTTGTTTATGTCGCCTTCAGCCATCCTTGGCCCAATCTGCGAAAATTTATGAGGCATAATTTTTTGTGTCAGGGAGTAATCATTAAAGTCATTCTGAATGTGCTCATAATTAAAAGCATTTTCGCGCTTGTTGAATAGAAGTCCGGGAACAATTAGATTCTTATTACCGGTATGATCAGGCACTGAATTCAATTCGGTAATCTCAATCGTCTGGTTAGTTTTTAAATTTTTAACCATAGTAATATATCCAGTGGCAGGCCATGTAACTTTCACAGAATCAATGTGGGTTTCTTTTCCTAACCCAAAATGAATAACAGGGTCAATTGAGGAAGCATAACCCCTTGAGAGAAAATGCTCATCCATCTGATAATGTCCATTGCTCCATAGCTCAGTTTTCGCACCAAGAGCCATTGAATTTGCGCCTTTTCCCAACAGCTTTATTCTCAAATAATTCGCATCCTTCACTCCCCTTTCTACTGTATAATTCCTTAGTATAAAAGCTTTATCATTCAGGTTGTCACATACATAATCAAGATCGCCGTCATTATCCAGATCCACGAAAGCTGCCCCATAAGAGAAGGAAGGATCTTTCGGAAGCCAGTCATTTCTTTTTGTAAAACGAAGATCACCAAGGTTTTCATAAGCATAATTAGGAATCTTAACAGCAGGAGCCATGCTCATAAGAACACTATCAGTCGTATAAAATCCGGCAGCAACTGTTTTAAATTTTGTCCAGTCTTTATCAGTCTCGTCCTTAGGATATCCATTGGCTATAATAAGGTCTTTGTCTCCATCGTTGTCATAATCAGCGAAAAGTGGCGACCAGCTCCAGTCTGTCTGATCAATACCCATTATCTGACCGTTCTCGCTGAACGGAAGCAATTCCCCATTAAGATATCCGTTGCTGATATGCATCATATTCCGTACGTATTGGGGCTCAAAATCAAATTTTGCATTATTCACATAATACCGGTATGCGAAACCATTATTAGTCTGTTTTCGCTTGTAGTATTTTTCCGGCATCATATCCAATGTGTACATATCCAGGTTTCCGTCGTTATTTACATCAGCCATGTCATTTCCCATTGAAGAACGTGACTGATATGACATATAATTTTTTATTTTATTTGTGAAAGTACCGTCGCCGTTATTAATATAGAGGATATCATTTGAGATATAGTCATTTGAGACATAGATATCGGGATAGCCATCCCCATTTACATCACCGACTGCTAGGCCAAGACCGAATCCTTCCAACCTGATTCCTGCTTTAAATGATACATTAGTAAATGTTCCATCTCCATTATTATGAAACAGGTGATCATTATTTTCTGCTGTTCCATCAACCACCTTAGCACGGTAATTAGTATTCATTCTTGAATTGACAGTATTATTCAAAACATACAAATCAAGAAATCCGTCTCTGTCGTAATCAAAAAATACTGCATCAACAGTTTTGCTTGTATCCGCAATTCCGTATTGTTCTGCCCTTTCAGTGAAAGTGGGGTCCTCATGTTTTTTACATCCATTATTTACCCACAGCCTGTTCATACGCTTTCCAGCCTGTACTTCACCTAATGAAGTAAGATAAACATCAGCCCAGCCATCGCCGTTAATATCACCAATAGTTACTCCGCTATACCACTGATTATCTGAAAGTCCTGCAAATTTATCGGTAATATCCCTGAATTTAAAGTTCCCCAGATTCAGATATACACGGGTAGAAACCTGGTTCCCTGCAAATATGAGATCCTGGAGTCCATCATTATTAAGATCAGCCACGCCAACGCCTGCTCCATTATATACATGTTCATACTTCATTATATTCAGGCTGTCAGTTTCAGTGATTTTATTATTGAATGTGACGCCTGTTTTATCGGAAGGCACTATCTCAAATTTGGTATGTTCAGTACATGATACTAATAGAATTGTATATAGAAGCAAAACATTTTTTTTCATATGTAGCGAATATAAAAATAAGTCAGTCAGATAATTATATAAGTTATGATTCAGAATACTATAGATTAAAAATCAGCCTCGTAAATGTATAAAAAAAAGTGGACTACCATTACAGCAGTCCACTTTAGAAATATTAAATAGATTAACTATTCTTAGTTCTGAGTCAGTTTACCATTACTAACGTCAATCTGGCTCTGTGGGATAGGATAAATCAAGTTACTGGTTTTAACTGTAGCACTTCCATAGAGAGCATTACCCCAAGGCATTGTTTTCTCATAAGTAAGAACTCTGTTACCTTCAGTTATTGCGATACCCCATCTGTTCAGGTCAAACCATCTGTGACCTTCCTGGCCTAATTCAAGTTTTCTTTCCATACGAAGGATTGTCCTGGCGTTATCCTGGGTTCCTAATGTTGTATAGTTTCCAATTACATAATTAGCAGCAGGAGTAGTAGTTGCTTTTCCTGTAGCATCAATAGCCATTACAAAACCAGCTGGGTTAGCAGCTCTTGTTCTGACAGCATTAATGTTAGCAAGTGCACCTGCAAGGTCATTGGTTTCAATCTGGCATTCAGCAAGAAGAAGGAGAACATCTGCATAACGGATCAAACGATAGCCGTTAGCTGTGTAACCTGATGTCCATGAACCAACTTCAGTAAATTTACCCTGCTGTGACAATTTGTAAACCTGTTTCTTAGGACTGAATGGTCCTGAGTAAGTCTGGTCACGAATCCAGTCAGCGCCTGTGTGTAGACCCCAATCCCAGTAAGGAATACCTCTTCTACCTACTGACCAGTCAAGACGTGGATCAAGGTTGCCAGCATCAGGTACGAAAGAAGCATCAGTATAAGCTAAGCCTGTAACAGCATCTTTAGCCGGGTTTTTAGCAATTCCCTGGTCATTTTTAACTGGGCTTGCATTGTAAGTGAAATCGATAAGTGGTAATCCGGAAGCATTTGTTCTGAATGAATTAACGAATTCCTGGGTTGGATTGAAGAAACCGCAGCAACCGCCTGGAGAACCGCCGCCTTTATATGGGAAGTTCAGAACTTCACCACTACCTGCGTTACTTCCGCCTGAACCGTCGTTTACTGAGTACTGAACTGTATAAACAGCTTCTACACCATTACGTTTTTCAATATCAAATATCTCACCGTATGTTGGAGCAAGACCAATTGCACCGCCGTCAGGTTTGGTGCCTGATGTTTTAACATATGTAAGAAGTGGCAATGCCGTTGCAAAATCATGATTGATAGCCATCAGAGCTTTTGCAAGAAGAACTTTTGCAACAGTCCCGTTGAATTTACCAATCTGTCCCATGTTATCAGGTAATGTGGTACCTTCTGTAAGGTCAGCAATAATATTAGGACCAATGTCGCCTGAGTTGCCTGCAGTGGCAGGGTCAGTTTTTTCATCCATGTAAGGAACATTTTTCCACATTCTCCATGCTTCAAAATGATACCAGCCGCGAAGTGTTTTAGCCTGTTTGATGTATGAAGTTGCCTGATCCTGAGTGATTTTACCAGCAGCTAAAGCAGCATTTGAAACTGTTATAATAGCATTACATCTGGAAATTGCCTCATAGAGTGACCTCCACTGGGTGTTAAGATAATCGTTGGTAGCGGTTTCAGTGTAGGTCTGGATCGGGTTAATATCAGGTTGGTCACCTGAGTCAGTACCTTTGTTAGCTTCCAAACCACGGATTGAACCCCATACCCAGTTAGTTGATGCAGCCTGCCATCCAAACTGGCTGTTTGCACCTCTCAGAAGTGAATACGCGCCAACCAAAAGGCCTTCAATTCCGTTAGCATTCGATAATAAACCGATGTCGAGGGAACCTGCCGGCTTAACATTTAGGAAATCCTGCTTGCAAGAAGGCCAAATTCCGGACAAAGCAAGGATTAAAATTAATGATATATACTTTTTCATATTATACCTTTATTTATTATTAAAAATTAACATTGAGACCGAAAAGTATTTGCTTTACAAGAGGATAGTTTCCAGCATCAACACCATGATTTACATCACCTCCACCAATTTCAGGATCAAGTCCGGTATACTTGGTTAATGTGAAGAGGTTAACTGCCTGAACATAAACACGCAGTGATTTCATGTTAATCTTGCTTGTAACACTTTCAGGTATGGTATAACCTAACTGTAAGTTCTTTAATCTCAGGTATGATCCATCCTCAATATAGAATGAGCATGACTGGGTGTTAGTTGAGAAGTTAGAACTGTTTGTAGCAATTGGAACTCTTGCACCAGTATTTGATGGGGTCCAGCTGTTATACAGGAGGTCTTTACTTTTCTGTCCCTGGAATGATGGCCAGAAATCAATCCACCATGAGTTCCAGTTATAGATGTCATTACCCTGTGATCCATAAAGGAATGCAGTCAGGTCAAAATTCTTATAGGTAAATGCCAGGTTAAATCCATAGGTAAATTTTGGGTTTGGGTTACCAATGAATGTTCTGTCAGATGGATCAATTTTGCCATCACCATTAAGATCTTTAAATCTGAAGGTTCCTGGTGCTGCACCATCCTGAGTAGCTGCACCCGATACTTCTGATGCACTCTGGAATAAACCCTGAACCTGATAGCCGAAGAAAGAAGAAACTGGCTGACCTGTCTGGTTTCTGATCAGGTTACCGATCCTTACGCTCTCTGAATCAAAATATTTGATACCATATTTACCTTCAGCAATACCGGTAATCTTGTTATTTACTGTTGTTAACACTACACTACCGTCAAAACCGAAATC
>JGI20214J51650_10001527_pt1 | contig 14700 bp, 27 predicted proteins | sample WetSurMetagenome_FD_51650 | JGI IMG/M metagenome (IMG submission 51650) | reverse complement strand
CTCTAATAAATTACCACTGGAAACAAAATTTATCATCAGACCTGTTGTACTCGGTACAACCGAAGAGAGTAAGGAGACCGAAGGTGAAAATTGAGGAAATCCGAGCTCTTGGCTCAGAAGAAATAATAAAGAAAATAGATACGACCCGGCAGGAGCTTTTTAATCTCCGTATGAGGCTATCAACAAAGCAACTGGTCAACCACCGGGCAATACCGAAGGTAAAAAGAGATATAGCCCGGATGGAAACGGTGTTAAAAGAGCGGACAGCTCAGCAGGACGGGTAAATTAGATGGATAATAAGCGCAGAACAAGAGTAGGTACAGTAGTTAGCGATAAGATGGACCAGACAGTGGTAGTCGCCGTCCAGAAACTGACACGTCATCGCCTTTATCATAAAACTATTAAAAAGGTAGTAAAATACAAAGTTCATAACAAGAACAATGAAAGCAAAGAAGGCGATACAGTAAGGATCGTCGAAACTCGTCCGCTATCAAAAGAAAAAAGATGGCGGGTAGCGGAAATCGTAAAGAAGGGTGAAACCGTAGAGGTTAAACCTACCGAAGTAGTATAAAGTCAGGACGGGCAAAGATGATACAGGCTTATACCAGATTAAAAGTAGCTGATAATTCCGGAGCCAAACTGATAATGTGCATTGGCGTACCCGGCGGTTCAGGACGAAAATACGCTTCGCTCGGTGACGTTATTGTCGCCTCTGTAAAAAAGGCTGTCCCGGATGCGGAAGTTAAAGAGGGGGATGTAGTACGCGCGGTAGTCGTGCGCTGCACAAAACCTCATCGTCGGAGGGATGGTTCTTATATCCGGTTCGATGATAACGCTGCCGTAATTATAACGGAAAAGAACAATCCCAAAGGAACGCGTATTTTCGGTTCGGTAGCCCGTGAACTAAGGGAAAAAGAATTCACGAAAATTGTGTCACTGGCACCGGAAGTATTATAAGGAAGACAACCGTGAAAATAAAGAAAGATGATAACGTACTGGTAATAGCCGGTAAAGATAAAGGAAAAACCGGTAAAATACGTTTCGCCTACCCAAAAGAAGACAAGGCGATTGTAGAGGGAATTAATTTCCAGAAGAAAGCCAGCCGGGCTCAGGGTACGGTCAAGCAGGGTGGTATTATCGAGCGGGAAGCCAAGATAAATATATCGAACCTGATGGTCGTATGCAAAAGATGTAATAAACCCGCCAGAATAGGGTTTAGAATTCTGGAGGACGGCCGTAAAGTTAGAATCTGCCGGGTTTGCCGAGAGGTGATAGACTAAATGTCACGATTGAAGGATAAATANATTAAAGAAGTAGCTCCGGCGTTGTTCAAAGAACGGGGTTACAGCAATGTAATGGAAGTACCTCACCTGAAGAAAATATCGGTCAATATCGGTATGGGTGAGTCGATCTCGAATGCCAAGGCAATGGATGCCGCGAAAGTAGACCTGGCTACAATAACAGGACAGTCAGCTGTAATCACTCGCTCAACAAAGTCCATTGCGAATTTTAAGCTCAGAAAAGGGATGCCTATCGGTTTAAAGGTAACTCTTCGCGGCGAACGAATGTATGAATTTTTGGATAGAATTACGAATGCAGTTTTGCCCCGTATCCGTGAGTTTCAGGGAGTACCACGCAAAGGATTCGACGGCCGGGGAACATATAATCTTGGTTTTAAAGAACAGACGGTCTTCCCTGAGATCGAGTATGAAAAGGTAGATAAAGTAAGAGGTCTGCAAATTACGATTGTGACTTCCGCGAGGACCGATGAAGAAGGCAGACGGCTACTTGAGTTATTGGGAATGCCATTTACTAAGGAGTAGATTTTAATAATGGCTAGAAAAGCACTAAAAATAAAGTCAGAGCGTCCCGCTAAGTACAAAGTCCAGCAGCATAACCGGTGTCTGTTATGCGGCAGGCCGCGGTCATACATCCGGCGTTTCGGTATGTGCAGGATCTGTTTTCGTAGATTAGCGCTGGCCGGGCAGATTCCCGGAGTAAGAAAATCAAGCTGGTAGGTGGTTGTAACAATGACTGACCCAATCGCAGATATGTTAACAAGAATAAGAAATGCCATCATGGTACGGCATGATTCCGTGGTGGTCCCGTCTTCTAAAGTGAAGCTGGCAATTGCCCAGATATTGAAGGATGAAGGTTTTATTACAGATTTTGAGTTAGCTAAAGAAAAAACTCAAAAGACGATCAAAATAAAACTGAAATATGCCGGGAAAAATCAGCCCACGGTAACCGGTCTGGAACGGATAAGTAAGCCTGGTTTACGAGTATACGTGGAAAAGGACGAGATACCGCGTGTGTATGGCGGTCTCGGTATCGCGATAGTGTCCACACCTAAAGGTATTATGACCGGACATCATGCATGGCGCCAGGGTGTAGGCGGCGAACTACTTTGTTATGTTTGGTAATTAAGAGGTGAGGCGTGTCTAGAATCGGTAGATTGCCCATAGTTATACCGCAAGGTGTAAAAATTAATATAAAAGAGAATGAGATCACCGTCATCGGTCCTAAAGGTGAGCTAAAACAGGTTATCAGTCCTGAAATAGCAGTGGCAGTTAATGATAACAAAATGGTTGTCAGCCGGTCCGGTGATGAAAGAAAAATACGTGCTTTACACGGACTGGTACGCAGTTTATTGGCCAATATGGTAACCGGGGTAACCAAGGGGTATCAGAAAGATCTTGAGGTTGTCGGTGTCGGCTACCGTGCTCAGATGGCTGGCAACAAGCTGGTACTGCGTGCGGGTTATTCACACCAGGTAGAAGTTGAACCTCTAGCTGGTGTCACTCTAGGCGTAGAAGGCACCAATAAAATCAAAGTAAATGGAACAGACAAGACAATTGTCGGCCAAATGGCGGCTAATATCAGGGCCATCAAACCGATTGATGACTTTAAAGGTAAAGGAATCAAATATACCAGCGAAGTTGCCCATCTAAAAGCTGGCAAGACTGGTAAAGCGATAGGTAGTAAACAATAATGAGTAAAGTTGATACTAAACAGGCACGTTTACACCGGCATGTCCGGGTCAGATCGAAGATCGAGGGTACAGACGCACGTCCCAGGCTCAGCGTATTTCGCAGTTTGAGTCATATTTACGCCCAGGTAATCGATGACGGTCAGGGGGTTACACTGGTTGCCGCATCGACTCTGGACCCTGAAGTTAAAAAGCAGATGGATGGGAAATCAAAGTCGGAACAGGCTAAAATAGTCGGTTCTGTAGTGGCACAGAAAGCTGCCGTTAAAGGGATCAAAGAAGTAGTATTTGATCGCGGCGGTTTTAGATACCATGGTAGAGTCAAGGCTGTGGCGGAAGGCGCTCGTGAAGCCGGACTCATATTCTAAGCGAGGTTGGCTAAATTGGCTAAAGAAATTATCAGTAGGATAGACGCAACTGACCTGGCTCTTAATGATAAGCTGGTCTATATCAACCGTGTAGCAAAGGTTGTCAAAGGCGGTAAGCGCATGCGATTCAGTGCCCTGGTGGTTACGGGAGATGATGCAGGTCATGTAGGCATGGGCTTAGCTAAAGCCAATGAGGTCCCGGAAGCAGTCACAAAAGCAGGAGCGGTAGCTAAAAAACACTTAATCAAAGTGAATATGACCGGAACCACAATTCCGCATCAGATCACAGCGAAATACGGTGCTGCTCAGGTTTTACTTAAACCTGCGAGTCCTGGTACGGGAGTGATTGCCGGCGGGAGCATGAGACAGGTACTGGAAGTCGCCGGAGTTAAGGACGTGATTGGTAAATCTCTGGGTAGCTCCAACCGGATCAATCTGGCTAAAGCGACGATTCTGGCATTAAGCCAATTGAGAGAAATTAAACGTACAGCAGTGCCAACACCAGTTGCGGGACCGTCCGAAATAGTAAAAGATAGTACTACCAAAGGTACATCTGAGGGAGCAGTAACCGGTGAGTAAAATACGTGTAATTCTGGTAAAAAGCGGCATTGGATATGCCCCGGTCCAGAGAAAGACGCTCAGAGCTCTCGGTTTACACAAGCTCAATAGTAGTGTGATTCATGAAGATTCCGCTTCTCTCCGGGGACAAATTAATAAAGTAAGACATTTAGTCAAAATTGAGGAGGCACAGTCGTGAGGCAGGATGAACTGCACCCCGCTCCAGGTTCAAAAAAAGCAGTGAAGCGTTTTGGACGGGGCTATGGCAGCGGCCATGGCGGCTACGCCGGACGTGGTTGTAAAGGTCAAAAATCTCGTTCCAGTGTGGATTTGCCACGCGGTTTTGAAGGCGGACAAATACCGCTAACCAAACGTTTACCCCAAAAACGCGGCTTTAACAATATTTTTCGAGTTGAATACAGCCTGGTAAATCTTTCGCAGCTCAATACCATTAAAAAGGATACCCAGGTAAATTTGGAAACTCTTGTTGCAGCCGGACTCGTCAAGACGATGGAAAAGCCGGTCAAAATTCTTGCCGTTGGCGAGATTGACCACCCACTGACTATAAAGGTAGACAAGATTTCAGCCGCTGCAAAAGCAAAGATCGAAGCGGCTGGAGGTAAAGTGGAGGAACCGGAGAATGCAGCAAAAGCAGAGTAGACCACGCCTGTTACAGGCAATGTTCGACGCTTTTCATTTGCCCGACCTTCGGCGTCGCATTCTATTTACTCTGGGCATGTTAGTTCTTTTCCGTTTTATTGCCCATGTACCGCTGCCCGGCATCGATCCGGCGGCCCTGCGTACTCTATTTGAAAATAANGCCTTACTCGGTATGCTGGATATGTTTAGCGGCGGTTCGATGCGTTACTTTAGCGTAGCAGCAATGGGCGTATATCCATATATTACCGCATCAATTATAATGATGCTGCTCGTACCCATTATTCCGAAGCTGCAGGCCATTTCACAGGAAGGTGAAACGGGGAAAAATACAATCAACCGGATTACTCACTGGCTGACTATACCGCTTGGAGCTATACAGGCTTACGGGCAGATTATCTACTTGCAGCGCGAGGGTGTCTTTATGGCTACCTCCTCTGGTGTGCTGCCGATGACAGCGATGATTATTTCTATGATCGCCGGTACCATTTTCTGCGTATGGCTCGGCGAACTTATTACCGAATACGGTATCGGCAACGGTATTTCAATTATTATCTTCGGCGGTATTGTAGCCGGACTGTGGCAGATCGTCGGAACAGGACAGGCCGCCATCGGGTCTAATGTATTGGGATTTATCGTTTACATACTTATTATCATTGCGACAATAGTCCTGATCGTTGTGTTTACGGAAGCACACCGGCGCGTGCCTGTACAATATGCCCGCAGTGTTTTCCGCGGCGGCAGAATGTACCGCCAGGGCGGATCGACTCATATTCCTATGCGTGTAAACTCAGCAGGAATGATTCCCTTGATATTTTCCATGTCGATAGTGCTTTTCCCTGGCGTTGTCGCCAGCTACTTTATGAATTCGTCAGGGTCAACACCCAATTTTGCCAATCATATCTATAACATATTCAATTCCAGTGCTGATCTGCCGTTAGGTATCGTATACTGGGCTTTATACTTCCTATTTACAGTAGGTTTCACATTCTTCTATACGGCGGTTATATATCAGCAGCAGGACCTGCCCGGTACATTGCAAAAACAGGGTGGTTTTATACCGGGTATACGTCCCGGCAAGCAAACGGTCACTTATTTGAATTTCGTAATTAACCGGATCACCTGGGCAGGAGCGTTGTTCCTGGGTATCGTAGCTATCATGCCGTTTATTGCACGCTTAATTACTAACGTTTCATTTGCACAGCTATCAAGTACAGGTCTAATAATCGTTGTCGGTGTTGCTCTTGATACGATGAAGCAGATGGAAGCACAACTGGTAATGCGGCGTTATGAAGGGTTTATTAAATAAGGCCTTTTGCAAAAAAGCGAGATAAACAATATGTACGTAATTTTACTTGGAGCACCCGGAGCTGGCAAAGGAACTCAGGTTACTAATGTAGCTGAGAAGCTGAAATTAGTTCAAATCTCTACCGGTGATCTTTTTCGTCAGGCGGTGGCCAAAGGCACAGAGCTTGGTAAGCTGGCACAGGGTTTTATGAAAGAAGGTAAGCTGGTACCTGATGAAATTACGATTAAGCTGGTCATGGACCAGATGTCCGTAGTTGATACTGAGTCCGGTGTTGTATTTGATGGCTTTCCGCGAAGTCTGGCTCAGGCGGAGGCTCTGGACAAGGCCATGAAGGAAAACGCCAAAAAGATAAATCATGTAGTCTATATAAAGGTTTCCGAAGAAGAGCTGCTTAAACGGCTCAGCGGACGGTGGGTATGCCGCAGTTGTCAGACACCATACCATGAGGTATCATCACCTCCGAAAGTAAAAGGAAAATGTGATAAATGCGGGGGCGAGCTTTACCAGCGGCCGGACGATACCGTGGAAACAGTAAAAAAAAGACTAAAGGTCTATTTTGCCGAGACCGCTCCTTTAATCGAGTATTACCGGAAAGCCGGGAAACTGCTTGATATCGATGGAGAGGGAGAAATTGTCGACATAAGCCGGAGGATAATTACAGCCCTCCGAAAGGGTTAAATGGGGATTAATATCAAGTCCGAACGCGAGTTGGTCTCGATGCGTGAGGCAGGTAAGATTGTTGCCGGAGTACTGGATATATTGAAATCCAGGGTACAACCGGGAATAACAACTAAAGAGTTGGATGTAATCGCAGAACGAGAAGTTAAGAAGCTGGGAGCTGTTCCATCGTTTAAGGGTTATCGGGGATACCCGGCGAGCATCTGTGTATCAATTAATGATGAGATAGTACACGGAATTCCAGGGAAACGAGTCCTGAGGGATGGTGATATAGTTTCACTGGACTTCGGTGCGATATATAATGACTATCAGGGCGATTCTGCGTTAACGGTAGGATCAGGAAATATCGGCCCGGCGGCAGGCAAACTGATAGAAGCAACCAGTGGAGCTCTTCAAGAGGGAATAAAGGCAGCGAGAGCCGGCTCAAGGTTGAGCGATATCTCCAATGCCATCCAGGTATATGCCGAGGGCAAGGGATTCTCTGTAGTAAAGCAATATACGGGACATGGTATCGGGAGAGAAATGCACGAGGACCCGCTGATTCCTAATTATGGGCCACCCCATGCAGGGCCAATATTAAAAAAAGGTATGACATTGGCGATAGAGCCGATGCTAAATATCGGAACTTGGGAAACAATGGTCGATAATGACGGCTGGACCGTCAGAACGATGGATGGTAGTCTGTCTGCACATTTTGAACATACCATTGCCATCACGGTAGGTGATGCTGAGGTGTTAACTACTTTGTTATGAGCAGAAGTGCAGAAAAGGAGTCTATGGCTAAAAAAGAGGCTATAGAGGTTGAGGGGATAGTGGTTGAGCCTCTGCCAAACGGGATGTTCCGTGTGGAATTGCCGAATGGACATAAGGTACTGGCTCATATTTCCGGGAAGATACGGATGCATTATATTAAGATTTTGACAGGCGATAAGGTTATTGTAGAATTATCTCCCTATGACCTTACACGCGGCAGAATAACATATCGGTTTAAGTAAAACGAGGATAAAATGAAAGTAAGAGCTTCTGTAAAAGTAAGATGTGAAAAATGCAGGGTAATCAAGCGGCATGGTGTCGTTAGAATTATCTGCGAAAAGGCCAAGCACAAGCAGCGGCAGGGTTAGTCAGGAGGATATGTAAAATGGCACGTATAGCCGGTGTTGATATTCCAAGAAATAAACAAATCTGGGCTTCTTTAAGGTATCTTTACGGTATCGGTACAACATCGAGTTACAAAATTCTCGATGAAGCTAAAATCGAACCGACGACGAAGACCGAGAACCTGACTGAAGATGAATTAAATAAAATCCGCGATATTATTTCGCGTCAATTTAAGGTAGAGGGTGATGTCAGGAAACTGGTTAGCCTGAATATTAAACGTCTCATCGAGGTGGGCAGTTACCGTGGTATGAGACACCAGCGCAGTCTGCCTGTACGCGGTCAGCGCACACGCACCAACTCGCGTACCAGGAAAGGACCGCGCAAGACAGTGGCTGGCAGAGGCCAGAAGCGCGGCACGGCGAAGACGTAAAGGAGTGTACAGTATACAGTTGTCAGTTACCAGGTTATTCTGAGAAATAAATATTAAAGCTTCCTTGTAAACTGTAAACTTAATACTGATAGCTGATAACTTTATTTGAGGGGGACATATGCCTGAAGAAAAAGAAAAGAAAGAAAAGAAACCAAGAACAAGGGGTAAAAGACGAGAACGTAAGGCTATCCCTGTTGGTAGAGCATTCGTACAATCGACTTTTAATAATACGATTGTTACATTGACCGACCTGCAGGGTAACGTATTGTCATGGGCCAGTTCAGGTACCAGCGGTTTTAAAGGTTCCCGGAAAGGGACGCCATATGCCGCACAACTGGCGGCCAGAGATGCGTGCCGTAAGGCTATGGATCATGGATTACGTCAGGTAGAGGTATGTGTAAAGGGACCGGGCAGTGGCCGTGAGGCAGCAATTCGTTCTTTACAGAGCTCCGGACTTCATATCACCAGCATCAGGGATATAACACCCATACCGCATAACGGATGCCGCCCGCCAAAGAAGAGGCGTGTCTAGGATATTAATTCGAAGTTCGAAATTCGAAAAATAGTGTATGGTGAATTTTCAGTCAGGATTTCATAAAACGAGGTAAAAATGGCAAGAAATATTGGACCTACCTGTCGGCTTTGTCGACGCTGCGGTGACAAGTTAATGTTGAAAGGCGATAGATGTTTTACACCGAAATGTGCCGTAGACCGGCGGCCTGGTAGCCCCGGTAAAGCCCAGGGCAAAGGTAATCGCCGTAGAATGTCGGATCGTGGCACGCAGTTGCGTGAAAAACAAAAAGCCCGTTATACATATGAAGTAATGGAGAAACAGTTCCGGCGTTTTTTCAGTATTGCAGAAAAGCAAACTGGGAATACCAGTAATACGATGCTGATCATGCTGGAAAGACGTCTGGATAATGTGGTCTACCGGTTAGGGTTTGCTGATTCCCGTTCTCAGGCACGCCAACTGGTAACTCACGGCCATATAACACTCAGCGGGCATATGACAAATGTACCTTCTGCTTTGGTTAAATCGGGAGATACAATAGGTTGGAAACCCAGCAGTGCTAAATCGGAATACTATAAACTGATGATGGAACGGATTGAAAGCAAAATGATGCCGAACTGGTTAGGTCTGGACAAACAGAATATGGTCGGTCAGGTTATATCGCTGCCTGCTCCTGCGGATGTCGACGTCAAATTTAGCGGTAAAGCTATCGTAGAGTATTATTCACGGTAAACCGCTAATAAGGAGGGCGACCTTTGTCTCGATTAAATGTATCTAGAATTGAAGCATTAGAAACTACTAGTAGCTATGGACATTTTATTTGCGAGCCGTTGGAAAAAGGGTTTGGCATAACCATAGGCAACGGTGTTCGCCGCGTGCTGCTCAGTTACTTGACCGGTGCTGCCATTAACCGTGTAAAGATCGAGGGCGTGCAGCATGAGCTATCGGTAATACCTCATATCAAGGAAGACGTGACGGAGTTCCTTTTAAATGTAAAGGCAGTACGCTTGAAGTCACTCACCGGACAGGCGGGCAAGCTGATTCTGGAAGTGGAAGGTGAAGGACAGATTACCGCCGGCGACATTAAACCATCAGCAGATTTTGAAATAGTAAATCCGGAACAATACTTGGCGACACTCGACTCTCCGGAAGCTAAAATGACGGTTGAGTTTGATGTTGAGCTGGGAGAAGGGTTCCGGCAGGCAGAGTCAAATGCCAATTTACCCATCGGAGTGATTCCGGTGGATGCTATCTTTACTCCGGTCAGGAAAGTGAACTATTCGGTGGAGCCGCTGCGAGTCGGACGTGAAACCAACCGGGAAAGGTTACATTTAGAGATATGGACAGATGATACACTGGCTCCATCCGATGCATTGAGCCGGGCGGCAGCAGTGCTTGTCGAACAGCTGTCACCATTAGTCAGCTATTCCAGGATTTCTAAAGTTGAAGCCGAGACAAGCCCGACTTTACCGACAATCCCGGAAGAGATTTTTAATAAACCAGTAGAGCAGCTTAACCTTTCCGTTCGTACGATGAACTGTCTGAGACGGGGCGGTATCTCCACTGTTGGCGAATTAACGACAAGGTCGGAAAGAGATTTACTGACGCTGCGGAATTTCGGACAAAAGTCACTCAATGAGATTAAAGATAAGCTGATCGAAATGGGGCTGGCTTTGAAAACATCGCAAGTAGAACAAGAGGCAAAAGATGAGACATAATGTTGGTGGTAGAAAATTAGGTAGACCGACGGACCACCGTTGGGCAATGTATCGTAACCTGGTGACAGACCTGCTGGACCATGAGAAAATCCAGACGACAGAAGCCAAGGCTAAGGAAATCCGTGGCATGGCTGAGCATATGATAACACTCGGGAAAGATGGTTCCTTGAACGCACGCAGGCAGGTTCTTGGTTTCGTTTATGAAGAAAGAGTGACCGAGAAGGTATTTAAAGAGATTGCTCCGCGGTTTACGGAACGTCATGGCGGATATACCCGTATTACAAAGCTGGCACCCCGGCAGGGCGATGGTGCCTCTATGGTCCAAATAGAGTTGATTAAATAACCGGTGACGGAGAGGTATACGGTGAGGTGGAAAATACTCCCGCCAAAATAGTCCTGATAGTAGAATATGATGGTACTGATTATTTCGGTTTTCAATTACAGGCTAAACATCCGGACCAGCCAACTATTCAATTGGAGCTGGAAAAGGCAATATACCATCTTACTGGGGAGGAACTCAGAGTGATAGCCGCCAGCCGGACAGATACCGGAGTACATGCTGAGGGGCAGGTGGTGTCATTCAGGACAAAGTCATCAATTCGGACACGGTCATTTGTTACCGGACTCAACCATTTTTTACCTGAAGACATAACGGTGATTGCAGCATATAGAGTAGATGCCTCTTTTGATGTGCGGATTGAAGCAGTAAGCCGTGAATATAACTATTACATATTGAATAGAGATACACGTTCCTCATTGAGAAGGCGTTTTAGTTTCCAGGTACCGCGAAAACTCGATGCAGCAAGTATGGACAGAGCGAGCCACGAACTTGTGGGCGAGCATGACTTAGTTTCGTTTACAGGAGCTCTGGGTACTCGGATTAAGACAATCCGGCGGGTTTCACGCTCGGAAGTGGAAAGTAAGAAGGATATGCTGGTCTTCCATATGACGGCTAATTCCTTTTTGCCCCACCAGATACGCAATACGGTTGGAGCATTGCTGCAGGTGGGCATGGGGAAGATGAACGTCAGTGGTTTTTGTGATATTATGAATGCGAAGCGACCCGGACTGGCCGGACCAAGAGCACCGGCGAAAGGTCTGTTTTTAATGAAGATAAACTATGCCAAACCATTTGGAGAAGAGAATTAAGATGAAAACCTATAGTATCAAACTCGAAGACATTAAACGGGACAATCATACGATTGATGCCTCTGGACAGGTCTTGGGCCGTTTAGCTGCCAGGATAGCCGGTCTTTTAATGGGGAAACATAAAGTGTTGTTTGCCCGAAACATGGATACCGGAGATATCGTTACCGTCATTAATGCAAAAAAAATAAAGGTAACCGGACGTAAAGCAGAACAGATGACATATGTCCGCCATTCGAACTATCCCGGAGGTTTAAAATCTGTCAATTATGAAAAAATGCTTTCGACTCATCCGGATCGGATTATCGAGTACGCGGTTAAGGGAATGCTGCCGCAAAACCGTCTGCGAGCTAAAATGTTAAAGAGACTGCGCATTTATGCCGGAGAAATACCGGTTCCAGTGAAAGCAGTTCCGGCACCAGCTGCCGTAGAAGAAGAAAAAAGAGGATAATGTAGATGGATAAACAAAGTTATTTTTCCGGGACCGGAAGGCGGAAGACCGCTGTAGCACAGGTTAAAATCAACTCGGGTAGCGGTGCTGTAGTTGTGAACAATGCTCCCTTCGAAACATGGCTGCCCAATAACGAGCAGAGGATGGCTATTCTTAAACCGCTCATCGTTACTGAAAATGCCGGTAAGTTCAATGTCACCGTAAAAGTGACCGGCGGCGGTTCCATGGGACAGCAGGATGCTATTTGCCATGGTCTAGCCAGAGCACTGCAGAAATTTGATGATAACCTGAAAAATGTCTTACGGCAGCACGGACTGCTTACAAGGGATCCGCGTGCCAAAGAGAGAAAGAAACCTGGTCTAAAACGTGCCCGCAAGGCAGCTCAATATACCAAACGTTAGTCGGTACAACCGGAGAATTATAAGGAGGGGGCGAAGTTCCCCTCCTTTTTGTTTTCCATAGATAATTGACAGGACCGGGCTATCGAACCTATACTGCGTTTGGGTTTATCCCGTTAATATGAGTATTGAAAGTAATGTAACGCAACTCTTGAGCGAGATACCGCCCGGAGTTGAGCTCATGGCGGCGATCAAAGGTCGGACGGCTGAAGAGGTCGCCCGGGCGGTTGATGCCGGAATTTGCCTCGTCGGTGAGAACTATGTACAGGAAGCTGAGGGTTTATTCAAAGTAATCGGCAGCCGGGTACGGTGGCATTTTATCGGGCATTTACAGAGAAATAAGACCTCTAAAGCGGTCAGTTTATTCGATATGATAGAAACTGTCGATTCTCTGTCCCTGGCACAGGAAATCAACCGTCATTGCAGCAATGCTGGAGGACCAAAGCCGGTCTTGGTGGAAGTGAATAGCGGTCGGGAACCGCAAAAACACGGTGTATTTCCAGAGAATGTGGAGGGTCTATTACGTGATATTACGGTGCTGCCTTTTGTCAAGGTCTGCGGACTGATGACAATAGGTCCGGTCAGGGAAGACCCTGCAGAAATACATCCGTACTTCCGGGAAACCCGGCGTTTGTATGAAAACCTGGCCCGTTTAGCTTTACCCAGCGTAGCGATGAATTATCTGTCCATGGGCATGTCTTATTCTTACAGACAGGCGATTGAGGAAGGGGCAAACATAGTGAGGATCGGGAGAAAAATATTCCAGGAATAGCTGAAAAATTAAATCTCGGATACCCTTTTCTAATGGGAGATTGAGAGGGATTTAATATTAGGTCTAATTATAAAATAGAAATATTATAATCAATGTTAAATGAATAATGATAAGTGGCAAATTGAGCGTGCTACGCTCAATTATGCTATAATTTTCTGAAGGTATAATATTATGTCTACAATGTGGGAAAAATTAGAACAAATCGATAAACATTACCGTGAAATTGATGAGGAAATGGCGAATCCCGAGGTGATCACCGATCCGAAACGGATACAAAATCTCGCTCAACAGCGTGCCGGTATCGAGCCTGTTGTCGAAAAATACAGGAAATACAAGAGGACCACTAAAGAGCTTGAAGCTACCAAAGCGATGTTGAACGATAGCCCCGACAAGGATATGCTGGTACTGGTGAAAAAGGAGATCGATGAATTGACATCCAGAGAGGCTAAAATACTTGGGGAGCTTAAGGTAGCATTACTATCCAAAGACCCGAATGATGAAAAAGAGATCATTATGGAAATCCGGGCCGGAACTGGCGGTGAGGAGGCCGGACTGTTTGCCGGAGAGTTGTTCCGCATGTATAGCCGGTATGCCCAGACCAAGAACTGGGGGGTTGAGATCATCAGCAGCAGCGATGCCGGTGCAGGCGGCTATAAAGAAATAATATTTGAGATTAACGGCAGGGGGGCTTACAGCAAATTAAAATACGAACGGGGCGTTCATCGCGTACAACGGATACCCGTAACCGAAGCCTCCGGTCGTATTCATACCTCGACCGTGACGGTTGCGGTATTGCCCAAGGCAGAGGAAATAGACATCGCTGTTAATCCTGACGATCTGCGAATTGATATATATCATAGTGGCGGCGCCGGGGGACAAAACGTTAACAAAGTAGCTACGGCAGTACGTCTTACCTATCTGCCTACAGGTATGGTAGTGATCTGCCAGGACGAACGTTCCCAGTTGCGCAACCGCCAAAAAGCAATGGATGTTTTAAGGTCGCGTTTGCTGGATATTGAGAGACAAAAGCAAGAATCAGCCATAACACAGGACAGACGTTCTCAGGTAGGTACGGGAGAGCGCGCCGAGAAAATCCGCACTTATAACTTTCCACAGGACCGTATTACGGACCACCGGTACGCATTATCCTTCCATAACCTTCCGCGCATTCTCTCAGGCGATCTCGATGAAATTATAGAAGCTGTTGCTACCACCGACCAGGCGAAACAGCTTGAGGAACAAATGGTGTGACGCTGCGGCAAGCACTTCAGCGTGCCGGTATGGAGCTAACCGATCACGGTATAGAAAGTGCTCACCTGACCGCAGAGGTACTACTGCGGTATTCTTTGCGAATCACGAAAGTCCGGCTTTATCAGGACCTGGACGAGAACTTGAGTCCCAGGCANGAGTCAGCTTTTCAGACTTTTATTCAGCGTCATATCCNGGGTGAGCCGGTAGCCTATATTACCGGGCACAAGGAGTTCTANGGCCTGGATTTCATTGTCGATAACAANGTNCTGATTCCGCGGCCNGAGACAGAACTATTGGTGGAAAAAGTCCTGGAAATCGCAAAGATATTTCCATCAATTTCTATCGCTGACATCGGTACCGGGAGCG
>JGI20214J51650_10001526_pt1 | contig 14708 bp, 14 predicted proteins | sample WetSurMetagenome_FD_51650 | JGI IMG/M metagenome (IMG submission 51650) | reverse complement strand
TCCCGCCCTGGTGCACCATTTTCTGGCGGCATTCGGACGCGAGCAGCAAGCGCCACCCAAGGTGTGTGCGGTGGAGGCGCTGGAGCTGCTGTCGCTTTATGCGTGGCCCGGCAATGTCCGCGAGCTGGAGAACGTGGTGAAGCGTGCGGCGGCGTTGACGCCCACGGCGCTCATCCTGCCGGATCAGTTGCCCGATGCGGTCCGAAAGGGGGCGACCGCCGAGGCGGTGACGGCTGGTCCCGTGGACTTCCCGGTGGAGTGGATGCGCGCCGAGATGACCCGGCTCAAGGACACGGCGGACGGGCGGCTACATGCCCACTTCGTGGCCTGCGTGGAGCGGCCGCTCCTGGGGCTGATTCTCCGCCGGACGGGCGGGAACCAAGTGAAGGCGGCCGAGATTCTAGGAATCAACCGCAATACACTGCGAAAGCGTATCAAAGAACTCGACGTCTCGCTTCCCGGGAAGGGCGCTGATGGGGCTACCAACGACGAGCCGCGGAAGTAGGCCGTTGTCAAAGAATGACTTGACCAGAGAAATTCCTGAAACGGCATAAGGAGCCGTAACGAAATTACAAAAAATGGCCAAGGTATTTCGTAACGGCTCCTAAGCGAGTAGCAGGTCGGGCGCTCAGCCTGCGCCCAACCTGGTCGGGTACGGCGAAAGGAGTCTGGCCGATTTCGAGCGACGGAGCCGGTAGCGACTCGCAGGCGCTAAGCAACCCACTTCCGCCCAGGCTGCTCAAAAAGGTCCAGATGCAAGGCGGTTTGCCGGAGGCCGAGCGAGACGTACTGGAAGTACGTCGCAGTGAGTGCCGAGGCAAACCAACGCCGCAGATGGACCTTTTTCAGCAGCCGGCTAGTATTCGACCTTGACGCCGGCCACCGCCCACACCTCGAAGCCTTTTCCGCCGGTGACATTCAGTCCGTTCAGGGCGTTGGCGCTCGAAGGTCCCGCCAGCCGCTTGTTATTGCTCCCCAGCCAGAGAAGGTGCGGACCGCCGGAGAACGTCCACTTCCCGAAGCGAGTGGGAACGAACGTCAGCGGGACGTCCACCACGAACCCCACATCGGCAAAGCCAAACGTCTTATCCGTGAGCCCCGTGGTCGTGGCCACCTCGTAATATTTATCGAGGCTGAGCCCGACGGCGACGGGCAGGTGAAACCGGGCCGACCAGTTTTTGGCAAATTCGACCGCGTACCCCGGATCGATCCCCATTTCCAAATAGATCCCGCGGGCACCGCCGAACGCACCGGCCCCATCCGCGCCGCCGGAGGTCTCGCCGGCGACGAGGAGATACGGCGAGAGGGCGAAGTCTTGATCGCCCGGCAGCTTGAACGGCCAGATCCCGCTGTCATCGAAGCCGACCTTTCCAAAGACTTCCTGCACCTGGGCTGCCGAGCCGATGCCAGGATACGCGTAGAGATTCCAGCCGCCCTCGAGCGTTAACCGTTTGAAGAAGACCAGGCCGCCAGTCAAGTACACGTCCTGTTCGTAATAATTGGTGCGGATCGGCTCCGCGACCGAATTGAAGTGGGCGAAACCCGCGGCTTTGACGTATCCCGCCGTCAGGACATCCTTCTCGCCCCCCTCGTAGAGGGAGGCTTTGAGCTCCAAGTAGGGCTGGAATTGAAATCCCGCGTTGCTCTGCGCGATACCGCGGAAATAATACGACGTCGGGATGTTGAAGGATGCCGTGAAGGAGAACGCCCCGGTATTCGGAGCGGGCGGCGCGTCTGCCGGCCATGCAGGAGCGACGATCAGCGTACAGAGTGCGACGGCGAGAACTGCGGTGCGGCGCGACCAGATGGATGTCATGTCTTCCTCCCTCTGCGTGAAGCGCGTGGAAAAAAGAAACGCCTGCGGGTTGCGAATCCGCAGGCGTCGTTGCCTTCGTGACGACCAACGGCGGTCGTCGGGGTCTGCTGCGATCGGGACGGCGTGTGCGCGCGCCTGGTCAGTGGGGCGCCATGCTCACCTCGGCGGACAGGATGATGGCCCGCGCGATCTCGGTCATGGGACGCTGCGTGTCCATGCTCTTCCGGCGGATACGAGCATAGGCCTCGCGCTCGGAAAGCCCGCCCCCCTCCATCAGGAGGCCTTTCGCCCGTTCGATCACCTTTCGCGCCTCAACGCTCTGCCGCAGCACCTCGGTTTCCTGCCGCAGCGTCCGAAACTCCCGGAACCGGCAGACGGCCACCTCCAACGTGGTGCGAAGCGCTGCCGGCGAAATTGGTTCCACCAGAAACCCCATGACACCGGATTGGGCGGCTAACGCCAGGGTGGCCAATCCTGCCGCCGGGGCCAGTAGGACGACCGGGACTCCATGTTCTCCGGACAGGCGGTCGGCCAGGTGCATTCCTTCGCCGTTGCCGAGGGGTGCGGTGAGGATCGCCACATCGAGTGTCTGCGTGGCCGCGATCCGCAGTGCTGCCTCGGGACTGGCAGCCTCCGTTGCGACTTGGATGCCGGTCTCCGCGAGACTCCGTGTGACACGTGTACGATGCGCAGAATCGTCGTCGACCAGCAAGATCGAGTGTGTCACCTTCGTCGTCCTCCGCGTTGGAATCAACCGCTCGGATCGACCGCGGCGGCGGAAAGAAGCCCGCCGCGGTCGATCCCGGAGGACGCCTTAGACGGCCTGCGGCTTCTTGGCCGCGGCGAAGGCCGGTTCGGCCCTGGCGGCACGAAGCTGCGCGAACGGCGCGCCGCTGGAATGGCTCGGCACCAAGCTGAAGTCCGGGTAGGCCAGGGCGCCCATCTCGGGAATATCCAAACCTTCGATCTCCACCTCGGGTGCCACCCGCAGACCCATGACCAGGTCGCAGACTTTGAAGAACGCCCAGGAGACAGCAAAGATGAAGACCACGTTGGCGACTGTCCCGATAGCCTGCGCGATGAACTGGCCCGCGTCCCCGTAGAAGAGCCCGCGGACCGTTCCCGGCACCCCGTTAAAGGCGTCACCGTACACGCCGTCGGCGAAGAGGCCGACGCTCAGAACGCCCCAGGCGCCGCACGCCCCGTGAACCGAGATGGCGCCCACCGGGTCATCCACCTTCAGGGTCCGTTCCACGAAGAAGACGCTCACGCACACCAGCAGGCCGGCCACCGCCCCGATGAGGAAAGCGGCCACGCTGTTCACGAAAGCGCAGGGTGCAGTGATGGCTACCAGGCCGGCGAGCATGCCGTTCATGCCCATGCTCGGATCCGGCTTGCCATACTTCATCCACATGTAGAGGACGGCCACGATTGCGCCGGAAGCCGAGGCCAGCATGGTGTTGACGGCGACAACCGAGATCCGGAGGTCGGTTCCGGCCAGTGTACTGCCGGCGTTAAACCCGAACCAACCGAAGGCCAGGATGAACGCCCCGGTGATAGCCATGGGGAGGTTGTGACCCGGGATCGCGTTGGCGCTTCCGTCTTTGTTGAACTTGCCGAGACGCGGCCCGAGTACCAGGGCGCCGGCCAGTGCCGTGACCCCGCCCGTCATGTGTACGACCGAAGAGCCCGCAAAGTCAACCTGGCCGTGCCCCAGACCGAAGTTCTTGCCCAGGGTGCTCAGCCAGCCACCGCCCCACACCCAGTTCGCATAGAGCGGGTAGCTCACGGCGGAGATGAAGAAGGCAAACACAATGAAGGCGGAGAACTTCCATCGTTCCGCCATGGCCCCTGTCGGTATCGTCGCGGCCGTATCCATGAACACCATCTGAAAGAGGAACACGGCGAAGATCGCCGCGTCGTAGGAGACTCCGCTGAGAAAGAATCCTGTCGTGCCGAAGAGGCCGAACTCTCTCCCGAACAGGGTGATGCTGAACTCGTTGGCGAGATTGGCCGTGCCGCCCGACAGGGCGCCGATCGCGCCGACGCCCCCCATCTGCAGTGCGAATCCCGCGATCCAGAAGCCGGTCATACCCAGCGCGTACACCATGAAGTTCATCATCATGGTGTGAGCGGCATTCTTCGCTCGGGTGAGGCCGGTTTCCGCGAGGGCGAAGCCGGCCTGCATGAACATGACCAGGAACCCGGCAATCAAGGTCCACAGGAAATTGATGGAGATCTTGTTGTGGCCGACGGCCTCTGCCACTTCCTCCAGCGTGGGCTTGACCGGAGTCTTGGCGGTGATGTCCGCAATACCGCCGGTGGTCGCCCCGCTCGGATCGGGTTTCGGGGGCGGCGGCGTGGCGGACGTCTGCGCCGGCGCGGGTGAAGCGACCGCGCCCGGCGTCGTGAGGTCCTTGGGGGGATCATCGGCGCTCGCAACCACAGGCCCGCCCAAGGCAAACAGTGCGAGGAGGGCGACTACGGATGCCAATCGCAAGATCGCTGTCCACCGTTTCATGATCGGTCTCCTCTCCCGTCGTTGGGTTGTCAGATGGCCGCGTCGCCCGTCTCACCGGTCCGGATGCGCATGACGTCCACCAGATCGGTCACCATGATCTTCCCGTCCCCGATCTTTCCTGTGCGAGCGGCGTCACTTGCCACCTTGATCACTTCCTCAAGTTTCACGTCCGAGACCAAGATTTCCAGACGGACCTTCGGAAGAAACGTGACCGTGTACTCGCTTCCCCGATAGGTCTCAGTCTTGCCCTTCTGTCGGCCGAAACCCTTCACTTCCGTCACCGTCATGCCCTGGATTCCGATGGCCGTCAGTGAATCCCTGACCTCGTCGAGTTTGTGGGGTCGAATGATGAGATCCAGCTTCTTCATGCTTACTCCTCGCGTGGGACGCCTCGCCGTCAAACGAACGATCTGATGAATGGCAAGAGGCGTGCCGCAGTGAAAGAACAGGTGGGCGATCTTCGGTAACTTCTCGCCGACACGCATCTTCCCGGAGAACGTGTGAAGAGGATTTGGTCGACCTGCGTCCGCGTCGTGCCCTACAAAATTCGTCGGACTCGACAAAAACGTTTGATGTGACAAGCGTAAAGAGTGTGCGGCGAAAGAGAATCGGCCCACCGCAGCCGGTCAAGCCTTCCGGTCCAGTCGATGGTCCCTGGGTGGATGCTGTCCGGAGGGAGCGGGTTACGAAACGGGTTGGAACGACCTGACGATCTGGTGTCTGCGAAGCCGGTAGGCAAGCTGGCGCGGGGTGATTCCAAGGACTGCGGCGGCCTTGACCTGGACGCCTTCGGCTTGGGTGAGCGCCTGGAGGATCTGATGTCGTTCGGTATCACGCAGGCTCGAGAGGGAACGCGCGGACGGAGTGGAAGCGCTCTTTGAGCGGGCCTTCGCAGGGGTGGTCACTCTCTCGACATGGCCGCCCTCGGGGTTCACGGGCAAGAGCAGGTCTTCCGGAAGGATGAGCCGTCGGCGTGACATGATGACCAGCCGCTCGATGGAGTTCTCCAGCTCCCGCACGTTCCCCGGCCAGTCGTAATCGAGCATCTCCTGCAGAGCCCTGCCGGTGATGCGCACCTTCCGGTTGTTCTCCTGGTTGTATTTGGCGAGAAAGTGCTCGGTGAGCAGCGGGATATCCTCGCGACGCTCGCGGAGGGGCGGGAGGAGGACCGGGACGACGTTCAGGCGATAGTACAGATCCTCCCGAAATATTCCGGCGGCGATGGCGGCCTCAAGGTCCTGATGCGTGGCCGCGACGATCCGGACGTCCACGGCCACGGTCTGGGTTCCGCCCACGCGCTCGAAAGAGCGCTCCTGGAGAACGCGCAGGAGCTTGGCTTGAAGATCCAGGGGGAGGTCACCGATCTCGTCCAGGAACAGGGTGCCGTTATCGGCGAGCTCGAATCGCCCCTTCTTGGTCGCGGTGGCCCCGGTGAAGGCGCCCTTCTCGTGACCAAAGAGCTCGCTCTCCAGGAGCGTCTGGGGGAGGGCGGCGCAATTGATCTTGATGAAGGGCCCGCCGGCGCGCGGGGAGTTGTAATGGATGGCGCGTGCGAGCAGCTCCTTCCCGGTCCCGCTCTCGCCGCGCAGGAGCACCGTGGCCCGGCTCTGGGAGACCTGGTGGATCGCCTCGTAGATTTCTCGCATCCGCTCGCTCTGGCCGACGACACTCTCCAGGCGGTAACGGTCACGTAGCGCTTGTTGCAGGCTCCGCGTCTGCTCCAGCAGCCCCTCGCGCTCACGTACGACGTGCTGCTGCAGATTGACCCCCTGGCCGATCAGCGAGGCCACGATGCACAGCACGCGCACGTCTTCTTCGAACGAGACCCGCTCCGCGAAGAGGCGGTCCACGGTCAGGACCCCGATGGTCGCCCCCCCGACCTTGATGGGCACGGCGATGAAGGCGATCGCCTGCGAAAGGAGGTCGCCACGCGAGCGCGTGCGATCCAGGAACTCGGGCTCGGCGCCGATGTCGGGGATGACCATCGGGAGCCCGTGGAGCATGACCTTGCCTAGAATCCCCTCACCTTTGTGGTACTTGCCGCGGGTGATCTCTTCCGGCGTCATCCCGACCGCCACACGGATGGACAGCTCGTCCTGCAATGGATCGTACAGCAGGATCGTTCCTTTCCGCATCCCCATGAACGCATTGAGGATCCGCAGGATGGCGGAGAGGTTCTGCTCCAGGTCCAACGACGCTCCCAGGAGCTTGCTGATCTCGTACAGCGTGGTGAGTTCCAGGACGCGTCGGTCCAACTGGTCGCGTTCGGATGGACGCGCCGCTGCTGCCGGCGCGAATGATGTCGAGTTGTTGGCGGGGCTGCTCATGGATAACTCAGGAGGCAGCTTCTATGCCAGACCGCGCCGTGTTGCCCTGGGTGACGCCTCGCGGTGCGTTTTCAATTGTTTAGGAGTTGGGGAGGATATGACTTCCAGGAGGCGGAGTCGTCCGCTGCTCGCCGGTTCGGCGGGCGGAGGTTTCCGTGCCTAGTTTTCAGTCAGGGGCGCGCCGTGCTGCTGCCCGGGACGACAATTCAACAAGGTGTGGGGCTTGACAGTGGTAGGCAGACAGGGATAGAGTGATTCCAGTTCGGGCACCCGAGATCGGGAATTCGCCGCGCGTTCATCGCGGCGTCACACGGAGATGGAACGCTGTAACGGTCCGTTGAGATTCGCGCCGCGCGTTACCGTCGGGCGGTCCCGATTGGTGGATCCGATGAACCCGGAGGGGAGAGGAGGTCGCTCATGAAGCGTGTGAAGTTGGGATTTGCCGTGTTTGGAATCGGGCTCGCGTTGCTCGCATGGGGTCTATCGGGGCAGGCGGCCGCAGGTGAAAAGATCGTCCTGAACGTGGTGACCGCCGGCGACACGAACATGCACGAGTTGCAAAAGAGCATCTTCGGTCCGGAGTTCAGCAAGCAATTCCCGAACGTGGAGATCAACGCGGTTGGCAGCGGCCCCGGTGACCCGGGAAGCCAGGTCATCTTCCAGAAGCTCAAGAGCCAGAAGGACGCCAACGTCGCCAAGTACGACATCGACGTGGCCATCATTCACCAGAGCATCATGCCGCAGATGATCCAGAACGACCTGCTGGCGAAATACGCTCCCGAGATCAGCACCTACAAGCTGATGACGGCAGCGAACGGGAAGAACGCCCTGGGTTTCAACGTGGAAGGTTACGTGATGCCCATGTTCCAGAGTCAGGTAGTCCTGGCCTACCATCCGGACCTGGTGAAGAATCCTCCGAATACCTACGAGGAGCTGGTGGCCTGGATCAAGGCCAATCCGCGGAAGTTCGGCTACAACGGCGTCAAGGGCGGAATGAGCGGCACTGGCTTCACGACCGGCTGGGTGTACTGGAAGAGCGGGAAGTACGACGTGTACGCCAAGGGAGCCTACGACCAGGGGGCCGAGGCGAGCTGGCCCGCAGCCATCAAGGAGTTGAAGGGTCTGCCCGTGACCATGACCACCGGAAACAACGACACCCTGGACAAGCTGAACCGGGGCGAGATCGCCATGGGGCCGGTCTGGGTGGACATGCTGATCAGCATGAAGAACGAGAATCGCATGGACCCCAAGATCAAGATGAAGCTGATCTCTCCCGGCCTGCCGGGCCAGCCCATGTACCTGGTGGTGACCAAGAAGGCGGCCAACTACGAGATGGCGAAGAAGTTCGTGGAGTTCATCACCTCGCCGGAACAGCAGGCGAAGGTAATCGTGGAGCGCATGGGGTGGCTCCCGGGCATCGACGCCAAGAATGTGCTGCCCGTCGTTTCCCCGAAGGCAAGAGAGATGCTCTTCGCGGACGTGCCGCCTGATACGCTGGAGAAGAACGGCCTGGCATTCCCGCAACAGCAGTACTTCAAGGATCTGCTGACGGCGTACGAGGAGAACTAAGCCGTTGTCAAAGAATAACTTGACCGGAGACATTCCGGAAACGGCATAAGGCGCCGTAACGAATTTACGAAAGATGGACAAGGTATTTCGTAACGGCACCTAACCCCGAAAGCCACCAAGGAGACGGGGCGAGGAGCACGTCCTCCTCGCCCTGTTCCATATGCGACTGCCACTGCGCCTTGCCTGCCTTGCGATCGCGTTGCCCCCGCTGGCGATCGTCGTCTGGCTGTTCTTCCTTCCCTTTGTCTCCTCCGCCCACCTCAGCCTCCTTCGGGAGGATCAGTGGAGCCTGCGGAACTACTATCTGGTCTGGCGGCTGTACAAGTTCGACGTCCTGTACACGCTCTGGATTGCCTTCGTCAGCCTGGTCGCCGTGCTGGGGATCGCCGTGTTCCTCTGCGGCTATCTGCGGCTGCACTCCAATAGAGCGGTCGAGTTTCTTTTCAAGATTCCGCTTTTCATCCCTTTCGTCGTGGTGGGGCACGCCATGCGAGTGCTGCTGGCCCCCAAGGGGACGCTGAACGCGGTACTGAGCCAGGTGGGTCTGATCAACATGAGCGATCCCCCCTCGATCGCATTCGGCTGGATCGGGATCGCCGTCTCGCTGATCTGGAAGAACCTGGCTCTGGCGGTGCTCTTGGTTCTTGGAGCGTACCGGTCCGTGGACGAGACGTTCTTGGAGGCGGCGCGAAATTTTGGGGCCTCCAGCTTCCGACAGATCAAGGACATCTTGCTGCCGATGTCGAAGACCTCGCTGGCGGTGGCAGGGGCCTTCATGTTCACCTCGATGCTGGCGTCCTTTTCCGTGCCGCTGATGATCGGCAGCGGAGAACCGCCGCAGATGGTCATGATCGACGTGTTCTACCGGATCAACTACCAGATGGATTACGGCACGGCCAACGCGCTGGGCGTCGTCTCGTACCTCTTGGCCATGGGGGTGGCCGGGTACTATCTGCGAACCATCACGCGGAAGTGAACGTAACGGCAAGATGTCAGAGGTCAGAAGNCAGCGATCAGCCAAGGATCCCGGGCTGATATTCGACCTCTGGCCTCTGCCCTCTGACCTCTGATCCCCGAGGGCTCTTTTATGATGCGACGGACGCTCCGGATGATGGGGGTGGTGCTGGCGGGTGTGGTGATTTTCCTGCCGCTTTCCAGCCTGGTCATCTGGTCCTTTGCCGAGAAGTGGTACTGGCCGCATCTTTTCCCGCAGCAGGTGGGATTTTTTTACTGGTCCAAGGTCTTGCAGGGAGATATGCTGCGCGCCCTCAAGGACGGCTTCCTCATCGCTGTCGTGGTGACGGTCTTGACCCTGCTCATCACCATTCCCCTGGCCTACGTCCTGGCGCGCCTGCCCATTCCCTTCAAGCCGCTGATCCTCATGGTCTTCCTCCTGCCCCAGGCCTTTCCGCAGCTCCCGGTCTTCGTGAACTCCACGACGCTCCTCTACCGGGTGAACCTGGGCGGGAAGCTGGGAGGGGTGGTGCTGATCCACATGGTGGGGGCGCTGGTCTTCGCGGTGTGGACGATGACGGCGGTCTTCAAGTCGGTGCCCGAGACGCTGGAGGAAGCCGCCATCAACCTGGGCGCATCCCGGTTCAAGGCGTTCCATTCGGTCGCGCTTCCCCTGGCGACGCCCGGGATCATCGCCAGCACGCTGCTGGTCTTTCTCTACTCGCTGGACGAGTTCACCGGGACGCTCCTGGTCGGGAGCCCCTTCGTCCTCACCCTGCCGGTGTACATGTACCGGACGTCGGTCGGGTACGAGCTGCAGGTGGCCTCGATCAGCGCACTCTTGCTGATGGTGCCGGGCATCGTCCTGCTCGTACTCCTGGAGCGCTACATGAAATCCGAGTACCTGTCGATGTTCGGACGGATCTGATGCAGAGAGCCGAGAGCGGAGAAGAGATTCGGAATCCGAGACTCGGCTCTCTACTCTAATCGCTCGGCTCTAAAGGCGTGCCATGGTTGAGGTTCGGGTTGAAAACATTCGGAAGATGTACGGGAAGGTCGAGGCGCTGAAGGGGGCGTCCCTGACGTTCGCCAGCGGCGCGATGACGGCGATCCTCGGGCCCAGCGGCTGCGGGAAGACCACGCTGCTTCGGAGCATCGCTGGTTTTATCGAGATCGACGCGGGTAAGATCCTCTTCGGGAACGACGAGGTGACCCAGCTCCCGCCGCAGCGCCGCGGCACCGCCATGGTCTTCCAGAATTACGCCCTCTGGCCCCACATGACCATTTTCGGCAATGTGGCCTATGGTCTGCGCATCCAGAAGGTCCCCGAGGCGGAGATCCGCCGGCGCGTCCTCAAGGTCTTGGAACTTGTCGAGATCGGGAACCTGTCCGACGTGGAGACCCGCAAGCCCGCCGCGCTCTCCGGCGGCCAGCAGCAGCGCGTCGCGCTGGCCCGCGCGCTCGTGGTGGAGCCCAAGGTGCTCTTGATGGACGAACCCCTGTCGAACCTGGACGCGAAGGTGCGGCAGCGGCTACGAGCCGAACTACGCCGCTTGCAAAAACAGGTGGGGATCACGGCCATCTACGTGACGCACGATCAGGAAGAGGCCCTGGCCCTGGCGGACACGGTGGTGCTCATGGATCAGGGCCGGATCGTCCAAACGGGGACGCCGCAGGACATCTACCTCAAGCCCGTGACGGCCTTCGCCGCGGAGTTCCTGGGTGTGAGTAATCAGCTAGAGGCGGACGCTGTCGACGGGCACCTTGTCTTGGCGGGGCAGACGGTGGCATACGCGGGGCCGATACGGGGGAAGGCCGTCATGATCGTCCGGGCCTCGGATATTCACATCGAAGACCCGAGTGCCGCGGCGCGTCCCGGAACGATCGCCCTGACCGGCGCCCTGGAAGAAAGCCTGTTCCTGGGGGCACACTACCGGCACTACATCCGGGTGGGCGACGTGATCGTGATGGCCGACAGCCCCGAACCCCGGCCTGCCGGCGCCGTGCGGCTGGTGATGCCGTCGGACAGGGTGCAGGTGTATGCGCAGCCGGGGGGGGCGCCGAGTGCCGGGGGTGGCGGGCTGAGATCGGAGACTCGCACAGGGAGTGCCTGACGCATTGACGCGGCCACCTAGTGAGAACTCTTCTCGCCGTTTGCGCTTCCGAACGTGAAGCCCGCACTTATCACGGCGAGCTTGCTGCTCTTCCTCCGCCAATGGGACGCCTTCTTCTGGCCACTCGTTGCGACCTCGTCCCTGGAACTGACGGTCATCCAGGTTGCCCTGACGAAGTACATGACGGAGTTCGTCACCTACTGGGGGCGCCTGCTGGCCGGCTCCATGCTGGCGACGATTCCCATCGTGGTGCTGTTCTTCGTGCTGCAGAAGCACTGCGTCCAGCGTGTGACCTTGACCGGGATCAAAGGATAGATGGGCCTCCCGCCCGGCATGGTCGGCGTCCGCTTCGCGCTGCCGCTGGTTTCGGCGCACTTCATCCGACGGCTGAATCGTTTTGCGGCCCTGGTCCGGGTGCAGGGGCGAGACGAACGGGTCCACGTGCGGAACTCGGGACGGCTCCGGGAGTTGCTGACGCCCGGTCGTCTTGTCCTCCTGGAGCCGGCGCGCGGCGAGGGGAGGCGGACGAGGTTCACGCTAACACTCGTACGCCTGGGGCGCGGCTATGTCTCCGCCGATGCCCACCTGCCCAACGCGCTGGTGGAGGCGGGGTTGCGGCGGAACGCGGTGCCGGGGTGCCGCGGCTACCGGTTTCTGCGTCGGGAACCGGTCATGGGCCGAAACCGGGCAGACTTCCTCCTGGCGCGGGGGAATGCGCGCTGCCTGGTCGAGGTCAAGTCGGTGACGCTGGTCGAGGACGGTGTGGCGCTATTTCCGGACGCCCCAACGACACGCGGCCGCGTTCACCTGGAGCACCTGATCGCGGCACGCGGCCGGGGCGCGCTGGCCGTGGTTCTCTTCGTGATCCAGCGGAGGGATGCCACGGCCCTCGCGCCAAACTGGACCACGGATCCGGCATTCGCCGCCGCACTGACGCGGGCAAGGCAGGCCGGCGTGCGGATCCGGGCGATGACCTGCCGCGTCACACGCGCCGGCGTGTGGCTCGCCGGGCCCGTGCCGGTGCGTTTCCGCGCGGGGAGCGGATCGGCTGTCGGCAACCCCTTCCTGTGCGTGAAAGAGGTTGACACTGGAGCGCTCTGCCGACTAGGGTAGGCCGGCGATGCGGGACAAAGCGATGGAACGGACGGCGACGACGCGAGGCGGGACGGTGGTTCGGGTCCCGCGACTCTGGCCGATGGTCGGCATTCTGGCGACTCCGGTGGCTCTCGGTCTGGGGGTCTTCCTCCGCCGGTACCGGGGGGCGGATCGTACGGCCATGGCGCTGGGGGTTCTGGTCGGCGCTGGGATTTGTCTCGTCGCAGGTCTGGCCTGGTTTCAGCGCCGGTTCGGCGGGACGGAGATGGACCGCCAGGTGCTGCGCTGGACCGGATTTCGAGCTGGGGCGATCGCAGGCGGCTGCGCGGGCGGCATCGGGATCGTCCTCTTGGCGGTGCGGTGGGCCATCGATCAACTGGGTGGTCCCGTCGGCGAACAGTTCGGCCCGGCGTTCCTGCGTGCGCTCCTGGCCCTCTGGTGGACGACCCTTCCGGGCCTGCCGGCGTACCTGGCCGCCGGCATCGTGCTGGGAGGCGTGCTGGGGCTGGGAGTCGCCGAGGCGATCGGGGCTTGCGCACGTCGAGTCCCAAGCGAAGCACCCCGGGAAGAGTAAAGGATTACTCACGTTGGCGACCGTCCGACTCCAGCGTCACGCTCCGTGTCCCTGCGGAAGTCTCCGCTCGCTCGCCGACTGCTGTCTGCCCTGGGAAGAGGCATTCCGACGCTTGGTCGCACGCCTGGCCGCGTTTGCCGCCGTACCCACCGCCCGCCGGCTTGAGGCGCGCGCTGCGGCCGTGTTCTGGAACACTGAAGTGCCCGACGACACCCCCCACGACCGTAGCGCCGGGAGCGATGCGTGCTTCGCTGAATGGTTCCTGCACGACTACGTCGCACCGAAGCGGGCGGGCCCGCTGCTGGGGGAATTTGCAGACGCGGCGGACGGGTTGAACGCTCGCGAGGAGCTGGTACTTTTCTCCATGCTGCTCACACCGATTCGGGCCTTCGAGATCGTGGAACCCCCGGGTCCCAGAGGGGTTGCGGTAAAGGACCTGCTGGCGGGATCCGAATGGGTGCTGGGGCCGCTCGCGGTGCCGGATGGGCTGATCCGGTCCGACGTGTGTATCGGCCGGCTGCTTCCGGTTGGGCGACTCGGGCGGCCCGGGATCGGCCTGCTCAGGCTTCCGCCGGGAAGTCAAGGGGAGCTGATGGCCTATCTCCGCGCCACCTACCGATTGTCGCGGGCCGGCCGGCACGTATCGCTGGAGGATNACGCGGACAGGGCGGGACACCTGTATCACCATTTTTTTCTCGATCGCGGACGAGAACTGGGTGGGCGTGCCCACCGGACCTGTCGATGGGCACCCTTCATCGCCGGACAAATCCGGTACCGCGGGGACGAGACCGTGCGGATCCGCGCGGCGTTGAATCGCCAGCCCGAACTCGAACGGGTGAAGGACTGGGAAGACGGAGTACGCTACCTCTGGCTGGATCGGTCGCAAGGGGTAACAGCGGGGACGGTGTGGTTTCGAGGGGACGAGATTCAGGCATCCGCCGAAACCGAGGAGGACCTGGGGCGACTGGGAGGACTCCTCGAATCGTGCTTGCGCGGTCTGGTGCGGCGCGAGCCAGCGGACGCCACGCCAACCGCGCCCGTTGCCCCGGCACCTACGGTGCGACACGGGGCGGGGCCAGCGGGAGCGGCATTCATGCGGGGGTTCTTGGAGCGTTGGCCAGAGACGGCGTTGCCGACACTCTCTGACGAGACCCCGCGGGAGGCGTGCCGATCCGCGGCCGGCCGCGAGGCGGTGGTCCAGTTGCTTCTTGGGCTCGATCGGGACATGGCGCGCCAGAAGCGGCTCGACCGGGCGTGGGGCGAGATGGGGCCGCTCTGGGAACGACTGAGTCTTTCACCCCCGTCTCTGCAGCACGGATCGGGGGGCGAGGAGCGCGTGCCGTCGGCCACGCCGCACCCGCGGTCGTCACACGCGAAGCGGTGACGGCAGGACCGGCGGTCGGGCGTCGAAACGGACGTGACGCAGCGTGTGCATTCATCAGAGGAGAGGTCGCATGGATCCAGTTCACGAAGGAGTCGGGGGCGACCCGACGGCGTTTCAGCAACAGGTCGAGGACGCCTTGGCCAAGGTCCGCCCGGCACTGCAGGCGGATGGGGGCGACATCGTGCTGGTGGCGGTGGATGGCCAGGACGCCCGGGTGCGCCTGAAGGGCGCCTGCCACGGGTGACCCGGCGCGCAGCGGACACTCCAGTTCGGAGTGCAGCGTTTTCTGCAGCACGAGGTGCCGGGCTTCGGGCGCGTGATCGACGACGCGGAGAACGACGAAGAAGACGNGTG
>JGI20214J51650_10001524_pt1 | contig 14711 bp, 13 predicted proteins | sample WetSurMetagenome_FD_51650 | JGI IMG/M metagenome (IMG submission 51650) | reverse complement strand
CATTCTTCTTAAGACATCAGTATATTTTAAAAATAATGTTTTAGAAGGATTGGGGATTAAAAACAAGGCCTATACAAAAATNATAATCGGTCAGACAATCCTAAGTTATTTGCACATCATAAATAAAGACATAAATGGAGAAGNTATTTATGAGAAAATCTGGCATCCGGTCTTTGATCCAAAGGATCCGGAAGCGGGTACCGGCAATGGAAACTATAAAATTGTATACACTTTAACAGGAAAAAATGTTGAAATAGTACCTGAAGGTTCAAAGGGCTATCTCCTGGATAAAACATGCATTGGTGATTCTTCACTCACGCACGCCTATTTTTTCCAGCTTATAAACTCCAGAGCTGTCGAAAAAGGTGATTCATTAGTTGCTTCAATTTATTGCTTTGTATCTGAAGATTTCAATGGAACTGCAACTGCTTTTCGTGCATTAGGATCTGTAAGTGGAGAAGCCGATAAGTATTATGATCTGGATAAGAAAGGCAGTTGGCAAAAACTTATAGTTCCAATCAGTTGTGAAAAAGGTGAACTCAAGATATATCTATATTTGAATAAAGGAGAAGTCCGTAACTTTTCAACTCTCACTGGATATGTTATTTTCGCGTATCCGGAATTTACCAGAATTTTCAGGAACAAGAACATCTCTGTATCATCTTTAAATGATAATAAAGCATTTGGAAAATCTTCATTAATAAAAGAGATAGACATAGATAAGTCAGAAAGAAAGAAGAATTTGCCAGATTTGAGAAAAGTTAATTCAGCTGGCTTGTCTATATTTCAGATTGATTTGATAACAAATTTGAAATCAGTATCTGACTCAGATCCAGCTCGCAAATGGATTGCAAAGCTTGTTTCGGAGGATACCATATACCACAGGTACAAAGCGAATCTGGGTCTTCCCTTAAGTTCAGATAAATTCGGGGAAGACAGGATATCAAGATGGAAATTTGCCTTAAAAATATTTAATATTGAATATAACTGGCCCAAAAAAATATTTGGAGGGGGTTTCAACTTCCTGAACTGGTATGGTTACTTTTTTTTAAATGATAAGACAAAGACGGATTATCCCCATAATCCATTTCTTCATATATTGTTATATTCAGGGTTGTTGGGTTTGATAATCTACTTTTTATTTCTTTACAAAGTATTTTATTATTACATTAAATATGTCAAAGAATATCCTTTATTGTTATTCTTCTTCCTGTTAACATTCTATTTCACATTATTCAGTGGCGGGAGTCCATTTGATCCTCCTATTATGGGCTTCTTTATGGTTCTTCCATTTGTTATACATTCCATTAATAATAGAGAAAGACTTAAGGTACTAAGCTAATTTCACTTATTTTGTGCGATTTCATCAACGTCTGAAACAAAAAATATTCGAAACTTTCAATATACTATGACTGGCAGCCAGCAAAAGACATTTAAAATTTTAATAATTTCAAAATATGCTGCGTCAGCAGAAGTTGGTTTTGAAACCCGACTATTCGCTTTATCGCGACATTTGGTTACCAAAGGGAATGATATTACGATAATATCTTCAGATTCAAATCATTTGGCCAAGTTTCCTCTTTATAATAAAACATATAATTATGAAGTTATACAGGGTATAAAGACAATTTGGATAAAAACATTGAAATATAAGCGCACAGTTTCTGCTAAACGCATTTTAAGCTGGTTGGATTTTGAATGGAAATTNTTTTGGATGAAAAAGAAGGACCTGNAACGTCCGGACGTTATAATTGTTTCATCATTATCTCTATTGACTATCCTGAATGGAGTTCATCTGAAAAAGAAATTCAAAGCGAAGCTGATATTTGAAATACGCGATATATGGCCGCTCACGCTGACAGAGGAAGGCGGCTTCAGCAAAATGAATCCTTTAGTAATAGTCCTGGCGTGGATAGAGAAGTGGGGCTATTGTAAATCTGATTTAGTGGTTGGTACAATGCCTAATTTAAAGCAACATATAATTAATATTACCAAAAGGGATATTAATTGTAAATGCGTTCCTTTTGGATTTGAACTTAAACAGTATGAGCCATTTGAAGTTGCGAGTAATTCAGAAAATGAGTTTAGTATTCCTGAAAACAAATTTATTATTGGTTATGCAGGGAGTGTAGGCTTAACAAACGGACTAGATACGTTTGTTAATGTAATAAAGAAATTTGTATATAATGATAAAATTCATTTTGTTCTGCTCGGTGGTGGAGGTATGCGTGAAAAATATATTGAATATCTCAAGGATAATAATAATGTAACATTCATAAACAGAGTAGAGCGGCAAAAGGTCAGGGTTGTTTTAGCAAAATGCAATGTATTATATTTTTCTGCGCTTAAAACCAGGGTGTGGGATTATGGTTGGTCACCCAATAAGCTGGTTGATTATATGATTTCCGGAAAGCCAATTATTGCATCATATAGTGGTTTCCCTTCAATGATAAATGAAGCTGACAGTGGCATTTTTGTGCCTTCAGAGGATGAAGAATCATTGACAAAAGCATTTTTGATGCTTTCTTCAATGCCATCATCTGATTTAGTCGCTATGGGAGAAAGAGGTAAAAAGTGGTTAATTGAAAACAGACAATGGAATATTCTGGCAGATAAGTATTTATCAATTATTGATGAATTAGTTGCCGGGCAGAACTTTTAATTTTATTGAGCGTACATTTGTGTTTTCTTTCTTTAATAGTATTATTTACAAATTAAAATATTAGTTATGTGTGGTATTTTTGGAATTATCTCATCAGAGTCAATTAACAAAAAAGATTTTAAGATATTAGTAAACCATTCTCAACAACGAGGTAAAGATTCAAGTGGTCTGGTTTTTGTTGAAAATTCAAAATATTTGGTTTATCGGGCTGATTATACTATTAATAAGCTTGTGAGAGAATTGAAACCATTTTCTACAAAGATAATCTTAGGACACAGCAGATTAATAACTAACGGACTATCAGACAATCAACCAGTGGTCAAAGAAGGTGTTTGTGTTATTCACAATGGTATTGTTGTGAATCATGAGTCGATCTGGGGCAAATTAAGCAAGAAAAGAGAACTACTTATTGATACTGAAGTAATTGCAGCAATTGCATGTGAGTGTTTGGATAATGGGGATTCAATAGAACGAATTCCTGAAAAAATTCTGGAACTGTGCAAAGGTATTGTTGCCTGTGCGATATTAATTCCCCGAAAAGGAAAACTAATACTCTTTTCAAATAATGGCAGCCTTTATACCGGCATAAAGGATGAGAGCATAATTTTTGCATCTGAAAGCTACCCTCTGACTAAAATTGGCTGTAATTCAATAATTCAGGTAAAAAAAGCCAGGGTTATCGATGTGATTAATTCTGAGGAATCAATAGATATTTCGGACAAACATAGTAAAAGAACTAATCTGATTCCGAATCTTCCCCATGTATCTTCCGAGGAGAAACTGCTGGAATATAGGGTACCTGAGGTGAAGAGGTGTACCAAATGTGTGCTTCCTGAAACAATGCCATTTATAACATTTGACTCAGATGGTGTTTGCAACTACTGTAAGAATTACAGGTTGCGAAATGTTCCAAGACCAAGAGAAGAATTATTCGACCTGGTTAAGCAATACCGTAGAAAAGAAGGCAATGATTGTATTGTCCCATTCTCAGGCGGCAGAGATAGTTGTTACAGCCTCCACCTGATCGTAAATGAACTCAAAATGAAACCTGTAACTTATACATATGACTGGGGTATGGTAACTGACCTGGGTCGTAGAAATATAAGCAGGATGTGTGCAGAATTTGGTGTAGAAAATATTATAGTCGCAGCTGATATAACAAAGAAGAGAAAATATATCAGAATGAACCTTAATGCCTGGCTTAAAAGCCCTCATCTTGGTATGGTCAGTATTTTAACAGCCGGTGATAAACACTTTTTCAGGCATGTTGAAACAATTAAGAAACAGACTGGTATTAATTTAAATTTGTGGGGTGTTAATCCGCTTGAAGTAACCCATTTCAAGGCTGGTTTTCTTGGGGTACCTCCTGATTTTGAAGAGAAAAGAGTTTATAGTCATGGGGCATTAAAACAGATGCGTTATCAGTACTTACGTTTTAAAGCAATGCTTGATAGTCCGGGCTATTTCAATGAATCTCTTTGGGATACGGTTTCCGGCGAGTTTTATAGAAGTTCTAAAAAGAAAAATGACTATTTCCATGTCTTTGATTATTGGAGATGGGACGAAGATTTAGTGGACAAGACACTGGCTCTTTATGATTGGGAAAAGGCCCCTGATACAACTACTACATGGAGGATTGGTGACGGTACAGCAGCCTTTTATAATTATATCTATTACATTGTTGCTGGTTTTTCTGAACACGATACTTTCAGAAGCAATCAAATACGCGAAGGTCAGTTGACAAGAGAGGAGGCACTTATATTAATTGAAGACGAAAATCGCCCAAGATATCAAAATATCAGGTGGTACCTTGATGCTGTAGGATTAGATTTTAAGGAGACGGTGACTGTCATAAATAAAATCCCGAAATTGTATAAATATTAAGGAATTGCTTTCAAAAACTGATTTTTGATTTCAGTGTATAAAACAGTAATTAAACCGCTATTGGATTTTGCGATATGCATTGTTGGGATGATTGTACTTTTTCCACTATTTGCAGCTATTACAATGGCTCTTGTTATCCTCAATCAGGGCCAGCCTTTCTTTGTCCAAACCCGGCCCGGGAAAAACGGTAAGTTGTTCAGCCTGCTAAAATTCAAAACAATGAACAACAGACATGATGCGCTAGGTAATCTGTTCCCTGATGAGGACCGTCTCACACCTGTTGGGCGATTCATACGCAAAACCTCCCTGGACGAAATACCTCAGCTTATTAATGTCCTTAAAGGCGATATGAGCCTTATCGGACCCAGGCCATTGTTGGTTGAATACTTACCTCTGTACAACGATCGGCAAGCACGCCGCATGGAAGTAAAACCAGGAATAACAGGTTGGGCACAGGTTAATGGAAGAAATGCTATTTCATGGGAAAAAAAATTCGAATATGATGTCTGGTATGTTGATAATATATCATTTCTGCTTGACCTTAAAATCTTGTTTTTAACATTAAAAAAAGTACTTGTTTCAGAAGGAATCAGCTCAGAAACTAATGCAACAATGGAGAAATTTACAGGTAATTAATAGATTCAGATTATGATCTTATATGGCGCATCCGGTCATGCAAAAGTAATTATCGAGATTTTAGAAAANTCAGGTATTACAATCGATGAATTATTTGATGATAATCAATTAATTTCAAATTTGTGCGGATATAAATGTTCTGTTTACTCTGAAGTAAAAATACTTGATAATCAATTAATTATTTCAATAGGCGAAAACAGGACCAGAAAGTTTGTCGCAGAAAAAATTGGGAAAATCAAATATGGCCTTGCTATTGATATTACAAGTTCAGTCTCAACACGTGCCAAAATAGGGGCGGGGAGTGTTGTTATGCCTGGCGCGGTTGTTAATTCAGGTACTGTTATAGGTGAACATTCAATTATAAACACAAATGCATCTGTCGACCATGATTGTTTACTTGGAAGTTTTGTTCATGTTTCTCCCGGCAGCTCTGTTGCAGGAAATGTTACAATAGGAGAAGGAACTCATATAGGAACAGGAGCATCAATTATTCCAAATATCAAAATTGGGAAATGGTGTGTAGTAGGCGCAGGGACTGTTATATTAAAAGATATTCCTGACTTTGCTGTAGTTGTTGGAAATCCGGGAAGAATTATAAGAACCAATAAAAATGTCGAATAAATAATGAAGCATAAAATTTGGCTTTCCTCACCACATATGGGAGGACATGAGATGAAGTACATTCAGGAAGCTTATGATACAAATTGGGTTGCACCATTAGGTCCAAATGTCAATGAATTTGAGAAAGAACTGGGCGACATTTTAGGAACCGGTGGAGTAGCGGCACTGAGCTCAGGCACGGCTGCAATTCACTTAGCTCTGATAATTCTGGGAATAAAACAAGGTGACGAAGTAATTTGTTCTTCATTTACTTTTTCTGCTACCGCAAATCCAATTATGTACCAGGGTGCCACTCCTGTTTTCATAGACAGCGAATCGGATTCGTGGAATATGGATCCTGAATTATTGGAAAGTGCAATAAAAGACAGAATAAAAAAAGGCAACAAACCAAAAGCAATTATTATTGTCCACTTATATGGAATGCCGGCTAAGATTCAGGATATATTGGAAATATCAGTGCGATACGATATCCCTCTGATTGAAGATGCTGCTGAAGCTCTTGGAAGCAGATACCGGGATAAATCCTGTGGCTCTTTTGGACTCATGGGTATTCTTTCCTTTAATGGCAATAAAATCATTACAACTTCAGGAGGAGGAGCTCTTGTCTCAGATAATTTAAAATACATTGAAAAGGCACGATTTTTAGCTACTCAGGCAAGGGACAAAGCTCCACATTATCAGCATTCTGAGGTTGGTTATAATTATCGTATGAGTAATATTGTCGCCGGAATCGGAAGAGGTCAGNTGAAGGTTTTGGAAAACAGAATAAGTGTACGCCGCGAGAATAATCAGTTTTATAGGAAATTCTTTTCTGATTTTGACTTTATCTCGTTTCAAAATGAACCATCAGGTCACTTTTCAAATTATTGGCTTTCAACAATAATAATCGGGCAAAACAAGCTTGGAGTAACTTCTGAAAGCCTTCGCTTATGCATGGAAGCTGAGAATATTGAGACGCGGCCTCTCTGGAAACCAATGCATATGCAGCCAGTGTTTGCTGGCTATCCGGTATATCAGAATGGAGTTTCTGAACGATTATTTCAAAAAGGTCTCTGTCTTCCTTCAGGAAGTAACCTGACGGCTGATGAAAAAGAAAGAATCATTGACCAACTGAGTAAGATTCTAAAGTAGCAGTACTTTTTAGCTGATTTTTTATGCATGATGAGCTGTTCCTTATCTCAGAACTAATATTGTCCGATGCCAAAGCCTTCAATATCAATTATAACAGCCTGTTTAAATAGCAAGAGGACAATTGCCAATACAATAGATTCCGTACTGGCACAGACTTACCATGGCATTGAATACATTATTATAGATGGCGGGTCAACTGACGGAACAACTGAAATAATAAAATCATACGGAACGCTTATAACAAAATATATCTCAGGGCCTGATAGAGGAATTTATGATGCCTTAAACAAAGGAATCATCATGGCAACATCCGATATTATAGGTATTCTAAATTCTGATGATTTTTTTAATGACAATACGGTAATAGAAAGGGTCGCAGCCACTTTTGATGAAAACAATATTGAGGCTGTTATTGGCGATGTCCAGTTTGTCGACCCTGTAAAGACTTCAAGGGTTGTACGATACTATTCCTCAAAAAAATTCACGCTGGGAAAATTCAGGTTCGGTATAATGCCAGCACATCCAGGCTTCTACGCCAGGAGGGAACTTTTTGAAAAGTATGGCTACTATAAAACTGATTATAAAATAGCCGCTGACTTTGAGTTGCTTCTTCGTTTTATACTGGTCAACAGGATAAAATTCAAGTATCTGGAAATGCCTTTCGTCTCAATGAGAACAGGCGGGCTCAGCAATAAATCATTTATGAGCAACATTACTCTTAATAAAGAAATTGCGCGAGCCTGTCGCGAAAACGGGGTGAAAACCAATTATTTCTTCATCTATTCAAAGTACTTTTCCAAAATATTCCAATTCTTTGGCAAAAGAGTTACCCGTTGAAATGAACAGAATATTAATTACAGGCGCAAACAGCTTCATCGGCAGCAATTTTCAGAAATTTTCAAAATTCGGGGATATTCATGAGATCTCTTTGCTTGATAAAATGCCTGAAGAAATTGAATTTAAAGGTTATGACGTTGTCCTGCATCTGGCTGCCATTGTTCATCAATCGAAAAAGATATCTGAAGAACTGTATTTTAAAGTCAATTCAGACCTTTGCCTTCAGGTTGCAGAATGTGCTAAAAAGGCAGGTGTCTCACAGTTCATATTTATGAGCACCGTTAAAGTTTACGGTGATCGTAATCTAAAGAATGTTTTGAGAAACGAGGAATCAGAGTGTAACCCTGATGATGCTTATGGCAGAAGCAAATACGATGCTGAACAAAAACTTAAAAAGCTTACGGACGATAGATTTGTTGTTTCAATAATCCGCACCCCGCTTGTCTATGGCAACGGCGTAAAAGCCAATATGTACAAACTAATAAAACTTGTTGATACTTTACCAATTCTCCCTTTTGGAAAGACCGGGAATATGCGCAGCTTTACCTTTACTGAAAACCTTACAGGCTATATTGACCGCATAGTAGAGAAAAAGGTCCCCGGGGTTTTTATTGCCATGGACGAGACCTCATTATCAACAACAGAGCTCACCTTAACCATTGCTGATTGTCTTGGAAAGAAAAGAATCTTTTTCAGGTTGCCGGGAATATTAAAACGGATAGCTGCCCTGCTGGCTCCTGATCAGGTTGACAGATTGTTTGGCTCCCTGGAGTTTGATAACAGTTTGACAAGAGCTGCTCTTAATTACTCTCCGCCATTTTCGACATTTGAAGGCTTAAAAAGTACAGTCGATTTCTATCTTAAGAATACAGGGAAAAATCCTGTTGTTCAGGATTCCTTATTTACGGATAATTCAAAATTATAAAACAACTGAATTGAAATTCTTTCTGATACTCTTGGTCATAGTTTTACTTGGGATTATCTCATTTATAATGACATACTTTATTATGAAGTATGCAGTCAGAAATAAAATGACTGTTGTCCCAAACGAACGGAGCCTTCACGATCAACCAACGCCCAAAGGAGGAGGCATCGCAATAGTCATTACCTGGTACATTGGACTTACTGTACTGTTTCTCACTGGTATTATTGAAAGAGGACTTTTTCTCGCTTTACTCTGCGGCGTTTTTCTGGCTATCGTGAGCCTGATAGATGATATTATGGGATTGCGTCCCATAATCCGGCTGGTTGTACATTTTGTCACCGCTATTCTGGCTTTTGCCTTCCTGGGAGGATTGCGTCCCTTAATTATGCCACAGATCGATATAAACTACAATTTTATTATCTACCCGATAGCAATTGTTGGAATGGTGTGGTTTATCAATCTGTTTAATTTCATGGATGGGGCGGATGGATTTGCCTCTCTTGAAGCCATAATAGTATGTTCGGTATTCTTCGTATTTACCTGGAGCCTCGCATCAATTCTGCTTATTGCCTGCATAACAGGATTCCTTTACTGGAACTGGCCAAAGGCATCCATCTTTATGGGTGACGTCGGAAGCACACAGCTTGGGTTTATTCTGGTCGTACTGGGTATTTATCATCACAATAATCTGGAGCTGTCAATTCTTAACTGGATAATGCTTACTTCACCTTTCTGGTTCGATTCAACACTCACCCTGTACCGGCGGTGGAGAAACGGTGAGAAACTGAGTGAAGCTCATAAAAAACATGTTTATCAGAGAATGGTTCAGGCAGGAGCATCTCACGAAAAAGTGAACTATTACCTTCTACTGATCAATATTTTTATAATTGTTCTGATAATATTCTACAGGGAATTTAAAGTTCTTCAAATTCCTCTTTTTGCATTGAGTCTGGCATTTTTCTTCACTATTACTAAAATAGTAGACAAAAAGGTTCCATTCTCTCAGGGCAAGAGACCAAACAATTAATTGAATAGAGCCAATAACTTTCTGACATTTAAATCACCTCTCTTGAAGTCCGATTTTAAATTTTATCCTTTTCATCTCCTTAAGTCTGAAATTGTCAGAAGCTCTACTGTGCTTATATCAGGGACCATTGCTGCGCAGCTGGTCTCAATTCTTCTCCAGCCCGTCCTTCGCAGGCTGTTTTCTCCCGAGTCATTCGGCATTTTATCTGCCTATATCAGCATGGTTGGAATGATTGTCATACTTTGTTCTCTGAGATATGATGATACTATTGTTCTTCCTAAATCAGACAAAGAATCAATTAATGTACTTGGATTGTCGATTATAATCAGTTTATTTTTTAATCTGCTGATTTTTATTCTGGTCATTCTTCTTGGAAGCAGATTAAAAGAATTTCTTAACCTGCCTACGGGCTTCCCTGTCAAGATCCTGTATATTATACCTGCAGGCTCATTTCTCTTCAGTGTATATCAGTCATTAAACTCCTGGCTGATCCGGAAAAGAAAATATGTATCTGTATCGGTAAATAAACTTGTACGTCGAAGCTCTGAGGGCGTCGCTCAATTGATATTTGCTTTCCTGAAATCATTTAACGGATTGATATATAGTGATATAATAGGACAGACGGCCAATGTTGCGACAGCTGCATTACAATCAAAAAAATACGGACTGAACCTGAAATTAATAAGTAAGAATAAACTGGCATATGTCCTGAAAAAATACTCAGAATTTCCAAAATTCAATCTGTTGCCTGCGTTTATGAGCTCCTGCAGCTACCTGCTTCCTCCGATCTTCATTCTGAAATTTTATTCATCCGAAACAGCAGGATTTTTTGATCTTTCGAAGCTCTTGCTTTCAATCCCGATGGCTCTTATTGCATCATCTATATCCAATGTACTTCTTCAGCGAATATCTGAGAAGTTCAATAACAAAGTAAGCTTTTTACCTGATCTGAAACCTGTTTTAATTATCGTTGGCCTCATTGCTTTTGTAGAGATACTGGCCATTGTCCTTTTCGGGGAAGAGCTTTTTACCTTTATCTTCGGATCACAATGGATTATGTCAGGGAAAATATCCAGGATAATGGTGTGGTCATTTTCGCTTAATTTTATGGTCTCTTCATTTACAAGCATTTTTGTATCAATGAGAAAAATTAAAACTTACAGTGTCTGGCAAAGCATCTATTTTGGTGCAATCATTTCATTGCTTTTCTTTAAAAGACTGGTCTTTATAGACTTTCTTAAAATTTATGTTGGAATAGAAGTAGTATGTTACATCGCTGCCGCCTTAATAATGTTTACGATTATATACAGGTATGAATCATCCCTTTCAGGGGTGAACGCCAACTAGATCAATACTCATCCGACGTTTTTAATATATATTATAATTCTGACTATTTTAAAAGAATGAGTTTCCGGCTTCTTTCAATAAGTACAATGTATGATGGCTATCTGAATTCATTTTATGATAGGCACCCTGACATCTCACACTTGAGCTATGAGGACCATCTGAAAATCCTTATGGAAGAAACCACTGAGTTTGCCGGATCGTATCTTAGAAACTTCAGAAGGGCAGGAATTGAGGCTGATTGTGTCGTATGTAATGATATTGGTTTACAGAAAAAGTGGAGCATTGAAAAAGGATTAAACACTGGCAATTCATTGGAAATAATCCTCGATCAGATAAAGTCATATTTGCCTGAAGTTCTATGGGTCGAAAATTTGAGTTTTGTCACATCGGATTTTCTAAACGCTGTCCGGATCGAAGTGCCATCCATCCGGCTTATTGCAGCAAACCATGGATCCCCGTTCAATTCAAAGGTTCTGGAAAGCATGAAAGGAGTCGATTTTGTTATTACCTGTACACCTGGTTTAAAATCAACGATTGAAGAGATGGGAAGGAAATCGTTTCTGGTATATCATGGCTTTGATACAGATCAGCTTAAATGGTTAACTCAGGAGCATGCAATTCCTGAAAATGATTTTATATTTTCTGGTTCATTGATTACAGGAGGTGATTTTCACGCCCGGCGGATAGAACTGATAGAAAAACTGGTCAGTGAAAATATACCAATTGACTTATATGTTAACCTTGAGAGTAAATTCAGAATACGAGCAAAACAATCAATCTATTATCTCTCAGAATTAATAAAAAAAACAGGGCTTGCCAATTCAGTGGNGAAGCTTCCGGTACTCCAGTATGGAAAAACCTGGGTTAATTCATATTCCGATAAGTTACTAAAAAATTTAAGGCCTCCCGTATTCGGCCCCGACATGCTTAACCTGTTCAATAAGTCAAAAATAGTACTCAATTTTCATATAGGCATAGCAGGAGACTGGGCTGGTAACATGAGAATCTTTGAGGTAACCGGAGTAGGGAGTTGCCTCCTGACCGACAATAAAAAGAACATGCCGGATTTATTCAATATCGGTAATGAAGTTATTGTTTATGATAATGAGAATGATTGTGCTGAAAAGGTTAAATGGCTGCTTGAACATGATGAGGAAAGAAAGCAAATTGCCAGATCAGGCCAGCAGCGAACTCTGAATTTCCATACAGTTGAAAAACGATGCCAGTCCATTATTGAAATAATGAGCAGTGAATTAAAACATTAGAAATTAAATGATCCAGATTAAACCTTATAATATTTCTAATTATTCCTGCTCCTGCGGAGCTGATTTTAAATTTCAGTCGTTTGCGTGGCAGGGGCTTCATATATGCGAAACACTGATCTGCAACAGTTGTGGAAAAATAAGATACAATTCACTTCCTGTTAATCAGTCTGAAATTGAGCAATATTCATATTTCCCCGATTCAAAAACAACTACCGACATAAAGGGAAATCCTGTTACTGAAAACTGGTTTTCCTCAAAACTGAAATCAATATCTTGTCCTGCAAATGACGATGTTACCATCGATATTGAGAAACGGAAGATTTATGATGAAGTAATAATNCTNAACACTCTCGATTATGTTTATGGACATTCGTTTTTGTACCTGCTCAATCTCCAAAGGATAATTAAAACCGAGAAAAAGAAAGGGATAATAGTTATTGTTCAGCCAATGTTGAAATGGCTGATACCCGGGGATGGAATTGCCGAGATATGGACAGTGCAACTGGGGTTCAGTAAGTTATCCGGTTATCACAAGGTTTTATCTGATAAAATAAATACCGAGCTCGAAAGATTCAGTAAAGTCTGGCTAAGCAGCGCACATATTATTCCTACGAATGAGAATATAGATATTGAATCGTTTACAGGGATAAAACCTTACCACTTTCAGAACGAACCTGTCAAACCAGGAATTACTATGATTTGGCGACAGGATCCCGACAGGCTTTGGGTCAGAAATATTTATTTGTTGAAAGGTCTTAAAAAACTGGGATTCAAAAGGATTTTAATTCCTGTACAATTTTTTAGAACGCTGCTGATATTCAGGCTCCTGAGAAAAGAACTTGGCGATCACTATACTTATTCCGTTGCAGGACCAGGGAAATTTGGCAGACTACCCTCATATATAAAGGATGAACGTGTAAGTTCTTTTAATGAAGAAGTTGAAAAAAAGTTGTGTGGCGTCTATTCTCAAAGTCTTCTGGTTTTTGGGGTTCATGGGTCAGGAATGTTATTGCCTTCAGCTCAGGCCGGTATGACTTTAAGTCTTATGCCTTCAAAACGATGGGGTAACTTCGCAGAAGATATTCTGTTATCAGAGAATGATTCACGTCTGGCCCTATTTCAAAAACGGGTGGTCCCGTTGAACCTCAGTATATTTGAACTCAGGGACATAATGATCGACATGATAAATGGCAGAAGCCAATTTATAAATAAATTTCACCATTCCGAAGATCTGTAACAGTATTAATTCAAATCCGGGATTTAGGTCAATGAGTATTAAACGAATCCTATAATGGACATAAGCCATATATGCTAAAAATAGATAAGCTTTCAGTCCTCATACCCGTATTTAACGAGGAGGCAACAATTTACACCCTGTTAACCAAGCTTATTCAGGTTAGTCTGGTCCACGCTATTAAAAAGGAAATAATAGTCATTAATGATTGTTCGGCTGATAAAACTGCAGCTGAAATTGAAAGGTTTATTGCGGATAATCCAGGTCTTGACATCCACCTGTTCAGTCATCCGGTAAACAGAGGTAAAGGAGCTGCTTTACACACAGGGATATCGGTCGCTACCGGTGATTTTTTAGTTATCCAGGATGCTGATAATGAATACGACCCGCAGGAGTATAATGATTTGTTAAAACCTGTTATCATGGGTTTTGCTGATGTAGTTTATGGCTCACGGTTTATGGGTAATAATCCTCACAGGATCTTATTTTTCTGGCATACAATCGGAAATAAGTTTTTGACTTTTCTGGCCAATATGTTTTCAAACCTGAACCTTACTGATATGGAAACATGTTATAAGCTTTTTAATACCAAAATGCTTCAGTCTTTAAACCTTAAAGAAAAACGTTTTGGTTTTGAGCCGGAAGTCACAATTAAAATATCAAGAATCCCGAAANTCAGGATATATGAAATCGGGATATCATATTACGGGAGAGGTTATGAAGAGGGGAAGAAAATAGGATGGAAGGACGGGTTCAGAGCCATCTATTGCATTTTCAAATACGGTCTGTTCAGTAGATAGCTTATGATCACTGTTTTATTATTTTGGGTATTGATATTTGTTATCTTTCTGATTATCGGGGTCTCTTTTTTTACTTTCATCGGATGGATACAAAAAACAGGCGGTAATGGTAATNCGTTGAAAATTGATGAATGCTTTTTCGCAGGATTCGTTTTATTGTCTGNTTTATCCGGTATACTTTCAGTCTTGATGCCGGTAGGATTTAAATTNTTCTGTCTGGTTACNATTGCTACCATACCACTTTTNGCTCTTAGTTATAAAGAAACTTTGTCGCTTATAAAGAGATCTGTGCTTCAACGTTCTGAATTTAAAAAGTCGGAACTGGCATTATTTTCATTGTTA
>JGI20214J51650_10001523_pt1 | contig 14711 bp, 18 predicted proteins | sample WetSurMetagenome_FD_51650 | JGI IMG/M metagenome (IMG submission 51650) | reverse complement strand
CGTCGCTACCGTGCAGGCGCTCGGCGGCACCGGCGGGCTCAAGGTCGGCGCCGACTTCNTGAAGCGGCTCAACCCGACCGCCACAGTGTTGATCAGCGATCCGAGCTGGGAGAACCACCGCGCGCTGTTCACCAACGCGGGCTTCGAGGTGGGCACCTATCCCTATTACGACGCCGCGACCCGCGGCGTGCGCTTCGACGCGATGCTTGCAGCGCTGGGCACAACCGCGCCGGGCACGCTCGTCGTGCTCCACGCCTGCTGCCACAACCCGACCGGATGCGACCTGACGCCGGCACAGTGGAGCGAGGTCGTCGCCGCCTGCAAGGCTCGTGCACTGGTGCCCTTCCTCGACATGGCCTACCAGGGCTTCGGCGAAGGCATCGAGGAGGACGGCGCGGTGGTCAAGCAGTTCCTAGGCGCCGGCATCGACTTCTTCGTCTCGACCTCGTTCTCCAAGAGCTTCTCGCTCTACGGCGAGCGCGTCGGCGCGCTCAGCGTCGTCTGCGCCGACAAGGACGAGGCGGCGCGCGTGCTGTCGCAGCTGAAGATCGTGATCCGCACCAACTACTCGAACCCGCCGACCTTCGGCGCCCAGGTCGTCGCAACGGTGCTGACGACGCCGGCGCTGCGCACGCAGTGGGAACAGGAGCTCGCCGGCATGCGCGAGCGCATCCGAGCGATGCGCCACGCCTTGGTCACCAAGCTGCAGGCCGCGGGCGTCCAGGGCGACTTGAGCTACATCACACGTCAAAAAGGCATGTTCAGCTATTCCGGGCTGTCGGCCGAGCAGATGCAGCGACTGCGCAGCGAGTTCGGCATCTACGGCGTCGATTCGGGCCGCATCTGCGTGGCGGCGATCAACAGCCGCAACATCGACGCCGTTGCCGCGGCGCTGGCCCGGCTGATGTGAGTTCGACAGCGGCCGCGCTGTCGCCTGCGCGACAACGCGGCCAATTCACGGCTCTTCGTGCGTGTTTTCGCGCTACCGGACGCGCGCGTCCGCCGGCACGATGTCTTTCCACGTTGTATATTTGTTGCGCTGCACAATACTGCACTGCAACGCTGCACGGAGATTGCCTGATGCTGTACCAGCTCTATGAAACGCAGCGCGCGCTGCTGGCGCCGTTCTCGGAGTTCGCCGGCGCGTCGGCCAAGCTCTACAACCACCCGTTGTCGCCCTTCGCCCATGCGCCGATGGCACAGCGGGTGTCGGCGAGCTTCGACCTGATGCAGCGACTAGCCAAGGACTACGAGAAGCCGGAATTCAACATCACCGCGGCGGTTGTCGGCGGCGTCACGGTCGCGGTGCAGGAACAGGTGGCCATCGAGAAGCCGTTTTGCCGCCTGCTGCGCTTCAAGCGCTTCACCGACGACGCCAGTGCGCTGACGACGATGAAGTCTCAGCCCACGGTGCTGGTCGTCGCGCCGCTGTCGGGCCACCACTCGACGCTGCTGCGCGACACCGTGAAGAGTCTGTTGCACGACCACAAGGTCTTCGTCACCGACTGGACCGACGCGCGCATGGTGCCGGTCGAGGCAGGGCCGTTCCACCTCGACGACTACGTCGAGTACGTGCAGGAGTTCATCCGCCACATCGGCCCGGCAGTGCACGTGATCTCGGTCTGCCAGCCGACGGTTCCGGTGCTCGCCGCGGTATCTCTGATGGCGTCGCACGGCGAGGCCACGCCGCGCACGCTGACGATGATGGGCGGGCCGATCGACGCACGCAAGAGCCCGACCGCGGTCAACAACCTGGCAATGAACAAGAGCCATGCGTGGTTCGAGACGAACGTGATCTACCGCGTGCCGCCGAACTACCCGGGCGCCGGACGGCCGGTCTACCCGGGCTTCTTGCAGCACACCGGCTTCGTCGCGATGAACCCCGACCGGCACCTGCACAGCCACTACGACTACTTCCGCGACCTGATCAAGGGCGACGACGACAGCGCCGAGGCGCACCGCCAGTTCTACGACGAGTACAACGCGGTGCTCGACATGCCGGCCGAGTACTACCTGGACACGATCAAGACCGTGTTCCAGGATTTCGCGCTCGTCAGCGGCAGCTGGGACGTGCGCGGCGAGCGCGTGCGGCCGCAGGACATCACGACCGGTGCGCTGTTGACGATCGAAGGCGAGCTCGACGACATCTCCGGCGCCGGCCAGACCAAGGCCGCGCACGAGCTGTGCTCGGGCATCCCGAAGTCGCGCCGCTTCCACTACGACGCCGAAGGAGCGGGCCACTACGGCATCTTCTCAGGCCGGCGCTGGCGCGAGAAGGTCTATCCGCAGGTACGCGCGTTCATTGCCCGCCACGACCGCGCGGCGCTGCGCAAGGCAGCCTGATCCGATAATCGGCCGGTGAGCGCCGCGCCGACCCTTGCCGACCGCCTGGACGCAGCGTTGCCGCAGACGCAGTGCACGCGTTGCGGCTATCCCGATTGCCGCCATTACGCCGCAGCGATGGCCGACGGCAGTGCCGAGATCGACCGCTGCCCGCCCGGTGGCGCCGAAGGCATCGTCCGCCTGGCCGCGATCACCGACCGCGCCGTCAGGCCGCTAGACCCGGCGCGCGGCAGCGAGGCGCCGCGCGCGCTCGCGGTCATCGACGAGGCCTGGTGCATCGGCTGCACGTTGTGTATCAAGGCCTGCCCGGTCGACTGCATCGTCGGCGCATCCAAGCTGATGCACACCGTGATCGACGTGCAATGCACCGGCTGTGAGCTGTGCGTGCCGGTCTGCCCGGTGGACTGCATCGCGATGGTCCCGGTGACGGGCACGCGCACAGGCTGGCAGGCCTGGAGCTCGGAGCAGGCCGACGAGGCGCGCGAGCGCTACGCCTTCCACCGCTTTCGGGTCGAGCGCGAGGGACGCGAGAACGACGAGCGTCTCGCCGCGAAGGCCACGGCCAAGCTCGCCGATCTGGAGAACCAGACCCGCCACACCGACCCCGAGACGATAGAGAAGAAGCGCGCCGTCGTCGAGGCCGCGATCCAGCGCGCGCGCGCCCGGCTCGGGCCGGGCGGGGGCGGTGCGGCATGACGCCCGAAGCCGTCGAGGCCTTCTTCGCGACGCTGAAGGCCGCGAACCCGAACCCCGAGACCGAGCTCGAGTTCAGCAGCGTGTTTGAGCTGCTGGCCGCGGTGTTGCTTTCGGCGCAGGCCACCGACGTCAGCGTCAACAAGGCCACGCGGCGCCTCTTCGTGCTGGCGCCGACACCGGCCCGGATGCTGGCGCTCGGGACCGAACGCGTGACCGAGATGATCCGCACGATCGGCCTGTACAGAACCAAGGCGCGCAACCTGGTTGAGACCTGCCGCATCCTGGTTGAGCAGCATGGTGGCCGGGTGCCGGCGACGCGCGAGGCGCTCGAAGCACTGCCCGGCGTCGGCCGCAAGACCGCCAACGTCGTGCTCAACGTCGCCTTCGGCGCGCCGACGATGGCCGTCGACACTCACATCTTCCGCGTCGCCAACCGCACCGGGCTGGCGCCGGGACGCAGCCCGCTCGAAGTCGAGATCGCGCTGCTGCGGCGCGTGCCGCCGGCCTATCTTGCCGACGCCCACCACTGGCTGATCCTGCACGGCCGCTACGTGTGTCTGGCGCGCAGGCCGCAGTGCGAGCGCTGCGCGGTGCGCCGCTGGTGCGATTTCGGCGCACCTACAATGAACGCGCAAGAGCCAAGCCCGGCCGCATGAACCCAAAGCCCGCGCACTAACATGGCGAACCTCCAGGATCTGGCCGAGCGTATCGACCGCCTCGTGCTGCGTCACGAGGAGCTGCGGCGCAGCAACGCGCTGGTCGAACATCAGCTCGCCGCGGTGACCGCCGAGCGCGACAGCCTGCGTTCACGGCTGGCCGCCGCGCGCACCCGCATCGACGCCCTGCTGGCGCGGTTGCCGCCGGGCACGAATGACGCCGGGAGCGCCTCGTGAAGCAGGTCGAAGTGACGATCCTCGGCCAAGGCTACATCCTCGCTTGCCCGGACGGCGGCGAAGCGCTGCTGGCCACCGCGGTGGCCAGCGTCGACCGCGAGATGAGCGCGATCCGGGACGGCGGCAAGGTCAAGGCGCGCGAGCGCATCGCGGTACTGGCGGCACTGAACCTGGCGTACCAGCTCGCCGAGCGCGGCCCCGCGGCCGGAGCAGGTGGCGCCGCGGACATTGACATCCCGGGGCTGCTCCAGCGCATTGACGAGGTGCTCAACGGCGACGACCGCCTGCTGTGATCCGCGCTGCGGCACGCACCGAGCCGACAGCGCTAAAATGGTTGCGTCCGCCGTGTTCGCGTGAGCTTTATATTTCCTTGAACCGATGGTCTATGACCAAGGGCTTGGAACATTGCTTGACTGGTGTGAGCGTCTCGCGTCAGATGAACCCGAAGCCAGGCTGACCTCGCCCACCTGAACTTCCCACTGGGTTCAGGAATGCGGTTCACGGTTCGCGGCGGACACCTTCGACGATGCCCCACCACTGGCTGATGAAGAGCGAGCCCGACGAGGTCTCGATCGACGACCTCGTGCGCGCGCCCGGGCAGTTGCTGCCCTGGACCGGTGTGCGCAACTACCAGGCCCGCAACTTCATGCGCGACGCGATGCAACGCGGCGACGACGTTCTCTTCTACCACTCGTCCTGCGCCGAGCCGGGCATTGCCGGCCTGGCCGAGATCGCCGGCCGCGCGCAGCCGGACAGCACGCAGTTCGACCCTCACAGCCCCTATTTCGATGCCAAGTCGAGGACCGACGCCCCGCGCTGGCTACAGATCGACGTGCGCCTCGTGCGCAAGACGCGGCTGCTCTCGTTGCGCGAGATGCGCCAGGCCGCCGAGCTGGCCTCGATGCAGGTGCTGCAACGCGGAAACCGCTTGTCCGTCACGCCCGTCACCGATGCCGAATGGCGGGCCGTGCTGGCACGCCTGGAGAGCCCGTGCAGGACTTGATCGCGCTCGTTCCCGAGCTGCTGCTGCTGGGCATCGTGACCGGGTTTCTCGCCGGCTTGCTGGGCATCGGCGGCGGCATGATGCTGGTGCCCATCCTCACGCTCGTGCTGACCCATCGCGGGGTCGATCCGGGCATGTCGGTGAAGATGGCGATCGCCACCGCGATGGCAACGATCCTGTTCACCTCGGCGGCCAGCGTGCGCGCGCATCACGGGCACGGCGCCGTGCGCTGGGACCTGCTGCGCGGCATGGCGCCTGGCATCCTGTTCGGCGGGCTGGCCGCCGGCGCCGGCGTGTTCTCGCTCCTCAAGGGCCAGGGCCTGGCGCTGGTGTTCGCGGTCTTCGTCGGCTATTCGTCGGTGCAGATGCTGCGCGGCCGGCCGCCAAAGCCGGGGCGCCAGATGCCCGGCCCGATGGGCCAGTCGGTGGTCGGCGCGGGCATCGGCTTCCTGTCCGGTCTGCTCGGCGCCGGCGGCGCCTTCCTATCGGTGCCCTTCATGGGCTGGTGCAACGTGCCTATCCGCCAGGCAGTCGGCACCAGTGCGGCGCTGGGCTTCCCGGTCGCGGCGGCCAGCGTGCTGGGTTACGTGATCAGCGGCTGGAACCTGCCCTCGGCCCTGCCAGGCGCCTTCGGCTACCTCTACCTGCCCGGGTTGCTCGTCATCGTGATCGCGAGCATGACGATGGCGCCGATCGGCGCGCGCATCGCGCACCGATCGGACATCCAGAAGCTGAGAAAGCTCTTCGCGCTACTGCTGTTGGGCCTGGCCGCCAACATGTTGCGGCACGCGCTGGCCTGAACGCTACGGAACTTCGAAGCGGATCGCCGCCAGCGTGACGTGGTTGCCGCCGCGACGTCGTGCCTCGGCGAGCGCGGCCCGGCCGGCGTCTGTGAGTTCGTCTTGCGTCTGCGCAGTGTGCGGGAAACTGGCGACGCCCATCGACACGCTGAAGCCAAGTTCCCGGCCGTCGAGCACGACGATCTGCGTCGCGCACTGGCGGCGCAGCCCTTCCATGCGCGAATGCGCGGTCGCCAACCCGACACCCGACAGCAGCACCGTGAAGCGACTGTCGTCGAGGCGGCAGGATGCGTCCATCGCGCGCGTGCCGCCGCGCAGCAGCCGCCCCATCGCCTCGAGCACGCGCTCGCGCGCCGCGNCGCCCAGCGCGAGCGCCTTGTCGCTGAGCGGGTCGATCTCGATGAAGACGATCGCGAACTCGCGGTGCTCGCGCGTCGAGAGGTCCAGCTCGCGCCGNAGCTGGTCGTCGAAGTGGGCGCGCGTGTACAGACCCGAGGCCGGGTCGCGCANGGCCTGGTCGGCCAGCTCGCGGCGCAGCGACTCGTTTGCACGCTGCTGCTGCTCGAGTTGGGCCAGCGCCGCCTGCAACTGGCCCTCGCGGCGCTGCGCATCGCGCTGGTCGGACCACAGGCTGCAAAGCCAGCGCTGCCCTGCGGCGTCGGGCGCACTCGCCAGCCGCATCACGTAGAAGTCTTGCCGCTCTCCACCGTGCTCGAAGTGATGCTCGCTGATCAGGGACCGCGGGTGTCCGAGGGCGGTCTGCTCTGCAGCCCGAAACGCGGCAGCCACCGGAGCGTCGAACAGTTCGGCGTCGGTGCTGCCGACGACGTCGGCGCCGGCACGGCCGAAGCGACGCACCATCGCCTCGTTCGCATGTACGTAGCGTCCGCTGCGCGCGTCCTTCACCGCGAGCGGGTCACCGTCATGGCCCACGCGGGCCTGCAGCAGCCCNGCCAGCAGCGCTTCGAACGCGGACTCGGGTATGGATTCGGGCAAGGAGGTCATGGCAGGAGGGTGGGTCGGGCCGGCGCAGCCGGTGGAGCAGCGGCCCGCCGAGGCTTCATCTTGGGAGACGAGCAAGACCATATCAAGCAAGAAGGTCGGGATCGCCCCTAGATTGCACGCAGCGCTCGATGTTAAGGGTTGCGCCCCCGAGCATCGCGCGGCAACGGACCACCCGGACAAGTGGCGCGTCCTTACGGCCGACGCTCACGCGGCTGCAAGACGACGCGCGTTTCCAGGCGGGCGAGGTGCAAGCGAACGTTGTGAGAATCGTCGGCCGCGGAATGCCGCACATTGGCAGGTCCGGAACTTGCGGAGGCCCCCCCAGGAGACCAGGATGAGCATCGCCCACTTCATCAAGGAGATCGGCCGCGGCGCCGCGGGCGCGAGGTCGCTCTCGCGAGGACAGGCGCTGGAACTGATGGGCACGGTGCTCGACGGCGGCGCCAGCGATCTGGAGGTCGGCGCGTTCGCGATCGCGATGCGCATGAAGGGCGAGACGCTGGACGAACTGGCTGGCTTCCTGCAGGCTGCCCAGGACCGCTGCCTACGCATCGCCAGCGACCGGCCGGTAGTCGCGATCCCGTCGTACAACGGGGCGCGCCGACTCCCCAACCTGACGCCGCTGCTGGCGATGTGGCTGGCCCGCGAAGGCGCACGCGTGCTCGTCCACGGCCAGCCCGTCGACCCCGGGCGAGTGACGAGCGCGCAGATCTTCCACGACCTCGGGTTGCCCGCGACGCAGGGCGAGGCCGACATCGCCAGTGCCTGGGCGCGGCACGAGCCGGCCTATGTCGACACCGCGTTGCTCAACCCCCGGCTGCAACGGCTGCTCGAGGTGCGGCGCGCGCTCGGGCTGCGCAACTCCGGCCACATGGTGGCGAAGATGCTGGAACCCTGCACCGGCAGCCGCACGCTGCGCCTTGTCAGCTTCACGCATCCCGAATTCGGCATGCTGATGCACGCCTGGGCCGAGCGCGATGGCGTTGACGCGATGCTGCTGCGCGGGACCGAGGGCGAGGCGGTGGCTGACCCGCGCCGCCAGCCGCGCATCGACACTTATGTGGCCGGCATCGCGCGCCCGGAGTGGTCGGTCGCAGCGCAGGACGGCGTGGTCGCCGAACTGCCGCTGCTGCCGCGCGAGATCGACGCTTCGACGACAGCGCTCTACATCCAGGCCGTGCTCAGCGGCGAGAAGCCTGCGCCGGCGCCGCTGGCGCGCCAGGTCCAACTGGTGCTTGGCGCGCTCGCGGCGCTAAGTGCTCCGGCTCAGCCACTCGACCGCAGCGCCTGAGACCAAGCGCGCCCGTCGCGCACTGACGACGCCGTCATCGGCCCCGAGCGGGTCGAGTCGACTGGCAGTGCCCTGCTGACTCGGCCGCGCGCGACACGCTGCGGATAATGCCGCCGCATGCAGCGCTTCGATGTCGTCGTCGTCGGTGCCGGTGCAGCCGGCCTGTTTTGCGCCGGCATCGCNGGCCAGCGCGGGCTCAAGGTGCTTCTCGTCGACCACGCCGCACGGCTCGCCGAGAAGATCCGGATCTCGGGTGGCGGTCGCTGCAACTTCACGAATCGCGACACCGGCCCAGCGAANTTCCTTTCCGCTAACCCGGACTTCTGCCGNTCGGCNCTGGCGCGATACCCGAGCGAGGCCTTCGTCGCGCTGGTGCGCCGCCATGGCATCGGCTTCCATGAAAAGCACCGCGGTCAGCTGTTCTGCGACGATTCGGCCGCGCAGATCATCGAGATGCTGCTGGCCGAGTGCGCAGCCGGTAACGTCGAACGCTGGCAGCCCTGCAGCTTGGACGCGGTGCGCCAGGGCAGCGTCGGCTTCGAGCTTGACACCTCGCGCGGGCCGGTATCAGCGTCCCGGTTGGTCGTCGCGACCGGGGGCCTGTCGATCCCGCAGCTCGGCGCCAGCGACTGGGGGCTTCGCCTGGCGCGCCAGTTCGGACACCGCATCGTCGAGCCGCGCCCCGCATTGGTGCCGCTGACCTTCGACGGCGCACAATGGGCGCCGTTCGCCGCGCTCGCCGGGCTGTCGCTGGAGGTCGCCATCGAGACCGGCGCCGGCCGCGAACGTGGCCATTTCGTCGAAGACCTGCTATTCACCCACCGGGGCCTCAGCGGACCGGCCGTGCTGCAGATCTCGAGCTACTGGCGCANCGGCGCCGAACTGCGCATCGCNCTCGCCGACGCGCAACTGAAGGATCGGCTGCTGCAGGCCAAGGCGGACTCACGGCGCCAGCTCGGCAACGAGCTCGCGCAACACCTGCCCGCGAGACTGGCCCAAACCTGGCTTCAGCTGCTGGCGCTGCCTGCCGAGCGCGCGCTGCCCGAGGTGCGCGACAAGGACCTGTCCCGGCTCGCCGACAGCCTGGCGGCGTGGCGCGTCGTCCCGACCGGCACCGAAGGCTGGCGCAAGGCCGAGGTCATGGCCGGCGGCGTGGACACGCGCGACCTGGCGTCGCAAGGCCTCGAGAGCCGCCGGGTGCCGGGGCTGCACTTCATCGGGGAAGTCGTCGACGTCACCGGCTGGCTCGGCGGTTACAACTTCCAGTGGGCCTGGGCCTCGGCTGCCGCCTGCGCCGGCGCCTTGGCAGGGGCCGCAGTTCCGGGATAGAATGCTCCGCTTTGCTGGCCAAACCGGCGCATCGATCCTGACAGGGCCTTCGTCGCCCCGCAACGCCAGGACACCGAGCGCAAGAAACCTAGGAACTTCCCGCTTCATGACCACGATCCGCGTCAAGGAAAACGAACCGTTCGATGTCGCCCTGCGCCGCTTCAAGCGCACCATCGAAAAGATCGGCCTGCTGACCGAATTGCGCGCGCGCGAGTTCTACGAGAAGCCGACCGCCGAGCGCAAGCGCAAGAAGGCGGCCGCGGTGAAGCGCCACTTCAAGCGCGTGCGCAGCATGCAGCTGCCCAAGAAGCTGTACTGATCCCCTGCCCNCGGGCGGCCCGCTGCTGCCCGGCCGCACAAGCCCGCGCCGGACGCCGCTGCGGGCTTTGTCGTTTCAGCCCCCTGCCCCGACCATGAGCCTGAAAGACCGCATCACCGAAGACATGAAGTCCGCCATGCGCGCGCGCGAGGCCGACCGGCTGTCGACGATCCGCATGCTGCTGGCGGCGATCAAGCAGCGCGAGGTCGACGAGCGCATCGTGCTCGACGACGCGGCGCTGGTCGGCATCGTGGACAAACTCGTCAAGCAGCGCCGCGACTCGATCGCCGCGTTCGAGCAGGGCGGGCGAAGCGACCTCGTCGAAAAGGAATCTGCCGAGATCGCGGTGCTCGAGGCCTACCTGCCGCAGCGGCTGTCGGCCGAGCAGATCACGGCCGCGGTCGCGGCGCTCGTGGTCGAGCTCGGTGCGGCCGGTGCGGGCGACATGGGCCGGGTGATGTCGGCAGCGAAGTCTCGCTTCGCCGGCCAGGCCGAAATGGGTCTGGTGTCCGCCGCGGTCAAGCAGGCTCTTGCAAAGTAGCGCGATGAGCGAGCTTCCGATCCGCGCCGTCTCGCCCGACGTCTGCGTCGCCGCGCAGCTCAACCCCGAAGCGATGGCCGAACTGGCCCGCGCCGGGTTCCGCAGCGTGATCAACAACCGGCCAGACTTCGAGCACGGCCCGGACCAGCCGACGAACGTGGCCATTGAGGCCGCAGCCAGGGCTGCCGGGCTCGAATACCGCTTCCTGCCGGTGAGCGGCGCCTACCAGTCGCCGCAGGAGATCGCCGCCTTCGCAGCGCTGCTCGGCGAACTGCCGCGGCCGATCCTCGCGTTTTGCCGCTCCGGCGCACGCTCGGCGCGGTTATTCGCCGCCGCCACCACAGCCTGAGGGCGCTTCGACCCCGGGTAAGCCCGGGGCGTTTCGGGCCTGCGCCCGAGCGGCACGCCAGCGACATTCACCTACAGTCGCTGCCCATGTGATCAGGCCGCGCCACGAGACGGAGCGCGGCCGCTTCGAGGGGATATCGAGTGACAGCCTTGTTACGTCTATCGAAACTGATCGACGCGCTCACCGAGCGCATTGGTCGCGCAGTGGCCTGGTTGATCCTGGCCGCGGTGCTCATCAGCGCGGTCAATGCCGTCGTGCGCAAGGTGTTCGACATGAGCTCGAACGCCTATCTCGAGGTCCAGTGGTACCTCTTCGCCGCAGTCGTGCTGCTGGCCTCCGGGTACACGCTGCTGCGCCAGGATCACGTGCGCATCGACGTCGTCATCGGCCGATTCTCAAAGCGCACCCAGATCGCGATCGAGGCCACCTGCATCGTGATCTTCCTGCTCCCCTTCTGCCTGACNGTGATCACCCTGGCCTGGCCGGTGGTCATGCGTTCGTACCTGAGCGGCGAGATGTCGCAGAACGCCGGCGGCCTGATCCGCTGGCCGGTCTATGCGCTGGTGCCGGTTGGCTTCTCGTTGCTGCTGCTGCAGGCAGTGTCCGAGTTCATCAAGCGCATCGGCTTCCTGATGGGGCGCTGCGACGACCCGACGAGAAAACAGCAGACCAAAAGCGCCGAGGAAGAGTTCGCCGAGTTCGTGCGCGCCAAGGCCGAGGGAGCCGCCAAGTGATGGATTTCGTCTCGGCCAACATGGCCCCGATCATGTTCATCGGGCTGATCGCCTTCCTCCTCGTCGGCTTCTCGGTCGCCTTCTCGCTCGCTGCTTGCGGCCTGTTCTTCGGCTTCGTCGGCATCAAGCTCGGCCTTCTGCCCGAGGCGCTGATGCAGGCCCTGCCGCTGCGCATCTTCGGTATCGAGCAGAACGAGACCCTGTTGGCGATTCCGTTCTTCACGTTCATGGGCCTGATCCTCGAGCGCTCGGGCATGGCCGAGGATCTGCTCGACACGATCGGGCAGCTGTTCGGCCCGATACGCGGNGGACTGGCATACGCGGTGATTCTGGTCGGCGCGATGCTTGCCGCGACCACCGGTGTCGTTGCNGCATCGGTGATCTCGATGGGCCTGATCTCCTTGCCTATCATGTTGCGCTACGGCTACGATCGCCGCGTCGCCAGCGGCGTGATCGCGGCATCGGGCACGCTCGCCCAGATCATCCCGCCTTCGCTGGTGTTGATCGTTCTGGCTGACCAGCTCGGCCAGAGCGTGGGCGAGCTCTACAAGGGCGCCTTCGTCCCGGGCTTCGTGCTCACCGGCCTGTATCTCGGCTACGTGCTGATGATCAGCCTGGTACGTCCGACCTGGGTGCCAGCGCTGCCCGCCGAGGCGCGCACGATCCGAGAGCCCGACGGGACGTCCGGGCTGACCTCGCTCGGAATCCTGTTGGTCGCCTCGGTGTCACTGGCGATGCTCTACGCCAAGTCGCGGCCGGCCAACACGCCGACCGACGAGCTGATCGTGATCTCGATGTGCGTCGGCGTCGGCGCGGCGTTCGTGTTCGCGCTCGTCAACAAGGTGCTCAAGCTCGGACTTCTCTCTCGCATGGCCGAACGCGTGACCTTCGTGCTGATCCCGCCGCTGGCGCTGATCTTCCTCGTGCTCGGCACCATCTTCCTCGGCGTCGCGACGCCCACCGAAGGCGGCGCGATGGGCGCGGTCGGAGCGCTCGCGATGGCCACGCTGCGACGGCGCATCGACCTTAAGCTGATGAAGCAGGCGATGGACACGACGATGAAGCTGTCCTGCTTCGTCGTGTTCATCTTGATGGGCTCCACCGTGTTCAGCCTCGTGTTCCAGGGCGTCGACGGGCCGGTCTGGGTCGAGCACCTGCTGATCGGTCTGCCCGGTGGCCACCTGGGCTTCCTGATCGTGGTCAACCTGCTGGTGTTCGTGCTGGCCTTCTTCCTGGACTTCTTCGAGCTCGCGTTCATCGTGATCCCGCTCATCGGCCCGGTGGCCGTCAAGCTGGGCATCGACCCAGTCTGGTTCGGCGTGCTGCTGGCGGTGAACATGCAGACTTCGTTCATGCACCCGCCATTCGGCTTCGCACTGTTCTACCTGCGCAGCGTCGCGCCGACCGAGGACTACCAGGACCGCGTCACAGGCAAGAAGATCGGCCGCATCACCACCGGCCAGATCTACTGGGGTGCGGTGCCCTTCGTCGTGATTCAGGTCGTGATGGTGAGCCTGATCATCGGCTTCCCGGGCATCGTCAGTCGCGACACCGGCGGCGAGAAGGTGCGCGTGAACGAGTTGCAGCGCGAGGTCGATCAGATGCTGCAAGGCGGTGGTNCGGCTCCCGGCGCCGCGGCTCCCGCGAGCACCGGCGGCGCGGCTTCCGGGACGAGTTCAAACGAAGACACGATGTCGCTGTTCAAGCTCGACGAGAAGAAGGACGATCCCTCNGGCGTCGGGCCGGCAGCGTCGGCCACCGGCAAGCCCTAGCGTCCGCCGATCCGCAAACACAATCGGGATCGGGTATCCGCAATTCTCGCGGCTACCCCTCCCACACCGCCTGGCGTGCGGGTCCGAACTGGGCGGTTCGAGAGCTTGAGGTCTCAGCTCGTCGTCCGACACGGCGCTTGTCCCCGTCGTCGACTTCNCCGAGCCCATGCGCTTGTGATCAGGGACGGGCCCCTGGCTTCGTCGCTGATGAGATTGACCTGCCCCCCGCCAGCCGTACCAACCAGAAGTAGAAGGAGTCCGCCCACCCAGGAGAATGGCGGACATGAGGAAGAGCAAATTCACCGAGGAACAGATCATCGGGTTCCTCAAGCAGGCTGAGGCCGGCTTGGCAGTGGCGGAGATCTGCCGCAAGGGCGGGTTCTCGGACGCCACGTTCTACAAGTGGCGCGCGAAGTTCGGCGGCATGGATTCGACCGATGCGCGGCGGCTGCGCGAGCTGGAGTCGGAGAACGCCAAGCTCAAGCACTTGCTGGCCGAGGCGCACCTGGACATGCACGCGCTCAAGAGCGTGCTCGGGGTAAAGCGCTAGCCCCACAGGTCAAACGGCAGGCGATTGAGCAACTGGTGAACCAGCACCAGTTGTCCGAGCGCCGGGCCTGCAGGCTTGTGGGGCTGACCCGAGACGCGTACCGCCATCCACCGACGCCCAGCGCGCAGGAGGAGGCCCTGTCCAAGAAGATCGTGGAGATTGCCCATGCGCGACGGCGGTTTGGCTACCACCCTGAACCGCTCGAAGGCAGCGGTAGCCTGACAAATGCCATTGGCCACCCGATCGGCCGCACCATGGTCGAGCAGAGCGTGACCAAGATCTTCCTCGCCAACCCGGAGGCGGTTCGCGAGGAGTACGTCGAGGGCTTCGGGCTCAGCGAGGCCGAGTTCGACATCGTGCGCAGCCTGGGCGCGCAAGGCGGCCGGCGCTTCCTGGTGAAGCAGGGCCACGCCAGCGCGATCTGCGAGCTGGACCTTGCCGGGATGGACGACTTCATCACCGTGCTGTCGGCGACGACCGACAACGTGGCCCTGCTCGACGCCGTGCGCGAACGGCGTGGCAACGATCCATTTCAATGGCTTCCCGTTCTCCTTCGTGAAAGTCACGATCGCAAGCTTCGAGCCTCGAGGAGACCTGCATGATGTTCGTTCGACTCACCATCGTCTGCGCCTTGTTCGTCGCCGGCACCCCGGCGGCCATCGCGCAGTTCGTGAAGGGCAACGAGGCCGTCAGGGTGATGCCCGATGGTTCGAAGAAGGTCGAGACGCCGCCGCTGCCATCGACCGGCCCGGCCAGCAGGTCCAAGCCTTGCCCAGCCGATGCCGGGTGTCACGCGGGCGCGTGGCACATGGTTGACACAGCGGCGGGACTGATGGAACGCACCGAGACGTCATGAAACTCGCGGTGATCAACTACTCGGGGAACGTTGGCAAAACCACAGTGGCCCGCCACCTGGTCGCACTGCGCATCCCCGACTGCCAGGTCGTTGCGGTCGAGAGCATCAATGCCGACGATTGCCAGCCCGTCACGATCCGCGGCCGGCAGTTCGCGCAGCTGCAGGAGTTCCTGCAGAGTGTCGACAACGTGGTCGTCGACATCGGTGCCAGCAACGTCGAGGAACTGCTC
>JGI20214J51650_10001522_pt1 | contig 14711 bp, 13 predicted proteins | sample WetSurMetagenome_FD_51650 | JGI IMG/M metagenome (IMG submission 51650) | reverse complement strand
GCCGGGGAAGAGATTTGAACTCTTGAGGTGCAGGGCACCAGTAGCTTTCAAGGCTACCGCCTTCCCGGACTAGACTACCCCGGCAGTGCTCCATATGTAGGCTGTGGGATGTAAAAAAGGCTTCTTAATCCCGGGAGAACCGGACCGGGAATCCATGGCGGGTCAGGTGCACTTTCTCCATAGCACAAGGGCGATTCCGCATGCAGCAAGACCGGCTGCGGGGACCACGGAAGATGACTGGGTCGCCGGGGCTTGCGGGGCGGATGCAGCAAAGGGTTCAGGCACAGAAGGACTGACGGATACCGAGAGTGCATTCTCTGCATAAAGAAATACTTCGCTGTTATCGGAATATTTGTAGGGGTATACCTTCACGTACACGGTTTTTCCGGTTCCCTGGAAGGAAACCTTCTCGGGGACTGCCGTACCCTGATTATTCTGAACGTGAAGCACCCCGCTTTCATCGAAATATTCAATAACCCAGTCAATGGAAGACGACGTGTAGAGGGTTATCGGCCGTGAACTTGTCTTCACGATAAAATACGCCGGGTTGTCCCGTGACGCTTTTGTATGTGCCGAAACGACAGTTTTTGTTGGCGTCGCACCCGGGGAAGTTACTGATAGTGTCGGCTGCCCGACCGATTCGATCGGGAGTATCCCGATAAACCCTTTCGAATCGGTAAAACTTACCGCGTACGTCCCGGGACCGGTTATCGGGATCTCGGCCGAAAAATATCCGAGGTAATTGGTATTCACGTACTGGGGGCCGAAGATCACACGTTCATCCGGGTCTCTGACCTCGACCTGGATACCGGAATTCTCGTCTCCCTTGATCGTCCCGGCGATTGAAAGTTTGCCGGAAAAGGGCTGGGTGGTGGAGGAGTCGAGACGGATCTCGTCCGAGCGGTCGTATAACGTGATCAGTCGCATGGTGACAGAATCACTGTTCCCGTTTGCCGGTACCTCGATCTTATAGGTCCCCGGCTGAAGGCCCGTTGTATCAAAAACCGTCTTGAAGGTTTTGTCGGAATTGACATAGACGATCTGGCGCTTGATTTCCGTNGTAGTCGTCAGCTGGAAGTAAAGAACGACGTCAATAGGTGTTCCGATTCCAAAGGTCGTCGTCCCGGAAACGACAAGGGGTCTTCCTACTGCAAGGGCATCAGGAGTATCGATATTGACCTGGTATGCCAGTGCATGCCCCCCCAGAAAGAGTAGTCCCAGTAACATCAGGACGATCTTTTTCATCTATATCAGATCAACTAGTAGGATGTTAATGATTTCTGAAGTCCTGGAAAAACCGCTTGCAGTGTGGCGGGGAAAAGAGCGGTACGGCAGCGAATTGCTCGAAAGTCTCACGATTATCTTCAAAAGTGCCGGGTGCACATGGTCGAAGTGCCGGATGTGCAGTTACCGTCATGAACGATACCACGGCACTTCGGGCCTGGAACTTCTTAACCATCTTCGGGCCCAGCTTGCCTGGGTAACAAGGGAATTCCGGGCGGATGAATACCAGATGGTTAAAATTTTCACCTCGGGGAGTTTTTTTGATCCCGCAGAAGTACCGCCGGCGTTCCTTGCTGAGGTGGCAGCTGCCTTCCGCGGGAAACTGCTCATCGCCGAGACCAGGCCGGAATTTGTTGATGAGGAGGTCTTTTCCACCTTCGCCGGTGCTCTTGACGACGGCAGCTGGAAAACACCCCTCTCCTGTGCCATCGGTCTCGAGACCAGCAACGATGTCATCCGGGAACGGAGCATCAACAAAGGGTTCACGTTCGCCGATTTCACCGCTGCGGCCGCAAGAGCACATGCTGCCGGAGCCGGCGTGAAGGCGTATCTCCTCTTCAAACCGCTGTTTGTCACAGAAGGGGAGGCAGTGGCAGATATGAAACGATCGATACGGGATGCGTCCCTCCATGCCGAGATGATCTCGATGAACCCCTGCACGGTCCAGAAGAATACCGAACTCGAATACTACTGGAAACGGGGGGCATACCGTCCGCCATACCTCTGGAGTGTCCTTAGCATTCTCGAAGATGCCCCGTGTCATGTCATGTGCGACCCGCTCGGAGGCGGGCAGAAGCGTGGGCCCCACAACTGCGGGACCTGCGATCCCGATATCGTCAAAGGGATCCGTGAGTATTCCCTCAACGCGGATCGGGAACTGGTACGGGCCCTCCTTGAAGTGCAATGCGAATGCAGGAAGGAATGGGAATTCGTCCTTACCGAAGAGAAACCCTACGGCATGCCCCTGACACGATAAAAGAGATCGGGATAGTCCAAAAAATACGACCGGAACATTATTTTTCGCTGCAGCCGCTCTGGATCTCGAGCTGTTTTGCGAGGAGGGGGAGGAACGTCCCTGCATCGGACACAATTCCTATTGCCTGCGTTGTCCCCCGGTCCATGAGTTTGGTGAGGTGGGCCGGGTTGATATCGACACAAACGGTCTTGACGTTTGAGGGGAGGCAGTTCCCAACGGCGATGGAATGCAGGAGGGTAGCTACCATCAGGACGAGGCTGCATCCCTGGATATGTTCCCGCATCCGGTCCTGGGCAGCCATGACATCGGTGATTACATCAGGCAGAGGACCGTCATCCCGTATTGAACCGGCGAGGACGAAGGGAACGTTCTTCTTTACGCATTCGTACATGATCCCTCCCGTAATAACGCCTTTGCTGACTGCTTTTTTTATGGATCCTGCCCGCATGATCTCGCTGATCGCATAGAGATGGTGCTTGTGTCCTCCCATGACAGGGTTCCCTGTCGAGATATCCATCCCAAGGGAGGTCCCGTAGAGGTTGTATTCGATGTCATGGGTTGCAAGGGCGTTGCCGGCAAACAGGACGTCTACGTACCCGTTACGTATCATGCCGGCGAGGGCCTTGTCTGCACCGGTATGGATGATGGCCGGCCCACCGACGACTGCGATCTTCCCTCCTTTCTTTCGCACTTCGAGGATCTCTTTTGCGATCTTGGCGATCAGGGTCTCACTGGGACGTTCCGGTGACACGGTCCCATGCATGAACTCGAACGTGCTCTGCTCGCGGGGACGCTCAGGATAGCTGACATTTACCCCCTGCTCACCGACGACAACCAGGTCGCCTTTCCGGATCTTCCCGAGGGGGCGGGCCACGGCACATTTCAGCGTAGGATCGACCGCAATGAGGAAATCCATTTCGATGGATCCGACCGGGAGCCATTCCCCGCAGTATTTTATCTGTGTCGGGTGGTTGCTGGTAGTATAGAAGCCCTGGGGGACGACCTGGTCAGCTTCAGCGGCCACCAGGTGGACGTCCTTCACTTCAAGCGGGCGGGCACCGAGGCGGTGCAGCTCGGATAAAATGGACTGCAGTTTCTCTTTACTGGATGCTGCAATCCGGAGACGGGCATAGCTGGGGTCGGTCTTTTCCTTGCCGATATCGAAGACAAGGATCTCAAAGTTTCCTCCCATGTCCATGACCCGGTCAAAGAGTTGCGTCATGATACCCGAGTCAATGATATGACCCTGCAACTCGATCTCCTGCGACTCCACCATAATAGTAGAGATCTTGGGTGAAGCCCCTTAATATTCATATCTGCTAAAAGAGGCAATATTGCACGTATTTTGGAATGAATGCCATGAATTGGGACGTATTACCTCTGCCGGATCGGTAAAAAACGGGATCCCTTTGAAATTCTTTTCTTAACCGGACTTGCCTGAAGGTTTGAGATGATAGGAGAAGGGCCCACTCTCTCCCGGAGGGGGTGGCGACACGAGAGAAACCCCTTAATTCCTGTCAGAGGAATGTTTTGATCACCATTTTCCAGGAGTCTTTCGCACCGGTGGGTTGCCATAACGGTTGTGAGCGAAGGCTTTAGACGTTCCACGACCTGAAGGGACTCAGTTTCCCAGGGGATTTCTCCCGGGCAAAAAAAAGTCAGGACGGATGAGTCCAAAAAAAGAGTTCAGCCTCTTCGCGGTCAGCCCGCGTATTCACGTTAATCGCCAGCCGGGGTTCGTTGAGGAGGAGCTGTACCTCCTCCTGGGGTTCGGCGATACGATCCCCACGAAGGATATTGATTCCTGCCGGACACGCTTCAGTTCCCCGGATTTGTTCGTGATAGGGCATGCTGTCAGGTGTGGACTTCACCAGATCCGATGGGATCCATGTCGAACATGCATCTTTTCCGGCTGCATGGTACGCTGCCTCTATCGTGGCGATAATTCCGGCATTGACACAGGGAATGTCCGACACACTGAAGAAAAGGGGTCCGGCCTCCCCGATTATACGGACCGCTTCTGTCATGTCTTCAATATAGCCGGCCCCCCCGGTCCTGCAGCACTCTATTCCCTGCACCCTGCACCAGGTTATGGTCATGGGGGTCCGGCAGGAAGCCACAACAATGGGATCACATCCGGCCTCCCGGAATGCATCGACAACCCGGGAGACCATCGGGCGACCGGCGATGGAAACAAGGGGTTTCTCCCCGAGGTTCAGCCGGCGCCCCTCTCCCCCGGCCATGATCAGTGCAAGCATGCAGAAAGCGCCTCGACAAGGCAACGGTTTTCTTCCCGTCTCCTGACCGCCACCCGGATACAGTCCGCAAGGCCGAATGAAGTGCAGTCCCGCACAAGAATGTCCCGGTTTGCAAGACGATCGCAGAGTACCGCCGCAGGAACGGTGCACCGGACGAGGAGGTAATTGACCGAAGACGGGGAACAGGACTGGCCGAGTTCAGAAAAACGGGCTGCCAGCCAGTCACGTTCGATCCCGATCGCATGTCGTGATGCCTCCAGTTCACCGAGGTGACAGAGCGCCTCCATGGCAAAGGACTCCGCAAAAGAGTTTACACTCCAGGGAGAGCGGGCAGTCTCTATCTTCTCGACCAGTTCCGGTTCACCGAAACCGAAGCCGAAACGGATACCCGGCACCGAGAAGGTTTTGGTAAGGGAATGAAGGACAAAGAGGTGCGGGTCCTTCACATCGGCAAGGCTCTGCGCAGGGTCGGCGAGGCCGATAAATGCCTCGTCACAAAAAAGGATTCCACCGGCCGCTGCCATGGAAGAGAGGTGTGTTTTCATCGCAGACCTGGTCTGCAGGAGGCCGGTTGGGTTGTTGGGGTTACAGATGAAGGAAACATCTGCGTTCCGTTGATCTGCTGCCACCTCCGCCCCGGTCAGTCGCGCAGATAATTCATATTCCCCAAAGGTCGGCCGTGGAAGAAAAAACGTTTTATTCCTGCCAAGGGCAACAGAGCAAAAAACCCTGATGATCTCGATCGACCCGTTCCCTACACAGATCTCTTCCGGATCCCTGTGGAAGGTCGTCCCAATCCGCTCTTTCAGGCAGTGATACTGATCATCAGGATACCACTCGAGACTGACATTTTCGCGGTCCCAGGAACATTGAGGGGGGAACGGATTGATGCTCGCGCTGAAATCCAGTACCTTTTTGTGTGTTTTTTCGCGCTGCCACTTTCCGGTTCCCCCATGCACAACTTTTTTTGGAAAGTCAACAGCCATCAAAACACGCTCTTTTTTTAGATTATTTGGATTAGCAGTCTTAAATGCGTTGCGTGGTGCTCCCGCTGACTAAAGAAGAAGGTATTTATACGATTATGTGTTAGTTTCAGTTATCTGGTTAAAGTCAGACACGAGTGCCTCAATTGTCTGACACATGCATGACATATGACAGACATGCGTCAGATATCAGAGGAATGATTATGCAAAGAATCACGCTCCGGTTGCCTGAACAGCAGATCAACCTGCTACAACAGATGGTGGACACAGGAGAATATCCTAATGTCTCAGAAGCGGTCCGGGCAGCCGTTCGTGAACTCGTTGAAAAACGCGCAAATCGTGTCCTGAAGGAAAGCGACCAGGTTTCATTCAAGGTTTGAGAGGGTAAAACATGCAGAGCATAATTAACGACGCTTTAAAAAATGCCGAGCTTGAAAAAGAGATAAACAAGCCAGGCAGCGCAAACGCAATGGAGGATGACTTTGTCGGACAACCAAGAATCGTCATCATCGGTTGCGGGGGCGCAGGGAACAACACCGTAAACAGGATTCACCACATGGGAGTTTCCGGTGCAGAGACGATTGCGATCAACACGGACAAGCAGCACCTGGATATGATCCAGGCNGANAAGCGCATCCTCATCGGCAAGTCCCTGACCAANGGTCTCGGTGCCGGCGGATACCCTGATGTCGGTAAGCGTGCCGCTGAGATGGCCCGCCCGACCCTTGAGGCAATTCTTGAGTCAGCCGATCTCGTTTTCATAACAGCAGGTATGGGAGGAGGTACCGGTACCGGTTCCGCACCCGTGGTCGCTCAGGTTGCGAAAGAGCAGGGAGCAATTGTCGTCGGTATGGTCAGCTACCCGTTCCAGGTAGAAAAGGCCCGTCTGATCCGTGCAGAGGAAGGACTCGAAGCCCTTGCATCGAACGCAGACTCGGTTATCGTCCTCGATAACAACCGCCTGAAGAACTTCGTCCCGAACCTCCCGCTCGGCCAGGCATTCTCTGTCATGGACCAGCTCATTGGTGAAACGGTCAAGGGGATCTCCGAAACCATCACGGAACCGTCGCTTATTAACATCGACTATGCGGATGTCCGCGCAATCATGTCCAAAGGTGGCGTCGCCGTTATGCTCGTGGGGGAAAGCAAGCAGCAGAACAAGGCAGAAAGCGTCGTCCGCGAATGCTTAAGCAACCCGATGCTCGACATCGACTACCGTGGCGCAACCGGCAGCCTGATCCATATTACCGGTGGTACTGACTTAACCCTGCAGGACGCAGAAGAAGTTGCAACCTCGCTCACCTACGAACTCGATCCGCACGCAGATGTCATCTGGGGTGCCCGTGTCCGCAGCGATATGGAAGGAAAGATCCGGGTTCTCGCGATCATGACAGGTGTCAAGAGTGCACAGATCCTCGGTACCCGCCAGTCTTATAAGACCATGATTGAAGACATCGAAAACAAACGCTCCAACCCCAAGGCAGTAGAGATGCCCGTCAGCAAGAGAAGTGGCAGCAGGGACCAGCCAAGTGGCGGCGGCGTCCTTGAATGGGTCGGTTAAGATACCACGCATACATCAGAAATACAAAACCTTAGAAACAATCTCCAACGATTCAGGAAATGTTGGTCAATCCAACTACCAACCTCCTTTTCTAACCAAAAATTCCTGCCTTCTGATCTTCCGTTCGCCTCCCCGGATAAACGGCGAAATGCTTAATAATCCCCCGCACCTTTAAAATATAGTACATTCGATCAATCCTTCGCTGGAGGTTGGGGGGCATATCCTGAGACGGTTGCTCCCCGGTATCGGGAGTTGAACATCATGAACAGAGTGTTGAACAAAGACTTCGCAATGGAGTCTTACCAAAATTCTACGCTGAGTCCTTTTTCTGATGTTTTTCATCCTGCATGGGGCATGCAGAATTGTCAAGTGAGTAACCCTGGTGAGATCTTCCGACCACTCACCGGGTTAAAAATAACTCAAACGTACAACACCGTGCTCCGGCCAGGGAGAGTCTGATGAGGAGAAGTAACGCATGTTGAATGACCTGATGGAAAAAAGAAAGAAAATTCTCGCCGAATCCGAACAACACAAAAATCGCCGCAACGAACTGAACGCTGCCGCAAGCAAGTTCGCCCGCGACCGTAACACGCTCAACAACCAGACCCGGGAGTTCGTCGAGGAAGCGCAGAAAAACAAGGATCTCCGGGATACCTCCAACCAGTCTGTCCTGGATGTCAAGGCACAGCGCAACGAGTTCAACGACAAGGCAAACGTACTGTTCGAGGATATCGAATCCTTTAAAAAAGAGCACGGCACCCAGAAAAACCGCGGGGTCAAGGAACTCCAGAAACAGATCGAATTCATGGAGTACCGGCAGCAGACTGAGGTCTTCACCACCGACAAGGAACGCGAGCTGATCGAGAAGATCAAGCAGATGAAAGGCCAGGTCCGCGAGCAGGAAGCCGAACTCGAACAGAACAAAGAGATGCGTACGAAGATCTCTGAGGCCAGAGAATTTCGCAAACAGGCATCGGAACTGCACGCAAAAGTAACCGAGGTCGCAGAGCTTGCCCAGAAGCACCACGATCTCATGGTCGAGTCCTACCGTAAAGCCGACAAGTCACGCGAAGCAGCAGATGCAGCCCACAAGAGCTTTGTCGAAGCCCAGGAATCTGCTGATGCTGAGCACAAGTTCTTTATTACCTGCCAGAAGGAGCTCCGCGACTATGACAAGGTCATCTCCGGTCTCCGGAAAAAGACCAAGAAGGTCAAGGTCACAAAAGAGCAGAAAGCTGTCAGGAAAGAAGCCGAGAGCCTGTTCAAGAATTTCCGGGCAGGAGAGAAACTTACCACAGACGATATTTTACTCCTCCAGCGCTCAAAACTTATCTGATCTTTTTTTTTATCGGTTTTTGGGAATGCAATAATCCCGGCAGATTTTTGTAAGCGCTTTTTTGTGCCATCAGTTCCCCTTTGGATATCCTGCCATCGTTACCGCAGGAAAAAATCAAATAGGTCTACACTGTATCACCCCGTCAGATGGGTCTGGCTCAGGCCCGGATGGCCTCGTCCTGTGATCCCCCCGGGGGATCGTCGTTCAGCAACCTGCACGGTTATATCAACCATTGTTTTTTTTTAGGAAAGATTCCTGCTGGCAGTCCTCACCCTTTTAAGTAAAAAAATGGCGTTATGGTAAAACGGCAGTTTTTCGGGGCAGTCCCCGTCACAACATTAAAAAAGAAAGTGATCGTATCTTATCCCATCATTTTGTGTAATTAATACCAATATTACTGAGAAAAATATCCGGAACCAAAAAAAAAGCATGATATATTCTTCGCTGACAGGGAGCCAATACTACCAATGACGCAGGAAAGGACATTAGTCCTGAGTGTTGACAGGGACGATGACATCGGGTGGAAAGCAAAAGTCGAGAGCCCGGCCATCGGACGGGAAGCCTGTCTCCACGCAGCGAATACTCTTGCCCTTGCAGATCCTGAAGACTCCGATGTGAATGCGATCTTTTCCGCCGTAAAAATTTATGACGAACTTACCGCGAAAGGAGAAGAGACAGCAATTGCCGTAATCGCAGGTAATCACCTGCACATGATTGAAGGGGACCGCCGGATAGCTCAATCTCTCGACCAGGTGGTCAGGGAGACCGGGGCAACCTGCTGTATCCTTGTCACCGATGGAGCGGAGGATGAATACGTCATCCCGATCATCCAGTCGCATATTCCCGTCTCAAGTATCCGCCGCGTGATCGTCAACCAGATGCCCAATCTTGAAGGCACCTACTATATCCTCAAGAAGTTTCTCGACGATCCGAAAATTTCCCGGATGATCTTCATCCCGCTCGGGCTTGCGATGCTGCTCTACGCAGCTGCGTACCTGCTCAATGCACCCGGCATCGCGACGATCATCGTGATCGGTGTTATCGGTTCCTATATGCTCTACAAAGGGTTCGGGTTCGACGAGATCGTCCATGGCATTATCGATGCGCTCCGGTTATCCCTTCAGCGCGGTCGTTTCTCATTCGTTGCTTACACCGTAACCATCCTCCTGGTGATCATGGGATTTATCAATGGCTTCCTGACGATCCTGAAATATTACTCCACCGATTATGGGGTATTATATTTCCTGATGCTCTTTTTCTTCGGGGCAATCTGGTGGCTGATCGCTGCGGGACTGGTCATGTCCGTCGGGATTATCATCGATGTTTATGCAAACGAGCGGGAAGGACTGGGAAAGGTGATCGTGTTTCCGTTCTTCATAACGGCGATCGGGTTCATCCTCTACTGCGCCAGTCTCTTTAACCTTCCGGTAAAAGATATTCCCCATTTCCCTCTAACGGTCGAAGAGGTCGCAACCCAGGTGGTCTATTTCGCGATCGCCGGTATCATCTGTGCGATCCTGGGGCTTGCAATTCAATATTTTATTAACAAAAAGATGGCCGAACTGCGAAAACAGGAGATAATTGAGGTCATATAAGACCAGGAATGTCACTTTTCAGGGCGGCATCCGGGGGTGTCTGCTTTTCTGATCTCCGCAGTTCGCTTCCGCACCCTTATTACAAGGCTGGTTTACAGCCAGTTCAGGAATACCTCGCATTAAATCCGAATACCTGAGTAATAAAAAAAAGGAATGCCATTTTCGAGTATGGATGATCGTTTCCCGGGTGAATTTGTATGTTCATTAACCTTTTCTGAAATACCGAAGAAAACTACACAACCGCATAAAACAGNGAACGTGACAACGTCCGGCCTTTTAGGCTTCCGGTGAACTGTTGAACGAGGAAATCTCCGGTGCGTCCGGGGTGGTTATTTCATTCTTCCCGCTGCTGGCAAAAAAACCCATGCCACCGGGAAACTGGTTTTTATTCGTGAATGTCCTTGTCGCCTGGGGCGAGCGGACCGTGAGAGACGGGATCACCACGCTGAAGTCATGGGAAGGATACCAGTAAATCCCTTTACCGTACGAGATCGATGCATTAACCACCGTAAAGTCGGCACTGGAAAGATCGATCCGGGTCACCTGGGCATCGTCATAATTGAGGATCTTCAGCAGCTTGTTCTTGAGATCCTGCTTCCCGAGCAAAAAAAAGATGAACCGCGTCCCGTCATCGACAGAATAATTTACATGGATGATGGCAGTTCCGTCATCGAGCCGGATCTGGACATCTTCGACTTTGATATAACTGTAGCGGTCATCGCTGGCCGCCAGAACCGGCGAAGCGATACAGAGTGACAGGAGTATCATCACGACGACAGCGCGGGTCCGCATAGCATAGTAATTACGCGAAATCCGTTTATATCGTTTTGGGTTGAACATCCGCTCTCATTCTCGAGCCACGACGGCCCCTTTTAGGACTTACCTGTTGTTGGCCAGGACGATCTCGATACTGGAGACATTGGTCTTGCCGGTATCGGTGTCGATCACTTCCGTTGATGTGATGATCTCTTTTTTCGTGACGCCTTCGAGGAAGCGGTTCAGGGAGATCTCCGCGGTATCGACAGCCCGGGAAATCGCCTTCCCGCGGGCCTTGATTGCTACTTCGTCGGCCCCGTTGTTGAACTGGGTCACAACAGCCAGGACATAGTTCATGACCGGTTTGTTCCCGACAAATACCGTATTCTCTTTCAGCGGCTGCATAGGGTCCCCGTAGTTACAAATACTTCTTCTTGGCTATCAGTTCCGCGTTCAGCACGCTGGCTCCTGCAGCACCCCGGATCGTATTGTGACCCATTGCCACGAAACGGACGCCCTCCCGCAGCCTGCCGACAGATACGGTCATACCCTTCCCCCGCATGCGATCGAGCCGCGGCTGAGGCCGGTCCGGCTCATCCTCAAAGAAATGGATGGATTCCGGGGGCTGTGTCGGGAGGCCCTTGATCGGCGGTTTATAGTCACGGAATGCCTTTTCAAGGGTGTCGACCGGTTCCCTGATGTCAACCCAGACAGCCATCGTGTGCCCGTCAATAACCGGCACGCGGTGACAGCTTGCGCTGACGCGGTAAGGGGCATCTTTTACCCTGCCTCCTTTGAGGGTTCCCATGATCTTGAGGGTCTCGGTTTCCATCTTCTCTTCTTCCTTCCCGATGTAAGGAATTACGTTGTCATAAATCGCCATTGCGGCAACCCCTTCAAACCCTGCCCCGGAAATCGCCTGCATGGTCGCAACCCGGATATCAGTAAATTTGAACTTCCTGAGAGGAGCAAGGGCAGTTACCATCATAATCGTGGAGCAGTTCGGGTTGGTAACAATAAACCCGTCCCTGCCGGCATCCTTCTGGACATCGATCAGGCCAAGATGTTCAGGATTCACTTCCGGAACAACGAGGGGGATTGTTGGTTCCATCCGGTGGGAACTCGCATTGCTGCAGACAGCGATCCCCGCATCTGCAAATTCGTTCTCGACATCTGTTGCTATCTCCGCCGGGAGGGCGGAGAAGACAAGGTCGATATCCTTCATCGCTTTTGGCGAGGTAGGTACGATTTTTATCTTGCCAATCTTCTCGGGAAATGGCGTATCCAGGCGCCATTTCACGACCTTGCTATACGGTTTTCCCGCACTGCGTTCTGAAGCGGCGAGGGTCGAAAGATTGAACCATGGGTGATCTGCCAATTGTTCAACAAATCGCTGACCGACCGCGCCCGTAGCCCCGAGCACTGCAACATTGATCATAGCTGTCAGGTCCTGTGTGTCTGTGTTTCCCGTTTGTATTGAATGGCGGGTTATGAATTCCCATTTCATCTGTGATAATAAAAACGTTGTTTTTTAAAATTTTATACCAAAACAAGGATGAAATGCGACATGTAATCCGGGCTTTACTGAATCGCGATAAACCCGATTACGGGGGGAGAGATGATAAAAGAAGATTCGTTTTTCATAAAAAGCTCGGAAAAGAAACCGGGCGGAAGCAAAAAGAATAATGCCGGTTCGTCCCGGTCCTTATTCCATGTGAATGGCTTCAGACGGGCAGACGTCAACACAGGTCTGGCAGTCCACGCACATGTCCTTGTCCACTTTTGCCTTCTCGTTCTCCATGGAAATTGCCGAGGCAGGGCATTCACTCACACAGGTTTCGCATCCGGTACATTTATCGTTGTTAACGACTGCTACCAACTTTTTCACTCCGGTATATAATTAACCAAAAGACAAAAAAAGGGTTTCTATTCTGGATCCGTCAACATTAGCAGGTAAACAGGAACTCCGAGAAGCATTTTTTTGTCATACACTCTGCCGGATCGCTGTTCAAAAGAATTTCCTGATGGATTCGGCCCTGCCTGTACGGGGCATAATTTTTTCGGGGAGATGAGCAACCCGCATTTTCCCGTACAGCAGACAATTCCACCCGGGAAGGAAATCCATGGGGAAATAAGAGGAAAGGGGGGAGAAGAATTTCGTGATACTTTACCGTTGAGGTAAAAAATTATTTCCTGCCGAGCCCGAGGACATCATCCATGCCGTAGATGCCGGGTTTCTTCCCGACAACCCATTGTGCGGCCTGAAGGGCACCGCTTGCAAAGACCGAGCGGTCATATGCCCGGTGGGAGAGCTCGATCGTCTCGTAATTTTTCGAGAACATGACAGTATGGTCGCCCACGATATCTCCGCCGCGGATCACATGGACCCCAATCTCATTTTTCCGCTCCGTCATACCTTCGCGGCCATACATTTTCTGGCGGGTCCCGACTTCCTCGTCGAGTATCTGGAGAATGGTCTTTGCCGTTCCGCTGGGGGCATCCTTTTTGTTCCGGTGGTGCGCTTCCAGTACCTCGATATCATAGTCCTTGAGAAGGTTTGCCGATTCCCGCACGAGCTGCCAGAAGATATTCATGCCAACCGAGAAGTTGGTGGTGATGACGGCAGGCACATGGGCGGTGATCGCCTTATCCATGACTGCCCGCTGTTCGGCCGTGATACCGGTCGTTCCGACAACGAGAGCAACGTTGTTGCGGGCCGCCATTTTCACGTTCTCGACGGACGCGCTCGCGATCGTGAAATCGATCATCACGTCGGCTTTCGTGCGCTTCAGGAGCTCCTCGGCATCCTTCGTCGCTACGATCTCGACACCGAAAAAGGAGCTGGGCTTCAGATTGATGCCCCCGACGAGCTCGAGATCCTTCGACTCGTTGACCATCCGGCCGATGATTTGTCCCATCCGCCCGGAGGCTCCGCATACGACGACTTTTATCATAAGCGGTTCACCGGCGTTTCTGCGCGGGTTTTGCCGTTGCCGCTGCCGCCTTCACCGCTTTCTTCGCCGTGGGTTTCGCCTTCGGGGTCCCCTTTGCCGGGAGGCTGGAAAGTGCTTTCCGGAGCTGCTCGGTCTTCTTCGCATCGAGCTCGTCGAGAGGGAGACGGACCGGCCCACCGGCAAGGCCGATCAGTTCCACGGCCTTCTTGACCGGAATCGGATTGGTGTCGATGAACATGGATCGGAAGAGCGGCGACATCGCATAGTGGAGGACCAGTGCCTTCTGGTAGTCACAGCACTGCATTGCCTCGTACATCTCCACCATGCGTTTTGGATCCACGTTCGCGGCTACCGAGATGACTCCGGCGCCACCGAGTGCAAGGATCGGGAGCGTGATATTGTCGTCACCGGAGATGACGGCGAAATCCTCATCCTGGGTATCCTCGATGATACGCGAGATCTGGCCGATATTGCCGCTCGCTTCCTTGAGGCCCACGATGTTGGGGTGCTGCGCGAGCTCCGCGATCAGGTCCGGCTCAAGGTTCTGGCCGGTTCGTCCGGGGACATTGTACACGACGACCGGGATGTCGAGATCGGCAAGTTTTGTGTAGTGCTTGATCAGACCTGCACGGTTCGGCTTGTTATAGTACGGACTGATGACAAGCACGCCATCAGCACCGGTGTCCTTTGCCGCCTTCGTAAGCTTGATAGCCTCTGCCGTGTTGTTGGACCCCGTCCCGGCAAGGACAGGGATCTTACCGTTGATCGTATCGACCGTGACCCCGATAACCTTCTCATGTTCCTCGAACGTGAGCGTTGCAGATTCGCCGGTCGATCCACAGGGTACTATCCCGTGGATACCACGGGAAAGCAGAAACTCAATGTTGCGCTCAAGGCCGGCAATGTCCAGACTCATCGCAGAGTTTCTTTTAAAAGGAGTAATGATTGCTGGAAGGACACCTTCGAACATGAATAAGGTTATGAGCGTCTTTTGGTATTTATTTTTCT
>JGI20214J51650_10001520_pt1 | contig 14724 bp, 12 predicted proteins | sample WetSurMetagenome_FD_51650 | JGI IMG/M metagenome (IMG submission 51650) | reverse complement strand
GGCTCCTTCTCCCAGCGGGTGCGGATGCGCTCGATGAGGAGGTTGAACTTCAGCGGTACCAGGGGATCCCCGTCATAGAGCCACGTGTGGAAGACGCGGCCCATCAGGGTGATCCCGTAGGGGTAGCCGCCGCGGACAATCTCCTTGCCGTGGAATTCCACCTGGTGCAGGGCCGCCTCGATCAGTTCCCTCGAAAACCCTTTCTGCGCCAGGCTCTCCAGGGTCTTCACGACCAGCTCCTCTATGGTGTCGGCCTTGTCCGCGTCCGTGCCGCGAAGCCCCACTGCAAAGACGAGCTGCCGCAGATCGGCCTCGAGCCCCGCGACGGGCGAGAGGTCTTCGCCAAGCCCGGAGTCGACCAGGGCCTTGCGAAGGGGTCCTGCNGCAGTGCCGATCAGGGCATGGGAGGCAATGCGGAGCAGGAGCACCTCCTCGGGGGCCGTGTTCTCCGCCATCATCCAGGCCAGGTTGACAGCCGTTTTGCGTGCGAGGCTCTCGCCCCTGGCCACGGGGTAGCAGTCACGCGTCGAGCGTGGTCTTTCCCACCGGGGCTGCAGCGCGATGGTCGATTCGACCCGCACCCTCCCGAAGCCTCGCAGGACGTCCTCCAGGAAGACCAGGTGATCCTCCGGCGGGATATTGCCATAGAGGAAAAAATAGGCATTCGTCGGGGAATAGTACAGCCGGTGAAACTCCCTGAGCTGCTCCCATGTGAGCCTCGGGATCACCTCGGGGTCGCCGCCGGAATCGAAGCCGTAGGTGTTGTCGGGAAAGAGGTTCTGCTGGAGGGCCTTGAACATGAGGCTGTCGGGCGACGAGTAGGCTCCCTTCATCTCATTGAAAACAATGCCCGAGATGGTCAGGCCGCTTCCGGGATCGTCGGGCTTGACAAACTCCAGGTGATGCCCCTCCTGCTGAAACGTCTCCTTCAGGATCCGCGGCTTGAGCACCAGGTCGGTGTAGACCCGGGCCAGGTTGAAGTAATCGACGGGAACCTGACTGGCCACGGGGTAAAGGGTCTTGTCCGGGTAAGTGAACGCATTGATGAAGGTCTGCAGCGTTGCCCTCGAGAGCTCGTTGAAGGCATCTTTTACGGGGTAGGCTTCGGAGCCGGCAAGCACGGAGTGCTCGAGGATGTGGGCGATCCCCGTCGAGTCCCCGGGCGGCGTGCGGAACCCCACGGCGAAAAGGTTCTCGCTGTCGTTGACGTGCAGGTGAAGAAGCTTCGCCCCCGTGGCGAGGTGTTCCATCTCGTATGCCGTGCAGCAAATATCAATGACGGCCTCGACCCTGCGGACCCGAAATCCTCGCGTTTCTTCCCCCTGTCGGAGCCGAGGCTCAGGGCACTGTCCGGACTGACTCACCTGCAATGACCCCCCCTTTTCCGCCGCCAGTCGGGCGGTGGAATTTCAGAATTATATTATCTATATAGCAGCAGGGGGCACGCCGTTGCAAGATGAATGAAAAAAAGGGGCTGAAACACACGTTTCAGCCCCTTCAATACCGACCGATTGAGGTTCTCAGATTACTTCAAGAACTTCTCCGCTTCCTTCCTGTAGGCGTCCATGACGTAGGGGATGCCGGTGACCTTCACGCACTCTGACGTGAGGGACATGAGGTCCTTGCGGCCGACGAGAGAGAGGTTGAAGTTCCGGCTTCCGGCCATGAGCTGCTGGAGCCCCTGTTTGAACTTCTGGCCGTAGGTGTAGAGCCCGATGGCGCCCGTGGGCATGCTGTCGAGTTCCTTGCCGTACTTCTTCCGCAGCTCTTCGTAGCTCACGAAAATCTCTTCCATGGAGCTGCCGTAGCGGGAAACCGTCTTGGGCAGGTCCTTGTTCTTGATCCACTCGCCGATGTTCTTGCCGACCATGCCGGGGATCATGAGCCCGCGGCCCATGCAGACGGCCTTCACGTAAGGGGCGCCCAGGGCGATGGCTTTGAAAACGCCGTCTTCGCTCGAGAAGCCGCCCGCAAAGGCGATGTCGGGCACCCGGATCTTCTTCTTGGCGAGCTTCTGGCAGAACTCGTAGGTGAGCGCATGCAGGTACAACGACGGGATGCCCCATTCATTCATCATGGGCCAGGGGCTCATGCCCGTTCCGCCGGGTGCGCCGTCGATGGTGAGCAGGTCGATCTTGGCGTCGGCGCAGAACCGTATCGCCATGGCCAGTTCCACCATGGAGTAGGCGCCAGTCTTCAGAGTGATGCGCTTGTAGCCGAGCTTGCGCAGGCGCTGGACTTCCTTCATGAAGCCTTCCCGCGTGACAAAGCCAAGACGGCTGTGGCGCTCGAATTCCTTGATGGCACCCGCCTTGTAGGCCGCCTCGACCTCGGGCAGCGTCGGGTCGGGCAGGACGATGTAGCCGCGCCGTTTGAGTTCCTGGGCGCGCTCCAGCGAGGGGATCTTGATCTCGCCGCCGATGTTCTTGGCGCCCTGGCCCCACTTGAGNTCGATGGTGTCGAGCTTGTGTTTGTCGATGACGTACTCGGCAACACCCAGGCGGGTGTCCTCCACGTTCATCTGGATGAGGATCTCGCCGTAGCCTTCGGCGTAGCGTTTGTAGGTCTCGATCCNGCGGTCCATCTCGGGGGATTTCTTCACGAGACCGTTCGCCCCGCGCTCGAGCCCCGTGTCGATGCCGCAGACGTTCTCTCCGCAGACGATCGTGACGCCGGCGATGGCGGCGCCTGCCGCGAAGTGTTCCCAGTTCTTCCGGGCGATTTCCGTGGAGCCCAGCGCGCCNGTGAAGATGGGAAGTTTCATCTTGACCTTCTTCGTCCAGCCGTACTCCGTCTCCGTGTCGACGGAGGGGAACAAGGCCGTGTCGGGCCCGGGCTTCACGCCCTTGGGAAGGCCCTGTGCGCCGACGGCGTAGCCCTGGATGCTCAGGTGGGAGTAGTCCAGGGGGTAGTTTTTGTCGGCACCAGCGGTCATGTTGCCGAATTCCATGGGATAGAGCACCTCGCGACCCCGGAACGTCGACAGCCAGATCTCGCAGCCGCCCCGGCAGCCGTCCACGCACCGCGTGCAGATGCCCGACATGGGAACTACGCTCCTCGAGCGATTAAATGTCCCCGTCGCCTCGTTTGCATTGGGTTGTCTCAAATTCATACGCTGGTCCTCCTTCCTCTTCCTGCGGAAAATAAAAAAGGGCGTCCAATCGAGATTTGGACACCCTTATCCAAAAGTAACGGTTTCGTTACCAGAGTTACATATTCGTGTCAAGAACTTTCATGGACACCCCGGGAGATGATGATCGCCTCAGCGATCTGGCGCATGGGCCGCCGCATGTTCATGCTCATCTGCTGCATTTTCCGGTAGGCCTCGTCGCCGCCGATCTGGTTTTCGGCCACCAGGATGTCCTTTGCCCGCTCGATGAGCTTGCGCGATTCCAGTTCCTCCTCGATGACCCGGCTCCTGACGAGAAGCTCCGTGTTCTCGATGGCGATGGCGGCCTGGTTGGCGATCGNGGTGAGGACCGTGACCTCGGATTCCGTGAAATCGTGGGGCCGCGAGGTGTAGCAGTTGATGACCCCGATGACGCGGTTCTTCACGGCCAGGGGCACCGAGAGAAGCGACACGAGCCCTTCCTTGCGGGCCATCTCGGGGTATTGGTAGTCCTCTCTCTCCCTCACGTCGCGTACGATGGCGGGCCGGTTTTCCGAGGCCACCTTCCCGACGACGCCCTTGCCGAGTTCGAGGATCCGTTTCTTGTTGTATTCCTTGCTGATGCTCTGGGTGGCCTTGACGTGCAGCTTGCCGTCGTCGTCGATGAGCATGAGGGAACAAATCTTGGACCCCATGACCTCGGCGGTCACGGTGACGATCAGGCGAAGGATGTCTTCCAGGTATTTCTCGGACGTGATGGCCCGGCTGATCGTGAGGAGCGCACTGATCCTGCTTTCCACGGAGGAGCTCTTCCCGCTGTCCGCCTCGCTGCCTGCTTTTCCCGATGTCTTTTTCCGTGCCATAACCCGAAACTCCCGCCGGGGACCGGAACGGGCGCCGTTGCCCGTCACAAATTCGTTCCTGCTTCTATAAACACCGCCGGGCTGAAATGCAATACAAAACACCGTACCGAAAGGATCATCGATGTTCGGGGATTTGCATTCGTCGCCTCGATCGTGAAACCGATCAATCGTTCTCAAGTCTGTTCTTCGGTACATGCAACAAGCAAGGCTCGCCGGAGCTTCGTAAAACGGCTGAGGAGGGCAGTTCCCGGGACTTGAAGCCCATGGCTTGGCAGCCATAAGGGCGGTCCGGCTCGTGGGTGATGAAAAAGTGCCGGCATTCGAAGCAGTTAATTTTCTTACCCTCACGATGCTTGTCGTTCAACTCGCCCCTCCATCCTTGCCCGCCGGCAACGGGATTCCGGGCTGAGAATTTGAAACATTCATGGCAGTTGGCATCACATGCGATTTTCATCCTTCGGCATCAGGATTTGAAAGCAAGTCGACTTCTCCCTCGGGTACGCACAGACTTTTCACTCATGCAAGCGACTGCAGATACGTCGCCAGGTTCACCTGGTCATTTGTGATCCTCAGCTTCCTCCGGATGTTCTCGCGATGGCGGTTGACGGTTGCTGCGCTCACGCCCCGGAGCTGAGCGATGTCCTTTGTGCGCATCCCGTTGCGGATCATGTTGCAGACACTGATCTCCGTGGGCGAAAGCGAGTGATAGTGGTTCACGACCTTGCTGATGAAAGGCGACGTCGTTTCCTCGAGGCTGTTGCGCAGGATCTCCACGTACTTGCGCTGGGCCTTCGGGACCTCGACGGACAGGGCGTGGAGGATCGGCATGATGACCTTTTCGATGTTGACCTGCATGTCGCGGTAGATCTGCTTCTTTTCTTCTTCGATCTTGGCAAGAACCGCGCGAAGGGCGGCGTTGGCCTCCTGCAGGGCCAGCCGCTCCAGTGAAAGCTGCTTGTTGATCTCCTGGAGTTCCTTCTCCGCGGCGATGCGCACGGCGATGGCGCCGATCCGCGTGGCGACCTCGTCGATCAGGACACGTTCTTCCTTCAGGAAAGGCCCCTCGTCAGCAGCAGGACGCTCCTCCATGTAGAAAATCGTTACATCTCCCACCGGCCGGTTGTGTGCGAGAACGGGGGACATCTGCCGCCACTTCGTGAGCTTGAAGTCCCGGCTACTGTAGGTCCTGTCATCGACGACGATCCGTGCGCAGGTGATCTCCGGATACTGCCACGAGAGGGGCAGAAGCTCCACGAGGGCTTTCAGGAAGTCGTCCATCGAATCGTGGTGACGCTCGGCCAGCCGCGCAATCCCGTAGAGGCAGTTCAGCTCCTTGATGCGCTCCCGGAGCGCAATGTCGATCTTTTCCGGTTCCTTGTCCTCGATGAAGGGGATTTTCCAGAGGTTGGCGAGGTAATCACGGGGATCGAAGTCTGCCGGGACCTCGCCTTGGGGTCGTTTCGAACGGGCTTCCGCCANGGTGCACCCTCCCCNGTTCAAAAAAGATTGGCATTACATNGGCAGTAACTGCGTAATTCGCTGCCCATATAAAATAGGCAATAAATGAGCATTATACCCGCATTTACTGATCACACATTAACAGTTACTAGGCGACAAGGCAAGAAGCAAAACCCGATCAAGGAGGTAATCATGTCCGCGATCAAACTGGATTCAATCCTGGAAGGACGGCGAAGCCAGCCTCACATGCTCATCGAGGTAATGCTGGATCTGCAGGATCAGGAAGGCTACCTGCCNGAGGAGGCCCTGAAGACCGTGTCGAAGGANCTGGGGGTACCCCTGATCGACGTGTATCGCGTGGCGAATTTCTACAAGGCTTTCTCGCTGAAACCTCGCGGCAAGAACGTGATCACCATCTGCACGGGAACGGCATGCCACGTCCGCGGGTCTCACCTTCTGGTCAACCAGGTCAGGGGTCAGCTCGGCATCGAGCCCGGCGACACCACCCCGGATGGCCAGATTACCGTCGAATGCGTCAACTGTCTCGGGGCCTGTGCCCTCGGACCCATCGTCGTTCAGAACGGGTCCTACTGTGACCACATGACGCCCGGCAAGCTTCGCAAGAAGATCGACAAGGCCGCGGGGAAGAAAAAGGAGGCGAAAGATGCCTAGGATCAGTCAAGCCAGGGATCTGGAAACCCTGCAGCAGCACTTTATTGTGAAGCGCGAACGGGTCAAGATGACCATCGTCGTCTGTGGCGGGACGGGGTGCCAGGCTTCGCGGGCCGGCTCGGTAATCGACGCCGTCCGGGCGGAACTGGCGAGGCAGGGCCTCATGCAGGATGTGGTGGTGCGCGTGACGGGATGCCACGGATTCTGCGAACAGGGGCCCATCATGGTCTTCGAGCCGGGCAACCTTTTCTACTGTCATGTGACGCCAGGCGACGCCCAGGATATCGTGTCCCGGACGGTGAAAAAAGGGGAGGTCATCGACAAATTCCTCTACACGGACCCCGTCTCCGGCAGAAAGGTCACGAAGGAAGCCGAAATCCCCTTCTACAGTGCACAGGGGCGGCAGTTGCTCAACTTCAACAAACTCGTCGATGCCTGCTCCATNGATGATTACATCGCCATCGGCGGCTACAGGGCGATCGCAAAGACCCTCAAGGAATACAATCCCGCAACCATCATCTCCGAGATCAAGGCATCGGGCCTGCGCGGCCGCGGCGGGGCCGGGTTCCCNACGGGTCGCAAGTGGGAGGAGGCTTGCGAAGCGCCAGGCGATGAGAAGTATGTGATCTGCAACGCCGACGAAGGCGACCCCGGGGCCTACATGGACCGATGCCTCCTCGAAGCCAACCCGCACCAGGTGCTCGAAGGGATGATGATCGGGGCCCGGGCTGTNGGCGCCCGCAAGGGTTATATCTACGTGCGCCGCGAATACCCGCTGGCTGTCAAGCACGCCCGGATAGCCGTCCAGCAAGCCCGCGAATGCGGCCTTCTGGGCGAAAACATCCTGGGNACGAACTTCTCCTTCGACGTCGAGATCGCCCGCGGGGGCGGTGCTTTCGTCTGCGGCGAGTCCACGGCGCTCATGACGTCCATCGAGGGCAAGGTCGGAGAGCCGCGTGCGAAGGACGTCCACACGGTGAGGGAAGGACTGTGGAACAGGCCCACGGTGCTCAACAACGTGGAGACCTGGGCCAACGTGCCGTCCATCATGCTCAACGGTGCAAAGTGGTTTGCCTCCCGGGGCACCGAAAGCAGCAAGGGCACGAAGATCCTCGCGCTGACGGGCCAGGTGAAGAACACGGGGCTGGTCGAGGTGCCGATGGGCACGACGCTGCGAACCATCGTGTACGATATCGGCGGCGGGCCCAAGAATGGAAACAGCATCAAGGCCGTCCAGACGGGCGGTCCCTCGGGTGGGTGCCTTCCCGAGAGCCTGTTCACCCTTCCCGTGGATTTCGATGCTCTCTGGGAAGCAGGGTCGATGATGGGCTCGGGCGGCCTGGTCGTTATGGACGATAAGACGTGCATGGTCGACGTGGCGCGCTACTTCTTGAGTTTCCTCAAGGACGAATCCTGCGGAAAATGCGTCCCGTGTCGCGTGGGCATCGATCGGATGCTCGAGATCGTCACGGATATCGCCGAGGGCCACGGCCGTCCCGAGCAACTCGATCTGCTGCAGGAACTGGCGGAGACGGTTGCGGAATCCTCACTGTGCGGGCTGGGGAAGTCGGCCCCGAACCCGGTGCTCTCGACGCTGAAGTACTTCATGGAGGAGTACCGGGCTCACGTTCAAGAGAAGCGATGCCCGGCAGCCGTCTGCAAAGCCCTGGTAACCTACTCCGTCGACGCGGAGAAATGCACCGGCTGTGGCGTTTGCTTGAAAGCATGCCCGCACGACTCCATCACGGGAGAGAAGAAAAAGCCCCATGTCATCGACAACGGGCTGTGCCAGCGATGCGGTATCTGCATCGGGGAATGTAAGTTTGACGCCATCACAGTTCGCTGATAGTCCGAATAAACCTTCGACCATAAGGCTGTTTAAAAATGTCTGGATGCAAGGCAGCTGAAGTCCCGAGGAGTGAGTCATACTGGAACGTACGTCGCAACGACGAGGGACGAAGGTACGCAGCAGACGGACGTTTTTCAACAGCCGAGAGGAGTGAGCTATGCTGCAATACGTAAATGTGACGATTGACGGAGCCCCCGTGAGGGCGGAAAAAGGGACGAGCGTCCTTGACACGGCGATTCATGTCGGCATCTGCATCCCCCACCTTTGCCACATACCGGGCATCCACGACATGGGCGCCTGCCGCCTCTGCATCGTGGAGGAGGTCAAGAACGGCCGCTCAAAAGTCACGGCCTCCTGCACGCTCCTGGTCGAAGAGGGCATGGTGATCCGGAGCAACACGGATAAAATTCTGAAGATGCGCAAGAACATCGCCGAGCTTCTTGTCGCCCAGGCGCCGAACTCCAAGGCCATTCAGGACATCGCCGTGCGCTGCGGGGTGAAGGAAGTCCGCTACCCCTTCCGAAGCGACAACTGTGTGCTGTGCGGCCGCTGCGTGCGCTTCTGCAAGGAGCGAGCGAAGGCCAATGCCCTGGGGTTCATGGGCCGCGGCACGAACCGCCACATCGATCATCCACCGGGGAAGCTCATGGATTATTGCAAGAACTGCAACGCCTGCATCCTCTTCTGCCCCATGTCGGTCACGCCCTGCGGCGGGCCCATGAAGAAGGGGGAGGAGCGGCTATGCGGCCAGTGCGATTCGCAACTCAACGCCGATGCCCAGAAAATGCCCGGTGTCTGCGTGTGGTGCGAGCTGGGGAAGGGGTTCCAGTGCTCCCGATACTTGGCGGTGTAGCAGAGCGTTTCAAGGCGAGAGAGACAGCCAGAAGACGGGGCATCGACTGATGCCCCGTCTTCTGGTCTCCGGCATTGACGTGATTCCCGGAAGGGACAGTTTAATTCCGAATCTCGAAGTCAGCGATGTTCTGCCTCGAGACGATGACTTCCTTCATGTCGTCGGTTTTGATCTTTGCGCTCATGAACCCGAGAACCTGGTAGGAACCGTTTTCCAGTTCCATCGTATCCAGCCGGATCCCGAAATCGTGCTCCCTCGCCGTCGACTCCCCGACCTTGATCCACGACTGCGTCCCCTTTTTCCGAATGTACCAAGCATTGCTGAAACCTGCGGGACGCCCGTCGATGTTCATTGCCGCCAGTTCCTTTCTCAGCAGATCGTCGTCGAGACTTTCCCTGAGCAGCACTCGCCCNGAATAGTGCTTGATCGAGATGGTCGGGACGAAAAACTGCGGCCCCCAACTCGTGTCGGCCAATCGAATCAACATGTGCTTGCCCTCCTCAAGATGGTCAGCGGAGGAAATCCTGCCGCTCTGCTGATAGGAAGGAGCAAGAGATGTACCGTGGCCGAAAAGGTACCAATTCGCAACTAGCTGTATTCATTAGCTAATAATCGGGCNGGAATGCCGGCCATTGGGGAATCGTTACAATTTCGTACTTCAATACATGCATCGCTCAAAAATGTATCTATTTACGGGAGCACACAAAGAAAAGTTAGAGGCCCGAACCTGCCCCCGAAAACGGATCCGGTTTCGATGTTTCCCCCCGGCCGCGCCGGGATTCCTTATTGAGAATTTGANGCTTTCATGGTAGTTGGCATCACGTGCAGTGTGCGCCCCAGCCTGCATGCTGGCAAATTCCATGCCGGGGCATGAAAGAAAGGAAGTTAAGAAGCGCGGAAGAGCAGAAGATCGGAGCCGTTTTTTCTTATTCCCTGTCTGCTCTTCCTCACTTCCGATCTTCCGATCTTCGCATTCTCGATGTCGGAAGACGACCGCGTGGCATACAATAAGGAGATCCCATGGAAATCAGAAACCTTTTGGTCACCGGCGGCTGCGGCTTCATCGGCAGCAACTTCATCCGTTATCTTCTGGAAAAACCGGACTTCACCGGCAGGATCGTGAATGTCGACAAGCTGACCTACGCCGGCAACCCCGAGAACCTGAGAGATCTCGAAAAGCGATTTGCAGACCGTTATACGTTCCTTCGAGACGACATCTGCAACCTGGAGCGGATGAACGCGATTTTTGCCGACTACGGCATCGACGCCATCTGTCACTTTGCAGCCGAATCCCACGTGGACCGCTCCATCAAGCGGCCCGCCGAGTTCATCTTCACGAACATCGTCGGCACCTTCAATCTCCTCGAGGCGGCGCGCAGCCACGCCGATCGCTTCAGCCTCTTTCACCATGTCAGCACCGACGAAGTCTACGGGAGCCTGGGCAAGGAGGGTCTCTTCACCGAGGCGATGCCCTACAAACCCAACAGCCCCTACAGCGCATCGAAGGCATCCTCGGATCATCTGGTGAGGGCCTATTTCAAAACCTACGGCCTTCCCGTGACGATCTCCAACTGCTCCAACAATTACGGCCCCTGGCAGTTTCCGGAGAAGCTGATCCCGCTGATCACGCTCAATGCCCTGGAGGGAAAGCCGTTGCCCGTCTACGGCGACGGGAAGAACGTCCGCGACTGGCTCTATGTGGAGGACCACTGCGAGGCGATCTGGACGATCATGAACAAGGGACGGCACGGAGAGACGTACAACGTCGGCGGCAACTCCGAGGAGGAGAACATCGCCGTGGTTCATGCGATCTGCGACATCCTCGACGAGATCAGCCCCAGGGCTGGCGCCGGGGCCCGGCGCGAGCTCATCACCTACGTCAAGGACCGGCCGGGTCACGACTGGCGTTACGCCATCGACTCGAGCAAACTCCAGGCCGAGCTCAAGTGGGCGCCCCGCGAGTCGTTCCATACGGGCCTTCGCAAGACGATCCTCTGGTACCTGGAGAACAGCAGCTGGATTTCGCGCGTGCGAAGCGGGGAGTACCTCCGCTGGATCGATGAACACTACGGGGCCGGGGGCAAATAAACGGCCGTACCTTTCAATCCTGCCCGTTGAATTGTCACGGGAATTGTTGTATGAATAACGTTGGCCAAGCGGCTATATCAGAGCCGGATCAAAGGGGGAGATCAATTGGGGAAAATCCGGATTGCCATTGCTGGGATCGGTAACTGCGCCTCTTCCCTGATCCAGGGGATCGAGTACTACCGGAAAAAATCACCGAAGGACATCATCGGCCTGATGCACTGGGACATCGGGGGCTACCGGCCCTCCGATATCGAGGTGGTCTGTGCCTTTGACATCGACCAGCGCAAGGTCGGGAAAGACATCGCCGAGGCGATCTTCCAGCCCCCCAACTGCACCGCTGTCTTCCAGCCCCGAGTCCCGAAAAAAGGGGCAAAGGTGAAGATGGGAAAGATGCTGGACAGTGTGGCGCCCCACATGAGCCAGTACGATCCCCGGTTTGCCTTCGTGCCCGCAAAGCTGAAGGAAGCCACCAAGAAGGACGTGGTCGCCGCCCTGAGGGATTCGGGGGCGGAGATCCTTCTCAACTACCTGCCTGCCGGCTCCGAGGAGGCAACCCGGTTCTATGCCGGCTGCGCACTCGAGGCAGGCGTTGCGCTCATCAACAACATCCCCGTCTTCATCGCCAGCGACCCCGAGTGGGCAAAGCGCTTCGAGAAAAAGGGTCTGCCGATCATCGGCGACGACGTCAAGTCGCAACTCGGCGCTACCATCATCCACCGTGTGCTCACGCACCTGTTCAACCTCAGGGGGGTGAAACTCGAACGGACCTACCAGTTGAACACGGGGGGAAACACGGACTTCCTCAACATGCTGGACCACAGCCGCTTGAAATCGAAGCGTATCTCCAAGACGGAGGCCGTGCAGTCCCAGACCGGCAAGCGGCTGGCCCCGGAGAACATCCACATCGGCCCCAGCGACTGGGTGGCCTGGCAGAAGGACAACAAGGTCTGCTTTCTCAGGATGGAGGGAAGTATCTTCGGGGATGTGCCCATGCATCTGGAGATGCGGCTCTCGGTGGAGGATTCACCCAACTCGGGCGGGGTGGTCATCGACGCCATACGCTGCAGCAAGATTGCCCTCGACAGGGGCATCGGCGGGATCATCTACGGCCCCTCGGCCTATTTCATGAAGCACCCTCCCCGGCAGCACACGGACGAAGAAGCCTGCGAAATGACGGAAACGTTCATCAAGGGGAAATAAAGCCGACAGTCTACAGCCGACAGTCTACAGTAAAACAAATCCCCCGGTTCTGTGATCTCGGGGGATTTTCTGTTTACTGTTGGCTTCTGGCTGTCGGCTTCCCCAGCCCTGGTCCCTACCCCCTCGTCCCTTGTCCCTTGAGAAGCCTTGCGTCCATCGGGTCCGTCGCGCGGAGGATCTCCGCCATCGTGTCGTGAATCCTCCCGTTCGAAGCCAGCAGGTGCGGCGAGTACAGATCGAAGGGCCCGCCGAACAGATCCGTCACCTTCCCGCCCGCCTCGACGACCATGAGGCATCCCGCCGCCGTGTCCCAGGGGCGAAGCTGCAATTCCCAGAAACCATCGAACCGGCCGGTCGCCACGTAGGCCAGATCCAGGGCTGCGGCACCGGCCCGGCGGATCGCCTGCACTTTGACGGCCATGGCATTGAAGTAGTTGATGTTGTTGTCGGGGTTCACCCGGATGTCGTAGGGGAAGCCCGTGGCAAGAAGGCTTCGCGACAAATCGGCCGTTGCAGAGACGCAGAGGCGGCGCCCGTTCAGGAAGGAGCCTTTCCCGCGCTCTGCGACGAAGAGTTCCTCCATCATGGGGTTGCAGATCGCCCCGAGGATCACTTGTCCGTCCTGCTGCAAAGCGATGGAGACGCAGAAAACGGGGTATTGGTGGGAGTAGTTCGTCGTCCCGTCCAGCGGGTCGATGATCCAGGTGTGCTCTTTTGCCGGCGCCGATCCCCTTGTTTCCTCGGCCATGATCCCGTGGCCCGGGAACGCCTTCTCGATCCGTGCGATCAGAAGAGCCTCGGCTCCCCGGTCAGCCTCCGTGACGAGGTCAATCTCTCCCTTGTACGTGATGTCGTGCGTTTCGTAAAATTTCCCCTTCAGGAACCGCCCTGCCTCGAGGGCAATCTCCGCTGCGAAATCCCTGTATGAACCCATGGCAACCATCCGGATTTTGTTGAAACAATATATCTTATCGCATATGATGAGACAGGGAAAGTGAAAAGCCGTCCCCTCGCGACTCCGGCTCGATCAACGCACGCCGGAGAGGGGGACATTTGGTGTTGCGCACCCCGCAAATTGGTGATACGACTAGCCAAAATGCGTACGCGCCGGCAGGCGGAAGAGGCACAACCGTGGAAAAATCGGAGCTCAAGCAAGACGAGTTCTTCCAGGAATTGCAGCGAATCCGGGAATCGAAAGGCATCAGGCTCGAAGACATCTCCCGGCAGTACAAGATTCGGCTGTCTTTCCTCGAGTCCATCGAGAGCGGCGGTTTCGAGGACCTGCCGGAACCCGTTTACACGAAGACCTTCATCAAGACCTATGCCAGGCTTCTGGGTATAGATGCCGGTCCGGTCCTGGCGCGATACACGAAATTTATTGAGCAATCGAGCCCAACCCCGCAGCCCGAACCTGCGAAGGAAAAGCACTTCGAACCACGCGCCGAGATTGCCGTCTTTGACTGGCTGGGAAGCCAGGGAAGCAAGATCGGCTGGGCCGTCGTCGCCGTAGCCGTCGTCATCATCCTGGGCATCTATGTCTTCCAGGACAGCGGCGAGAAGCCAAACCCTGCAAAGACGATTGCCCGGGAAGCTGTGAAGCCGCCCGAAAAACCGCCGGAGGCGCCTCCCGCCGAACAGCCACCGGCAACGCCGGCCCAGCAGCCGGAGGCTGCTTCGCCGCAGACTACGGCACAGAGTTCGACCCCGCAACAGACCCCGGTACAGGCGGCAGCCCCTCAACCGGCCCCGGTTCAAACGGTTGCACCGGAGCCAAAGAAACCCGAAGCACCGTCCCCGGCGGAGAAAAAGCCGCTGGCGGCAACACCCGTCCCGGGAGCGACACTCAACCTGAAGATCGAGGCCACCGAGGCGGCATGGGTCCAGGTCAAGGCCGACAAAACACCTGCCGTACAGAAGCTCATGCAGGCGGGTGAAACGTTGACGACCGAGGCGAAGGACAGGATCACCGTCGATCTCGGAAACGCAGGAGGTGTCCAGATCACCTTCCAGGGACAATCAATGGGGAGCCCCGGCAAGCGCGGCGAAGTGGTGCGCCTCGTCTACCCGGAAGGCAAGCGGGTCGAGAANAAGAAACCGGAAGAGCCGAAACCGGCCGTGNANCCGGCCACGGAATAACCGACAGGAAGCCCCCGGCCTCGCGCCGCGGGATGTATCGGATGCAAGGAGAATGGAACCATGTTTGGATTGGGAATGCCCGAGTTGGTCGTAATCCTCGTCATTATCCTCATTGTCTTCGGGGCGGGAAAGATCTCGAAACTCGGAGGCGACCTCGGTCAGGGAATCAAGAATTTCAAGAAAGCGATGAAAGAAGGCGACGAGGAATCCAAAAAGATCGACGACAAGAAGCAGAGTTGACCTCCCCGGCAGATCTTCAATGGATAACCCCTGCCATTGTGCGTCCCTGAGCGTGCCGCCCTTCAAATGAAAAAAAAGAATGCCCGGTTATCATAACGGGCATTCTTGACTGCCATGACCCTTTGGCCTTGACGATGTTCCCGTGGTCAGAACGGCACGTCCTCGTCCGGAGCCTGCTCGCCCCCGCCGTATGGCGGCATACCGCTGCCGCCGTCAACGCCTGCTGCATCGCGGCTGCCGCCGCCTTTCGATTCCA
>JGI20214J51650_10001518_pt1 | contig 14743 bp, 15 predicted proteins | sample WetSurMetagenome_FD_51650 | JGI IMG/M metagenome (IMG submission 51650) | reverse complement strand
GCGTCCAGATACCGGCGCAGGAGCGTCTTCCCGCCGATGTCCAGAAGGCACTTGGGCGCGGCTTCCGCGCGGGGTTCAGGCTGCCACCCCACACCGGCGGCGAGAATGATGGCGCGCACGCTTGTTCCTTTGCCGGGCGAAACGCCCACGGGAGCCGAAAACTTGCGGGCGATGCTACGCGAGGACAAACCGAGGTGTCAAGCGGAAAGCCGCACCGGCGCCCCGCTTTCCAGCCCGGCCCGTGATGTGCTACAGTGCTGCCGCCGTATGCGGCGGGCGCCGACCGCGCGCCAGCGGTTCTGGCCTGACCTGACACCCATCGAGGAGGGCGTGATGGCCCATGCTGACTTGCGCGAATTCATCGCCGTCCTGGAGCGGGCCGGCGAACTCCGGCGCATCCGGACCGAGGTGGACCCGGCGCTGGAGATCACCGAGATCACCGATCGCGTAAGCAAGCGGGGCGGACCGGCACTGCTGTTCGAACGGGTGAAGGGCTCCTCCATGCCCGTTTTGATCAACGCCTTCGGCAGCCCAGCCCGGATGAGTCTCGCCTTCGGGGTAGACTCTCTGACGGACCTCGCAGACGCGTTGCAGGAAATCCTGGACCTCAAGCCGCCCCAGGGCCTGCTGAGTAAGCTCATGATGCTCCCCAAGCTCCAGGAGCTGGCCAGCGCCTTCCCAAGAACCGTCAAGGACGGCCCGTGCAAAGAGGTCGTCGTCCGCGACCACCCGTCCCTCGCGGGCATCCCCGCCCTCCAGTGCTGGCCGCAAGACGCCGGGCGGTATATTACCTTCCCGCTCGTCTTTACCAAGGACCCGGAGACGGGCGTGCGGAACTGCGGCACCTATCGTATGCAGCTCTTCGACGAGCGGACCACCGGCATGCACTGGCACGTCCAGAAAGGCGGCGCCGCCCACTACCGGAAGGCAAAGCACCGCGGGCGCCGGGTCGAAGCGGGGGTGGCCATCGGCGCCGATCCCGCCGTCTGCTTCGCCGGCACCCTGCCGTTACCGGAAGGCATCGACGAGATGCTGGTGGCGGGATTCATCCGCAAGAAACCGGTAGAGATGGTCAAGTGCGAGACGGTGGATGTCGAAGTCCCGGGCAATGCCGAGATCGTCCTGGAAGGGTACGTGGACACCGAGGAACTGCGAACCGAGGGCCCCTTCGGCGATCACACCGGCTACTACTCCCTGGCCGACACGTACCCGGTGTTCCATTTGACCTGCCTCACGCACCGCAGAAACCCGATCTACCACACCACCATCGTCGGGCGGCCGCCCATGGAAGATTGCCACATGGCCGCCGCCATCGAGACGCTCTTCCTGCCCATCATGAAGAAGCAGCTTCCCGAGATCGTGGACTTCCACATGCCTTTCGAGGGGATTTTCCACAACCTGGTTCTGGTGAGCATCGAGAAACAGTACCCCGGCCACGCCCGCAAGGTAATGCACGCCCTCTGGGGGCTCGGCCAGGCGATGGTGACCAAGGTCATCGTCGTGGTGGATCGGGACGTGAACATCCGCGACTATTCCGAGGTCACCTGGAAGGCGCTCAATCATATCGACCCGGAGCGGGATATCGAGTTCGTCCTCGGCCCGGTGGAGACCCTGGACCACGCCAGCCGCCTCCCCAAGTACGGCTCCAAGATGGGCGTGGACGCCACCAAGAAATGGCCCGAGGAGGGCTTCACCCGCCCCTGGCCTGACGAGATCGTCATGGATCCCCGGATCAAAGAGCTGGTAAACCGCCGCTGGGCCGACTACGGCCTGGAGTGAGCGCCGTCCTGGCGCGTGCGACCTCGGGACCACACACAGAGGGATGATGCGATGAGCGAACCTCAAAAGATCGCGTTTCCGCAGACCGCGGCCACGTACTTCCCCCCAGCCAGCGGCAAGTACGATGTCAAGCCCGGGCTGGTCCCCTTGGGAACGGACTTTGGGAACGGGGTGGCCGACTCACGGGTCTTCCAGTTCGATGCGGGGTTCCCGGAGTATCGAAAGGTCAAGCAGGCGGCCCGCGCCGAGCGTCTCGGGAAATATTACCAGACGCGCGAGTTCGCGCCCGAGGTGGCCGGCGTCGTGTGCCGCTTCATCGCCCACCGACTGGTCGAGGAGCATCCCGGACTGTTCACGGCGGAGGACCACGGCGGGGCACTCACGCTCCACTGCGCTCTGTCGGGCGAGACCCTTCGCTTCGATCCCGAGATGCGACGTGTCACGGGGGGCGACGAGCACCCGCCCTACGCCGACCCCTTCGACGCCTTGGCCGCCCAGGTCCAGGAAGACCTGGCCGTGGTGCGCCGCGTGGGCAAGAAGGACTGGGCGAGCGCCATCCATTTGTGTTTTCCCTATCGCTGGACGGTGGAGGAGAAGATCGGCCTGGACTTCGTGACCATGCACCTCCCCGTGCCCGGCATGGAGACCTTCCGGAAGCCCGGCATGGTGACCAACATGGTCCAGTTCGGGCCGTTCACACGTTTCGTGTGGGAACTCTGCACCGACACGCGGCTGAACCACCACCGCGAGCCGCCGCCCGGGATCGCTCCGGAAGCGTGGCAGGAGCGCCCCTTCGACCCGCGGAACCCTCAACTGTTCCTGCGGGTCGAGCGTGAGGTGCTGTGGGGGTTCCCCGCGCAGGAAGCCGCCCTCCTGGCGGTGCGCATCTCGTTTCGGAACGGGGAGGAGATCCGGAAGGACGCGGCCCTGCGCGAGCCGCTTTGCGCCACGATCGAGTCAATGAGCGGCGAGTCGTTACGGTACAAAGGGTTGGCGGAGAGCCGGAACGACATCCTGGCGTGGCTGCGCGCCGGCGCGAACACAGGCTGCTGAAAAAAGCCCATCTGCTGCGTTGGCGCGCTCGCGCGGCGCTGCGACGTACGGGTAAGTACGTCTCGCACCTGCACCCATCCTGCGGATGGGTACCCGGCGCGCTGTCCCGCGTCGTCGCGGGACATCTGAACCTTTTTGAGCAGCCTGGTCAAGAACGGGTTTATCGGCAACCTGTTAGGCGCGGAGCGCCCGCGGGGTGCTCTCCGCGCCTCGCTCCCGCAGTTGGATAAGCGGCGTCAGCCTTTCTCCAGGTCGAACTCCTTCATATCGAACCAGAACCCGGCCCCGCTCACCGCGTCGATCTCGGCCTGGACGATGGCCACGTGCCCTTCCTCGATCTCCAGGAAGCGGGCGAAGAGCCGCTGCCGCTCGCCCGAGAGTTCACGCACCATTCGCTGGTAGAAGGCGGATGTTTCCTTTTCCGCGGCCAGGGCCCGCTGGAGATGCTCGACCTCGGACGTGGCGGGACGGCTCCCCCGCATGGACTTCGCCACCTGCTGGCGCCCTGCCGCGATCCGCTCTTTACTCGGCACCACGGTGGTGATCTCGGCCAGGTCGAGGTGGCCGCTCTTGGTCCACTCCGCCAGCCGACTCTGCAGATAGGCGACGTGCCCCGCCTCCTCCGTCGCCAATTGCTGAAAGACCTTCTTCCCCACCGGATCGGCTATCTTGGCCGCTGCATCCTGGTACACCTTCAGGACCTTGTTCTCGAAGGTCAGGGCCGTTTGAATCGCCTCGTCCAACCTGATCGCCATCCGACTCTCCTCCCGACGTCGCCTACCGCCACGTGAATCGATGAGAACTCATGCGTTCGGAAACGCTGACCCGGGATCTTCTACCCTTCGAACCAAGCCGGAGTCAAGAAAAACCTCGNGCGAAACCGCGCACACCGAAGATGCGCCACTCCCCTCGGTGCGGATGAATGCCTCAGATATCCCTGTTCACTTCGTCTTTCACGCCAACACCTTGCCGATCAGCGGCATGGCGGAGCCGCGGCCGGCTGCCACGCATTGCTGGATGGTGCCGCCCAAGTTCCGAGTTCAGCGGCGCGCGTTAGCGCGTCCCCTGGAACGAGTTGTTGGGCGGCAGAATGAGTCACTGCTTTTCGGCGGCCTCAATGTGGCGCTAAGAACTTGAATGGCTGAGCTTCCCTGAAGTGTGCCGTCTGGTCTCCGCCCAGACCGGGATTACCGTGCAGGGTGAGCTTGCGGACGCCTGACCCCGGCTTGAAGTCGATCTGACTGAGCCTGACCCACACAAGGCTGGGGCTGGCGGTGTCTTCGTAGAAGTACACCTTGTTCTTTTGGTCCGCGACCGTACGCCAGATGGTGGACGAGATGTTGGGTTGGCCCGGCGTGCTGATGCCGCGTGGNACGCTGACGTTACGCATCACGCTGAAGACGGCGGCGATGGCCTCGCGCGGGTCGGCCGACTGTTGAGCCGCGTTGATGTAGAAGCTGGCGCGGGCGAAGCGGTCGGCAGCACGATTCGTGCCGGGCAGCATGACCGTGCCGCCGATTTGCTTCCAGTACTCGTTCAAGGCGAGTTGCTGGTCGTAGACGGGAGAATTCGTCATCACCTGATACTGGCGACCGTGGTGGATCACAAGCTTTCCGCCGATGTACTCGAGAATCGCGGAGTCGCCCGAGGCGTCCGAGATGGAGAGGTGAATCTTGCCCTCGACACCGTTGGGCGCAACGACGCTGACAGGGCGGAACGCCTCCTTGCGCATGTCGGCGACGGCCTCCTCTACGGTGGCGAAACTGTCCAGCACGTACTGCGTCCAGGCTGCAATCGATATCTGCGGCCGCGTGTCGCCCTTGTTGCTGGGGTATTCACTCTCGACAAGGAAGAGCAGGTTCGCAACAAGTCCTTTTTCGTTCATGCCGTCGGCAGTGCCGGCTTCGTAGACGGATGCAATGACGCTGCCGTACTTGCTGGTCCACTTGAAGCCCCTCTCGCCCATACCACCGTCACGCTCCATCCCGCGAGGGAAGATCCAAAGGTTCGTCTGCATGTCTTCGAGCCAGTCCATGCTTCGGCCGGTGACGGTCTGTCCCTCCAGCCCGAAGTAAACAGCGCGGCTACACGCGGATGCAGGGTGCATTGGCAGTGCAGCAAAGGACGCGCAAAGCAATGCGGTCAATGACCTCTTACACAGGTTCATGCGAATTCTCCCGTGGTGGCTTGATGCCTTGTGATTGTCGCACAACGGAGCCGCGGCTCAACTGCGCCCCGCCGCGGGCGGGGGGTGAAGCCCCGGAGCGCAGCGCAGGGGTGGCGGCGGCAGCCACGGGTGGGCGGCGCGGCACGCGACGCCCGACGGCGGCTGGCCAGCCGCCGCTCCGTTGCGCGGGCGCGGGAGCCGCTAATTCTACGTGCACCATACGAGGCCTCACCAGCGGGCCAGAGTCCCCAAGCCATTTGCGTGCCGAGCCCGCGCAACGTTCGCGATCACCTGCAGGCGCGAGCATCGGCATAGACACTGCAATCGGGGTTTGTCTAGCGACCGGCGGGTGCGTCGCCTTGTTGGGCCGTCAATTCTTCCCAAAATGCTCTTGGGGACACGATTCGTACCTTCTCAATGCTCGTGATGCCTTGAAGTGCGCGATCACCAGTCACGAGGACCTGCGCTCGCGCATTGAATGCCGCAGCAACTATGGCGAGGTCGTCCTTATCCTTGATCAAGATGTCAGGTACGCCTGCGGACTCAGCGACGATCGCATCTTGACCGACAAGTTCCAGGTACTCTGAAATCAGGTCCCCCGGCACCAAGAACTTCGTCCTCAAGATTCGCTCAACCTCTTGGAGTATTGTCGGGCAGGTGATGAGTTCATGTTCGGAAACCACCGCACGGAAGACGTCGGCACACAACCCCCTGGTCGTCACCGCGCTCACGATGACGTTGGTGTCCAGGAGCGCTCTCATGACACTTCGCGGAACACGTCCTCATCCATGAGATATCCCCGTGCCTCCGCGAAAGGCATGATCCTCCTCCGGAGTGCTTCGAACTGACTGATCCGCAGTTGGCGGCGAAGCGCTTCACGGGCAATCTCGCTTCGGTTCTTCCCGGATTGCTTGGCCGCCTTTGTCAGGAGCTTGTCCAGGTCCTGGTCCAGCCTGATGGTTAATGTGTTTGTTTTCATGTCTTACAACGTAAGACGGCGATTGGCCATTGTCAAGGTTTTTCAAGCCCAACGCTATAGGTCAGGCACGGCGCGAAACGCCCTTGCCTGCACCGCCTTGTTGGCCATCCGCTTTGAATCCTTCGTGAAAAGCGACAGTGCCCTCCGGATGGCGGCCATCGAAAGACAGAGCGAAAAAGACCCCTGGAGGCACGCCCTCGAGCCCGAGGCCCGGCGTGTTCCTGAATCCAAACTGCCGGTAATACTCCGGATGCCCAACGAGGCAGCAGCCGCGGGCGTTTATCGCCTTCAGCCGCGAGAGCCCCTCCCGTATCAGGGCCCTGCCTACGCCCCGCCGCTGGAACTCCGGCAGCACCGAAACGGGCCCGAGGCCATACCAGCCCGAGGTGCCGTCCGAAAGGGTTAATGGAGAAAAGGCGATGTGCCCGATCACGCGTCCGTCCGCTTCCGCGACGAGCGACAGCGTGAGAGCCCCGGCAGCGCGTAAGGCCTCAATGATGAACTGCTCTGTGTGGTGGCTGATCTCCAAGTTCCTGAACGCGGCGACGGTCACTTCGCCTATCGCGCTCACATCGGCATCGGTTTCGCTCCTGATAACGATCTCCGGATTCATGGGTTTCTTGTTCCTTTTCCTTGATAGCCACCGCCCGCTTCAGTCGCGGCCCTGACGCCGTGAAGCGGCGGCAGGGACGTCGGCTGGAAGTGGTTGTTGGGCACCGGCGCGCTTTAGGTGAATAGCCATCGCTGGATAAGTCTTGTGTAGCGAGGCATGACCACATAGACCATGAGACAGACGACAGTCCCCGTAACTACAAGCGTCGTTAGGACGTGGTGATCTGGGACTCTCAGGAGCCGTAGCGCTGGTGCCACAACTAGCGGCACTCCAAGCACTAACGGGTAGATGGCAGACCACGTGACTAAGTACTGCTTCCAGCGTACGGGCACCTTGGCCTTGGCGCCCCCTGGAGTAAACCAGAAATCCAATCCGCTACTTATAAAGAAGTCATCGCCAGTGACGAAGAGCGGCTGAACCTTTTCGATCAGACGAGTGCGCGCCGGCGACTCCATCCATCCCTGTAAATGTGCTCGGGTTTCGAAACGGATGATGACCGTGTAGGTCTCAGTAAGTCCGGGAACCGGACGGACGATATGCCAATCCAGATGNCCAGGAGAAGCCCTGCAAAGCNGCGCGATTTCGTCGAGCCACCTTTCGTAATCGGCGTGCTTATCCTGGCGCACTCTGTGCGTGATGACGACTGTCGCCCCTTGGTCGTTGCCCGTCCCTGAAACGGGGTCTGTATCCATAGTATCTGAAACCCTCTTTACAATGCCCAACAGGGCCGCGGATCAGCGGCGGACGGACGCGCGAGTTCGCTCGCGGGGCCGCCCGTCCGCTGCAGCCGCTGGTTGGCCGGCGCGGAGCGCCGGACAGACAGCGGATGGGAATCCGCGGCCCTGTTGGCGCGGCGCGAAGCGGCCGCGCGGGTAGCGCGTCGGCTGGAACCTTTTGTTATCTATCTCCCCGTTCGCTCATTTCCAAATTTAACAAAATACACCTGTGCCGATGATTCTATTTCGCGAANAGCATCCTGCATCAGCAATAATGCTCTTTCTTCGCCAAGCCCTCCAGTACCCGCACCGATTACGGGAAACGCAACTGATTCAAACCCCTTCTCGTTGACTATCGTCATTGCAGAAATAACAGATTGTCTAATAGACTGATTTGTTGCCCGCCAGAGCATATTGATGCCGGCAACATGTATGATGCCCCGGAAGTTCAGCCTGCCGGCATTTGTCAGTGCAGCACCGCCCAAANGAATCGGCCCGACCCTGCCTAACTCAAAAAATGGCTTATAACCTGCGCGCCGTCTTATTGCTCCCGAGACTCCATGCGGAAGAAGAAGCCACCACGGAATGATGTTTCTATTCCATGCGTTTACTATGACCTCTACTCTCTGGTCGAGTAAATCACCTTCCACAATTTTTGGCCGGATATTAGTCATAAAATGCTAACATTTTCTCCCCCAGCGATGGTGCACAAGCGCCGTCCTTTGCAATGCATGGTACGACAGAAGCTAGTTGCGGCATGCCTGCCCAATGTGACCAGCCGCAGTGATCAGGCCCACCCCTGCGATGCTAAATATTACACCCGCTCCTATACAGGCCCACCAGGGTAGAAGGCCCAGCACGCTCGACTTACGAGCGAAAAACAGGCCCATAGTGAAGAGCATTGCGGGCTGAACAGCGAAAAATAATGTGGGTTCTCTGGCAATGGGGCCAGTATCGCGGGACTGGAGAAACTCTGTACGCACACCCCATGCCAGCGCTGAGAGACTGATGACAATGAACACCATTCCAATTATCANCATGTCGTGTCTGCCTAACGTTGGAGCTAAGCGGAGCGCCAACAGCAGGCCACGCCGGGGTTAGTAGCCCGACATCGCAACTGCGGACAAGACCCCAATGCCAAGCCCCAGTTTAGCTTTGCCTGACTATATCGACCGAAATCTCCACCGCCGGCGTCGCTCCTCTGTTCTCAAGCCAGTGCGTCGTGTTCCTATCCTCGGGCCAGCCTACTCCCGGCCCATAGTCCGTAGCCACCCCATTTCGATGATCAGTGATCGTCCCCTGCAGTATGTAGACCGTGCCNGGCCTGTCTATGTGGTTGTGAACTGGACCGAAGACGCCACCAGGCTCGATGGTAACCATACGCATTCGAAGTTGGCGCCCTGCCATGCCCTCGATCTCAGGGCCAAGATCAACCGTTGCAAGTAGCTTCACCGTAACACCTTTCGTCTCAGGCGCCACCTGTTCGTTGCTCATCGTNCTCTCCTCTCTGTACTTCCAGGGCCCAACAATGTTTAGACCGCACCGCACAAGATGCGGCGGTCGGGTTTCCTGTCCGTATACCACGCCATGGGATGTGTCGACGAAGGGATGTTTTCTCCTTATTTTTTAATTGCATTCCGCGCGTCCGGCGGTTTATCACGGCATCTTATGCGGATCGGTATAATATTCCTCGACGGGCTCACGGTCCGTCCACCGGACTACGAACACCCGCGGGTCCGCGATTGAGGACGTGGGTATAGATCATCGTGGTCTTGACATCGCTATGGCCCAAGAATTCCTGTACGGTTCGAATATCGTAGCCGGCCTCAAGCAAGTGCGTGGCGAAGGAATGCCGGAAGGTGTGGCACGTGGCCCGCTTCGTCAGGCCCGCCTTCGCAACGGCATCTCGGACGGCCTTCTGAACCCGGATCTTTCACGCAAAGATCGCGAAGGGCGCAAAGGCAGGCAAGATATGATCTCACCCTTAATGGGTCCGTACCAAAACGTTCCCACCGAACTCCCGGATTTTCGGGAGAACACCCCGCCAGCCTTGGCGTGCTTGGCGGCTTGGCAAGAGAACGGCAATGTGTGGGCTGAACAAGGGATTCGTCGGTGTGATGACGGCCTTGCTCCTTGGTCGATGAACCGCTTCACCCAGTGCCGATAGGTCTGCTCGGTCCTGGAGCTGTAATGGCGCGAACGCAGCGCCTCGCGCAATCGGTCGAAGAGCTTGGGTTGCCGGCCGCGTGGGCCGACGCCGGGTGGGACGGGAATGAGCGAAGAGGCCTTTGGGTCGGGCCTCGCGTGGGCCTCTGGGGAACGCAGAAGCATCGCGGGCGCGATGCCGGACATCGGGCGGGGGCACGCCCTGGATGGCCACGACTGTCGGGCTAAGCCTGCGGCGCGAGTCGCATCCGGAGCGCTGTCCTTGACCGACCCCATGGACTCGCCTCCGTTGGCCGTAACGGAGAGGAACGATGCGTGGAAGGTTACTCTCGACCCGAAACGTTTGTCAAGGCGCACCCCGAAACCGACATCCCTCCGGCGAATCGGCGTCGGTCAAGACCAGCAGGATTCAGGCTGCTCAAAAAGGTCCAGATGCAAGGCGGCAAGCGATGGGCGGGGCACCCGCCGAAGGTGGGTCCAGGCGTACTCCAGGTACGCCGCAACGAGCGCCCAAGCGCGCGGGGTACCCGGCCGAAGGATGGGTCCCCGCAGATGGGCCTTTTTCAGCAGCCTGCTAGCGCGGCGCGAACGGTTCGACCAAGCCGGCATAGGGCTTGGGGAGCGGGAAGGCCAGGTCCCCCGCCTTGCTCGTCCGAAGGCCAAGCGCCACCAGCGCCTCGACCAGCTTGACCGCCGCCGTCACCCCGTCCACCACCGGGACGCCGAGCGCGTCCCCGATCCGCTTCGCCAGGTCGGCCATCCCCGCACANCCCAGGACGATGGCGTCCGCCCGATCCTCGCGCACGGCGCGACGGCATTCATCGAGAATGGCCGCGGACGCCGAGGAGTCCGGCTTTTCGAGGTCCAGCACGGCCAGATCCGTCGCCCGGATGCCCCGGCAGTGGCGGGTCATGCCGTAGCTCTCGACGAGATGACGAGCGATCCCGACGGTCCGCGCCAGCGTCGTGACGATGGAGAAGCCGGTCGCCACCATACTGGCGGCATGCATGGCGGCTTCCGCCACCCCCAGGACGGGACCGCGCGCGATCTCGCGCGCCGCCAGAAGTCCGGGGTCGCCAAAGCAGGCGATGACATATCCGTCGCATCCCTCCGCTTCGCCCCGCCGCACCTCGTCCAGCACGCCGAGCACGCTCACCGCCTCGTCATAATGGCCCTCGATGGACACGGGGCCCATCGAGGGACTGACGGCAAGAATCGTCGTCCCCGGCGCCGCAACCGCCCGCCCCGCCGCCCCGATCTTCTCCGTCATGCTCTGCGTCGTGTTCGGATTGATCACTTTGATTTTCATGCCTCACCCCTTGCGTCAACGCATAGCGCAAAGCGCATGGCGTGCAGCGTTCAGAACTACTCACTGCCGGCTGCCGGGCTTCTACAGCGGTCAGCAGTCAGCGGTCAGCTCGCGAGAGGTGCAGAGCGAAAAACCTCGGGCGCACGCGCTGAGCTTTCTCTCCTCAAGCTGAATGCTGACTGCCAATAGCTGAAAGCTTCATCTCCCCGCTCGCTGCCAGCTGCTGGGCTGTTGCAGCGATCAGCACTCAGCGGTTAGCAGTCAGCTCTTCAGCGTGCCGTAGCGAAAGAGGTCCGAAAGAAGCACCCGACCGCCACTCCTCTAACTGAAAGCCGACTGCTGAAATCTGGAAGCCTCACCTCCATCGCCCGCTCGCTGCCAGCTGCCACCTGCCCGCTGCCAGCTCCCCGTGCTCGCCTCCCCCGCCCCTACACCGGGTATCGACTAGATCCCCAAAACTGCGGCGGAAACTCCGTGAGATGCCGGAGGCCGGTGCGATCCAGCATCCGCTCGGTTTCCTGCTGCGCCAGGTCCAGGACCTCGGCCTCGTCCACCGTCAGCACCCGCCGCCCCTCCATGAGGACCTTTCCGTTCACCATGACGGTGTCCACGTCCGCGCCGTTGGCAAAGTACATCACGCGATACACCGGCATGTTCTGCGGATAGAGGTGCGGTTTGGCCAGGTCCACGAGAATGAGGTCCGCGCGCTTTCCCGACTCGAGCGAACCGATCTCCCCGTCCACTCCGAGCGCCCGCGCCGCGTCGATCGTCGCCATCTCCAGGACTTTCCCGGGGGGCAGGACGCCCGTGTCCCGGAAGTGCCGCCGGTGGTAGTGCATGCACTGCCACATGTGGCGGAACATGTCGTAGCCGCGATCCGGCGCCGTGCCGTCGGATCCCAACATCACGGTCACGCCGGCGTCCAGGAGTTCCGGCACCGGACAGCGCCCCTGGATGGAGATGTTGGCGCTCGGGTTATGACAGATCCGGGCGCCGGTCTCGCGGCACAGCGCGATCTCCTCGTCCGTGAGGTCCACGGAGTGGGAAAAGAACGCATCCGGCCCGAGGAATCCGAACGCCTCGTGCGCGAGCTTCAGGCAGCCGCGCCGGATGCCGTCCTGGGTGAACAGTACCCCGCGGGATCGGCTGAGGTCCCGGACCGCCTTCGCCTGGTCGCGCACGGCGTCGATGGACGACTGGCCCCGCTCGACGGCGTTCGGGTGCTGGACCGGAAAGGTCAGGCAGATCGCGATGCGCCCGTCGGCCGCCCGGTGCCAGTCGCGGATCAGCGCATCGCAGGTGGCCAGCTGCCGCTCGAAACCGACGGAGGCATCCACGCGCGTCGCGCCCGTCCACCGGCCGAAGGTCCGGGGGAACGGCGGCCGGCACACCCCCACCCCCAGGAAGGAGCGGATCCCGACCTGCTGGACGGCCCGGCAGTGTCCCTCGCCGTAGACCGGGTCGTCGGTCCGCATGATGTCGTCTCCGCCCCCCAGGTAGGAGACGCCGCAGGTCGTTCCGCACTTCAACCGCTCCAGCGCTGACAGAAGGGCCTCCGCCCGCCAGAACTCCTCCGTGGAGCCTACCGTGTAGATTTGCTCGCAGGCCTTGTACCAGAGCTCCCCCCGGCCGCCCCCCAACGTCTTCACCAGGCCGTGCCCGGCGTGGGCGTGCCCATCGATGAGCCCCGGCATCACCGCTTTCCTGGTCGCGTCGATGACCCGGGGGGCCGGGTGGGTGCGCCTGAGGGTATCGCTGTCCCCGACGGCGACGATGCGAGACCCTTCGATGGCCACCGCGCCACGCTCCAGAACCCGGCGGCCGGGATCCATGGTTATCACTACGCCGTTCGTGATCAGAATGTCCGCCATGGCACGCTCCTTGAGCAGCGTTCAGAGGTCAAACGGCGAGCGGGCCGGGCCCTTCCCGGACCCGGCCCGCTCGCTCCCCACCTCGTAGATTCTCAGTCCCTCTAGTATGCCCCTTGGTACTCTCGCCCAGGCTACTCAAAAAGGCCCAGATGCAAGGCGGCAAGCGATGGGCCGAGTGAAGCGTACTCCAGGTACGCCGCAACGAGCGCCCAAGCGCGCCAACGCCGCAGATGGGCCTTTTTCAGCAGCCGTTAAGGCATCGTGACGTACCAGAGTCGGAGCCGGTTATCCGGCGCCTGCTTCAGGTCGATCCCCTTCTTGGCGGCCCACACGATGGGCTGCTGGTGCAGCGGAATGAACGCGATGTCATCCTTGGCGATCTGCAGCGCGTCGCGGATCATCGCTTCCCGCTTGGTCGAATCCACCTCGCGCTCGATCCGCTTCAGTAGGTCGTCGAACTTCGGGTTCGAGTAGCGGCCCGCGTTCAGGCCACCCATGCCGCCCCCCCGCGTGGCGATGACCTCGGACAGGGTGCTGTAGGCATCCGCCGTGGGCAGCCCCGCATGGCCGATCATGAACATCGAGACGTCCAGGTTGTTCAGCCGCTGCGACCACTTCGCCGTCGGCTCGATTTGCGGCTCGATCTTGACCCCCACCTTNGCCAGCATCGAGACCACGGCCAGACAGATATTCTCGTCGTACACGTACCGCTCGTTGGGACAGCTCAGGCCGACGGAGAATCCGTTGGGATAGCCCGCCTCGGCCAGGAGCTTCTTCGCGGCGTCCGGATCGAAGGGCAGCCGGGTGTTCATGTCCTTGGGAGCCCCCGTCAGGTACGGCGACATCACCACACCCGCCGGCCAAGAATTCCCGCGCATCACCGACCGCTTGATGGCCTCGATATCGATCGCCTGGTAAAACGCGCGGCGCACTCGGAGGTCCTTGAACGGGTTCTTCCCTTTGACGTCCGAGTACAGCAATTCCTCCCGGTTCACGTCGAAGCCGAAGAAAATCGTCCGGAGCTCCGGCCCCTGGATCACCTGGAGCTTCGGATCGCTCGACACCCGCTGGACGTCTTGCAGCGGGATGGAGATGGTGGCATCGATCGCCCCCGAGAGCAGCGAGGAGGTCCGGGTCGCGTCCGATTTGATCGGGACAAACACGACCTCGGTCAGGTTGTGTTGCGGCTTGTCCCACCAGGTCGGATTCACGTCCAGCACCGTCTTGACGTCCACCTCGCGGCTCTTCAGCTTGAAGGGCCCGGTCCCGTTGGCGTTCCGGTTGGCGAAGTTCTCTTTATTTTGCTGCAGGTCGGTGGACGCCTTGGCATCGTTCTTCTCCATCCAGCCCTTATCCATGACAAAGAAGTGCGTGAGGATGGAGAGGAGGATGGGGAAGGGCTGCTTCGTCTCGATGTCCACGGTGTGGGAATCCACCTTGCGGACATCCTTGATGGGATTGACGACCGTCATCACCAGGGCGCCGGGCGTGTTCATGCGCTGCCAGGTGGCGACCACGTCGTCCGCATCGAACTCGGCCCCGTCGTGGAACTTCACTCCCTTGCGCAGCGTGAAGCGCCAGACGGTCGGGCTGACCGTCTTCCAGGAGGTGGCCAGCGCCGGCTCGATCTTGATCTCGTAGTTGTGCCGCGTCAGACCCTCGTAGATGTAGTTCGCGAACGCGTTGGTGAAGGTGTTGTTGGACGCGTGAGGGTCCATCGTCAGCGCGTCCCCGTTGAACGCCCAGGTGAAGGTCTTGGCGGCCGCCGGACTCGCCGCCAGACCGATGATCACGAGCGTCAGAATCCCGAGTCGCCACATCGTGCGCATCGCGTTGCCTCCTCCTCTAGAATGTCAGGGGTCCGCCCGGTCGGGCCGCGTGTGCACCGGTGAGCGGATTCGTCGAATGCGGGCAAGAATCGCCGATCTGCTCCTTCCTGTCAAGACACTGTGGCAGCCGGGCGGCAACCCGTATTTCCCGGAAACCGCGTCGTCCTGCCGGCGTCGTCCCGGCTATTGACAGACGCCCCCCACCTCTCGATAATGCGCTGCCCCCGGTTCCCGCCGCGGTATGGTAGGCGAAGCGGACCG